>WNGK01006769.1_pt1 | contig 12037 bp, 18 predicted proteins | sample 5400601 | NCBI WGS metagenome assembly WNGK01 (sample SAMN13153376, study PRJNA577476) | soil metagenome | isolation source: 60 cm soil or saprolite under Garry oak tree replicate 1 | place: USA:California | collected 2016-06-15
AATCCCCGAAGCCGTGAACTGATATAGTTTTTTCCAGCGCTTCAATGCCCGCCCGGGTGGCGAAACTGGCAGACGCACGGGACTTAAAATCCCGGGTCCTGAAAGGGACGTATCGGTTCAATTCCGATCCCGGGCACCAACTAGAGCCAGATCCCTCGGCTGGGCTCGGGACTTCGCCAGCGGGGCTCGGACGCCCCGCTAAACGGCTCAACTTGATAGTCGCCGCCACCCTGTCCTAAAATCTTCTCCCAATTCCAATCCCAATCCCAATGACCGAGCCCTTAGTGGTTGACCGATCGAACTCCTTCCCGTTCCAAGAGGTGCTCACTCTAAGCGGTCCGCTGACGGCCAGCAATGCCCCTATCTTTCAGAACGCAATGCGCCGCGAGGAGTCGGCCAACACCCTGATTCTCGATCTCAGCGAAGTTCCCTACGTCGATTCTGCGGGACTCGGCCTACTGGTGACCGCACACGTATCGCGGCAGAAGTCCGGTCGCAAGATCGTCTTGAGCGGAATCAATCAGCGAGTGCAAAAGCTTTTCGACATTACCCGCGTTGCCAGCCTCTTCCTGATTTTCTCCAGTCCAGAAGAAGCCATCACCGCATTGAGCGGCGCAGGCGAGGCATGAGGTGCTCGGTGGTTGCCGACTTGGAATTGGGGGCTTGGAGCTAACGGTAGAAAGCTTTCACGCGGTGACTTCGGCCGGCACTCCCCGCTGCTTGCGCAATTCCGCTTGGAATGTCTCGGCAGGAAGCTCGGTCTTGGTACGGAACAGCGACAACAACGGATCGCGATGATCGCCCTCAATTGGCTCCGAAGAAAATGCAGCTGAACTGTTGTCAATCGCGTCCGGACGCACTTGAAGCTCGGGAACCGCTCCCGTGGTATTCACCAGCGTTTGGATCAAATCCTCCACTCTGGCCTTTTGCGCAGAAGTATGCTGGGTGAATTCAACGCCCATGCCCACTCCTGGATGCATCACTCGCACAATCCCTTCGACTTGTATTGCCAGCGCTCCCGCCTTCATTGTCAATTGCAGCCGAGTGCGTAATGGGAATGGAGACTCAGTTTGCAAATAGCAGGCGCTGAGACTCAGGTCCGTCAACTTGGTGCTCACCGGAGGCTCATCGGCATCACCACCCATAAGCTGCCGACCGATCCACGATTTCAATTGTTCGCTGGCCTCTGAAGAGAGATCGCGGAATCGAATTCCTTGGACCCGGTTTCCTTCCCAAGCTACCTCGCCCCGGCACTCCACCTCGGTATTGCTTCCGGGCAGCGTAAATTTCACTCGAAACGACGGTGGCAGTTTTGCATGCTTGCCCTTGATTGCCATCCCGTTTTCGCCGAGGTCCGCAGTAACGGTTCGCACCGGGACCGACCCGCTTTCGAGGCCAAGTTCGACGGGGATTTCGATTGGGATGCGCGCGTGCCGACGCCGTTCTCGCTTCATCAAAGCACGGACGGCGCGGAAGCTGGACTTAGTGCGCTCCAGCGAGATTGGCTTGAAAAGGACGAAGTGTGCCCCTAGTTCGAAAGCGCCCTTCAGCGCACTCTGACCGTCCGCAGTGGGTCCGGCAATGATTGCCACAGTGATGGCACGCTTGTTGGCGGGGGCCGAACGCGTTCCCTTTAGGATTCTGGAGGCGATTTCCTGGGTAGTGCAGTCTACAATGACTGCCTCAAACCTTTGCCGGGTCAGCTTTTGAATAGCCGCGTCCGCATCCAAACAGTGCTCGACGCCGATCTCCAGTTCGCTCAAGACGCGACGGAGGACCCGGACTATTGCTTCATCCGTGCATAATAATAAGGATTGAAGTCCGGACTGCATGAGAAATGCCAAGGGCGGCGAGCAAGATGCTCCCTTATTTCGGAATCTATCAGTTACTCTTTGTTAATCAAAGGCTTGCAAGTCGAGCATGGTTACTGGAGTAATCTGAATTGTGGCGCCGGGCTTAGCTCACCTCTAAGATGTATTATTATCATTGAGTTGCGAACCGGCTACTGATTCGCCATTGACTTTCCGCAGACCCGAAGTAAAATCAGGCGTTTCCGAGTGACTTTATCGTCTGCCCGCAAGTCAGACCCTGCGTCTTTCCGTTTATTCTGTCAGTAGGGCGTCGAGGATTCGGAATCCTTCGCCAAGTCATCGGAATCTAAGATTATTAACAACTTAAATTGGTACGAGGCATAATTCATGGCTAGAAGGCGCGGAAATCCTAACTGGGGCAAACCCGAACCGATTGGACCTATTGTCCCAACTGTCACCGAGTTTGAGCAGGTGGTGAAGGAGTATAAGTTGTCCCCTGACCAATACCTGCGCTCTACCCGGCTGCGTGAGTGGGCGCGCCGGAATAAGAATTCCAAGTACATCCCTGAGCCCCTGCTCGAAGCCTGGGGCTTTGAGATCGAGTCAACACTGTAAAGCCAGGTGTTCTTACCTGCCCCGGCCGCCATCAGGCGGTCTTTGTTTTTGAAATCACAAACAACTCTGGTTGACGAGTGTGCTAACGGCCGTTCGGGCGAACAATGGAGAGTCGCATGCAATCGTTCGCGCCAATGATTCCGAGGACCAAGCGCACGAAGAAAGGAAAGTTTTGTCTAGTAGGGTCATGCACAATGGTTGGCGCGGAAAGTTGATAGCGCGTGCCGCGACTCTCAAGCTGGCAGCCGCCAGCGACAAGTACGTTCTTAACCCACTCGCTCTCGCGTCCGTAGGTCAGAGCGATCAGGAATCCATCCGGCCATCTAAAAACGTTCACTGGCGTTCGATAGATGCGGCCTGATTTCCGACCGATGTGCGTAACAATCCCGAAGCCGGGCAGTCGAGCGACGAAGCGCCTGGTAATCCGGTTCGTAACGGCAAGATTGAATGATGCTACCCAGCGTTTGCGGACCCGGATCAGCAGGAATGGTGTGATCAGCAATAGCAGAAGCAAGCCGACTAGCACAGCGAGCATGATGATCGTGCGAGCTTCAATTCCTTAAGAGGACATCGAGCAGAACACACATCAAACTGCCGGGCATCTCAGTCCAGATCGAAGTCCCGAATTGGTCTTCCCGTGTCTGGTGATTCTTTGGCCTTCCGCACTGCCTCCTGGAACTTCTTTTCCAGCAGATCACCAGCGTGCTTCTGCGCCTCTACCGACTGGCGGAAGATTGAATCCCGGCGGCTATCCTGCTCCTTCATTGCCCTGGCCGCTTCCTCCATATCGTTAAACATCTTCGGTTTCACCGGAGCGATATGAGAGATGACCGCCTCGGCTTCGGCATCAACTTTCAGCACCGCGCCGCAGCAGGGACAGGTCAAATCGAAACTCGACTGCTTGGCCATCTCCGTGAATAATACCGCAAAAATCTACTCTCAGCGCGGTTCCAGCCGGATCGGCAACACATGAAAGAGGAACAACAGCTCCCAACCTAGCATCAGTACAGAAATTACGGCAGCGCTGATCGCCAGCATCTCTCCAATCGTCATCCGCGTGCGCCCGGGTTCAAACCGTCGCGCCACCAAGCTGAGGATGTTCAGCGTAGCGAATCCGAACACGGCGGCCCAGAGGATGTCATACATCCTGCCGCTCGCGAGCCCGAATTGGAAAAGAAAAGCGCAGACTTGCATGCAAAACAGCAGTCACACTTCGCAGGGACGTAGCCACTACGTCTTTTACGAAGGCTCTATCCGTGTGCGCGATCTTACATGTTTTTTCCTGTCCCGTCAGCGTTCTTCGCCCCCGCTATTACACTGGACACATGGCGATCAAAGCGCTCTTCTTCGACGTCGGAAACACACTCTTGTTCCCCAATCGCAACCAGATGCTGGCGCGCCTACACCAACGACAGATATTCCCCTCGACGGAGCTTCTGCAGAAGATCGAGCGGCAAACCAAGCGCGAATTCGATTCTCTCGCTGAAAGTAACTCCACCGTTGACCACGGATTCTGGCACATTTATTACTCGCACTTGCTCGACGAACTCGGGATACCGGACGAAGCCGTCTGCACTGACCTTGTCTCCCGCACTCGAATATCCGCGAACTGGTGCGATATTCGTCCACATACCCGCGAGATCCTGCTGCGCCTGGCGAAAAACTACCGCTTGGGGGTCATTTCCAACGCGGACGGAAAGATTGCGGAGATCCTGGAGCGCTGCGGAATCGCCGATTGCTTTGAAAGCATCACCGATTCCGGCATTGTTGGCCAAGAAAAGCCGCATCCTGCAATTTTCGAAGCCGCAGTGCGCAGCCTGGAAGTCACGCCCGCAGAATCTCTCTACACCGGCGACGTCTATTCCGTGGACTACCTGGGTGCCACCCGCTTCGGAATGCAGTCTGTGCTCTTCGACGTTGTAGGCGTATACAAGGACACTGATCTGCCTCGTGTGGAATCACTCGAAGAGCTCGATTCGTGGCTGATAAATGCTTAAACGTTTGGCCGCGGACATTACGCTTCAGGTCTTGCTCACATTCCTGTTATCTACCCGTCCAACTTCCCAGGACACATCAAAGTGAGAAGTTACATGCAAAGTCTTTCTCCGCTGCGAATATTCGTGATTCTACTGCCGGTCCTGGTCGTGGCCCATCAGCTTCTGAGTTTTCTTGTGCCTGAAGTTGTGGATCTTCTGGTTCCCTACCCTCTGCGCATCATGCTTGGGCTCCACTGAGTATCATTAATTTCAAGACAAGTTACAGCTGCTTGACCACAGCTTCCGACAAGCGTAGCCTCGCGTGGGTAATTGCTGCATTCGCCGTCGCACCTTAAGGAGGTTGCGTATGGTTTCTCTGACTGCACTCTGGCTCCCGATCCTGCTGTCGGCCGTCATCGTCTTCGTTGCCAGCTCTATTATCCACATGGTTCTGCCGTACCACCGCAGCGACTACCAGAAGCTCCCCGATGAGGACAAGCTCCTCGCGACGCTGCGCGCGGCTGGGCTGAAGCGCGGACTCTATGTCTTCCCATATTGCACCCCCAAGGAAATGAAATCACCTGCAGTAATCGAAAAATACAGGCAGGGCCCGGTCGGGATGATGACCGTGTTTCCCAGCGGCCCGCCCGTTCTGCCGAAGTTCCTGAGCATGTGGTTCGGCTATTGCCTGATTATCAGCTTCTTCGTTGCGTATCTCACTGGACGCACGGTTGCTCCGGGTGTGCAGTATCTGGCTGTCTTTCGCGTCGCCGGCACCGCGGCGTTCCTAGCCTACGGTTTGGGACACTTGAGCAACGGCATTTGGAAGGGTCAACCGTGGATTGTAACCATTAAGGAAGTGGTTGATGGACTCGTTTACGGCTTACTGACCGCGGGCACCTTTGGCTGGCTTTGGCCGCGCTAGCAGCCTGCTGGCAGAGTGGTCATCTTTTCAGCGACCCCAAACGTCGGTACCGCACATTCAGTGATCCGAGTCCTAAACCACACTGGCTTGAACCATCACATGGAAGTTCGAGGTGGGGTACTGGCAGGCCTTGCACAGGGCTCTTGCAGCAGCATCATTCTTGAAATTCTTTTCCATGGACTATACGAATCTTGTGGTCCGTAAATGTAAGGTGCATGCCTGGAATTTCATATTTGGCCATGTGGCACGTGGCGCAAGCTGACGTGCCGACCGGACATCGCTGAGCTGCTGCTCGGGTGGATGAATTGTGTGTTTCCTTGCGAGACTGGTGGCACGCCAAGCACTTGTCATCGTAAGCCGCAGAATCCTGTACCAGCGGTTGATGTGGATCGTGGCAGGCAATGCAAGTAAGACGAGCATCGCCCTCTTGCCAACATCGGCTGCCCTCGAGCCGGTACGCCGGGAAACGAATGGCTCCGACGTCACTGTACTTTCCCACCACATCCCACCATGTGCGGTGACATGCCCCGCAAAAATCGACCGACTGACTCGCGGGGAGGTGTGACGGGTTGAATATTAGTCCGGGTGTTTCGCTCCCCGATTCAGCAAGCGAAACATGAGCAGATCCAGGCCCGTGGCAGCCTTCGCAGGAGACGCCCTGCATGAGCTGGGAAGGATCAAAGCGGCCGTTGCTCCTCGAGGCTGTTTGTGTGACATCCGAAGCACAGGACTTGGTCTGTCTCCGGAATGGGACGTCCGGTAGCAAAATCCGGTACAACCTCGGGCTGGCCTGGGGTGATGGCAAAACCGAGGCCTCGAATAAAGCTGATCCGACTTTCATACATGTGCCGGTCCTGCCCATATATGTAAGTCTGACCACGCCTGCCGCCGCCAAAAGCCCAAACCAGCGGAGTTGAGAAGTTGCGGGTGCCATCGGTCACTGAATAGATTTCCTGGTGATCCTTTCGGGTAATTCGATAGGTATACGTTCCAGTTTTGAACTCAACGTCGGATTGCTTTAAAACTTCCGAATCCTCAGCCCGAGCAGAGGTGTGTGCCATCGAGTGCCGGCTCTGGGAAGCTGCGAGGGACTTATGACACTGTGCGCATTTTTCGGGGCCGACATAATCACTTCGGGAGGCATCACCTTTACGGGGCCACCAGCCAGGTTGCTTTAAATGATCTTCAGTACTCATTTGGTCACTCATGGTCGCCGGAACTTGCGCGCTAGAAGAACCGCAAAGTGCCAAAAGTGAGACGAGCAGAAGTATTCGGAACGTCGGCCGCTACCCACGAAGCAGAGTTGATGACTTGCAACGAGTCTAGCAGAACTCAGGAGCTGCACAGGATTGTGACCAGAGGCCCGAAATATCGATGTTTTCTCAAGTTACAATGTCTGTCGTGGAACAGCTCGGCCAGGCAAACCAGGACGCGGACGAACTTTGGATGCAGGAAGCACTGCGTGCCGCACAGCGTGCACTGGAGGCAGGCGAAGTCCCGGTCGGGGCGGTTGTCGTTCACGACGGCAAGATCGTTGGCCGGGGATACAATCGCAATCTCTCTGACTCTGATCCCACGGCCCACGCCGAAGTCGTCGCCTTGCGCGAAGCGGGTACCACGATCGGCAATCATCGCCTGGGCGAGTGTGAGCTGTTTGCTACAATTGAGCCGTGCGCCATGTGCGCGGGAGCGCTTGTCCACGCGCGGATTCGGCGGCTGGTGTATGGCGCGGACGACCCCAAGGCGGGTGCCGTGCATTCCGTGATCCGAGTCCTGAACCAGCCAGGCGCGAACCATCGCATGGAAATTCGAGGTGGCGTGCTTGCGGGCCGTTGCGCAGAGCTTCTACAAGAGTTCTTCCGAGCCCGCAGGGGCAGTAGGTTTTAGCTGAGAGCTGACGGCTGATAGCTGAATGCTGCTTTCCGGAGAGGTGCGTGAGCGGTTGAAACGATCCGCCTCGAAAGTTGAGGCGTTTTAGCGGGCGTCTGAGCCCCGCTGCCGAAATCCTGAGCGAAGCCGAAGGACCTCGCTCTCGACTGCTAGTGTAGTTTCCGGCGCGGAGAGGTGCGTGAGCGGTTGAAACGATCCGCCTCGAAAGCGGACATACCTTAACCGGTATCGGGGGTTCGAATCCCTCCCTCTCCGCCATTACCTTTGTAATCTGGCGCTTACGTGGTGGTGATACCTACACTGATACCACATCAGAAAGGGTCACCGATGAACCGTGAGTGCAACGTCACCAAGAGAGTGCAGACAGAGAACGGGCTCCGATATTGCCCGGTTGTCCTATCTGGGAATGGCCGCATCAAGCCTGATGTGGTGCTAGTCAACGGAAGATCAGAACATCATCCCGAAGGCGCTTACTACTTGGAATGGCGCGAAGGTGGAAAACGTGTGCGCCTGTCGGTTGGAAAGGATGCAGCGGACGCCAGTGCGAGAAGGCTCCGCAAGGAAGCGGAGTTGAACGCGATCAACAATGGTGTCGCTGTGGTGCCTGAGAATGGCGACGGCCATAGGTCACTAGCGGCATCGGTCGCTGAATACCTCGAGGAAACGAAGCTCACAAAAAAGCCGAAGACGCTGGCCGCGTACAGCACGGCTCTCGCGTACTTCGTCGAATCCTGCCACAAGGTGAATGTCGAAGACGTTGACCGTCGCGATCTGCTCAAGTTCTGCGCATTCCTGCGAGGCGAAAAGAAGCAGGCACCCCGTAGCGTCCACAACAAATTCGAGAACGTCATGTCCTTCCTGAAGGCGCAAGGGATTCGCGGGTTGGTCGGCAAGAATGATTGGCCGAGATTCGTTGAGGAAGAACCAGAAGTGTACGAGCGTGAAGAACTAGACGCGCTGTTCGCGGCCTGCGATGCCGAGGAACGTTTGTGGTTCGAGTTTTTCCTGATGACTGGAATGCGTGAGCAGGAAGTAATGTACACGTACTGGTCTGATGTGAATCTCACGTCTAGCACTGTCCGCGTCAGCCACAAGCCCGACCGTGGATGGACTCCGAAGGCTTACAAGGAACGCGAGATTCCCATTCCCGCGAAGCTGGTAAAGAGCCTGAAGGCGCTGAAGGCGAAGTCTGATAAGACATGTGGACTCATTTTTCCGACCGCTGGATGCAAACCCAAGCTAGATTTTCTGGACGGTCTGAAGGCGATTGCAGAACGTGCGAAGCTGGACGCGGAGAACTTCTGGCTTCACAAGTTCCGCGCCACATTCGCAACGTGGTCACTGTGGGCTGGTGTTGATCTGCGTACCGTGCAACTGTGGCTAGGTCACAAAGACATCGAATCCACGATGCGATACCTGAAACCATCGCGCAGTCAGCAGGTGCGGGAAAAGGTGAATGAGATTTTCGCTTAGGCTTGTTCGGTCGTCGTCAAACGGATTGTTGGCGTAAACGCTGTTCACGCCAATCATCGCTGTGTCATACTCTCAGCTACGAGGCAAGCTGGCCCCTTTGGTCCGAGGGTGATTGGCGCAAGCGTGGGATGCAAACTCTTCGGAGAGTTGCACCTGGAAATTCAGCTTCATTTCGTCTAGTGATTTACCACTGGGCGGGCCAGAAATGCCAAAGAACCAAGCGCATTCAGAGCAGCCCCGCCCCTCGAAATTCTGGCTTCGACCCATACCAATTTGCGGGACGAACTTTCTTGGCCCTTATGAAGCATACAGCCCTCACAAGCGGATACTGGAATAGTACGCCAAAGACGCGGCTGCCACCTCTATTTTCGTGGATTAGGACACTACCCTAACAGTTCTCCTGTTGCTGGTTTCCGCCGTGGATTCGGAAAATGTACGGGGCCGGTTCAGTCTGCTGCCATGCTGCCACTTTCGCGTTCTTCGATTTCAGCGATCTTATCGCGGATGCTGCGCTTGAGGTCGGAAATGAACTTATCCTGCGGGTCGAACGTACGCAGATTTTCTAAATGCTCTAGAGTTTCCTTCAGGGCTTCGAGCACTTCGAACGTGAGCGGCACGTGAGCCACGCTGATTTCCGCCCCCAGTTTTTGATGCCAGAACCGCAATGGGGTGCGCTACCGTACATACTTTAATTTTCTGGCGGCTTACAGTTTGGGCAACTTTTCTGTTTCCGACGCGTTAATCAGAAACAAAGAAAGGGGTACAATCGTGCCCCGAGATGCAGAACGGCGGATTCTCGCGAAAGAAGCCACGCAAGAAAACAATCCCAACAAATTGATAGAGATCATTGAGGCACTGAACCGCGCCGTCAACGAGCAGGAACAGCACCAGAAAAAAGCGGTTGGCACATCTCACAGTGACTCTCAACATTCCACGGACAACGTTCAATCCATTGATAGCAGCAGGCATTTCAGGAAATCGAAAAACTAAGAAGGCGGCGTGAGACTCAATTTCTGCGTGAAGCAGAGCGCAGCCTAACGGAGTTTCATTAAGCTAGTTTCGAGGGGATGGAGCCGTTCTCTGCATCCTGCCCATTTCGGCCTGTGACTGTTGGCATGGCAAAGAAGCGCACCAAAAGCGACAAAGCACAGCGGCAGGCTGATGATCTGGAAAAGAAGCTAAATCGGCGCCCAGCGCAAATTCCGAAAAAGAAAACGACCCGCGAGGTATCCGTAGCACCGAGTACATAGGTGAGGACAGTCCAATGGCACTCACGAGCGAAGAAAAGGAACAGACGACCAACAAACTTCTATTATCTCTTGAGTCGGCATCCCGCCGATGGAATGACCATTCGGGCAAGGCGTGGTAATTCGCGTGCGCAGTCCTAAGAGTGCATTGATGGGGGCCACTGCGTGCTGGGGTTTTCGAGAGATGTGATCCGTGCCGATAGCTTTTCCGATTCTTGGATTAATTTCTCGGCTTCAGCGATCAAAAGAACAGTATTCTTGTTCAGTTCCTCGACCTTGTATCGCAACAAGGCAAACTCTTTTTCATGTTGCGACCTGGGAATAACGCCCGTGCTGCTGAGCAGCATACTGGCCTCCCGATGCGAATCATCAGATTGCACAAAAGACCGACGCCTACGGGGGCACGACGGAGGGATGTGTAAAGCGACTTTTAGAGTCTAGCACCACTCCAGGCGATCAGGGAGCCAAAGATCTGCTAGACGTGATATTTCCAGACCCGAACAGCGATGAGCAAAAAGCTTCCCCGTGTCTGGGGAAAAAACCGTGAGGTATTGTGACGCGAAACACCCCAAAAGCCTCCCAGTTGATTATTCGCGCTCTAATGATTCCGCAATCCGTCCGGCAGAGTTTTATGAGATTTGTTCGTGGTTGAAAATCGCAGGGTAACGGGGAGGCTTGGAGGACTAGATGACAAGCCTCCCAGTTTTGGCTTTGCACTTAATTGCTGAGAGGTTGCCAGCATTTTCAGGTTGTCTAGTTACTACTTCGGTCTTGTTACAAGAAGGCAGACACTTTCATCTTCGCAGCGATTTTGAAAAGCTCATGGACGCAGAGTTTTTACCGAGGCGGCCCATGGTTACTGAAGTAACCACCTGCACAAGCTCAAACTTATTTCTCCATAATTAGAAAACTTGCCGTGCGAATGCCAAAAGGTGTGCTATCTTCCGAGCCAGACGAAGTGGCGGGCAGCACCTCACCGACCAGGAACAATCGAACATTGCCTTTTGCGATGGATGCTTGCCGCTACTGCTTTGCAGAAGGCTTTCCCGTGTACGAACAATTGAGAGGAGGTTCGGAGGTTTATGTCCAAACCGTTCACTTTTGATATGTTGTTCCTGTGGGACAAGAACGATCCGCTGTCTACTCTGGAAGTCATCAGCCATGTCATTCTGGCAAACGTACAGACCCAAAACTACAAGGGAGTAGGCGAGAAAATTGTACTCACTAATCGTTGCGTGACTTTCCGCGAATTGGAATGGGAGATTGAAAAGCTGCACAGGGAGCTAGAGCAAGTGAAGGAGAACGGGCGGCAACATTTTGCTGCGTTGGACGACTTCAGAAATTCCAAAACTGCATAATGTTCACCCACATGCGTGAATCAGGCAGCCTTCTTCACCTTCGCCCAACGCGCACGCTGCGCGGCTGCAATCTTACGTCGGGCTGACGCTGACATTGTTCGTTTAGGAGCGGGCTTCGATTGACTTGCGGGAGCTTGGCTTTTCACCTTCCTCCAACGGGCTCTCTGCGCTCGTGCCATTCGCCGTCGTGCGGCAAGGGAAACCGTGCGTGGGCCTGTGCTTGCACCAGCTATGCGTCGGGTGCCGTGGGTATTCTGTGTGCTTCCAGCTATAGACTCCAGAGCGGCGATTGCATGAGAGATGCGCTCACGCTCCTGTTTCAAGTCGGCAAGGATGCTTTGAATGTTCATGGGCCGACATCTTACCATAAGCTATTCGTCTTCCGGTTTTAGAACTCCTAGTTGACGGGCGAGTTCCTGGTTTTGGGTGACCGCTGAGGGTTGTACGAGATACAAGGGAGGGGAAATAAATGGCATACGAAACGTCCGAACCAACAGGAAACCAAGGCTACAAAGACAGTGGCAGACCTCCGAAAACGGACACGAGTCCTCCCGACACGTTTAACAGAGCAGAGGAACTAGAAGCTATGGTTCGCAGACAGCTCCCGATTGAGGAAGGCTTTGCAAGGACTAAAGGACGCTTGCGAATCGGACGCGGCGTGCAAGGAACTCGCCCGTCAACTAGGAGTTCTAAAACCGGAAGACGAATAGCTTATGGTAAGATGTCGGCCCATGAACATTCA
>WNGK01006770.1_pt1 | contig 12036 bp, 10 predicted proteins | sample 5400601 | NCBI WGS metagenome assembly WNGK01 (sample SAMN13153376, study PRJNA577476) | soil metagenome | isolation source: 60 cm soil or saprolite under Garry oak tree replicate 1 | place: USA:California | collected 2016-06-15
ACTTGATCCCGTGCTGCGCAAGCAGTTCCAGCGATTCCGTATCGGCCGCGGTCTCGGCCAGCCACATGCCCTCGGGAGGAATCCCGTAATGAGATTGATAATCCGCGATGCCCCAGCGAATCTGCGTGATCTTGTCGCGACGGTTGGCCAGCGGCATGATCACGTGGTTGTAGACCTGCGCCATTGCGGAGCTGTGCCCTTTGAAGTTCTTGCGGCTGCGGCGCTCGCCATCCAGAATCATGCGATACGTGCGCGGCGCATTCTCCTTGATCCAACTCAGCAGCGTCGGGCCAACGTTAAAGCTGATCCTGGCGTAGTTGTTCACGATCCGCGTGACCTGGTTCTTGTTGTTCACGATGCGCGCCGCGCCGTTGGTGGCGTAGCACTCCGCGCAGATCCGCTCGTTCCAGTCGTGGTACGGAGCAGCCGAGTCGTGCGTCTCCCCGGTTTCAAGCCACGCGTTTTCGCGCGGCGGTTGGTAGAAGTGGCCGTGGATACAGACGAAGCGCTTGATCGGAGGCATGCAGTGTTCCCCTGCGGCGGGTGTGCCGAAGCGATCCCGAGCGCATTGGAACATTGTAAGGGGCCGCCGCTGGCGCCGTTTTTGCCGGAGATTACGCCCTGCCGCTCGGCGCCGTATTCTTCGCCAGATCGCACGCCCGCCACAGATACCAGCTCGCCACGGATCGAAATGGCTTCCACCGCATGCCGCGCTTGAACACCACATCCGGCTTGGGCAGATCCTCCGCGGCCACCGGACGCGACTTGGGCAGCCGCATAAACGTCAGCGCGTAGCCCTTGCGCACGCCGTAATCCGTCACCGGCAGCACGTCCGGCCGCCCCATGCGGAAGATCAGCAGCATCTCCACGGTCCACGGGCCGATGCCCCGCACCTCGGTCAGCCGCTCCACGATATCGGCGTCGGGCATTTTGACAATGGCCGCGTGTGACGGCACCGTGCCATCCAGCGTCTTCGCGGCAAGGTCCTTCAGCGCCTTGATCTTATTACCCGAAACGCCCGCCGCACGCAGCACTTCATCGGGAGTGTCGATCATCGCCTGCGGTGCCGGGTCGCCGCCAAAATACTCCTTCACACGCCGGTGAATGGTAGCCGCGGCCTTGCCGTGCAGTTGCTGGTAGAGGATCGACTCCAGCAGCGATTCAAACGGCGATGGCGCGGGATCGAGCCGCAGGGTGAAGGCCCCCACGCGCTCCATCAGCGCGCCAAGTTTCGCGTCGCGCGCCGTCAAATGCGCCACCGCTTCTTGTGGATCGAAAGGAAGTTTACGGCTCCTGCCGTCGTGGATCATAGGGCCCAGTGTACCCCGCCGCATCGGCCCAAATTGTCGTTCGAATCCCCTTCCAGGCCGGTTCGAAACACGCCTCACCCTGACGCCCCGCGCTCCCAACTTGTACCATCAGGGGGTAGGGAACCAACCAGAGCGGACAACCATCAGGAGCGGACAACCATGAAGATGCGTCCGGGAACGCAAACGGGATTTCTGCTGTGCGGCAAGGAATGGAGCGAAGGCGACGAGCTGGAAGTCCATTCGCCTTGGGATCACGGCGTCATCGGCCGCGTCACCGTGGCCACCCGCGCCGACGCGCGCCAGGCCGTCAACCATGCCGTCTCCAGCATCCGCCGCACCCGCGCTCTGCCGCGTTGGAAGCGCCGCGAGATCCTCGAAGATGTGACCGCCGCCCTCATCGAACAGAAGGAGCGCTTCGCCCACCTCATCGTGGCCGAAGCGGGAAAGCCTGTGCGCCTGGCCCGCACTGAAGTCGATCGCGCCATCCTCACCTTCAAGACTGCCGCCGAAGAAGCCGCGCGCCTCGGCGGAGAAACCATCCCCCTCGACCTCACTGAAGGCAACGAAGGCCGCTGGGGACTCGTGCAGCGCTTTCCCATCGGCACCGTCCTGGCCATCACTCCATCGAACTTCCCCCTGAACCTGGTCGCGCACAAAGTGGCCCCCGCCATGGCCGCGGGATGCCCCATCATCCTCAAGCCCTCGCCGCAGACGCCCTTCACCGCGCTCGCCCTCGGTGAATTAATACTCAAAGCCGGATGGCCGCATGATGCCATCGCCGTTCTTCCGCTCAACAACGCTGACACCGCCTGGCTCGCCGAAAAGGAAGATCGCATCAAGCTCGTCACCTTCACCGGCTCAGCCAAAGTGGGCTGGGAGCTGAAGGCTCACTCCAGCCGCAAGCGCGTACTCCTCGAACTCGGCAACAACTCCGCCCTCATCGTTCACAGTGACTGGCCCGACCTTGACGACGCCGCCACGCGCACCGCCCATGCCGCCTTCGGCAACGCCGGCCAATCCTGCATCAGCGTCCAACGCGTCTATGTCGAGCGCAGCATCTTCCAAACCTTCCTTTGGAAGCTCGTCGAAGTCGCAGGCAGGCTCGTCGTCGGCAATCCTGAAGACGAGGCCACCGACGTCGGCCCGCTCATTCGCGCCAGTGAAGCCGATCGCGTCGAAGCGTGGATCAAGGAGGCCGTCGATGGCGGCGCCAAGCTCATCGCCGGCGGCGAGCGCCATGGCTCCGTCATCCAGCCCACCATCCTCACCGCCACCAAACCCGGCATGAAAGTGCGCGACGAAGAAGTTTTCGGCCCCGTCGTCCTCGTCGAGCCCTATGAAGATTTCGAAGAAGCGCTCGCCGAGGTCAACCACTCGCGCTACGGGCTACAGGCGGGACTTCTCACCCGCGACGCCGGCCGCATCCTCACCGCCTTCCGCGAGCTCGAAGTTGGCAGTCTCATCGTCGGCGACACGCCCAGCTGGCGCCTCGATCCCATGCCGTACGGCGGCGTCAAAGACTCCGGCCTGGGCCGCGAAGGCATCCGCTCCGCCATCGAGGAGATGACCGAACCGCGCATGCTCGTCATGGCCGGTTTGCAGTAGGCTGCCCCAACAATCCGCCCATTCCGCTCATCTGCAACCTCAGGGCGTTGCAGACTGCGGGGAAACCATTGCCTTGAAGATGCGATACTCCACGCTCATCCGGTTGTGTCGCATCTCGTCCCGCGTGTAGGTCCGATGCAGCAGGTCCTTCATGAAGACCAGCCCATCGCCGACTTCGAGCGCCGGCGCCCAAAACTCCTCCGGCAAAAACCGCTGCCGCAGGAACGAATCATCAAGCTCGCTAAAATGCACCAACGCAGGTTGACGTCGGCGAACGAACTCCAAACCCGGGCTGTCAACGCCGCATGCGTTCAGCGGAACCCAGCAAGTCAGCAACTCCGTCATCGGCAGCACCGTCCCGCATTCCGGTCCAGATTCCAGCCCAGCCCCCAGCGGAAACCGCACTCCCAGCGCGCCGTCCTGATGCCAGTTTTGGAGATGGTATCCGCAACTCGGAGCCAGCAGCGGCGCAAACTTCTTCCGGACCCACGAATGTTCCATGTTGCAAGTCCACTCCGAGCCCATCGTTTCCGAAACCAATTCCTCAATCCCCGGCACGGACAAAGGCGCGAGCAATTCCTCCCCACCCTCGCATCCAAAATCCATCAGCGCCGTCAGACGGACCGAATGCGAAGAGCGGTTGAATCCGTAGCACTCCTGCACCGCTCCGTCCGCCGCGATCGCCTTAAAGCACCGCCCGGCCGCCTCTTTCAACCGCGTCAGAGCGTCCTTCGCAAACACATCCCGTAACAGCGCCACACCGTCTTCTCGAAGTTCCCTCAATGAATCATCGGTCGCCACTCCTGCATCTCCCCTTCTGCCACGATCAAGCAGCATCGCATACAGGCACGCCCGCAAAGCTTGCCCCCAGCCTTACAAAAATTCTCCAAAAATACTGCAAAGCAAGCACGCAATTTCCAAAAGCAAGCACTCATTTGCCGCACAGCAAAACGTGCGCTTGTCATCCAACAAGGAGCCCCCCGCCAAATTCCCCAACAATCAGATATTCCTGGACTTTCCTCGCCAGACTCTACCTCGAAGAAGGTGCCGAATATGAACCCGTCACATGAACTGTTGACTGCTCTCACTTTGATTGCCTTGGCAGTATTTCTCGCTCATATGCGATACGTCGTCAAGTATCGCTTCACCTACCGGCTGGTTTGGGCCGCGGCCCTTGCCTTCGCATTCGGCTGCGGATTCCTGATTGCCTGAGCGGCGCCCCTAAAGGCTCCGCCCACTTTCACCCGAACCACGACGCACAAAAAAAAACTAAACCAGGCCCACATAACCTACCGCCGTTGTTGTCGTCTTTGCCTCATCCCCCTTCTGCACGAACCCGGGTGCCCCAGGTCTTCGTTTTTGACCTGGGAAGCCCACCCCAACCTTCCGTCATCATCAACCAGCAGCGCGTGTTTCGCGCTGCGCCACGCCACCAACCCGCCCCGACCCGCTACGATATCTGCATGGATCTGGGGCTGAAAGAAAAAGTCATCGTAGTCACCGGCGGTGCCGCAGGCATCGGCGCGGGCATCACCCGTGCCTGCCTCGTCGAGGGCGCGCGCGTCATTGTGCTAAGCCGGCGTTCTGAAAACGTGGCGCAGTTCATGGCCGAAGCTGAAGCTGCCGGCGAGCCCTGCACGCTCATCGAAGCCCACCTTGACGACACCGATAAATGCCGCGCCGCCATCGCCGAAATCGAACAGCGCTTCGGCGCCATCGACGGCCTCATCAACAACGCCGGTGTCAACGACGGCGTGGGACTCGAGCACGGCACGGTCGAGCGCTTCGTCGAAAGCCTGCGCAAAAACCTGCTCCACTACTACGCGCTGGCCCACTACGCGTTGCCCCCCCTCAAGCGTTCCAAGGGCTCCATCGTCAACATCAGCTCCAAGGTCGCGCTCACCGGCCAGGGCAACACATCCGGATACGCCGCCAGCAAGGGCGCGCAGCTCGCTCTCACGCGCGAGTGGGCAGCGGAGCTCCTTCCCTACGGCATCCGCGTCAACGCCGTCCTCCCCGCCGAGGTCATGACGCCCCTCTACAAGCGCTGGCTCGACACCCTCGGCGACCCCGAGGCCCGCCTCAAGCAGATCACCGACAAGATCCCCCTCGGCCATCGCATGACCCTGTCGTCTGAAATCGCCGCTGCCACCGTATTTTTGCTCTCGCCCACCCAGTCCGGCCACACCACCGGCCAGCACCTCATCGTCGACGGCGGCTACGTCCACCTCGACCGCGCCCTCACGTAGAGCAGGTTAGTTGAGCGCAAGGGCAGCACAACAGATGGATACACGCAGTTGGTTAGGAGAGTCGCGCTAATGAAGAGACTGATTCTGATCTGTTGTGCCCTGGCGTGCCTCATGCCGGCCGCGAGCGCGCAAAACGTGGAATTCAAAAATCCGCCGGAGCTTAGCAAGCCCAACGGGTATAGCCAGGTTGCGATCGTAAACCACGGCAAGCTAATCTTCATCGCGGGCCAGGTGGGCATGGACAAGGACGGAAAGGTGTCCGCTGACTTCGCCGCGCAGGCCAAACAGGCGCTCGCCAATCTCAAGATCGCGCTGGCCGCCGCGGGCGCCAAGCCCGCCGACCTCGTCAAGATCAACTACTACGTGGTCGGCCTCAATCACGACAAGCTACTGGCATTGCGCGAGGCGCGCGACAGCATCATCGACAAGGAGCATCCGCCCGTCAGCACCCTCGCTGGCGTTCAGGCCCTCTTCCGCGAGGATGTCCAACTCGAAATCGAAGCAGAAGCCGCGATCCCTTGATGCGACACGTCCTAACAACGCCAAGTGCCCCAGAGCCTGTCCTGAGCGCAGTCGAAGGATCTCGCTTCTGAGACCTTGGATACCGCGAACCCTCCCCCTCAATTTGTTTTCCTGAGCGAAGCGCAGCGCAGTCGAAGGAGATCCGCGGTTGTTGTTGTTGTTGCCTTTGAGAAAGCGAACCCACCTCAACCAGCGGGTGCCCCATCCTAAGCGTGTCTTTGTTTTTTGCGCTTAGGGTGGGATACCACGAACCCATCCCCATCCGTTATCACCACAAGACGTGTCTTCCCAAGCGAAGCCGAGCACCCGCAATTCCGCACGACTTCAGTCGCACGCAACCCAGCCCCGCATCAACGACCGTTCCGCGGCCGCATCTCCTTCTTCTCGCTAAACGCCCTCGTGAACATCGCAGCCGGCCTGGGCCGCAAGATCACCGTCACACTCGACGACGCAGCGTGAGACGCACTTTGATGCAGAGCGGAACCTCACCTCACCACCCGCGTCCTAACCGCAAAATGCCGGGTGCCCCAGAGCCTGTCCTGAGCGCAGTCGAAGGATCTCGATTCTGAGACCTGGGATACTACGAACCTCTACCCTGAATTTGTCATCCTGAGCGAAGTCGAAGGATCTGCAGTTCGGGCACTCCTACCCCGGAATGCATGCCGCTCGCTGCCACGCAACCCAGCCCCGCATCAACGACCTGCTCCGCGGCCGCATCTCCCGCTTCTCCCTCGATGCCTTAGTGAACATCGCCGCCGGCCTGGGCCGCAAGATCACCGTCACCCTCGACGACGCAGAGTGAGACGCGCTTTGATGCAGAGCGGAACCTCGCCTCACCACCCGCATCCTAACCGCAAAACGCCGGGTGCCCCAGGTGTCGATTCTGAGACCATGGGATACTACGAACCTCTACCCTGAATTTGTCATCCTGAGCGAAGTCGAAGGATCTGCAGTTCGGGAGTTCCGTTCGGCCACATGAATCTGAGGACACGCTCAGCCGTGCAACAGCCTCCGACTCCGGAGGATACAGTTAAAGTGATCCCATCCACTTCGAATCGAGGAGCAATGCGGGTTATGCCTCAGCGCCGGTCCGCTTACGTGGCAACCATGGAAGCTTTTCGAGTTGAAGATTCCCAAGCAATACTAGGGAACCTTGCCATGAGTCAGGCAGGAGACCTTACCCCAGCACAACGAGACGCTTGGCTAAGACAGATCGAGATATTGAAGAGTGCCCTCGCAGAAATCCCTGTTGGCATGATCCTGTTCGAGTTTCTTATTCCGCGAATGGGAAAGCGAGCCGACAACGTCTTGTTGATCGGTGGACTCCTATTTGTGATCGAATTCAAGGTTGGCGCCGAGACCTACGATCGGGCAGCGAAGGATCAAGCAGTTGACTATGCGCTTGATCTCAAGAATTTCCACGCAGGGAGCCACGACCTCCCGATCGTGCCAGTTCTTGTCGCCACAGAAGCGCCCTCTTTGCCCGTTCTGGTCGCTGAACCGTCCGGCGGGGTTTACGACGTACTTCTTTCCAACTCGTCGACGCTAGGGGATGCCATCCAGTCATTTCTAACCTCGCACGAACCAACTCATTTCGATCATCAAGCGTGGCTGACCGCAGGCTATCACCCAACTCCGACGATTGTTGAGGCATCACAGGTCCTCTATCGAACCCACAGCGTGGTTGACATCACACGCATGGAGGCTGGGGTGGAGAATCTGCGTGCGACCACCAACACCCTCCAAGCCATCATTGATCGAGCACGCGCGAGCGGTACCAAATCAATTTGTTTTGTCACTGGGGTTCCTGGTGCTGGAAAAACGCTTGCAGGTTTGAACCTCGTGAGCTTGCGCCGGAAAACGGACGATACGCAGGAAGAGCACGCGGTATTTCTATCCGGTAACGGACCCTTGGTTAAAGTCCTCGAAGAGGCGCTTGCACGCGATCAGGTGCAGCAAGCCCGAATGGCAGGTATAGTCATCAAGAAAAAGGATGCGTTGAGGAAGGCCCACGCCTTCATACAGAACATCCACCACTTCCGCGACGATTGTCTAAAGGACCTCAAACCGCCGGCCGAGCGGGTGGTGGTTTTCGACGAGGCTCAACGCGCATGGGATCGGGCACAGACTTCAAGTTTCATGAGGAAAAAGCGCGGCCAGCTCGACTTCGACCAGTCGGAACCGTCTTTCCTCATCAGTGTGCTGGATCGTCATCACACTTGGGCGGTGATCGTCTGTCTAGTTGGGCATGGCCAAGAGATCAATACCGGAGAAGCCGGTCTAGAAGAATGGCTGATTGCTCTCCGAGATCGCTTTTCAGGTTGGCGAATCCATATGCCAGACAAGAAAACAGCCGCCGAGTTCGTTCCGAACTTCAACTTAGATTTGTTGGAACAGCGGACTACCTACAAATCCAGTCTCCATCTAAGTGTTTCCCTGCGATCTTTCCGCGCCGAGCGATTATCAGAAGGTATGGCCGCATTATTGAGTGGGCAGCCCGAAGCGGCTCGTGAAGAGTTGATGGCAATTCAAGCGCAATTCCCCATCCGAATTACACGTTCAATCGAAGAAGCCAAACTTTGGATTCGTAGTAAGGCTCGAGGAACCGAGCGGACGGGATTACTCGCTTCCTCTGGAGCGAAGCGCCTCAAGCCCCTAGGCGTAGCGATGGACATTCAGATAGATCCTTGCATGTGGTTTCTTAACGATGCTGAGGATGTTCGCTCATCCTTCTACCTCGAGGATGCCGCCAGCGAATTCGACGTTCAGGGCTTGGAGTTAGATTGGGCCGTGACTGTGTGGGATGGAGACTTAATCCATCAACCGGGCGGCGATTGGAGATTCCGGGCATTTATGGGGACGAAGTGGCACCAGATTCATGGCGCTGCCGCACGACGATATCGGTTGAATGCGTATAGGGTCCTTTTGACAAGGGCGCGTCAAGGGATGGTCATCGTCGTGCCCGAGGGAGACCCAACCGACCCCACTCGCGATCCTAGCTTTTATGACCCGACCTGGAAGTACCTACTAAGCGTTGGTCTTTTGCCCCTTTGTACGATATTGCGATCGATAAACTGATGCGCAAAGGCTGCTGTTCATCCCACTCGAGCGGGCTCAACAACCCCCTCTTTTGCCTTAGCAAACATAGCCCTCATCCCTCTTAACGCCTGCCGTGTCCGCTCCTCATTCTCAATCAGCGAAAACCGCACGTGCCCATCCCCATAATCCCCAAACCCGATCCCCGGGCTCACGGCCGTCTTGGCCTCGGTCAGCAGAAGCTTTGAGAAGTCAAGAGAGCGGAGCTCCTTGTATTGTTCAGGTATCTGCGCCCAAACAAACATCGTCGCCTTGGGCAGCGCCACCGGCCACCCCAGCTTGTTCAGCCCCTCCACCAGCACATCCCGCCGCTTTTTATAAGTCGCGCAAATCTCCGCCACGCACTCCTGCGGGCCCTCCAGCGCCAGAATCGACGCCACCTGGATCGGCGTAAACGTCCCGTAGTCGAAGTAGCTCTTCAGCCGCGCCAGGGCGTTCACCAGCACCGGGTTCCCCACCATGAAGCCCACACGCCAGCCCGGCATGTTGTAGCTCTTCGACAGCGTGAAGAACTCGACAGCCACGTCCTTCGCCCCCGGCACTTCCAGCACGCTCGGCGGCTTGTACCCGTCGAAGGCGATATCCGCGTAAGCCAGGTCGTGGATCAGGTAAAACCCATGCTCCCGCGCCAGCTCCACCAGCCGCGCCAGGAAGGGCAGCTCCACGCATTGCGTCGTCGGATTCGACGGAAAGTTGACGATCAGCGCCTTCGGCCGCGGCACCATCCGCGGAATCAGGTCTTCCAGCTGCGCGAGGAACTGCCCCTGGTCTACAATCGGCACGCTCACCACGTGCGCCCCCGCGATCACCGGCCCGTAAATGTGGATCGGATAGCTCGGATTCGGCACCAGCACTGTGTCCCGCGAGTCCAGAATCGCCAGGCAAAGATGCGCAATCCCCTCCTTCGACCCAATCGTCACAATGGCCTCGGAGTCGGGATCGAGATCCACGTCGTAGCGCGATTTGTACCAGTTGGTAATCGCCCGCCTGAGCCGCGGCAGCCCCTTTGACACCGAGTAGCGGTGCGTCACCGGCTTCATCGCCGCTTCCACCATCTTGTCCACGATGTGCTTCGGCGTGGCGCCGTCGGGATTCCCCATCCCGAAGTCGATGATGTCCTCTCCCCGGCGGCGCGCGGCCACCTTCATCTCCCCCGTGATGTTGAAGACATAGGGGGGCAGACGTTGAATGCGACTGAACTCTTCCATGGAACCAGTGTAAGGCGACCGCAGCCTCCAAAACCGAGGCCCTCAAAAATCCTGTCAATACCCCCACCTGTGGAAAACCGACCTAAACCACTGAAAACAAGCGCAAAATAAATCCTGAAAAATTGGAGATTAATTATTCGAACCTGCCATACTAGATATAGAGACAAAAAGAAGCGCCCGCCAAACCAGCGGGCGTTTTGCATTTCACCAGCATTTTTGGGAGACAGGAGCAGCCAATGCCGACCGCACCCGCACAATCCGCATTTCTGATCCCTGATCCCTGTTCCCTGATCCCTGCTGAATGTGAGCTTGCTCACATTCAGCCAAAAATCCCCCCCAAATCGGGGTGCAATCCAATGAACCGAAAGAAGTTGAGCTTTTTTTATTTTGCACGCGGAAGTGCTTTTTGCACGATTCAGTGTGCATGTCCGTGGTGGCCGCGATCGCCGCTGGCCGCCATCTGCTCCATGGGAACCACGCACCCCTCCAGGTCCTGGCAGCAGTTTTCGTGCTCAAACTGGATGGTCGTATGGCAAATGTTGAAGTGGTCCTTGAGCACGTGGTTCAGTTTTTCCAGGATGCAGGCGCTCTCCGACGGCGGAATGTCGGCGATGGTCACGTGGCACGCCAGCGCGCGCGACTGCGAGCCGAGGCTCCAGCAGTGCAGGTCGTGAACATTCAGCACGCCCGAAACCGCCTCCATCCCGCCGCGAATCTCGTGCAGGCTCACCCCGTGCGGCGTGCCTTCGAGGAGGATGTTGAGCGTTTCCCGGACAATTCCGATGCTCGACCAGAGGATGAGAGCGGCAATCAGCAGGGACAGGACAGGGTCGATCCAGTTCTGGCCGGTGAAGAGGATCCCGGCGCCCCCGGCGATGACCGCGGCAGTCGAGAGCGTGTCCCCCGCCATGTGCAGGAAGGCCGAGCGCATATTGACGTCCCGCGCCACGCCCCAGAGGAGGGCGGCGATCACCCCGTTCATCACCACGCCGGCGGCGGCCACAATCATCATCAGGCGGGGCTGGACGGCGACCGGCGCGCTGAGGCGGTGGACGGCCTCCAGGCCAATCCAGACGGCGATCACGATCAGCGTGGCGGCATTGATGAAGGCTGCCAGGACGCCGGCGCGCTGATAGCCGAAGGTGCGGGAGTGGTCGGCGGGGCGGGTCTGGAAGTAGACGGCGGCAAAGCTCAGGAGGAGGGCCAGGAAGTCGGAGACGTTGTGGCCGGCCTCGGAGAGCAGCGCCAGGGAGTGGGCGCGCAACCCGGCAACGAAGGTAAGGGCCACGTAGGCGAGCGTGGCGACGAGGGAAAAGCGCAGCACGGATTGTGTACGGCTCGTTCCCTTGCCGGGAGCCGGCGCCGCGTGGAGGTGCATGTCTCTAGTGTAACCCGGGTTGGGTATGGATGCGAGAGGAAGGGACTAGGGGCTAGAGGCTAGGGACTAGGCTCCAGGGGACAGTGGACAGTGGACAGTGGACAGTGGACAGGGAATAGTGAACATTGGGCAGTGAACAGAAACGAGGAGCTAGAAGCTAGGAGCTAGAAGCTAGGAGCTAGAAGCTAGAAGCCAGACGCTCGAAGGCCAATAGCTTGGAGCTCACGGCTGAAGTCCGACTACTGAAAACTGAAGGCTGAGAGCTGGCGGCTGAATCAGGCGGGGCCGTTGAGGTCGGCTTTGCCGTTCCCGTGGTGGGACTCCACTTGCGCGGGCTCGTCGTAGGGGGTGAGGAGGGGGAACTTGATGCGCAGGCCGGACCACTTCTCGGCTACCACGATGCTGTTCTGGGGGTTGCCGGGCTGGTAGCGGACGGAGCAGGGGAAGCCGGCGCGCACCTGGTCGGGGTCCACGGTGGCGCGCATGTTGGTAATGTCCTGGGAGCACTGGTAGTCGACGCCGCCGATGCGGTAGTCGTAGATGAGCATGGTCAGGGTGCGGCCATCTCCGGCGGGGATCTCGCAGACCTCGAGAAGGGTGCCGTCGACGAGGCGGCCGGACTGGGTGAGGAATAAGCGCCGGGCCACCTCGAGTTCTTCGGGCGTGGG
>WNGK01008727.1_pt1 | contig 12036 bp, 11 predicted proteins | sample 5400601 | NCBI WGS metagenome assembly WNGK01 (sample SAMN13153376, study PRJNA577476) | soil metagenome | isolation source: 60 cm soil or saprolite under Garry oak tree replicate 1 | place: USA:California | collected 2016-06-15
GACCCTTTCGAAAGAGGACGTTTACTCAGTGAGCAAGACTGCCACGAACGTATCAATCGATTATTTCGCGGGAAAATTCCTTTCAATGAGATCTGGCTAGAGCCGGTAAGTAATCGGCAACTACTTACACGTATGCTGGCTAATCTTAAAAACAATTACATCCATAAAGGGGATTATCTACGCGCGCTTTCAGCTTGCGATCGTATTGTATTGCTGGTTCCTGATACCGCTCTTGAAAGAAAGGATCGTGGTATCGTTCATCTCCACCTCAAACACTATACGCGTGCCATTCGGGATTTCACCGCTTACCTGGAACTTGCTCCTCACGCCGAGGATGCCGAGGACGTTCGTCGACAGATCAAAACTATCCGGCAAACTATTGCGATGCTGAATTAAACCAAGCAAAGAGGTCTGGTCCTGGCTCCGTCATACTTCATGAAACTTTTGGGTACTACAGCACGTGGAATCAACTATAACAGAACCAATCATAGAAAGCGGGGTTATGAATATATGCCCAACTGGAGCCAGAAAGATATTCACGAGCATATGCACGTTTATTCCTCAGATGACCAGGATATCGGTCATATCGCTAAGGTCTACGAGGATTCTTTTCTTGTACACAAAGGTTACTTTTTCCCCACAGATCGCTACATCCCCTATAATGCCATTACTTCGGTAGCGAACGACCGCGTGAACCTGTCTATGGATGCCGAGGAAGCCAAACTGAAGCAGTGGGAGAAACGACCTGATTATGAAGATCATCTCGGTGACCCATTACAACTTCTTTATGATCGCGGGCACGGTGTGCAAGATCCATTCGACGAGCAGAACCCAGACCAAACTTGATATACTCTATTGTGACCATAACAGGCATCTCTATCGTATACAATTATAGAAAGCAAACATGCTGCAACATAACCTTATTAATACACGGGGAAGTAGCGGATAAGTGTCCCTATAACGCGAGAGGCACAAATCAGCAGAACGTAACGATTTGGTATTTTTTAGCGTATTAAATATAGACCATTGATGCTATAGGGCGCGATAAATCGGGCCCCCACATCAGCAAAACTGTTTCTTTTGCTGTATCGTATTACTTTATGAACCCGGTTCCACATTATAAGATACGGTTAGAACCTGATCTGATCTAGGGTAATCACCTGATGCTATGGTCTGACCAACTCTATAAAATAAGAGCAGAAGAGTAAGGAAAAGGGTAAGCATAAGCATACGTTCAGCACTAGTGTGCTCTTCGGCCTGTGAGTGCTGACCACGAGGCCACACGGAGGAGTCCGACAGCTGATTTTGTCGGTAAGTTTCCCGAAGGGAGCGTGGAATTATGGCAATAGTCGATCCTATGAGGGACGTTTTTAGTTCATTACTGGCTGCACCTGCGGTGTTCCCTACGACCGAACAAAATACGGAAATGAATCTAGATACACTGCTGGCTAAACCCACTTCAAAGCGCGATACGGAACCTCTGGTTGGGGATCCCTCTTTAGAAGATATTGAAGATTCTCTACTTGATGAAGCCGATGATATAACTGAAACTGATGTACTGGAAGAGCTGCCCGTACGCGCACGACGTACTCGCACAGCGAGTACACGCCAGGCGTTAGGTTCTGAAGATGCTTTTCAGAGCTACCTGCGCGATATTCGTGGCCTGGGTTTGCTTACACATGCGGAAGAAATCGACCTGGCACGTAGTGCCGCTGCCGGTGATGAACTGGCACGCCGCAAGTTGATCGAATCAAACCTACGCCTGGTCATTGCCATTGCACGCCGCTACACGAGTACCGGTGTCCCACTTATCGACCTCATTCAAGAGGGCAACCTGGGTCTCATGCGTGCGGCAGAGAAATTTGACTACCGCCGCGGGTGCCATTTTGGTACGTATGCCACATGGTGGATTCGCCAGGCTGTCAGTCGCGCAGCAGGAGAACAATCACGCTTGATCCACCTGCCCGAACATGTAGCGACACGCTTGCGTAAAGTACGGCGGGTCGCAGCGCAACTATCACAGGAGAATGGACTCGATCCCCTGCCAGAGCAAATCGCAGAGGCATGCAACATCAACCTGGATGAGGTCGTTGACTTACTGGGCATCATCGAGCAGCCAGTTTCCCTCGATGCGCCTGTTGACGATGAAGCACGCTACTCGCTGGCCGATACCTTAGAAGATAGTGCTGCACCAGCCCCGGCGGAAACTGCTTCACAGCACCTGCTTGGCGAAGAACTGCACCGCGCACTCGCTCTGCTCACTCCCCGCGAGCGCTCAGTGATTACTCTGCGCTACGGGATCGGCGATGGACGAAGCCGCACCTTGCTCGAGGTCGGCAAGGAACTGGGTATATCCCGCGAACGCGTTCGCCAGCTTGAAGTGGTAGCGCTTATGAAATTACGGGGCGTTAGCGGGAATGTCGCATTGAGAGAATGTGTCTGACCAGTTGATGTTGATTGTGAAGAAATACAGGGCCATGCCAGGGTGACCCGCGGATCACCCTGGCATGGCCCTGTATTTCTTCACAATCAGAATTATCGATACGTGCATCTCGACGAATCAATCAAACTGTGCTACACTGCGACTAAGTAAATGACGTGTCCTATTCTTAAATGATTGAGGAAGGTGGAAATCCATGGCAACATGTACATCTTGCGGCCATGATGTTACTGGTAAAAAGTTTTGTCCAGAATGCGGCACACCCGTACAGCCGACAGGAACCGGCGCGAGTGAAGCGGATGCAACCAACACCTGTCCACGTTGCAGCGGAACGGTTAAACCGGGCGCAGCATTCTGCATGCATTGCGGCTCATCATTGAGTCCACAGGTCGTGGCTGTCACAGCACAGTCTCAACCCCTAACGCAGACGTGCGTTGCCTGCCGCACAGAGGTTCCTACAGGGAATGCTTTTTGCACCAACTGCGGACAGAGCATGCAGGCGCCGGCCACACAAGTTGCTACAGCAGCACCAGCACCCGCCTTTTGTACGAACTGCGGGCGGCAGAATAACCCTGGTGTAAAGTTCTGCGCGGGATGTGGCAGCCCCATGGCAACAGGCGCCCCTGCACCTCAGACAGCCTATGGACAAACAGGACCGTACCCGCAGTCGCAGCCATATTCCCAGCAGTATGGGCAACCGCAAAACCAGCCATACCCGCAGCAGCCTTACCCGCAACAGTATGGACAGCCGCAATATAATCCACAGTACCAGCAGTATGGGCAAACGGGCTATCAGCCGCAGCCAATGGTGGGACAACAGCCTATGATCCTGCGCTGCCCTACATGTATGGCAATGTCTCCAATGGGTACTCCCAATTGCCCCAGTTGCCGCACAAACCTGGCAGGTGTTGTTCCAACACCCTCATATGCGCCAATGCAGGGTCAACAGGGTGGATTTGGTAACATGCTCCAGGGAGATGGCGGGAAATATGCCATGGGTGCCCTGGGCGGCGCGGCTGCAGTCATTGGCGGCGAGATGCTGCTTCACGGAGTAGAACGAGACTTAGGGCGGGATAGATACGAGCGCCGCGACGAAGGAGATGGGCTACTCGGTGGAATTGGTGACCTGGCAAACGACATTGGCCTGTTCTAAGCATGATCTATCATATGGGCGACCTTGCTCGCAGAGTGAGCCGCCCTGCGCTGACACATCAAATCTATAGCCAACTGACCTCAGTTTTCTCTGGATGTATTCCTCATGTATATCCAAAATGGCTATTTTTGTCCCCATGGCCCATTGCGATACACCCTGAAATCGTCTATACTACTGCGAGATAATTTTAATCACGCACTACACTGCAAGGGTGAATGCATTGAGTCTCATTAATTCTGGTTATTGACCAAGGAAGTATCTTTTATCAATGAACTATCAGCGAACCACGCTACCCAATGGACTCCGCTTACTGACTGCTTCAATGCCAGGTATGCGCTCTGCCAGCATCGCTTTCTTCTTTACGGTCGGCTCTCGCTATGAGTCCAACGCTCAAGCAGGAATCTCGCATTTTATCGAACACATGTTGTTCAAGGGCACGCAACATTATCCCACTGCCCGGCTCATTTCAGAAGCGATTGAAGGCGTTGGAGGCGTCTTCAACGGCAGTACAGGGAAAGAATTGACCAATTATGTCGCGCGCGTACCCGGCGAGCATGTAGCAACTGTGATGCATGTCCTGGCAGACATGGTGCGCAGACCCCTCTTCGACCCTATAGAAATCGAGAAAGAGCGCAGCGTTATTCTTGAAGAACTTAGCGCCACGCGGGATGAACCACAGGAATGGGTTAGCTTGCTGATTGACGAAACTATGTGGCCCGGCCTCCCATTAGGACGAGATGATGCCGGTTTTGAGGAGACGGTCGCAAAGATTACACGCGAGCAGATGCTTGATTACCTTGATGAGTACTATCGACCTAATTCTCTTATCATCAGTGTGGCTGGGAATATCGAGCATGCGCAGATTATCCATCTAACGGAACAGCTTTTTGGAGACTGGAAAGCCCGCGATCATGCCCCCTGGAAGGAGAGCCTACCACCAGGCAATGCCGTGCCCGTTGCTTTAATTAATAAAGAAACAGAGCAGGTTAATCTCTGCCTTGGAACGTTAGGAATAGCCTATTCGTCTCCCGACTATTATCCATTTCTACTGATTAATGCTATTCTAGGGGATGGAATGAGTTCACGACTCTTCCAGAATATTCGTGAAGAAAAAGCATTGGCCTATGATATTGGCAGCTATTTCAATAGTTACTACGAAACTGGCAATTTTGTGGTAAGTGCAGGGGTAGATCCTTCACAAGTTGAACCGGCAATTAAGGCTATCGTGAGTATGCTGACTGAACTCTGTGAGACTCCCGTTTCTACGGAAGAACTCGACCGCATAAAGGCATATGTACGTGGGAACATGGTATTAGGATTAGAGGGTACACAACAAGTAGCTTCCTGGTTGGGCAGCCAGGAATGCTTACGTGGCCGCATTATAGATATTGACGAAATGGTAGCACACGTTGACACCGTCACGTCACAAGATATTCAGCGCATAGCACAGACCTGTTTTGCTCCTGAATGGCGTCGCCTGGCTCTCATCGGGCCGGACGATTTATCACCAGCAGAACGTTTCGGGAAGTTGCTTAAAGGCGGGGACTGAGAGGAGATCAAACTTTATGGCGCAAACAACGCTTCGCGAATACTTGCAGAAGACTGAGGATGCCATCAGTGCTGGACACATCGATGAGGCTATGACCAGGTGCCAGCGCCTTCTTACTTCTTTTCCAGATGCACTCGAGGTACAACGCCTCCTCGGTGAGGTGTACCTGGCGCAAGGGCATCTTGAGGAAGCACAACAGACCTTTGATTGGATCCTCACGAGCGATCCAGAGAACGTCGTTGTATACTGTGACCGTGCCTTAATGAGCGAGCGCATGTCCGATATTGAAACCGCACTCGATTGCTACCAGCAGGCCTATGAACTGAGCCGCGCCAATCCTCAAATTCGACAGGAATTTAACCAGCTGAGTGCCAGGTCTGGTCAACCAGATTTTATGTTCTCGCGCGCTGGCCTGGCACGGCTGTACATGCGTGGTGACCTTCTTATTCAAGCCATACAAGAATGGGAGGCTGTGCTTGCGAGTACTCCCAGCCGCCTCGATGCCCAAACTGGACTGCTCGAAACATATTGGCGCGAGGGACTCTACGACCAGGTCGAACAGCTGGCCAATCAGATTCTGGATGAAATACCCGGCTGTGTAAAAGCGCTGCTACTCCTTGCTCACGTTACCGCTCCCCATAACATCCAACGAGCTAAGACACTGCTGCACCAGGCCCAGGCACTTGACCCTGAACTGAACATGGCCACCGACCTTTTTAGTGACCTGGCGGCAAACAATCCCAACGATCCATTCCTGGCCTTACTCAAAAAAGAACCCATCATCTTCTCGGATGCCGTTGATGGCCTCTCTGCCCCTGCTGCGGCTTCACCGGTCGCCAACGCTGTTGAGACTAACGGTTCATACAGCCCTATTTCAGCTTCTGATCCTCACGAGAGCTGGAGCAATATGGAAAGCTGGAGCGAACTGGACACCCTGGCAGTACCTCAACTCGAAGCCCCGGCAGTTCAAGAATCATCTTCTTTCGCCACCTGGTCGGGAAACAACATTCAGAATGCCGATCAATGGGCCATCATGAACGCAGCTCCATCGAATCAGACTGAGATGGAGACCTGGCAAGAACCGCAAGCACTTGACGAGGAGTTTGATCCAGCAATTCTTGAACAGCAGCCATGGTACCAGGCTGAGCAAGATCAATTCTCAATGCCGCCAGAGGCAGCCAACACGTGGGATAATTTGAGTCCCATCAATCATGCTGAACCTACGGTCAACGACACCCGTCAGGCAAATATCAAGGAAGCGGATTTGCCAGCACCTCCGGCCTGGCTTGACATACTTACAAGAAGTGAGCGCACACATTCGGGTGGATCAGCTCCATTATCTCCGATGCCGTCGTCAAACAAGCAAGAGCAGGCAGAACATACATTTATTGCCCCACCAGAAATCGAATCAGAGGATACCAGCCAGACCTCATGGGAACAAGAATATCATGCTGCTCCTGCTGAGCAGGTAGAAGAGCCTGTTTTCTTCTCAGCTGAAGACAAGGACGACGATACAGGCTGGCCAGAATGGCTGAAATCGCTTGGGGCGGCGGCCCTGGACGAATCACAATCAGAGGAAGCCGCGCCTCCCGTACCTGAATCGCAGGATATGTCTATACCCGGTGAACCTCGGGCAACGATGCCTGCAGCGGAACCGCAGCATATACCTGCTGAGTCCTGGACGACTGCAATCGATCAAACCCTCTCTGAGGAAGAAGAACAGAGTATGGTTACCCTGGAGAATCTGGAGCATGACCTGCGCAGCCAGGGCTTCGTACCACTGGAACCAGGAATGCTCTCGACAATCGCGCAGGAGCCAGAAAAGCAGGAACCTTCAATTTCATCGGCATTAACACAACTTGCCAACTTCTCGCCGCAGGCTCAAACGGCTAAATCTGTTACATCCACTGAGCCTGCCGAATCAGCTCAACAGATTGAACCCACTCAACCTGCTTCTGAACCTTCTGTAGTGTATAACCAGGCGCAGCCCGCTGAGCCGCTATGGTCAGCAAAAGCTCCCGAGACAGTTCCTGAAGCGTTAGCAAATGCGATAGTTTCACCACAAGCTCCGGAGGGACAGCCATCTCAGCAGTCGGCTCGCAGTGACACGCAGGAGCAGGAATCCCAACCCGCACCGGCTCCTCGTGTTGAGGCACCACAAAGCCAGATTTTTGCGCCTGTAGCCAGTTCTAACGCCAGTTCAGTAGAGGAAAACTTGCTCATTCCAGCCTATCGTGCTGATTCGTTGCTCGAAGACGATTTAGAGACGACTATGAAGCGACCGGCGATCCGGCTGCAACCAATGCAACAGCCAGGATCACGTGCAGATATAACGCATCCAACAAACAAAGGGCGCCCTGGAGAGCGTGGAGCAGGCAGAGTCCCAGATAGCAATATGAGCAGCAAAGAACGCCTGCTGAAAGGTTATCAATATCAACTCGCAGGCTCATACGACGATGCCATGCAGGAATATCGCATTATCATACGCAATGCTCCTGAGCTACTTGGAGAGGTCGTCAGCAACTTACGAGCCTTGCTCAGGCTGGTCCCCAAATACTCAGCCGGTTACCGGGTATTGGGTGATGCCTATATGCGGCAAGGAGAGTATTTACAGGCCATGGAAGCCTATAATAAGGCACTCACTATAGCTAAAAAGGCCAAAAGTCAGAGTAGCTAGCAAAAAAGGAGTCGAAAGGTGGAAACAATTCTTCAGCGATTGACCGACCTGGATGAGATTACCGGCGCGATACTTGTCGGCAAGGATGGTCTGATCGTCAGTGGGGCTCTGCACAGTGACGATGAGGAAATGTTGGGAGCAATGTCAGCAGCTGTCTTTGGCTCCGTCGCCAATTACACTACGCAAATAAACAATGGCGATTTACGCCATGTCATTATTGAAACGAGCAGCGGGACGGTACAGTTCGCGGAGGTGGGCGATCTCATTCTTGTCGTCACTACCTCAACCATTATTAACCTTGGCCGTGTTCGCCTGGAAATCAAAAAGGCAAGCCGCCAACTTTCGCAAACGGTTGCAGCCTATTAAAATAGAAGGAGTGATATGGAACGCACATTAATCATCGTGAAACCTGAGGGGGTACAACGAGGTCTTATCGGCGATGTCATCAGTCGCTTTGAGCGGCGTGGGCTGAAGATTATAGGTATGAAACTCATGTTTGAAAATATAGCGTTTGATAGCGAAATATAGCGTTCTATTATGACAGGTTTTTTGTGTCTGTCTTTCACCTTCTTTTGCCGCTGAAGTCACCCCCGGCAAATGCGGGATGATTATGCGTTCACTGGCGATACTTGCCCAGTCGATATGCCTCTGGCTTGTGAATGCGAAGCCACATTTCAACATACCCTATGTTTACAGGCTGCGCTCCGAATTCGGATATAAACGTGCGCAGTTTAGCCAATGCTTTACTAGTATCCGCATCTTCTCCGCATTGAAGCTCGACTTCTAAGAAATCTCCAAGTCCCTCCACATGATCGATGCTGACTTCTACATCGTCGTTTATATAAGCTTCCCGCCTATTTCTGATACGAGCCAATTCGACGAGTTTGTTAGCACTTCTTGCCATCTCAAAAGTGGACGTGGCACGCCATTCAGGTAGAAATCGCGTAAAAAGTGCGTTCATCTCTTCCACCTGCTGGATACTCTCAGGCACTAATGGGAAAACTCGCTCCAGGCTTTGAACGTGCGCCAAGTCACTGCTCTCATTGTACTTGAATTGTAGCTGACTTTCATTCCTAACCCTTACGAATACCGCCTGCTGTAAAAAGTCAAATCGAGCAGTATCATAATACCTGTCCAAACTCTGCAGCACTCCCCGAAACTTCATTGATCCTAGTCTCTCCCTCAGCTTGCGCTCTACCTCGGGGATTAATTCACACTTCAGCTCTACCTCGATCAAGACATGACCCTCCCCAGTTTGACGAATGACACGGCATCCGCCGAAGACAGAAATGCGCGTCCCCCCTTCTCGGCCACCTTACATATGATATGTTGGAGGCGTTCTTTATCCTCATAGCGTGTCCATATTGGTAAATGAGCAGACCAGGGAACTACGCCCTTGCTACTCGGCGTCTTACTCAGCACCTCTTGTGGAATAAATCTGGTGAACCTTCCCTGGTTGTCCGCATAGAGAGGTCCCAGGATATAACCATCGCATCCGGTCAGGAGACCTTCATCGATGAGCCGCTCGTACTCCGCATCGCATATATGTGGCAGAATTGGTCTCACTGCTATAAATGTCGGAATGCCAATATTCTTCAGGTTTTTAACGGTGAGCATTCTCTCATCAGGGGTAGGTGTGTGAGGCTCTACATAACGAGCGGAATCCCAACAACTTAATGATACAAGTGCGCTCAAGGAATTACCGGATAATTCCATCCTGTTCTTGATGCTTAAAAGATCCTTAAGCGTTTGCTCATCGATTAATGCCTTGGTGCTGAAGTTTATATCCTTACCCATTCCTGCCAATCTTTGCAGCATAGCTATGCCTCGATCCGGACATGCAAAAGGATCTCCATCGTATCCAAATTGGACAGTTTCAAAGGCATTTTCCCCCGCAAAAGCTTGAAAACGCTGGAGAATTTCCTCAAAACTGGCCCGCGCGGGGCTAATTTCTCCGCTTCGTGTGTAGCAATACCTACAGCCAAAGGGGCAGGGCTTCCCGACTGGAACAAGAACTCGCCCTTTTTCGACTTTGAACTGAATTTTCTTAGCCATTGTAGTAAGTACCTCGGCAGGCCTTCACCCGTCACTAAGTGCAGAAGCACGCAGTCTTTTCGGGAAAGAAACAAGATGTTGCGACATCATACCAACTTGCTTACCTCTGTTTTCTGGTGGCTTTGAATGTACGGTAGATCGGTATGCGCAAGGTGAGCGCGTTGAAGGCACCATCCTGCTCATCGGCAAAATGGACTTCGATCTCGTCATCCTGGCTTGCGTAGTATGCTGCCTCGCTCATTGGGAGTAGGCTATCGTCGATGGGACCTCGCAGCGTGAGCCTGTCCTCATCGCGTCCTATCTCCACTGGGAAGCCATCTTCGGCTCTGTATGTTCCGACCGCTTCCTTTTTCGCATTCTCCGTCAGAAAGGTGTCGAGGGAGGTATAGCTTTTGATGCCGGAGGTGTGATTGAGCAGATGCGTAATTGTGATGGCCTGGTCGTGTGTCGGATAGTCCGGCAAATAGGTCGTCAGCGAGTCGTCGAGGCGCAGCTTTCCCTGGCGCTCCAGCAGCATGATTGCCGTTGCCGTGAACTGCTTGGTGATAGAAGCGAGACGAAAGACGGTATCGGGCCGGATAGGGCAATTCCATTCCAAGTTGGCCACCCCATAGCCCTCAGCGATGATCTACCACGCGTTTCCCTTTTTTCTTGTAGGGACAGAGGATGGCCGCTTAGGCCTCAACTGAGGTCAATGGGCATACAAAGATGGGCTGTCTCATGGCTGCTAGTCTACCACATTCCCGATTATCTTTCTTGAAATTGCACTCGAGAAGAAGTATTTCCCCTTCCGTGAGTGCTGCTGAGAACGCCATTGATGATAGGTGGTCTGTATAGCACAAGTAAAATATAACGCACTTTCTGAAAAATGTCAAAATAATAACATTTGTAAGACTTGCGTTTTAGAAACGCGTACTGTATTATATTGTCAGTAAAGTAGTGTTAGCGAGCGCAATGCTACAAGATCACCAAATTGGTATTTGCAAAACTCACAGCGCAATGCCACTTGTAACAGGCGAGAAGCAGAGCTTATGAACACATCACCGGGAAACATCCCTGAAGGAAAACTGCTTGCTGATGATCGATTCCTACGCAGAGTAGCACAACTCTACTATGAAGATGGGCAGACACAGGAATCTATCGCTGAAATGGAGGGCTGTTCCCGCCAGGCCATCGGAAAAGCCCTACAAAGGGCTAAGGACCGAGGGATTGTACACATTTCCGTGATTCCAGAACAACGCACTGGCTATCTTCGCAATCTCTCGCGGGACTTACGAGTTGAGCTGGGTCTCGAAGATCTAGTGATAGTTGCGGGTCGTAACTTGAACGAGGTACCGGTAAATGATACCGCTGAAGATGTGCTCGCAGACATTGCTACTACGGCTGCCGACTATCTCGATCAACTTCTCACGGACGATGATATCCTTGCCGTTTCAGGTGGTAGAAATATCATGAGGAATGTTGTGCGGTATCTGAAACCTACAAAGCTTCTCCCAAACTTACAGGTCGTACCCACCATAGGTTTTGTTGAACCGCACACCAATCTCGGCGACTCGAACTTAATTGCCTACGATATCGCTACTGCTTATGGTGCCAGGAATGCCTGGTTACCAATCCCCGCTATAGTTGAAACCAAAGAGCAGTGTGAACAGGCGCGTTCTTTACCCCTTGTCAGAGACGTATTGAAGCTGATAGAACGGGCAAATATAGTTATGATGGGATTGTGGCCCACACACTTCAACCAGGATCTGATAACGAGAGGGGTTCTACCCTCGGAACAAATTAATGCCCTGCAGTCTCGCAAAGCAGTAATGGACATTAACCACTGGGCCTTTGATGTCGAGGGGAGCTGTGTTAATGATCAGCTCCCCTCGGCACCATATTACCTCACTGGGCTAGAGATCCCGTGTCTGCGTGACCGTATCAGGCATGACAAAGCCAAAGTGATTCTTGTCGCGGGTGCAAGCCTGTCATACGCTTCTGGCATTCGAGCAGCACTCAAGGCCGGGATCGTTAATATATTAATCACAGATCACGTGACAGCACAGCTTTTGATGGGACGTGAGTAAAACTAACAGAGAGGAAGAAATTTTTACATGGAACGCACATTAGTGCTCATTAAACCCGACGCCGTCCAAAGAGATCTGGTCGGCGAGATCATT
>WNGK01010692.1_pt1 | contig 12035 bp, 8 predicted proteins | sample 5400601 | NCBI WGS metagenome assembly WNGK01 (sample SAMN13153376, study PRJNA577476) | soil metagenome | isolation source: 60 cm soil or saprolite under Garry oak tree replicate 1 | place: USA:California | collected 2016-06-15
GCATCCCGGCGGAGGCCGATCTGCCCGCCCGGATCTCAGCCGTGCTCGCCGTCATCTACCTCATCTTCAACGAGGGCTACACGGCGAGTTCGGGTCCGGCGCTGGCACGGGCCGGCCTGTGCGCCGAGGCGATCAGGCTCGGGCGGCTGCTGGCCCAGCTCATGCCGGACGAGCCGGAGGTGCTCGGGCTGCTGGCGCTGATGCTGCTCACCGACTCGCGGCGGGCAGCCCGCACATCCGCGGACGGCGCGCTGGTGCTGCTCGCCGACCAGGACCGGGCCCGCTGGGACCGCGCGCTGATCGCCGAGGGCCAGGCCATCGTCCGGCAGTGCCTGCGGCGGAACCAGCCAGGCCCGTACCAGATCCAGGCGGCCATCAACGCCGTGCACAGCGACGCGCCCGTCGCGGCCGCCACCGACTGGGACCAGATCCTGAAGCTGTACGACCAGTTGCTCGCGGTCGCGCCTAGCCCGGTGATCGCCCTCAACCGCGCTGTCGCGGTGGCCGAGGTCGACGGCCCGGCGGCGGCCCTCGATCTGGTCGACGGCCTGGCCCCTGCAAACCTGGGCGGGTACTACCTGTTCCACGCCGTCCGCGCCGACCTGCTCCGGCGGCTGGGCCGGGGCGCCGAGGCCGGTGCCGCCTACGAGACCGCGATCGCGCAAACCGGCAATGAGGCCGAGCGTGCTCACCTAACCCTTGCGAAGGAGCGTCCGCCCCGCCCGGACGGTGTAACCGACCGCCAGGGCCAGGCAGGCCACGACACGTTCGGTCATCCCTAGCATTTCTAGCTGTCAAGGAGGAGGCCGGGGTCGTCGAGGATCGGCTGCCAGGCGAGTTCGGCCGCGCCGACGAGGCTGCCGTTGTCCAGGGCGCAGCCGAGGACCGGCACGCTACTGCCGCGACCCCACGGACTGCGTTCCGCGACCGCCGCCCGCAATCGCCCAGGGTCGGCCGCGAGCAGGTCGCGGTGCAGGCCGCCGAGGAGGATCCGGTCCGGGTTGAGCACGTTGATCAACCCGGCCAGCCCGAGCCCGAGCCGCTCCATGACGACGCCGGCCCCGTCCCGCACCGCCGAATCCATCGCGTACTCGTGCCGCAGCAGGGCGGTGGCCTGCTCGAGCACGGAGACGCCGGGACGCGGAACCCGGCCGGCCGCGTCCAGCAGGCTCAGCGCGTCGGTCTCCACGTCCAGGCAGCCGCGGCTGCCGCACCGGCAAGGGCGCCCCCGCAGATCGACGCTGACGTGCCCGGCTTCCATCCCGAGGCCCGAACTGCCGGTGTAGAGCGCACCGTCGAGCACCAGCGCGCCGCCGACGCCCTGGTGGCCGGTGGCCACCACCAGCAAGTGCCGGGCGTCGCGGCCGGCGCCGTGCCGGTGCTCGGCCAGCGCGGCGAGGTTGATGTCGTTGGCGGCCGCCGGGACCGTTCCGTGCGGACCGGCGATACCGGCTCGCTGGACCTGCGCGGCGAAGACGTCCCTGATCCGGACGCCGGCCGGCCAGCCGACGTGCAGCGGGCTGACGGCGATGCCCCCCGGCTCGGCCACCGCGGAAGGCACCGCCAGGCCGGTGCCCACGCAGGCCCGGCCTGCGGACCGCAGCAGCCGGGCGCCCGCCCGGGCGGCGGCGGCCAGCACCGGCGCCGGGTCGTCAGGTACCGCCAGGGATCCGCCGTCGGCCGCGACGACCCGCCCGCCCAGCCCGACCAGCGCGACCTGAAAGCCGTCTGGGTGTATCTGGGCGGCGAAGGCCACCGGGCCATCGGGGTCGATGGTGAGCCGGTGCGAGGGCCGGCCCAGGGTGCCGCTGCCTGGGGTACCTGGGTCGGTGTCCACCTGGATCAAACCCAGCGCCTGAAGTTCGGCCGCGACCGCGCCCGCGGTGGCCCGGGTGACGCCCAGGCTCGCGCCCAGGGCCGCGCGCGTCGGCGCCCGCCCGCCATGGATCAGCGCCAGGGCCGGGCCGAGCTGAGTGCGGCCTCGCGAGGTCCCCGTCCCCCTGAGGCCCCTTGCCGCGGTCGGTTGCGGATGCATAGTCTTATTTTGTGTCGCTGGTAAACAAAGTCAAGCACGTACGGGTCACGGCACGCCGCCGGCCCGGTGATCTCGGCCGGATCCGGGTCGCGCTCTGCGCGGTGTTCGCGGTGCACGGGTTCATCTTCGCGAGCTGGGCGGTCCGCGTGCCGGCGATCAAGGAGCAGGTCGGCGCCTCATCCGCCGCCCTCGGGCTCGCGCTGCTCGGCCTGTCGGCCGGCGCCGTGGCCACCATGCTGCTGGCCGGCGCGCTGTGCCGCCGGTTCGGCAGCCCGCGGATGACGGTGATCTCCTGCGCGCTGCTCTCGGTGACCCTGGCGCTTCCGGCGCTGGCCAGGTCCGCGATCGCGCTCGGGCTCCTGCTGGCCGTCTTCGGCGCCGCCTACGGCTGCCTCAACGTGGCCATGAACAGCGTCGCGGTCGACGTCGTGGCCGCGCTGCGGCGGCCGGTGATGCCGGGCTTCCACGCCGCGTGGAGCTTCGGCGGGCTGGCCGGGGCCGGCCTCGGCGGCCTGCTCGCGCCGCACCTGTCCCCGCTGCGCCACCTGCTGCTCAGTGGGCTAGTCGGCCTGCTCGTCAGCGCGGTGGCCGGGCATGCGCTGCTGACCCGTGACGCCGTGCTGGGTCAGGGAGCCGGGGCCGCCTCAGCCGGACCCGCCGCCGGGGGCGCCTCCGGTCGCACGGGCCAGCCGCGCGTGCGCGGCTCGGCGTGGCACGGGGCGCTGCGGACCGGGCGTACCGTCGGGCTGTTCGGCCTGATCGCGCTGTGCGCCGCCTACGACGAGGGCGCGATCGGCGACTGGGGCGCGCTGCACCTGCGGCAGGACCTCGGCGCGGGAGCGGGCCTGGCCGCCGCGGGCTACGCGGCCTTCGCGCTGGCCGAAGCGAGCGGGCGGCTCTCCGGGACGGCACTGCTCGAACGGCTCGGCCGCGCGCCTGTGCTGATCCTGGGCGGCCTGACCGCGTGCGCGGGCATGCTTCTGGCCTCCCTCGCCCCTGACGTATGGCTAGCACTGGCCGGGTTCGCCGCGACCGGCCTTGGCCTGGCCAACCTGTTCCCGGTGGCGATCGCGCGGGCCGGCCTGCTGGCCGGATCCAGCGGAGTCGCCCTGACCTCGACGCTGGGCTACGGCGGGTTCTTGCTCGGGCCGCCCGCGATCGGCTTCCTGGCCAGCGAATTCGGCCTGCGTGTCGGCCTGACCACGCTGGCCCTCCTCGGCCTGGCCGCCGCCGCGATCGCCTACCTGTCCGGGCGGCAGGCGAGTGCCGCCCGCAGCGCAGCTTGACACCTACTCCCGACAGCCAGGCCACAAGCAAAGCGGCATTGCCGTATGACAGGGTTTTTGACCCGCGATCAGGACTGAACCTCCAGACTCGGAGGCATGTGATCCGGGTGGGGCCAGAGAGGTGATGTTGACAGGCTGGGAGCGCCGACGGGAGGGCGCGGGGTTAGGGGAACATGTCGACGGTGAGGGTGGATTCGGTGCTCGGGACGCCCTGCTCAGTGGCCCGGCGGTCGGCCATGGCCAGCAGGCGGCGGATGCGGCCGGCGATCGCGTCCTTGGTCAGCGGCGGGTCGGCGAGCTGGCCGAGTTCCTCCAGGCTGGCCTGCCGGTGCGCCATCCGCAGCTGGCCCGCCATGGTCAGGTGCTGCGGCGCGTCCGGGCCGAGGATCTCCAGGGCACGCTCCACCCGCGCGCCCGCCGCCACCGCGGCGCGGGCACTGCGGCGCAGGTTGGCGTCGTCGAAGTTGGCCAGGCGGTTGGCGGTGGCCCGGACCTCGCGCCGCATCCGGCGCTCCTCCCAGGCCAGCACGGCCTGGTGCGCGCCGAGCCGGGTCAGCATGGCGCTGATCGCCTCGCCGTCCCTGATCACCACCCGGTCCACGCCGCGCACGTCACGCGCCTTGGCGTGCACCTTCAGCCGCCGCGCCGCGCCGACCAGGGCGAGCGCCGCCTCGGACCCGGGGCAGGTGATCTCGAGCGCCATCGAGCGGCCCGGCTCGGTCAGCGACCCGTGGGCCAGGAACGCGCCGCGCCACGCGGCCACGCAGTCGCAGGCCGAACCCGCCACCACCTGCCTGGGCAGGCCGCGCACCGGGCGGCCGTAGCTGTCGATCAGCCCGGCCTGGCGGGCCAGGCTCTCGCCGGCCTGCCCCTTGCTTACCCGCACCAGGTAGCGGTTGCCCTTGCGCAGGCCGCTCGGCGAGAGCACGAGGAACTCGGCCGGGTGCCCGAACACCTCGGTGATGCTCGCGCGCAGCCGCCGGGCCGCCGCACCAGTGTCGAGTTCGGCCTCGATGACCACCCGGCCCTCGGACAGGTGCAGGCCGCCGGCGAATCTGAGCAGCGTGGAGACCTCGGCCTTGCGGCAGCAGGGCTTGATCACCTGCACCCGGCTGAGCTCATCCTTCACCACGCTGGTCATCGCCATGCGGCGTCACTCCCCCCACTAGGTCCCGGCCCACGAGGTCCCGGCACCGCCCGGTAGCTCGCAAAGATCTGCGCGTACATCCCCGCCAGCAGCCTCGGGTCATGCTTGGGCGTGCCGTCGGCCGCGGCCACGTCCGCCATCACCAGCCGGGCCCCCAGCACGGCGGCTGCCTTTTCCAGGTCGGCCAGGTTACCGGTTCCGGCGGCCTTGGTGTCGGCGAGGACTACGTCCAAGGTAAGCGCAGGCGCGTGCCCGGCGAGGACCTCGAGGTGCTTGTGTGGCGAAAATCCCTCTGTCTCCCCCGGCTGCGGCGCCAGGTTGAGGACGAGCAGCCGCCGCGCCGAGCTGACGTGCAGCGCCGAGGCGAGCTCGGGCACCAGCAGGTGCGGTAGCACGCTGGTGAACCACGAACCTGGGCCGAACACCACCCACTCCGCGTCCAGCACCGCGCGCACCGCCTGGGGCACGGCGGGCGGGTCGGGGGGAAGCAGCGTGATCGACCGCACCTGGCCCGGCGTGCTGGCGCACGCCACCTGGCCCCGGACCGTGCTGACCTCGTCCGGCCGATCGGGGTCGGCGCCGACCACTTCCGCGACGATGTCCAGCGGCACGGCGGCCATGGGCAGCACCCGGCCGCCGGTGCCGAGCAGCCTTCCCACCCACTCCAGGCCCGTGACCGTATCACCGAGCAGGTCCCACAGCGCCACGATGAGCAGGTTGCCGACGGCATGGCCGGCCAGCTCGCGGTCGCCGTCGAACCGGTGCTGCACCACCTTGCTCCAGGTGGTGCCCCACTCGTCGTCGCCGCACAGCGCGGCCAGCGCCATCCGCAGGTCACCGGGCGGCAGGACGCCGAAGTCGCGGCGCAGGCGGCCGCTCGACCCGCCGTCATCCGCGACCGTCACGATCGCGGTGAGATCATCGGTCACGCGGCGCAGGGCCGACAGCGACGTCGCCAGCCCGTGGCCGCCACCGAGCGCTACCGCCCTGAGGCCAGTCCCCAACTGCTCACTCCCGACCCAGATCCCGGTGCGTCACCTGCACGTCAGCCCCCACGGCGGAACCACCGAGCGCGCCGGCCACGCGCGCCGCCAGCTCGTCGGCTATCGCCACGCTGCGGTGCTTGCCGCCGGTGCAGCCCACGGCGAGGGTGACGAACCGCTTGCCCTCTCGTTCATACCCGGGCAGCACCACGTGGAGCAACTCAGCGTAATGACGTAGGAACTCCTTGGCACCAGGCTGGGCAAGAATATACTCGCGGACCGGCTCGTCCTGCCCCGTCATCGGGGCAAGCTCGGGGATCCAGTGCGGGTTGGGCAGGAACCGGCAGTCAGCCACCAGGTCGGCGTCCACCGGGAGACCGTATTTGTAGCCGAACGAGACGACACTGAGCCTCAGTCCAGCCGCCGTGCCGCCGCCGAAGAAGTCGCGCATCCTGGCCCGCAGCTCATGCACGTTGAGCCGGGTCGTGTCCAGGACCAGGTCGGCGTCACCGCGCACCTCCCTGAGCAGTTCGCGCTCGGCCGCGATGCCGTCGGTGACCCGGCCGTTGCCCTGCAGCGGGTGCGGCCGCCGCTCGCTGTCGAACCGGCGCACCAGCGTGTCCTCGGCGGCCTCGAGGTAGACGACGCGGGCGGTCGCGCCGCGCGCGCCGAGATCGCTGACGGCCGACTTCAGGTCGGTGCTGAAGGCGCGGCTGCGCACGTCGACCACCGCGGCCATCCGGCTGACCGCACCGTTGGACCTGGCCGCGAGGTCGACCATGGTCGGCAGCAGGCCCGGGGGCAGGTTGTCGACCACGAACCAGCCCAGATCCTCGAGCGACTTGGCCGCGGTGGACCGCCCCGCCCCGGACAAGCCGGTGATGACGACGATGTCCGCCGGATCGTCAGCCGTCCTCATGCCTTCTCCCCTGCGTCGGTGGTTTCGGCCTGGTTCGAGCCCAGGGCGGCGGAGATGGTGGCGGCCAGCCGGGGGCCGATGCCCGGCACCGCCGCGATCTCCTCGATGCTCCCCGCGCTGAGCTTACGCACCGAGCCGAAGTGCTTGAGCAGGGCCTTGCGCCGGGCCGGGCCGAGCCCGGGCACGTCGTCGAGCGCGCTGGTGGTGGCGGCCTTGCCGCGCTTCTGCCGGTGATAGGTGATCGCGAACCGGTGCGCCTCGTCCCGCACCCGCTGCAGCAGGTAGAGCCCCTCACTGCTGCGGGGCAGGATGACCGGGTACTCCTCGCCCGGCTGCCAGACCTCCTCCAGGCGCTTGGCCAGGCCGCAGACGGCTACGTCGTCGATGCCCAGCTCGGTCAGGGCCCGGGCCGCCGCGTCGGCTTGCAGCGGGCCGCCGTCGACGACCACCAGGTTAGGCGGATACGAGAATTTCTTCTGGGCGGTTACGTCTTCCTCCGGGTCGGGGTCGCCGAGGGTATCCAGCTCGCCGGTCTTCTCGCGTTCTGCCAGGTAGCGACGGAACCGCCGGGTGATCACCTCGTGGATCGCGGAGATGTCGTCGGTGCCGTCGGTGCCCTTGATCGCGAACCGGCGGTACTCGCTCTTGCGGGCCAGGCCATCCTCGAACACGACCATCGACGCGACCACGTGCGTGCCCTGCAGGTTCGAAACGTCATAGCATTCGATCCGCAGCGGCGCATCGTCCAGGCCGAGCCCCTCCTGGATCTCGTTGAGCGCCTTGCTCCGGGTGGTCAGGTCGCTGGCGCGGCGGGTCTTGTGCAGGGCGAGCGACTGGCCGGCGTTCCGGGCCACGGTCTCGAGCAGGGCCTTCTTGTCCCCGCGCCGCGGCACCCGCAGGCTGACCGGACCACCTCGGCGTTCGGTCAGCCACTGGGTCATGGTGGCCGGGTCCGGCGGCAGTTCCGGCACCAGGACCTCGCGCGGGATGCCAGCATTGACCGCCTCGGCGTCGGCCGGGGTATCCGCGTAGACCTGGCCGAGGAACTGCTCCACCAGGCCGGCCGGCGTCACTTCCTCGATCTTGTCCAAGACCCAGCCGCGCTGGCCCCGGACCCGGCCGCCGCGCACGTAGAACACCTGGACAGCCGCCTCGAGCTGATCCTCGGCCAGCGCGATCACGTCGCAGTCGGTGCCGTCGCCGAGCACCACCGCCTGCTTCTCGATCGCACGCTCCAGTGCCCGCAGGTCGTCGCGGAGCCGGGCGGCGCGCTCGAACTCCTCCTCGGCGGCGGCCTGTTTCATCTCGGCCTCGAGACGGCTGGCGAACCGGGTGGTCTGCCCGGCCATGAAGTCGCAGAAGTCTTCGGCCAGCCGGCGGTGGTCCTCGGCGCTGATCCGCTTGACGCACGGCGCGGAGCACTTGCCGATGTAGCCGAGCAGGCAGGGGCGGCCGATCTGCCCGGACCGCTTGAACACGCCCGCCGAACAGGTGCGTACCGGGAACACCCGGAGCAGCGTGTCAACCGTGTCACGGATGGCCCAGGCGTGACTGTACGGGCCGAAGTACTTGGTGCCCTTGCGCTTGGCGCCGCGCATGACCATGACCCGCGGGTACTCCTCGCCCATGGTGACGGCCAGGTAGGGGTAGCTCTTGTCATCCCGGTACTTGATATTGAACCGGGGATCGAACTCCTTGATCCAGGAGTACTCGAGCTGCAGCGCCTCGACCTCGGTGCCGACCACGGTCCACTCGACGCCCGCCGCGGTCGTCAGCATCATCTGGGTGCGCGGATGCAGGCTGGCGAAGTCGGCGAAGTAGGAGTTCAGCCGCTGCCGGAGCGACTTGGCCTTGCCGACGTAGATCACCCGGCCGCGCTGGTCGCGGAATTTGTAGACCCCCGGGGATTCGGGAATCTCGCCCGGCGCCGGCCGGTAGCCGTGCGGATCTGCCACGAAGTAACTTTACGCTCCCCTGGGTCTAACGGGCCCGTGCTCCGGCCGGCCACGATGACCTTCGTGGGTACCTTCTTCGCCGCGGCCGGACGGCTGTCCGTCCGCTTCCGGTGGGCCATCCTGGTGGCCTGGGTGGCCGGCGCGGTCGCGGCCATGGCGCTGCTGCCGTCGCTGTCGAGCGTGACGCAGAGCGACAACACCTCGTTCCTGCCGGCCAGCGCGCTCAGCCAGCAGGCGGCCCGGCTGGCCTCGCCGCTGCAGGGAGCCACGCTGACCGCGGTCACGGTGGTGGCCGCCCAATCGAACGGAACACTGTTCGACGGGACGCTGTCCGGCGCGGACCAGGCGTTCGTCGCGCGACTGGCGGGTTCACTGTCCCGGGTCGCCAGGGTGGTCGCGGTGCGGGACGCCGGGCAGTCGGCCGACGGGCAGGCCGAGCAGCTCACGGCCCTGGCCAGGCTGGCGCAGTCCGGCGGCCTCGCCGCGTCCCAGCAGGCCACCCTGGTGGCGGAGGTGCGTGACGCGATCCGGGCGGCGGGGCCGCCGCCCGGGTTCTCGGCGCACACGGCGGGCACGGTGGCCACCCGGGTGGACACCAACGCCACCTCCGGCAAGACCGGCGGCCAGGTCCAGTGGTTCTCCATCATCTTCGTGATCGCGCTGCTCGTCGCGGTGTTCCGGTCGGCGCTGGCGCCGCTGATCGCGGTGCTGCCCGCGGTGGTGGTGGTGCTGGTCGCCGAACGGCTCACCGCCGAGGCCGCGGTGCACGGCCTGGGCGTCTCGCAGATCGCCTCGCTACTGCTGATCGTGCTGGTGCTCGGCGCGGGCACGGATTACGCGCTGTTCCTGATGTTCCGGGTACGGGAGGAGATGCGGGCCGGGCTGGCCTCGGGGGGGTCCGGGCCCGCCGCAGGTGGCAAGGCCAGCACAGCCGTCCCCCCGAGGCAACGCTGCCACGAGGCGATCGTGCTCTCGGTGGCCCGGGTCGGCGAGACGATCACTTTCTCCGCGGGCATTCTCATCGCGGCGCTGCTGTCACTGGCCAGCGCCACCTTCAGCCTGTACTCCGGGCTGGCGGCGCCGCTGGCTCGGTCCGGCCGGGCGCGGGACGCGCCGGGTGGTGGGGGCCGGCCTGCTCGCGGATCGTCCGGCGGCCGCTGGCCACGCTGGTCATCGGCCTCGCCGTCTTCGGCGCGCTCGCAGTGGCCTCGGCGGGTTACCTGGCCGCGGGGTTCGGCGGCGCGGCGACCGGACCGGCGGGCAGCGATTCCGCGGCCGGTGACGCGCTGCTGACCAGGCACTTCCCCCAGACAGCGGCCAACCCGACGGTCATCGTGCTGCGCCTGCGGCAGCCCGCCTGGGCGGCCGCCGCGTCGGTGGCCGCCGCCGGGCGGCAGCTGGCCGCCGACCCCGTGTTCACCTCGGTGTCCGGGCCGCTGAACGCTAACGGTACGCCGCTGACCGCGGCCAAGTACGCCGCGCTGTACGCCACCTACGGCTCGCCGCGGGCGATGTCCACCTCGGCCGCGGCCCGGGTCCCGCGGGCGGAACTGGCCGCGTACCAGTCCTACCGGGCCAGCGGGTCGTACGTGAGCGCGGACGGGTACACGATCTCGTTCGCTACGTCGCTTGCGGCGGGAAGCGCGACCACCACCCCGGCGGCGCAGGCGGTGCCAGCCGTCCGGGCCGCGGCCGCCCGCGCGGCGCGGGCCGCCGGCGCCTCCGCCTCCGGGGTCACCGGGCAGGCGGCGTTCACCTACGATGTCGCCCGGCTGTCCGACAGCGACTTGCGCACCGTCATCCCGATCGCCATCGCTGTCATCGCTGTGCTGCTCGCGCTGGTGATGCGGAGCCTGATCGCGCCGCTGTACCTGATCGTCTCGGTGGTGCTTTCCTACTTCTCCGCCCTCGGGCTGACCGTGCTGGTGTTCATCAAGGCCGCCGGCCAGCCGGGGCTGACGTTCATCCTGCCGTTCCTGCTGTTCATGTTCCTGCTGGCGCTGGGGGAGGACTACAACATCCTGGTCATGACGCGGATCAGGGAAGAGGCTCACCACCTCCCGCTGCGCGAGGCGGTGGGCCGGGCGCTGAGCGTTACCGGGACGACGGTGACCTCGGCCGGACTGGTGCTGGCCGGGACGTTCGGGGTGCTGGCAGTCGTGGGTTCGCGCAGCGCCGGGGCGCAGAACGTCCGGACGATCGTGGACGTGGGCGTCGGCCTCGCGCTCGGCGTGCTGATGGACACCTTCCTGGTCCGGACGCTGCTGGTACCGGCGGCGGCGGTGCTGATCGGGCGGTGGAACTGGTGGCCGTCCGCGCTGAGCCGAGCGCGGCCGGCCGGCCTGCCGCCCGCCGGGACCGAGGGTGCCTCCTTTACAACGTATAAGTTAGGCTGCTTGACGACATGTCGACCCAGGCCGAGGTGGACCTGCTCACGTCGTTCGCCCGCTGCCGATCACGGTGATCTGCGAGCTCCTCGGCGTGCCGGTCCCCGACCAGGACGACTTCCGTACCTGGTCGGCCACTGCCGTCTCGGACACGGCCCCGCCCGAGCTGTCCCGGGCGCACGCCACCGCGCTGATCCGCTATTTCGTGGCGGTGCCGGCGGACTCGCTGCGCTGGCGGCCGAGCTCGCTCATCCACGGCCTCGAGTCGCTGCCGGTGCGGCTGTCCGCGCCCGGCTGAGCGCTCGCCCGCCGGGCCCCGCGTCCTCCTATTGACCGCTGGCGAGGTGCTGGAGAACCCCGCGCATTTACTCCAGCGCTTGCCGGTCGCCAGGATTCCGTTCGCTCGTCTGTTCCTTGTCCGGTGGGGCCCGACGTCAGCGGCGATCTTGCTTTCGACCTCCTCGACCATCGTTCGCCAGGCAGGGGAAGCCACCAGTCGTACGACGACGCGTACGCCGACGTGCAGCGGGCCTTAACGGACCACTGACTTGCGCCGGCAGTCATGCAGGTCCAATTACGCAGGTACGCAGCGAGGCGCGAGCTGGCCGCCGCAACTCGTCGGCGATCGCAAGAACTTATTTCTGGAACCGCCAAGATCAACAGAATAATTTTCTGGAATAGCGTTGACATGCGATCGCCGGCGGCGCATCGTAGGAACGCAACGGCGCTGGTTCAAGAGCAAGATCCCTCAGCGCAGGCGGCCTCAGGTTAGTCCCGAGCTCTGGAGTACAACGTTGCCTTCTGACATTCGTCCCTCCGCACCCGCGTTGGCGGACACCCGGCCGGGGGGCAGCGCCCTACGGTCACCGGACCCAGCGGACTCCGAAGGGGTCACTGAGCTCGACGATCTGTACCAGGCGTTCAGTAAGGAACAGCTAGCGCCGTTGTGGACCCAGGTCGGAGAGTTGATGCCCGGGCAGCCGACGCCCAGCGCGCGCCCGCATGTCTGGCGGTGGAAGACGCTCTTCAACCTCGCCGAGCGTGCCGGACAGCTGGTCCCTGTCGACCGGGGCGGCGAGCGCCGGGCGATCGCGCTGGCCAACCCCGGGCTCGGCGGGCTTCCCTACGCCACCCCGACTCTGTGGGCGGCGATTCAGTACCTGGCCCCCGGCGAGACCGCGCCTGAGCATCGGCACACCCAGAACGCGTTCCGCTTCGTGGTGGATGGCCAGGGGGTGTGGACCGTCGTCGATGGCGACCCGGTGTCGATGCAGCGTGGGGACCTTCTGCTCACGCCGGGCTGGCATTTCCACGGCCATCAGA
>WNGK01009755.1_pt1 | contig 12034 bp, 13 predicted proteins | sample 5400601 | NCBI WGS metagenome assembly WNGK01 (sample SAMN13153376, study PRJNA577476) | soil metagenome | isolation source: 60 cm soil or saprolite under Garry oak tree replicate 1 | place: USA:California | collected 2016-06-15
GCTACTTCGATTGGCTTCTTCTTCTGGATTTTTGCCAGTTCGAAGCTCAGTGAGCTGGCTAGTTGCCCAAACGTTGGATTGGGTGGATCCTCGAGGGTCGACACGACGTCAAGGTCTGGAAGTCTGTGTTCCCAGGTTTTCTTGAGAGCTGCGTATCCTGCTTTTAGTGAGGTCTCGCATTCGCGCCTGAAAGATCCAAAAGGATTGGCCTGATCATGTTTCTTTTGTTTCGTGGTCTGTGCCAAGTCCGAATTCACGCGAGGATTGTAAGGTTCCACCCAGGCATCTTATTAGAGCATTCTCGGGATGTCGAATTTGTCGTGTCCGTTCTTTCGATGCTGATCCTATCCTTGGGTCTCTATCACTAGTTTTATCATGCCCGCCCGGCAGAGCGCGAGACGGGACCGTAGTCTAGATCGCGGGCGAGCGCGATACATGCCCGCGAGGACAACCAGGATAGGACATCGGGCTCCGACACCCATGAAGTGGAGAGACCCGAAGATCGTGGGTTCAAATCCCACCGGTCCCGCTACGCCAGCGGTGCTAACGGTAGTTTTGGGGAACCTTAGCCAGTCTGGGGTTTCAATAACTCGTCCCTGATTGCTTGCATCGCAAGACGGATCTCTACTTTCTCTTTCTCCTGAGGGTCGATGTACTTTGTGTCCGGTTCCACATGGAACTTGTTTCTAGGCACGCCGAGAGCCTCAGCGAATTCCCTGATCCTGTCGAGCTTGGTCATCGCAGAATTTGGCCGGATCGAGAGGTTGGCGCTGCTGTAGATGCTGCGCAGCTTTTCAACTCCCAACGCTTGAACGTCATTGTACGTGTCGCTTACGTGTCCCATGAAATATTCGACATGCGACTCGGGTACACCAGCAGCGACCATCTGAGTCTTGAAGAACTTGCGTAGGCTGTGGAAGCGTACATCGTACATTATTCGAGGCGAGTTCTTGGTGGCTCCTGGTTTCGGGCTCTGTTCTTTGATGATGCCGGCTCTCAGGTAGAGGTGATGGACGATCTTTCGGAATTGTTTGGGACCAATTGACCTTGGAACTGGAGATCGAGAATCTCGGATTAGCGGTGATTCGTCAGTGAGATCTTCCGGAGGCATCTCCGGTGTCCCGTTTCGAGTGTAGGGAGATCCCCGGCGTCGCGAGTCCAGATATAGTCTCAGACTGTCTACGCCTTCTTCACCGAGGAACGTGTCGTACGATCCATACTTTCCTTTCACGATCTCGACTTCGACACTGATGTGTATCGGGGTCCTTTTGGCTTCGAGATCCTCTCTGACATGGCGGTACTCAAGCTTGGACATGGTTTCTTCCCTGAACCCTCCAAGCGTTGGCATCAAGACCATCACCTTCTCCCGTAGGTTGGCGACCTTCAACACTCGCTGCAGCTCTTCGGGTCTCGGTGCTCTGTCTTTCCTCGTGACTCTACGAGACAAAGTGTATGGGAGTGTTATGGTGGCGCCGTTTACTTTGTACCAGGACTTAACGTGGCCAACGCAGCTCTGGACTCTTCCTGGAGCGAGCTGCCTGTCCTGGAGAGTGGCGGACCAGCTCTGCAGAATCTTGCTGTGTTTTGCCAGTTTCTGTGGATCCACCAGTCCGTTCGGTCCTTTGGTGTCTTCCAAAATCCGGTCGGGCGGGTGGCCGAACCAATCAGAGAATTGTTTCAGAGTCTGGGTGTAGGTGTAGTAGGCTTGAAGGCTGGCGCTGCGGTATCTGAGGAGATAGTTGGCGAATTCGACCAGGCTCTGATTGCCGAGTGCGAAGGGTATCAGTGCTGGCCTCTCCCGGATCAGGGAGCTCACAATGTATTCTGCGAGGCCCTGTTGCCCAAGGTTGAGCAGGTTCATCAGTGGGATGGTCACTCGTTTCTTGAGAGTCCGGCCTTTGAGGCTTCGTTCGATTACGAGATTCTCGCTTTCAACGTGTCCGAGGGAAGTGATGCGTTGTAGTTCTGAAAGAGTTAGCTTTGGTGTATTTGGAACGAGCTCTTCGCTTTCCGCTATTTTTCCGATTTCTACGCTCATACGTAGCAACATACCTATGCTATTCGCGAGAATTTAAGCTTAGTCGAGGAGCCGCAATTCCAAGATAGTAGAGCGAACAATAGCGAGAGCTGTAACCCTGCGACGTTTTCCGTTTTTCAGGCTAGGATCGAGGTAGGAAGCGACGACAAGTGAGATGTGGCCTGGCTTCTCTTGGTCTAGCCGACCCCACGCCTCTTGAACGATCGGCGCGACTGTATTCGGGTCTGCGTTACGGAACCAGCTGTGGTCAAGGTACCTGACGTAGATCAAGCAACCAGGTCCGAGAGGAGACTGGCTTCTCGGCGGTCGAAGCTTGCTCACTGTCTCAGTCATTTAGTGAGCTTCCTCAGCGAGCTGGTTCTTTCTGGGATCACAAGCCTTTCAGTGGACTCTTCAATCATCAGCCCACATACCTCCCAGGACCTGCCCGCCGTAGTGTCGTAGGGTAGTTTGCTTCTTCTTGCGCGAGGTGAATCCATTTCCGGATTTCTCTACACGTAGAGGTACCGCTGGCGCGACATTCGTTCTTGAACCACTCCCACTCTCTTTTCCGAACGCGGATCGATGTGACCAGTGTTACGTCGGCCTCCGATCCCAAGGATTTCGTAGTAGTCGCGGTCGCCGGGAGGATCTGTAAAGGTGGGTTATTGGCGAAATCTGGGACTATTCGCCATTCCTGAGATATTGCCATCAGCGCCAATGCTTCGTCTTTCGAGATGCAGACGTAGGGATCGCCTCTCCGGCCGATCTTGACTCTCACTGTATTACGAAACCCCTAGGGCTTTAGGGTAGATTCTACGTCGAGTGGATCACGCGGGTGCGGGTTGAGCTTGCGTGTTTTGCAACATCGGTCCACTGCCCAATGAGTGTATGGAAGATAGTCGCAGTCGACGATGTTTTTGTCGTTGAAATGGATCGAATGCTCGATTAGGGACAGGCCGCATTTGCGGCAGACGCGTCTGCGCGTCGCAGTCAACGCCCCGGGGATTGCCGAGGGGTGTTGCGGAGCGGCTTCCCTACTTGGTCGTTCTTGATGATGGATTCGAAAAGGTCGCCAGCTTCTCGCTGCAGCTTCTCCCGGACCGCTTCACGGACGAATTCAGATTCGTTCATGTGGGTGTCCCGTGCGACGTGCGCGCGTAGGATCTCTCGCAATTTTCGGGGGACCCTTGCGGTCAGATAGACTTCGTTCATCTTTCTCCATCACAAGCGTTATACGTTCGTTTTATAGTGTTCCGGTTTCAGAGAAAGAAAAGTCGGAAAAAAGTGGCTGTGGGAAAATGACCAAGGAGAGGTTGCGTAGCAGGCTTCAACGTGGGAGGCTCACTGAGAAACAGCACAAGGTTCTCCACAGCCTAGCGACCGGGGGACCCGGCCATGTGCCGAGCATAGCCCCGCGCGTTGGCGAGGGCCGAACAACAGTCCAGAAGATTCTGCGGCGCTTCGAGCTCTGGGGCTTCGTGGAGCTCCAGCAGAGAGTCCAGGGGCATCGTGGAGGCGAACCCGCGAAGATCTATGTTCCATCCTCGCGTGGTTTATGGTGGTGGTTATCACGCGGGGACGAGGGGTGGGACGATGTCTGTAGGGCATCAGACTTCTACTCTAGGACTCTCCCGCATGTCCTGGGGAAGACCCGGGTCTATGAGGAGAACCGTGCTCATCGGATCTTCCTAAGCCTGGTCCAGGCCTTCAACCCTCTCGAACCACCGCCCTGGATCACCGTGGGCGGGATCGACGTCCAGCCAGTTTGGCCACAAGAAGAGACCTACGACGAGACAACTTGCACCTTCTATTACTGGGCGGAATCGCGGCACAAGACTATCCTGGGCCCTATGGAACAATTGGCATGGCAGAGAATCTTCAACGACCCGGACCTGGCCAGGCTCAAGGAGCAGATTCATCGACGTATCGCGGAGGCATTCCGCAACCTGGCGCCCTCACCAAGGTCGAAGGAATCGGAAGCTTGAGATCTGGAGCGACGGAACAAAATGACCTCCGCAGACCGAGACTCTCAGCGGCTGGGGTCCCTAGTCAATGAGCACTCCTCGATCAGAATCGAGTTTCCTTACAGAAGAAGAGAGGAAGAAGCGATTCCCGCAAGTTCGCTGCCCAATGTTGGAGATGAAGGATGGATTCTCTCTTCCGGATAGTGATACTCCTCAGTGTACTGGGAAACCAGATTATAACCCGCCAGGCTCTCTGAAGCCATACTTTCAGAGTGTCCATTTTGGAGAGGTCAAAGTCTGTAGCTGGCATTCACAGCGCCTATCATCCAAAGAACAATGGTACTTGACAACGCTCAGAAGGGCTTTCGGCGAGGAACCATCGAGAAGAGACATGCTAGTTCTAGAGGTTCGTTGTTGGCATTCGCTTGTCCGTTGAAGTTTGCGATGGATGCCTTTAGAGTGTTCACCCTGCTTGGCCGTAGCCACGTGGGACCGATCACGTTGAATTAGCCCAACGACGGCCAGAACGACGGCGCTGAAGCCATTTAGCCTTCTGCACCTCAGCGGGTTGTGAGACGCCGGTGGGCGCTTTCACAAAGGTCTTGCCATACTGTTTGGATTTCTCAGAATTTGCGCTATGCGAACCTTGGGTTCTTTTCCGCCCCTAAAACCGCCCTCTTTTCGAACCTAAACACGCCCTAGAATGTTGGGTTTGAAAAGACCCTCTTTTTGCACCCAAAAACCCGCGATGGACCGTTCACCCGTGTGGTTTTTCAGGTCAGGCCATCCCGGTCTTTACCGCAGGACCGAAGCCAAGTCCAAGGGATGCATACGCGACTTGCCACGTGGCAAAGCGTTCAGCTTGCTTGGTCAAGCCCACGATCCCGATGGTTCCCTGAATGGATCTAAACTTTCGCGGGGGGTCTTGGAGTCCACTGTATGGGTGCGTATCCGACACCCTTTTCTCGCAAGCAAGTCAGGCGAGTGCAGGTCTGCTCAATGGTCGATTCCACGACGATCTCCACCATAGCTACAACAGGCGCAGCAATTGCAACGGGCCTCCTGGCTCTTGCGACATTCTGGTTGGCTCGCTCTGCGAACAAGAGCCTACGAGATCAGAAGGAGCAATTGAGGTTAGTGACCTACCAGGCGTCCGCGATGAGAGCCCAACTCGACCCGCTCCTGAAGCTCCACAGATGGGCGTTCAAAGAGAACAAACTAACCTTCGAGGTTGAGAACATGGGTAGCGGTCGAGCATTCTGGATCGGCGTTGACGGTTGGTTCTACCCGTCTGATCTTGCAGTATCTGCTCAGAAGGATGGCGAGCGCCTCACCCGTACTGAGATACAGGAATTGACCGCGAAGGGCACCAAGATGCTGTGGGCTAGGCCGGCAAGTTTGAACGATAAACAAAGATTCGACTTCGGCACGGAGAGAGACGTCGTGACAGCGAGCACGGTGACCTTCTTCTTCAACGAGAGACTGGCTGGAGAATCTATCCTAGACCCTCAGGAGAGGCGGGACTTGGAGATTGAAGTGCATTTTGAGCTCAAACCCAGAAAGTCCAGCGTTTCTAGGGATGTTCGTTGGGCAGGCAAGTACGTTGACTTCAAGGAAGCACGAGCTTTCCTCCAGTCGAACCAGGTCGACTACGCAGCCTTCGGCTTCCGCATCGTGTGCAGGAATGCAGTCGCTGACGCTGTTCACGGGGAGGCGTTCGGGCAACTCATCATGTTTGTGAACGAGGACGCCAGCCTCGAAGACGTGGCCCGTAGGGGCTTCACTCATTCAATGGCGGCTCTGGGAGAGCGAGAGCTTCCAAGTATGCGCTTCTTAGATTCGGAGATGTACCATGAGGCAAAGTTCGTCAAGTCCCCCCCAAAAGGACATCCGCTAGAGTTCCGGCCCTCCAATCTCATCTGTGCAGCCTGCCTGGCCACGGCCACGATCCCGAGTGCACTTGAACGCGGAAGAGAGAGGGCTTTTCTCAAAGCAAGAGATGCGGCCAATTGAATGGTATCTCTCTTTTCAGTCGGCTGCATTTTTGACAATATGTGCGCAGATTGAGGTGGACCCCTGGGCCTTCTACTCGTTCGTGCCAGGTTCGATGCCAAGTATTTTTGCCGTTCTGGCACCATTCCTCCTCGTCGAGGTCAATGCAGACCACAGACGAATCTCTGGGGTCCTACACAGTTGAACAACAGGAGAGCGTGAAAGTGAAAAACGAAAGTGATCCCATAGGAGACCAGAGATTTCAAGGCCGGACTAGGAACAGGAGAGCGGTGTCATATCGTGAGCATTTGAATCCTGACCGACATCAAGATCTCAACCGGCAGAATCATACTTTCGCGACATCTCAAGCGTGAAAATCCGGAGAACACCAATATGCATCATACTTCCTAGAGAGGGCTGACCAGCTTTACACGAGCTGGACCTACCTGCCTGGATCTCCGGGCGCGGTTCACCTCTCGTCCGGAGATTCGGACTAACAGCGAGAACAGGAAACAATGACAAAGAGACAAGACAGAATGACTGTGACGATCAACCCCGACATCCTAGCTAAGCTCGACCAGATCTGCGAGAAGTATGGGAAGAACAGGTCGCGTCTGGTGCAGCGCTGCGTCAAACGTCTCGTGGATGGAATCGAAGATCTCGAGGATCTAGTAACGGACCAGTTCCTAGTCCCCGGCAAGGAGGGGTCCCGATGAAACTCAGCCCCGATATCATCGAGAGAGTTCTAGCTGACAAACACTACTGGAGACAGCTCGCTGCCCAGATGATGGCCGAGTCTTCTCAGAGAACTCAACGTGGCGAACCAGATTCGGCCATATTCGAGATCGGCGCGTCGCCATTGCCCCCTCTGGGGAAAATAGTTGAGAGCCGTCTAATGCCGCAGACCAGGGTCCGTCTCAGCTCCGGCCCTAGACCAATGATTTCAGAGGTCAGCACTATCCTGCCTTCGGGTGGGGTAATCTCACAGCGGAAGGCTCTACGTCTGAAGCGTGACTGGAACCGAGTCAGATTGCGAGCTCAGGAGAAAGCTCAGAGAAGCGAGAGAGGCGATGCTGCCGGCGCTGAGGAAGAAGACTCGCGTCCACCGATCGCGGATCATCCAGGGGCGAGCTGCAGCGACGCCCACCCCAACCAGAGCCATGACGATTACATGGACAGCGAGGAGGAAGAGGAAGAAGAGGAACGCAAGAACCCGCTGTTCAGACAGAACAACGCCAGCGCGAGGTTCATCTCACCGAGTCGACGTACTCGAGAGCGAGAGAGGTGAGATGTTAGAATGAAAAATTCCTGGAATCGTAAGCTGAAGGAGGGACCGATCATCGATGACATGCCTCCTACCCGGACCCGTATTCCCGCACCAACAGGCGACGTTCGCCCAGGTCTTCCAACTCCCACTCCTCGGAGGGACGTTACCTTCACCAGACCGCAAGCCACCACGAGCGCTCCAACAGGCCTCGATCTGGATCCTCAACGCCCAACCAATGCTCCAGGACAGACCACAGGCGGACCTGGCACAAGCCAGAATCCTAGACCATCATTCAACTATGCAAAACTTGGCCAATCCACAACCATTACACCTGGCTTCAACAGGCTATCGCCGAGTGGACGTGGAATGCCTGACCAGAAAGAGCTCATCTCGATGGACCCGGCTGCTTTGCGGAGACTCCGGACCCTAGGCAAGACAGCTCAACGATGCCTATAGGCCTAATGGGTTTTTGACCCCCACCCCCATAGGGGCCCTTCCTCAACAGCGATGAATCCCATGTCCAGCGTTCTCGGCGAGATCGTGGAAGAGACGGTCGTTGTCAAAGTCTACAGCTGGAGTTGTCCTTCATGCCGGAGGAGACTGTGTCATCGTGATCGCGGTACTCTAGAACACAACATTGAGGAACACCGCGTACAGCGACATGGTGAAGAGGCCGAGAGCCGCCATCAGCTCCTCGACCTTCAGAAACGCGTCGGTTTGATCAGCAAGAGGCTCAATCGGCGTTTCGGTTGATTCCTTTCTGGGAAACATCTCCGATCGCACAGTTGCGGTGACACTTACCGTCGTTTTGACTAGCCAAGCTTCAAGCGAGTGCAGTAGCTACACTCGAGGCAAACAACGAACGATTCGCTTTGGTTCTGCCGAAGTTGATGAATGCGGAGTTCTGTTACAATCTGTTTTTGATGCCTGCAAGTGTCCGGAATATCGTCAACCAACTTGAGAGTTTTCATGACTCCCTGGGTTGGTACAGACGTTCATAACACTAGCCGCGACAGTAAGTACCTCAATCGGCGTAGTTCAGAGAACTACTAGTACCAGAGCCACTGCTCTCGCTTGAATCGTGAAATCGGTTCAGGCGCAGCGGTCCAGGCCTCAGGGATTCATTGAAGCCTTAATCCTTCGAGCCCAAGTCGAAGAACAAGTCTTTAACCAAACGTACGGAATCGGGCAGCGCTATGAGCACAGCCTCAGGGCCAATTTTCGTAAGATCCGAAGACGTTCAACGTGTCAGGATTTCGGACCTTTCTGAACGTGTTATTACAGCGGTCGTTCAGTACGGAATACAGGACGTTGTTGGACTCGGCTCTGCCACCTCGTTGGTATGTTCTGCGGTTAATGTGTCTCGCAACATAGCGAACGTTTTTGTCACTAAGACCTCGATAGAACTGATAGACTTCGGCATTCTGGGGAAGTTCGATTCTATTTTCTTGACTATAGAAAACAAGGCGGGACCGGACTGGGAAGGCGCGATGAAGAAACTAGATGACTCAATGAACCTGGAGAAGGGTCCAGATAGCCAACAAGTAGCGGTTGGCCGAGAGGATACTCCCGAGAGAATGTCCACATTATGCCTTCTCAAACTTTCCAGATCCAAACGAATCAAGGTTGTCGCTGCAGGTTTTGCAATCACTAATGCAATTTCCACAGCTTTGAGGGTGGCAAAAGGTGGGATCGCAAAAGAACCTGTTGGAATAATTCTAGTAGGGCTGGGCTCCATTGAAAGTCGTCAACAATTAGGACCCACGAGACCGGTCACTGCGATAAACATCTACCTGGAAACAGGGAAACAAGCGGAGTATGACAACCGTCATCGAGAAATCATGAGACTGATAATGTCACGCCTGCCCCCCCGGTGATCTCCTTTAACCGAAATAGGTGTCGATTTCACTGGCCAGTTGGGAGTTGATCCGCCGGTAACTGCTCTAGCGACTCGGACGTCAAGAAAAAAAGGGCAGAAGTACCATGCGATACGAATCTCGACCGAAGCACATGAAAAGTTGGTGGGCTGCGCAAGCCATTGGATAGAAAAGGTCGGTGCCATCATGATTTTCAGGACATGCCAAATACTACTAAACGCAGGCGATGTGATCTTTGTTGATCTGGAGTTTGAGGGGTATCGAAAAAGAGAACTCGTAACCTCCTACCTTAGAAGGTTAATAGGAGTTCATTATTACGGGGATCATCCTCGCAACAACACACCCATCAAGTTCATCCCGAAGCAGTATAGCGATGCTGTCAGGGACGCGGACACAAAATGCACTCTCACTAGGGAGAAAAATTGCGGGTCCATGTTATCGACCCGAATATCTCAAAAGACCTTGAGTTGCTAAGTTAGACTCATCTGCCCGCGGGCCCCGCCTCATCGCGTACTCTTCGGGCCACACCGCAGGCGTCATCTGAGGGATGATTGGTCGGAACTTGGAGATACTCTCTCTCAAGAGAGGGGCGATTACACCCAACCCCTCTCATTGGGTTTGAGAGATTTCCTCCGTTGATAACCTAATCCCTCATCGCCTAATATCGCAAAGGTGATAATCGTACAACAAATAACTGGTTATTCCGCCGATCTTCCATTATAGGGGTCTATGAAAGTCGATAATAATCTTTGATTTCTCAACGAAGACCTCAGTTTGAAAAAGCTCGGTACGGCAACGGCGACCGCAACAGCCAATCCTACTAAGTAGAGCAGATAGGGTTGTGGTCCAGAAGTCAGTCCCGAACTCTCCGCCAACAGGACCTCAACATCATACGAGTTTCTGAATAAGAAAGCAATGCGAAGCCGAACGGTATCTTCTAACCGGGTCAGTTGGAAAGGAGTATCCGTTCCATTTACGTGGACCCTTAGAAGCGTATTGTCTACTGCAAATTCACTGGGTAGGGACACGTCCGCATATCCGCCCTGCCCAATCGGGCCTCGTATTGTGAAGCCTAAGGTCTTGGCAGAAGGATTGAACACGGGAGAGGATACTGTTGCGTTCGAGACTACGGCGAAAACGTACCTGCTACCGTCTGAGATTGTTGTGAGAGTCGCAGTGATGCTTGTCGGCTCGTAGGTTCGGTTTCCCGCCCAACTAGCTCTAACTGTGAAAGTGCCTGTAGCCTGCGGTAGCCAAGTTGCCTGATAGCTTCCGTCAGGTCCGGTTGTGGCCGAGGTCAAAGTAGTCCAACTACTTGCTCCAGGCACAGTGAACTCCAACAAAACTATCCCATTAGAGATCGCTGCTGAATCGATGAGCCGGAGATGTGTAGCCGTTGACCGTTGTGATATCACCGAGAAGACAACAATTTCCCGAATAGACGGCTTGGAGAATAGCCGAGCCAACCTTCGAAGGTTTCCAGTAAACACTGAAGTTTCCATACTGGTCGGAAGGCGCCGACCCGATTGGAGAGTAGGAATTTCCATGATCGTAGGAGACTTCGACCGTAATCATGGCAGAAGTCACTGCTCTCAAGCTGGTAGCATTCTCGATGGTTCCGTCTATTCGAAAGTTCGACCCCATCGTAGCCTCGAACAATTCCCCACAACAGACTCCAGGAACCAGGGAAATGACGGTGGCGCTAAGACCCACTCCCTGTCCAAAGTACGCCGTGTCTACGATTGCACTCCCAGACCGCAGCACTTGCAAATTGCTTAGGCCATTCTCGAAGCCGTCAAAGTATCTCACTGAGTTATCCTCAGAAACGCTAATCGCGTCGGCGTAGATTTCGCCCGTTGGCGAAGATGAAAGGGAATAGCCTTCCAACGTCCCGCCCGACACCATGTTCGAGAAGCTTCCGCCGATTTGAGTTCCGTTCATGTAGAATGACGTGCTACCATTAAGAAGGCGAAATTCCAGATCATACCACGTTCCGGGCTTCCAATTCGCTGGACCGGTCCCAAAATTTCCGAACAGGACCTGATTGGGCGGCGAGCTACTTGAACCGGTGAACCTGACACCAAAATTATAGTTTGCATATGGCAATGATGACATTCCAAACGTGATGGAGAAGGGGTCCCCAACTCCCCCTGAAACAACGAAGACTGAGACCTTGAGGCTGTAGATCTTGTTCGGGAGAAATGTCACGTTGATGTTTGATGCCTGTACCTCAGCATAGCCACCGGAACCAGAGGTCTTCAAGTGAAGAGTGTAGTTTCCCTCGATTGCACTGCTTGGAGTAGACGCCGTCGCTCTCGGGAATTGTAGAATCGCATATGATGTTAGGATGATGAGAAGGCAGACAATCGCTCCTTTCAACGAGGTCTCCTAAATTAGGGGTGCGAGGTATCTAAACTGTTACGGAAAAGATGTGATGTCCTCCCATCGCTTCATGGAACCCTCGACTAATCCATCAGATTCTGGGAACTCGCCAAGTTCCACTTTGGTTACCCAACAAACAATACTTATTAGGTGTGTCAGTTCAACACCCGAAATTATCTTGCCACGAGTTACTCTCCAGGGTTACGAGTGCACGAGGTGCGGACACCAATGGGTTCCACGCAACAAGGATCAGGAGCCGACGATCTGCCCCCGCTGCAAGAGTCCTTACTGGAACAAGCCACGCAAGAATCCTAAGGCCGCTTCGACTAAGAAAAAATAGGGGCTCCTCCAAGCGTCTCTTGGGCCCTCGTCATTCAAGGCTGGCACGGTGAATCCGGGCGGGCCCACCAAAAATTCGGCAAGTCCTTTTTCCTAGCAGCAATGAAGCTGTGCCCCGAGAAGAGGGCAATTCACCTGACTGGAAATGACACTGCAAGGGGTGAGGTCGATTAGATTTAGCCCTGCTAGTATC
>WNGK01023583.1_pt1 | contig 12033 bp, 9 predicted proteins | sample 5400601 | NCBI WGS metagenome assembly WNGK01 (sample SAMN13153376, study PRJNA577476) | soil metagenome | isolation source: 60 cm soil or saprolite under Garry oak tree replicate 1 | place: USA:California | collected 2016-06-15
TGGGACCGGCACGGCCGAGGCTCGACTCGGGCGGGCGGGCCGAGGCACCCCTCGCCGTCCGCCTGGCGGTCGGGGCCGCCCTGGTGCTGGGCGGCGCGATCCTGTTGACCACGGGGGCGGTGCGGGTGGCCACCAGGGGCACGCTGTCCGCGGGCACCACGGGCGCGCTGCTGGCCGCGGTGCTGGCTGGGGGCTACCGGACCGCCACGGAGGTCCTGGCGTTACGCCGGGGCGGGGCGGACCCGGCGGCGGGGGGTCTGTTCGTCTCGGCGGCCACGTTCGCCCTCGGGGTGCCGGGGGCGGCCGCGATCATCCGTCCGCTGACGATCGACTCGGGCGCGTCCACCGCGTTCATCGCTGCGAGCGTGATCTCGGCGCTCGCCGCCACGGTCCTCATGGCCCGGCAGCGCGCCGGCCGGACGCTGGGGGTCGCGCTGATCGGGCTCTACGCGATGTGGATCGTCCTCGCCCCGCGGTTCTGACCCGGAGTAAGCTACCCGAGGGTAGGGAAGAACCTCGACCGGAGAGGGCCGCCGCGACGGGCCTCGGGGAGGGACGCCATGCAGGTGAGCGACATCATGGAACGCGACGTGAAGACCGTCTCCGCCGACGACTCGTTCGCCGACGCGGCGAGGGTGCTCCGCGAGTACCGCATCTCGTCCGTGATCGTCGGCGAGGGCGGCGCACCCCGCGGCATCGTCACCGAGAGGGATTTCGTGTCGCTGGTGGCCGACGGGCTGGACCCGGCGACGACCAAGGTCGGCGACCGCATGACCACGGAGCTCGCCACCGTCGAGCCGAGGACCGACATCGCCGAGGCCGCCCGCATCATGGCCGAGCGCAGGATCCGCCACCTCCCGGTCGTGGACCGCGGGAGCCTCGCCGGCATCATCTCGATCCGCGACCTGACGTCGTGGGCCGTGGCCGAGCAGACCGGGGGCCACGAGCTGCCCGACATGGAGCGGAGCACGGCCGCCCTCACCGCGGCGGTCCAGGCCGACACCGTCAGCTAGGGGGTTCGTCGCCCTCCATCGCCCGCACGAAGGGGTCCCGGGGGCGCTGGAGCGATCCCAGCTGGACGACGTCTCGCCGGAAGAACAACGCCACCGTCCAGTCCACGATCACGCGAACCTTCCGGTTGAACGTGGGGATCCGGCTGACGTGGTACGTCCGGTGCAGGAGCCAGGCCGGGAAGCCGCGCAGCCGGATCCCCAGGACCCGGGCCACGCCCTTGTACAGGCCGAGCGAAGCGAGCGCTCCCAGGTTGCGATAGCGGAACGGCTCCGGCTCCTCCCCCCGCAGCGTGGCGGCGACGTTCCTCGCCAGCCGCCGGGCCTGCCGGAGGGCGTGCTGCGCGGTGGGCGGGCACGTGCCTCCTTCGACCAGGTCGGGGACGGCCGCGCAGTCCCCCGCCGCCCACGCCCCCTCCACGCCGCGGACCCGCAGGAACTCGTCGGCTTCGAGCCTGCCGCGCTCGTCGACGGGGAATCCCAGCCGCCGGACGAACGGGTGAGCCTTCACGCCCGCGGTCCACACGAGCGTGTCCGCTTCGTACTCGGTCCCGTCGGAGAGCTTCGCCACCCCGCCCTCCGCCGAATCGAGCGTGGTCCCGAGGTGGACCAGGAACCCTCGACGGCGGAGCCGCTCGAGCGCGTACTCGCCGAGGCCCTTGCCGATCTCCGGCAGGATCGCCGGGGCGAGCTCGACCAGGACCCACCGCATGTCGGCGGCCGTGACGTGCGGGTAGTGCTTCGCCAGGTCGCGGGCCATGTCCTCGAGCTCGGCCATCGCCTCGACCCCGGCGTACCCGCCGCCGACGAACACGAAGGTGAGCGCTCGCCGGCGGACGGCCGGGTCCCTGGTGGATTCGGCAGCGTCCATCCGAGCCAGGACCTGGTTCCGCAGGTAGATCGCCTCGGCCACGGACTTGAACCCGACCGCGCGCTCGGCGAGCCCCGGGATCGGCAGGACCCGCGACACCGAGCCCGGCGCCAGGATCACCACGTCGTACGCCAGGTCGAACGGTTCGCCCTCGGTGGGCCGGACCGTCGCGGTCCGCCGAGGGTGGTCCAGGGCGACGACCTCGCCGGTGATCAGCCGGGTTCGCTTCAGGACGGGGCGGAGTGGGACGACCACGTGGCGGGGTTCGATGCTCCCCGATGCCGCCTCCGGGAGGAACGGCTGGTACTGCATGAAGCTCTCCGGGTTGACCAGGGTGACGTCGGCCTCGCCGCGTCGCAGTCCCTTCTGCAGGCCGAGGGCCGAATACACGCCCACGTACCCGCCGCCCACGATCAGGATCCGGACCGGCGACCTCCGCATGTCGTCCCGAGGCTACCGCCCGCACGCCGAAGAGGACGGAACCGTCACGAGATGGGTCTTCAGCTCCGGGCCGACTTCACCGATAATGCGAGCAGTCCGCCGGTTCACATCCGAGAAGGGGTTCTGGGTGCCGCCAACCGAGGAGTTCCTGTCCATGCTGCTCGGTGCCGGGTTCGCCGTCCTGACCGGCTACCGCGCGCCCGGCGCCCGCACCCCGATGGCCAGCGTCGTGATCGGTCCGCCGGGGGTGTTCGTCGTCCACGACGTCGCGCTCACCGGACACGTCGTGGTTCGCCGCGGCGTGCTGCTCCATGACGGCGAGCCCCGCGCGTTCGCCCAGCACGCCCACCGGCAGGCCGTGGCCCTCCAGCTCCTGCTCGGCGACGCGATGAACGAGCTCCGCCTCAAGGTGAACCCCCTGCTGCTGGTCCGCGGGGTACGGCTCGGATGGATCCGCATGACCTCCGGGGTGCGGGTGGCCACCGACCGGGACCTTGCGAAGGTCCTCCGGCGGTCGCGCTCGGTCCTGTCGCCGAACCAGGTCGAGCGCCTGGTCGAGCTGGCGGAGCATCGGCTCCAGCCCATCGACGGCCTGGCCGTCTGAACCGCCCGGCCCTCGTCGCCCGTCTCAGCCAGTCGGTTCTGTCCCCGTTCTACACTGCCGTCCGTGAAGGCCGCCCGCTTCGTCGCCACCGGCCGGCCGGTAAGCGTGGAGGACGTTCCGGAGCCGGCCCCGGGGCCGCTCGACGTCGTGGTCCGGGTCGAAGCCTGCGGGGTGTGCGCCTCGGACCTCCATTTCATCCAGGGCGAGGTGCCGCTGCCCGCGCCGGCCCCGCTCACCCTGGGGCACGAGGCGTCGGGGGTGATCGAAGACGTCGGCGCGGAAGTGCCGCCGGGGTGGGCGATCGGCGACCGGGTCTCGGTGATGGGCGGGAAGGTCTGTATGGCGTGCCCCCGGTGCGTGACCGGCCAGCTCGAGGACTGCATGAACCCGCAGATCATGGGCGCCCACTACGACGGGGCGTGGGCGGAACGGGTGGTCGTCCCGTTCTACGCGCTGGCGCGGCTCCCGGAGGGCGTGCCGTTCGAACACGGCGCCATCGCGTGCGACGCCGTGGCCACGCCGTACGCGGCACTGGTCGAACGAGGGGCGCTGCGGGCCGGCGAGCGGGTGGGGATCTGGGGCATCGGCGGGCTGGGAACGCATGCAGTGCAGCTGGCCAGGCTGATGGGAGCGGCGTTCGTCGCGGCGGTCGATCCTCTGCCGGCCGCCCGCGAGCGGGCGCTCGCGCTGGGCGCCGACGTCGTCCTGGATCCGACGGAGGACGACGTGCCGGCGGCGCTGCGGGAAGCCACGGGGGGACGGGGGCTGGACCTGGCGCTCGACATGATCGGGCGGGCCGCGGTGACGAAGCAGGCGATGTTCGCCATGGCCAGGGGCGGACGGATCGTGATCGTGGGGCAGTCGTTCGAGGCGCTCGAGGCGGGCCCCATCCTGATCTTCTCGGTGCTGGGGATCGGGTTGCTCGGGCATCTCGGGTACCGGAAGGCGCATCTGGAACAGGTGCTGGACCTGATCGTCGGCGGGCGACTGGACCTGTCGGCTTCGATCAGCGGCCGCTATCCGCTGGAGGACGCGAACACGGCGGTCGAACGCCTGGCGTCGAAGGAAGGTTCCCCGGTCCGCCTGGTCATCCTCCCCCAGGAGTGAATCCAGGCCGCTCAGGGGAGCACGCCGAAATGCTACTTGCGGCACGATAGGGTGACGGCTGAGGCACCGATCGGGTGAAGCTGATTCGACAGGTCGCGGAGGGAACGGGCGGTCTGATCCTCGGGTTCGTCCTCCTGCTGATCGGGCTGTCCGTGGCGACCGGCGTGGTGATCATCCTGGTTCGCTGGGTGATCTCCTTCTTCGGTCACGCAACGACTTAGCCCTTGGTTGACAGCCAAGGGGATCCGGCGTGACGAAGATCTGGCGAACAGAGCGACGAAGGTTGGGCCTGATCCTCCTGCTCATTTGTCTTGCCTCGGCGTGCACGGCGAACCCGTCGATCCGAACGGTCAAGGTCACCGCGGCTGACTCAGGGCGACATGTGACGCTCGCAGTGGGGGACCAGCTCCTGCTATCGATTGGATCGGACCTGGTGGGTCCCGGAGCGACTTACTTCGACTATCCAAGGGCGTGAGTGTCGTTCCGGCTTCGATGCACAAGGCGACGTGAGAGGGCGCGGTACTGGCCTCCAAGGAAGGCTCCTCGCTCCACCTGGTGCTGTGCTGCAGGGCCGAGGTCGCAGTACGAGGAAGCCGGTCCGCAGTGTCACACGAAGCGAGCCGGCGCAGACCGGACTTGTCAGGGAGCTGCTCTCCGACGCAGGTCGAGAGAAGTCCGCACCAAGACGGCCTCGTTCAATGGCAGCGACCCGAGCGTTTTCGCCAATGACCCCATCTGCGACACTGCTTCCCACTCTGCTCAACGGTGCGTCGGCTAGGATGGCGCGGGGGTCTGACGGTGAGTCCGAGCGTTCAGCCAGGTCCGGGGCGTGGCACGCTCCTCCTCGTCGACATCTCCGGCTACACGGCCTTCCTCCAAGCGGTGGCCAGAGCGCATGCCCGCGGACCTGGAGGCGGGGACGTTCGTCCCCGAGGCGTATCCGCTGCTGACGAGCCTGCTCGACGGCATCGTGGAACGGGTCGCTCCGCCCTTCGTGCTGTCCGAGGTCGAAGGGGACGCCGTCTTCGCCTTCGCGGCCGACGACCAGCTGGACCTCCGCGGCCCCTCGGTCCTGGCCTGCCTGGCCGGCTGCTACGAGGCCTATCGCGCCCGCCTTGGAGCCGCCCGCGACCTCATGATCTGCAGCTGCGACGCGTGCTCATCGATCGGGGGGCTCGAGCTCAAGTTCGTCATGCACCACGGCGATTACGTCGTGCAGTCGATCGCGGGCCACCAGAAGGTCCTCGGTCCCGACGTCACGGCTGCACACCTCCTGCTGAAGAACCACGTTCGCGACGTCATCGGTCGCTCCGCATACGCACTCCTGACGGCATCGGCAGCCACCCACCTGGAGGTCCCACTCGACCACGCGCACGCCATCACGGAGGAGTACGAGCACTACCCGACCATCCGTGGATACGTCCTGACCTTCCCCCTCCACCCGGGTTGATGCTGCCTGTCGGAATCGCGAGGGAGCAGGCCGGCGTAGGCTCGAGAGCGCGGGGTCGGCAGTAGGCTGGTGCGGCGGCCATCGTCGGCTTCGGACGGAGGGAAGGATGGCGAGCGCGGGGACCAGACCGGCATATGGACCGCTGACCGCCGCGATCGCTCGCCTTCGCCCCGCCGCCGTGGTCCTGTCGACCGTGGTGCTGATCTCCTCGATGGCGGCGTCGCCGACGAATGCGACGGCGGCTGGATTGAGGTCGGAGCCGCGGGTGGGTCCGGAGACCGCCGTGACAAAGCCAGCCATCTCGACGGCGCCCGGATCTCAGGACCTCGCGTCGGTCGCCTGGAACGGCACGGTGTTCCTGGTCGTCTGGGCCGACCAGCGGATACCTTCGGAGTCAGAGATCCGCGCCACCCGCGTCACGAGCGACGGACGCGTCCTCGACGGAACTGGCCTAGTCCTCTCAAGCCAGGTCGCTGGCTCGCCGGCCGTCGCCTCGGACGGGGGGCGCTTCCTGGTGACGTGGGTGGACGCACGTTCGGGCACTCCGCAAACCTACGGAGCAAGGGTGGACGGAGACGGCACGATCCTCGATCCCGGCGGATTCCCGATCGATCTGGGATCCGGACCCGACTCCTATCCCGCCGTCGCCTGGACCGGCGCGACCTACCTGGTGTCCTGGGCTCACGGAGCCGCCGGCGCGGACATCTTGGCAGCACGGGTCGGCCCAGAAGGGACGGTCCTGGATACCGACCCGATCATCGTGTCCTCCGCTCATGGAACCCAGACCCGGCCAGCGATCGCCTCCCGGGGCGTCGACACACTGGTCGTATGGGAGGATCATCGCGCCTCTTCGCCCGACGTGTTCGGCGCCCGCGTCAGCGCCGGCGGTGTGGTGCTCGAGCCCAAAGGGATCTCCCTGGTTGCCTCCCCGGACGCCGAGGTCGAGCCGGCTGTCGCGTGGAACGGAACGCGGTATCTCCTCAGTTGGATCGACAAGAACGCACGTGGTGCCGCCGTCGTCCTGGTCCAACCGTTCGGCCCTGACGGCGTCGTCATCGGACCGGCCTCGCAGCTCACATCCCCGAACCTCGTCGCGTATGCGCCTGCCGTCGCGAGCGCGGGCCAGGCGTTCCTCGTGACCTGGCACGGCTGGATCGGTTCCCCGGCCATCTTGGGCCAACGGGTCGACGTGGACGGTTTGCCGCTGGGAGACCCGATCCTCGTGGGAGAAACGAACTACTGGTACCTCCGATCGGCGATCGCCTGGACGGGGACCCTCTACCTCGTCGCTTACACAGGCGTGCGGCAGACGCCCTTCGGCGATGACCCGAACGTGGCCGACACGAGGATCGACGCGGACGGGGACATCATCGGCACGGCCGGAGCGCCGATCTCTCGCGCAGCTGCGTCCCAGCAACCTCCCGGGATCGCCTCGAACGGCAGGGTGGCGCTCGTGGCCTGGACGGAGAACCGGCGTGGCGTGATGAAGTTGCTCGCCGGGCGGCTGGACGGCTCCGGCACGCCCCTCGATCCGTCGGGCATCAGGATCGCGAGCGGCGTGCCGTTCGAATGGGCGCCTCCCGCCGTTGCCTCCGACGGTGCCGACTTCTTGATCGCGTGGTCTGGCGACCGGGTACTCGGCGTGCGGGTGTCGGCGGATGGCCTGCCCCTCGACCGGACTCCGTTGGCCCTGCCGGGTGGTCGAACCGTAGCGAGATCGCTGGCAGCCGTGTGGACGGGATCGTCCTACCTCATTTCCTGGACCACGGGGAAGGGCATCCTGGCGTCGAGGGTCGCGCCCGATGGGACGGTCCTCGATCGCCGTCCGATCGTCGTGGCGACGAACGGCTACTACGGCTCCGAGGTCGCGGCGTCGTACGACGGCGCCGACACCGTGGTCGCCTGGACCGCCGGCAACCTCGATCACCAGTCGGTGTGGGCGGCACGCGTGACCCCGGATGGCCAAGTCCTCGACGAGCCGATCCGGGTGGGAGCCAACAGTGGGTTCACCTCGCCTGGACCCGTGCTCCGCGTGGCATCCGGTGCGGACGAATCGCTGATCGCCTGGCTCGGGATCGTGGACCAGCATCTGGCTCTCATCGGCAAGCGGATCGACGCCGGCGGCGCGCTGCTCGACCAGCAGCCGCTCCTGATCTCGGGCCAGGCGACGTCGCCGTTCAACCCCTCGCTGGGCTGGGACGGGCAAGCGTTCGTCGCCGCGTGGACCGATGGTTTCGGCGGCCAGGCCGACGTGGTCGCAGCCCGCGTGACGCCCGGCGGCCACCTCCCCGATCCGGTGGGCGTGGCGGTCGCATCGGGGGCTGATGCGGAGATGTTCCCCTCGATCGCCAGCGGTCCGGGCGATCGCGCCCTGATCGCGTATCTGCGAACCGCGACGGAAGAACGTTACGGCGGCGTCGACCGCACGTTCGTGCGGTCATTCGAGGAGCCCTGACCGTCTCGTCGCCGACAGTCCACGTGCTCTTGCGAACGAAGCGGGCTGTTACCGGGCAGCGTGGAGTCGCAGTTCGGCCGCCCTCGCCTTCAACCGTTCGAGCTGATCGTCGGGCGTGACCCGCATCCCCAGGCGGACCGGGTCGTACCGATCGCCGTGGCAGTCGGACGACCCCGTCCACAGCAGTCCCAGTCGTTCGGCCGTCTCGATGTAGCTCGCCTCCACCTCCGGCGTGTGCTCCGGATGGGAGGCTTCGATCCCGTCCAGCCCCGCCGCGGCCAGCTCGTCGATCAGGCCCGCCGGGACGGGCTTCGTCTCCCGGAACGTCCCCGGGTGGGCCAGCACGCACACCCCGCCGGCCGCGTGGATCAGCCGCAGCGCGTCGATCGGATCGAGCGCGTGCTTCTCCACGTACGCGAGACCGCCGTTCCCGATGAGCTCCTCGGAGAACGCGTCCCCGAGGGTCGGCACGATCCCGGCTTCGACCAGCGCCTGCGCCACGTGCGGACGGACGATCGTCCCGCCGCCGGCGATCTCCCGCACCCGGTCGAAGCTGATCGGGTAGCCCAGGGCCTGGAGCTTCTCCACCATCTGCTCGCCGCGGTGGTAGCGGTCGTCGCGGAGCCGCGCGAGCTCCGCGTTCAGCTCGGCGTCCTCCAGGTCCATGTAGTAGCAGAGGACATGGACGCCCTCGCCGTCGTGGACGGTGGAGAACTCGATCCCGGGGATGACCGCGACGCCCAGCTCGGCGCCGGCCTCGAACGCCTCGTCGAGCCCGGCCGTCGTGTCGTGGTCCGTGATGGCCACGGTGTCCAGCCCGCGGTCTCGGGCGAGCGTGAGCACCTCGCGGGGCGTGAACGTGCCGTCGGAGTACAGCGTGTGGACGTGGAGGTCGGCTCGGGGCATCGGCCGACCATGTTCCCACACGGCCCGGACGTCCCCCGGCGTGGAGCCGACGTCACCTCCCGCCAGGAGCCTGCGCCGGGAGCCGGAACAGCAGGATCCCGCCGAGATACCTGGGCTTGACCCGCACCGCCTGGTCGAGGTGAAGCGGCACCTCGTGGCCGAAGACGATCACCGCCCTGACATGATGGGCCGTCAGGAACGCGCGCAGCACCGCCGGGCTCGAACCTCCGCTCGGGATCCTGCGCAGCACTCCGACCCCGCCGTAGTCGGGTGGAACGCCTCCGAGGTACCCGCCGACCAGGCGGAACCGCATGTTCGACTCCGCCTGCCACAGCATCTGCGCCCCCTTGCGGTTCCCGATCACCAGGACGGTCTCGCCGGGCGACAGGTACCGCTGGCACTGCCCGCTGGTGAAGAACGCGGGCGTGTCGACCCGCGCGCTCCAGATGGCGGGCGATGTATCCGGGAGCAGGAGGAGCACGGCCAGGACGGCGGGCGCCCACCTGGTCCATCGGGGGCGGTCGGCGACCCACTTCGCCAGGACGACGGCCGCGATCAGGTACGCGTACAGGATCACCCGCCCGGGGATGGCCCGCTTGAACAGGGGCAGGATCTCCACGGCCCGCCACGGCAGCGGAACCACGTGCCCGGCGACCCTGATCGCCGGGCCCAGCGAGACGAGGACCGCCGCCAGGAACGTGAACGCCAGCACCTTCGTCAACGGGCGCCGCCACCGCGTGACGAAGAAGTGACCCATGATGGCGAGCAGCGGGATGCCGAAGTACGCCCCGTTGCCCTGGATCGAGCCGCGCAGCAGCCGGCCGCCCCCCAGGGCCTGCGCCCCGCCCGGGACCACGAAACGCGCGGTCACGTTCCAGTTCTGGGCGAAGAAGGCCAGGTCGGAGGCAGGATGAAGGGGGCGGCTGGGGTGCGGGTAGGTCACAAGCGCGTAGAGGTACGGGCTCACCAGCAGCCCGGCCATGCAGTAGGAGAGCGCGATCCACCCGCCCGTGCGGATCAGGAGCCCGCGCGAGCGGGGCGCGGCGGCGATCCCGAGGAGGAGCGCCAGACCGGACATGAGCGTCAGGGTCGCGGCGATCTCGGGGAAGATCCCGAACTGGGCGAACAGCACCACCGCCAGCAGGACCACGAACCGGCGGGGGGCCATCGACCCCTCGAGCCTCCGCACCACCAGGTACACGGCGACCGGGACCAGGAACGCGAGGCTCAGGTCCAGGTGTCCCAGGGACAGCGTGGTGATCAGGTGCGGCGAGAACCCGAACACGAACCCACCGGCCAGCGAGGGAAGGAAGGCCGACGTCAGGCGGCGGCACAGGAGGTAGGCGGTCCACGCAGAGAGCGGGGCGGCCACGATCGACAGGAGGTTGAACGCCGCCACCGGCCCGAAGGCCAGGGTAACCGGCGCCGCCACCAGGCTCGGGAGCGGCACCGAGGTGGCCCAGGCCACGCTGTACCCGGTGGGAGCCCACACCACCTTGGACACGAACGGGTTCGCGCCGTGGGCCACCGCCCAGGGCCACCACGTGCCGGAGCGCCCACCCGTCCGTCGACGGCGGCGGCCCGAGCGGCAGCCGCATCGCCACCTCGGTCAGCGTGGGGTCCGACGGCAGCGGCTGGCGGTCGGAGGTCGCTTCGAAGCCCAACCCGGTGTAGAGGGCCCGGGCGGGTTCGTTCGTCTCCGTGACCCACAGGCGGAGCTCCGTGGCGCCGCGGTCGCGGGCCCATCCGGCGACGGCGTCGACCAGCAGACGCCCGACCCCTTGCCGGCGGCGCGCCGGGTCCGTCCACATCGCGATCAGCTTCGGATGCGGCTCGGCGTGGCGGTGGAACCCGGCGGCGATCCCCCACCAACCCTCTCCGTCCACCGCGACGAACGTGGCGAGGTCGCCGTCCTCCCATCGCTCCTCGGCCCACTGGTGCCAGACGGACTCGGCCTGGGCTTCCTCGCGCGCGAGCGTCGATCCGAACGCGGACGGCGCCTCCGCCAGCGCCCGGAGCCTGATCGACCGGAGCTCCCTCCACTCGCCGGGCCGGACCCGTCGAACCTCCATTGGGCTACGTGAACGCGTTCTCGCCGGTCAGCGCCCGGCCGATGATGAGCTTCTGGATCTGGCTGGTCCCCTCGTAGAGCGTGGTCACCCGGGCGTCGCGGAGGTACTTGCCGACCGGATACTCGTCGATGTAGCCGTAGCCGCCGTGGACCTGGACCGCCGCGTTCGCCGCCCGGACGGCGACCTCGCTGGCGAAGTACTTCGCCATCGACGACTCCAGGTGGTGCTCCCGACCGGTGTCGGCGAGCGTGGCCACCTTCCACGTCAGCAGCCGGGCAGCCTCCGTCTCGGTCGCCACGTCGGCGATCAGCTCCTGGACCAGCTGGAACCGGGCGATCGGCCGGTCGAACTGAACCCGCTCCTTCGCGTACCGCACGCTCGCCTCCAGGCACCCCTGGGCGATCCCGACGCACCCGGCGGCAAGCGACATCCGTCCGGCGTCGAGCGCCGACATCGCCACCCGGAACCCCTGGCCCTGGTCGCCCAGGCGAGCCGCGTCCGGGACCCGCACGCCGTCGAGCGTCAGCTCTCCCGTGTCCTGCGCCCGGAGCCCGAGCTTGCCCCGCACCTCCGTGGCCGTGAACCTGGGCAGGTCCGTCGGGACCAGGAAGCACGTGATCCCCCGTGGCCCCGACCCCGGCTCGCCGGTGCGGGCGAAGATCAGCGCAACCGCCGCCCACGTCCCGTTCGTGATGAACATCTTCGAGCCGGTGATCAGCCAGTCGTCCCCGTCGCGGACGGCGCGCGTCTCCAGGTTCCCGGCGTCCGAGCCGGTCCCCGGCTCCGTGAGGCCGTAGCAGCCGAGCGCCTCGCCGGAGGCCAGGCGAGGGAGCAACCCGCGCTTCTGCTCCTCCGTCCCCCACTTCAGGATCGTGGTGCCGACCAGGCCGTTGTTGACCGAGACCACGCCGCGCACCGACGAGTCGGCCCGACCCAGCTCCTCGATCAGCAGGCAGTACGAGAGGTGGTCGAAGCCCGCCCCGCCGTACTCCTGCGGCAGCGCCGCCCCCAGGAACCCGACCTCGGCGAGCTTCGCCACGATGGACCGGTCGAGCCGTTCCTCCCGGTCCCACCGGCGGGCGAACGGGACGATCTCGCGCTCGCAGAACTCGCGAGC
>WNGK01006772.1_pt1 | contig 12032 bp, 7 predicted proteins | sample 5400601 | NCBI WGS metagenome assembly WNGK01 (sample SAMN13153376, study PRJNA577476) | soil metagenome | isolation source: 60 cm soil or saprolite under Garry oak tree replicate 1 | place: USA:California | collected 2016-06-15
GAAGCCGCGCGAGCCGGCGCCCGGCAGATCAATCAGACAGTGGCAGGATAACCTGTTCTTGTTCTCGCTGCCCCTGGTATTCTGCCCGTCCGCCCCCGCGCTGCCTGATTTCGCTTTCCTGGAAAGAGGAACTGCCGTTGTCGCCTTTCGGCTCCGGACCATCCAGCTTGATCTGCATTCCCCTTCGTCGCTGCCGCCGGTCGATCCAGTAAACCAGTCCAGCCATCGTCAGTACCACTACACCGATCACGACAAGCTTATAAAAGTGCGCATTATGGATACCCGAGACGCTGAGGGCCAGCAGCCCGAATAAGAATGTCAAACCATAAAACACGTAGCAAATCTGCCTGGCGTTCAAACCCGTTGCCATCAGGCGGTAGTGCAGGTGTGTTTTGTCATAGTGGAGCGGTGACTGGCCACGGCGTACCCGGTTGATCGTGACCACAGCAACATCAAGAATGGGCACGCCAAGCACTATGATAGCAAGAGCTATCTTCGCACCGCCCATGATCGAGAGAACCGCCAGTCCCAGCCCAAGGAACATGGAACCACTATCGCCCATAAAAATCTTTGCTGGATTCCAGTTATGTGGCAGGAAACCCAGGGTGGCCCCGGTGAAGATGGCTGAGAGGAGAGCTATACTGTACTGTTGCAACACGAAGCTAATGATGGTAATAAAAAGTGCTGCAATTGCCACCACTCCTGTCGCCAATCCATCCAAGCCATCGATAAGATTCACCGTATTCATCATCCCGACAATCCAGAACCAGGTAAAGAGTACAGCGGGGATGGCTATCAACCCGATCAAAGTATCATGCGTAAACAGGAAAAGCGTAGGTTGAACATACCAGGGAGCTCCAGCTTGAGCTACGTCCCTACCGAAAGGATTATTGAACGTGAATATAAGGATGCCATTGAACTCTGTTCCCCACGGCGCCAGAATAATGAGGACCGCCACTGTCTGAGCGATCAACTTGGGCAGGGGCTTTAACCCTACAACATCATCATAGGTGTGTATAATCACCATCAATGCACCCGCCGCGATCAATAACCAGTAAATGGTGAATTCATGCGCGTGAGGATTTAGATTAGGTCCGGGGTTGTAGAATATTAATGAAGCGACAAGAAATGCAATAAATATGGCAACGCCACCTAAGCGCGGTACAGCTTTGGTATGCACCCTGCGAGCCGAAGGACGATCAACCCAGCCTACTTTGCGGCAAAATGCCCCTATCAAAAATGTCAGCAAGTAGGCAAACACGAAGGCGCATCCCCCGGCAATCAATGCAGTCAGTATATCGGAGTTAAAAGAGAAAAGGAAGAGAAGGTGATGGTAGATGATGTTTGCCTGAGTCATAGAATGAAACTCCTCCCACTAAGGAGATCGCCAGCAACGACATTGTAGTAGCCACACCCAACGTAATTGGCCTGATTCGTTAGCCTCTGCCATGTATAATGCAATTTGATGGGTACTGAATCTTTTCGAGTCCTATTATTTATAACTAGCATCTGCCGCAAAATTAACTATACCTCGTATCTACAACTATAAGATCCTATGCAACAGGCAGTGCTATCTGTAACACGCGATCCCACCCTGCAAAGTCTCGCTTAACCGTGATATTTGCCCGTGGCCAGAGTTCATTTACCAACCTGGTCAATGCCTGGCGCTGCTGGTAGCCAATCTCTAGTAGCAATACCGCCTCATCTGCGAGTATAGCAGATTGCTTTGCTTCTATGAGCAATCGGCCTATCAGGTCAAGCCCATTAGGCCCACTAAAGAGCGCCAGGTGTGGCTCATATGCCAGGATATCAGAGGCCAGTATGTTCATCTCATCGGTTCCTACATAGGGCAAGTTTGCGATAAGTATATCGACAGGTTCCGCAAACGGAGCCAACAGGTCACCGCGCAGCAAGCGTACGCGCTGCTCAACGTGATGGCGCTGGCAGTTGAGGCGCGCGACTGCCAGCGCTTCAATAGAAACATCACTGGCATACAGGTAAGGAAGACGCGGCTCCTTCACGGCCAGGGCAATGGGGATCGCGCCCGAGCCTGTGCCGATATCGGCCACGATTGGTATTCGGCCTGCGTTGATTCTTTTGCGAATGGTGTTCAGCGCTATCTCAACCAGTAGTTCTGTCTCTGGCCGGGGAATCAATACCCGTTTGTCAACGAAAAAATCAAGGCCATAAAACTCTTTATGGCCAGTCAGGTAGGCCACTGGCTCTCCATGCTGGCGCCGCTCAATCAGTTGGAAAAACTGCTGTTCCTGCTCTGAAGTAAGCGCGCGTTCGGGGTATGTATAGAGTGTAGCCCGGTCTACATCGAGTACGTATCCCAGCAAAACCCGCGCATCTAGTACGGCGCTCTTTTGCTCTTTATGCGCTAGCTTGCCTACCGCGTACTCCAGCGCGTCCTTAATTGTACTCATGATGACTCTACGTTTGTGTCTGAATTGCTGGCTATAGTGGCTGCCGGCCAGCAAAACCGGCGTCGAGATAGTGCCAGAAGTTGATGCGTTCCTCACCCAATCGCCAGCAAAGGTAGATCTCGCGACCATTGCGCAGGCTGAGAAAATCAATCAGTCCGCTGTCGGCATCTTTCAATTCACAGCCAAATTCTCTCAGTTCGTTGTCTAGCAGTTGCAACGTTTGAATGTGCCGTGCCAGCTCCTTCTGCAAATCCATCATACGCTCATGCAGGTGGTGACCATTCCCCATTGCCTGAAGACGTAGCGCGCCAAGTTCCTCCTCGCTCTGCTGCATTGTCCTCCGGCTTTCCTGGATGTTGCGAAGCACAACAGATATCTGAGGTAATAACGCCTCAGCCTCTTCACGGGTAAAGTAATGCGCCATATCTTACCTCTCCTCCCGCTTATGGAGTATGCCGCCTCTGTATGCTGAATCATAGCATGTTGTGCATACTTTGCATAGCTATACCGTTAGCACCATATCAGTTGCCCAGGTTGAGAATCCTTTCCCTAAATAGGAGCGATTAGTACTTTCATGCTATTTTCGTGGCTCTGTATGCGCATATAGTATATAACTCAACCAGTGTAACCTTTCCCTTTTTTGGAATAATAACCGCTATCGCGGCTTCAGATTAATCTGTCTACTTGCTATGCGGTCTTTTGGAAGGAATAACATGCCGGATCGCTTTGAGGAGCAACAGGGAGTTACAGGTGCGTTGCGTGAACTGCAAGATTTAGTGGAAGCAGCGCGTCGCAAGCAGGGAACTGTAGACGTGAAACCCGCGCCTGGAAGGCAGACGGGTATCACAGCGTCCCTGGCGGCAATTCGGCTCGTTCCCGTCAAGGATAAAAATGGCAGTCCGGCAGCTCCTCAGCAGCCCGAGCGCTCTACTGAACCTCTCTCTCTACCTTCCGTACCGGATATATCGCTTGGGGATCAAACAACACTGATAGGAAATGGTTGGGAAACGACCGGGACATTGCTGCCCGTTGTGCAGCGACCAATTAAAGAAGGTTCCATGCGCCTGGAGGTAGGTAGTAGCTCAGACCCTGGCATCAGGCGCAAAAATGATCCGAACGAGGATAATATTCTGGCTATACATGGAACATGCACCGATCGTTCCCGCTCTCACCCATTTGGCTTATTTGTGGTGGCCGATGGTATGGGAGGACACAAAAACGGCCAGGAGGCCAGCCGCCAGGCGGTCAAAGCCATTGGGGATACTATAATACCAACAGTGCTCAATAATGCGGAGGATGAGGGCAGCTTCGCGGAACTTTTGACCGAGGGAGCTCACCACGCGAACCTTACTTTGTACCGGCGCAATCGGCGGCAGAAGGGCCTGATGGGAACAACAATGACAGCGGCGCTGATCGTTGGCAGCACGGCTCATATTGCAAACGTAGGCGATAGCCGCACCTACCTTTACCACCAAGGCGAGCTTTCCCAGCTAACGCGCGACCATTCGGTCGTTGCCCGCCTGGTGGAAGAGAAGCTGATTACTCGCGATGACATCTATACCCATCCCAGGCGTAACGAGATTTATCGGTGCCTTGGAGCGCATGCCTCGGTGCAAGTTGATTCCTTCACCGTATCCCTCCAACCCGGCGACAGCCTGCTCCTCTGCTCTGATGGTTTATGGGAGATGGTGCGCGACCCGCAGATTCGGCATATCCTGAAATATGCTTCCCATCAACCATCTCTAGCGAGCACTCTACTCATCCAGGCAGCGCTGGAGGCCGGTGGCCAGGATAATGTAAGTGTGATCCTCGTGCATGTACCGACCTCCATCTAATAGCGCTATCTCTACGACATGCCTTAACGTTTCGGCGTAGGCGTAGGCGTAGGCGTAGGTAGCACACCCGCAGTGGAGGTAGGTATGGTACCGGGTGTAGGCGTGCCTCCAAGATTGATACTGAGATCATCAAAAGTCTTGAATTCTACGACTGTCCCACTCGTGTTCAGGTAGCTGCCTGTGACTGTATCTCCCGGCTGTACAAGCGGTAACTTTGGCGAGAGCGCCAGATTCGCGGTGAAGATCTTGCCTTGTCCGGCGATCTGGATATAGTAGATCGTGTTGGTTCCCTGCTGCACCGGCGAGACACGCAGTACCTTGCCCATTACGGTCTGAGTTGTCCCACTGGTGGGATTGTTTCCTGGGACCCCCTGTTGTACAAGCCATTGCTGGTAATCCTGCAGCGCTTGTGGGAGAGTAGGCTCAAACTGCACATTGCTGCCATTTAGATTCCTGGCGTCTACCATGCCCACATCCTGGAAGATATCGCCGCTGGCCGTTGATTGCACAAAAATGGCCACCCAGGTGGGCGTGTTATAGATCTGGTACAACTGGATACTGGCGACGGTATAGCCCCTGATGTTCGCGCGGGTGGACTGGATGGTATCACTCACATTGCTGCCAATCCCCAGGCCGGCGAGAGGATAGAAGTGCCCTTCATTCTTGTGCGTGTCGAAGAGGAAGACCCCGGTACTGGAATTGTCGTTCGCGGAAGAGGAGGTCATTGGAACCAGCCAGACCGGTTGATCAACGGTATTGTAGAGCAACTCCGGATTGCTGGCCGGGGACTGCTGGCCCATACCTGAAGGATCAAACCAGGGTGCAGCATGGTACAATCCCCACCATTGCAGGTACTGGCTGACGGTCTCGGCCGGCATGACACGGTCCACCCAGTTCGGCACCCGCTGTGGCTGGTAATCTTTGATATCGCCCGTGTGCGCGTCTACGATGAGCACCTCGCTGAGCACATCGCCAGTATAGCCGCGTGTCGGCTGCATCAATGAAATGGTCCAGTAGGGGTGATAGCTATCGTCAAGCTCTAGGGTGGCGTCAACGAGCCGGCCATAGGTATAACCACTCAGGTAGACGTGGCGCAGTAGATCCTGGTTCAGCAATGCGCCTGGCAGATACGCCAGCGAGCTTCCGGCCTGGACCTGGTCGGTGAATAACCTGGGTATGGCCTGAGGGTTTTCAGCATCCACGACCACGAACCCCGGAGTTCTCGGGCTGGCAAGATTGGCGAAGACATTGTTGTACATCAATTGTGCCACATAGTAGAGGTGATGATTGATGGACTGCAAGACATAGCTGCTGGAATCAATACCGTAGGATGAACCGAGATTCTGTCCATTGGAGCCGAGTATCTGTTGACCCTTGTACGAAGCGACACTTTGACTGACCAGGACGATGTGGCTGGGATCGGTCGGCGGCAGGGTAGGGGTTGTTTCCACTTTCACGTGGGGAATAGCTGCAAGCGCCTTGGCATTACTGTCAAACCAGGTCGTGAAGACGATGATCAGGCCGCTGACGACGAAGCCAAGGACACCAACTATGACCAGCCCAAAGATGCCCGCTGCAATGGCACCCCGCGAGGCGTTGGGTGGGATGCGGGCAGGGGTGCTCTGTGTTGAACGAATGCGTCCCTGGCTGACCGCGGAGGCTTCTTCCAGCACGCCCAGTGCCGGGCGGGCAAAGGCGAACAAGTTGGCGACGCTGCTAATCACCAGTGGTGTAAAGACCCATTGCCAGCCGCCAAAGGGGCCGGTAAGCGCTGGCTCTCCAAAGTAGAGAACCAGAAAACAGAGCACGAAGTTGATCACGAAATACCAGGCAAACCAGCGCATAAATCTTCGCGCGTCAAATGCTTCGCGCCGGCCAAACCCGAGCCGTCCGATGACCAGAATCGCCATAACGATGAGCGTGCCGATCAGGGCGAGTAGAAAAATATTCATAAGAGCCTCTCCTCTTGTATCTCTTGGGAGCCTTGCTCCCCGTGCATCAAGTGTGTTGTCGTCGGTTGAAAATCATCCACATACATATACGCACCATAGGCAATAATGATGGAATAATTCCACTCCATTGTAGTGTTTTCTATGATAGTTGCGCAACTATTTCCCTATAGTACAATACAACCTGGTCGTACCGAAGCTGTACGCCTACAAGAGCGCGAAGTGGCTCGACGGCCTGGAGTTTATGCAGCGCGATCGCCCCGGCTTCTGGGAGCAGCGCGGCTACCACAATCGCGCCAATCCCTGGAAAGAAGAACGCTACTGGTGACCCCCTCTGGGTTAAAGAGAATCTTGCCCCTGCCCGAACTCCTGTTGCTCGATTTTAGTACGGTCGAGGTTGCCTTAAACCCGACTACAGGCTATACTTGCAATATCGAAGAGAAAGCTGTGCAGGAGGACAGATGAGCACGAAAAAACCGCGTTCCGACACTCGCCAACAGGGTCGGCAGCTTGCGCTCATGAGCCTCCAGAAACAGGTGCAGATGCGCAAATTCTACGTTGCCAGGATACCGAAGTGGCGTCATCCCCTCGTCGGCTATATCCTCAGCATACCTCTCGTTGGGCTGACATTGTTGGGAGTAACATGGGAGCAGCACGTGTTCCCGCATTTTTACTTCTCCGGCGGGCCGTTGCTTCTGGCCGTAATGTTGATAGCCCTGATCTGGGGAGTTGGCCCGGCCATCTTTGCCGCTCTCCTCAGTGCCCTGGCGCTCCTATATCTATATATGCCCCCGTTTGGGATCTTTGACCTGAATAGCTGGAAAAACCTTAATTTGAGCGACTGGAACAGCTTACTGCCGATCCTGCCTTTCTTCATTTCTGGCATCATTATCGCGGTCATCACCAGCCAACGTGAATCGGCGCGGCAGCGCGCTCTCTTCGCGGAGCAAGAAGAGCAGGAGCGAGCCGGTGAGCTTGAAGCAACGTTCGAGGCCATAGCCGATAGTGTGATCGTCTATGACCTGCTGGGTCGTGTTCTGCAAACAAATGCCGCTGCACGCAAGCTCTTTGCACTCGAAACCAAGACGGAGCCGAAGCCCATATTCTCTTTGCGTTCGCTCCTCTCTCTACGTTCGTTCTTTTTGCGACGCAAACGCGGCGAGCAAATTGAGCAAAAACCTGTGATGGTTATACTCGATGAACAGGGTCAGCCTTTGCCAGAAGGACGCGGGCCACTTGCGCGCATCCTGAATGGGGAGGAACTGACAGATGCAAATGCCATGGATGTGGCGATCCGTACCTTCGATGGACATGAGGTGCACCTGAATGTCACCGGGGCCTCAATATATAACCCCAAGGGGCACCCTGTAGGCGCCGTTTGTGTCTTCCGAGATGTCACGGAACGGCGCGAATTGGAACATCGCACCCATCACACGCTCAATGCTCTGCTGGAGATGGCCGAGACCCTTGTAAAGGTACCTTATGATACTGACCTTACAAAGGAGCCGCCTGCTGCTGTAGTGGAGGAGTATATACCGGCGATGGCAATTGAAGGGGCGCGGCGCCTGGCTGAACTGATTCGTAGCGTTCTCGGTTGCCAGCGTGTCGGTATAATCGCACTGAACCCTGAGACAGACGCGCTGCATCCGCTGGTTGTCGTCGGGCTAACGCCGCAACAGGAGCGCCAGTGGTGGCATGCCCAGGAACAATATACCCACATGAGCGATAGCCCTTATCCTGACCACGTCTCTCGCTTGCGCGAAAACGAGGTGCTGGTGCTCGATATGATGCGGCCTCCCTTTAATAGTCAACCCAATCCCTCTGGCGTACGCACCATGCTCGTGGCGCCGATGTTCGTGGGTGATCAGCTGGTCGGCACTGTGACATTGGATTATGGCGCTGCCAAACACGAATACAGCGCTGAGGAGATCGCGCTGGCCAAAGCCGTTGCAAAGCTGGCTGCGCTGGTCATTGAGCGCGAGCGGCTGTTGTACGAGCGGGCGAAGGCACGTGCGAGTGAACTGGCTTTGCGTGAGTCCAATCGGCGCATGGACGAGTTCCTCGGCATGGCAGGTCACGAGCTAAGAACGCCGCTCACCGCTATCAAGGGCAATATTCAGTTGGCGAAGCGCCAGTTGAAAAAGAATATTTCCCCAGGCGAACTCTCCGCCGAAGACCTGTCAAACAGGCTCAAGCTGGTAGAGGAACTGCTTGAACGCGCCGAGCGCCAGGTCAGGCTACAGAATCGTCTGGTGGGCGACCTGCTGGATGTCTCGCGTATCCAGGCTGACAAGATCGAATTGAACATGGAACCCTGCGATCTCATCACCATCGTCCGCGAGGCCGTTCAGGACCAGTCCCAGTTGACCTCTTCGCGCACCATTTGCCTGAATCTTCCCGCAGAGGAGATTGTCCCGGTTGTGGCCGATGCCGACCGCATTGGACAGGTTGTAATAAACTACCTCACGAATGCGCTCAAGTACTCGGCAGCTGTTCGACCTGTCGAGGTTTCCTTCCAGGTTGAGGAGAAAATGGCGCGTGTCTCAGTGCGCGATGAGGGACCAGGATTGTCAGTCGAAGAGCAGCAATATATCTGGGAGCGCTTCCACCAGGTTGAGAGGATCAAGGTGCAGAGTGGTTCAAGTGGAGGATTAGGACTAGGATTGCATATCTGCCGCACTATTGTCGAACGCCATCAGGGACAGGTAGGCGTCGAAAGCACTCCTGGCGAAGGCTCTACCTTCTGGTTCACCTTGCCGCTGGCATTAGATGCGCCTGCTGAGCAATGAGTGTCATTTTGCAAATGCATGCGTTATTTCTCATTTAATATTGTATAATTTACTGTGAAGCCCGGAGACAACACAGCAGAGAAAAGGAGAGAGCCATGCCGCAAAAAGTACACAGGCTGAGCTATTTCTCCGTCATGTTGTACCATCTGACAGGAGGACGTGCCTACAGAGGCAGCGCGGACAGCCCGGCAGGCTTCCTCAAGCTCACCACAACGGGGCGCAAATCTGGAAAACAACGCACAGTGCATCTGCTCTACATCCGAGATGGTTCAGCCTATGTAGTGACTGCCTCCAATGGAGGGAGGCAGCGCTATCCTGGCTGGTTTTTCAATATGCGCAGTAACCCACAGGTCACCCTGCATATACAAGACACCCAGGTGAGCGCAGTGGCAGAGGTAGCCGGACCCGAAAAAAGGAAGGAACTGTGGGCACGGCTGCTCTCTATCGCCCCGTTCTACGCGGGTTATGAGAAGCATACCTCGCGGGAAATTCCGATGGTGATCTTACGGCCTGCAGGCGAGCAGCGACTATAGATGCTACCACATCCTGTGAAGGTCATTTTCAGCATGCAGGTGGGTGTTCACTACTTCTCCAGCGTGCTTTTGCTATTGCGTTCACCGTCGTAGGAGAGTAGGATGCGCTTCCCCTCGTACACCGTCTCCAGGTGAACGGGACGCCCCCACAGCATGTAGACATGCTGGAGTGTCTTCTCCGCGTAGACCAGATCAAGCTCCTGCCCCTCGAAGAGGTGCTTGAGGTAAAGTTCGCGGTTGCCCCGGTAGTCGCCGTTGTCAACGACCAGGTAAGGATAACCAAAGTTGGTCATACTGGCGACAATAGAATCGCGCACCTTTTCCCAGTCTTTCTCGACGATAACCCACTCGTCGCCTTCTTTCTTGTAAAGATAGAGGTCGAGATCCTTGATGAGGTCTTTGGTCAGGTAGTTACGCAGGAAAGAAACGTCGTTGTCTAGCTCGCGTACTTCGAAAATTTTCTGCTGGCCCGTGTCTGGCTTGCGCCCCAAACGCTCCTTCTCCTCCCGGGTAGGGTTGTCCCAGCGCTGTTCGATATCTTCGAAGATCTTGAAGCCAAGGTAATACGGGTTGAGCGAGGTTCGTGATGGCGAGAGGACGCTTGAATGCAGTTGAGCAAACTCAAGGGTTTCAGCGTCCGATATAACACCTGTTTCGCCCAGTCTGCGCATAATGCGTGAATGCCAGATACTATTATGGTGGAGCATGCCATTGGCAACGTAACGATGCGAGCGGTCAACCGTAATATCGTACACATCTGCCACGTCATGTTCGATACTGCTGACTTCGTCAGCCGCATCTTCTTTGAGGAACCAGCGATGGCTCGCGAGGTACTGTGCCAGGTTTTCTCGCTTACGAGCCAGGCCGAAACCGATCTCCTGTGCGAAGACACTCGCCGACCGGCTGCTAATCCACACGTTGGGACCACGGCGTCGCGTAAGAATACCGTAGTTAAGCAGCAAAACCTGGAGCGTCTGGGCAATATCATCGCTGAAGGTGGATAAAATCACCCCTTGTTTCACCGATGCACAGCCATCACAATCGAAGTACGCGCGTAAGAAAGCGCTCACAACGGGCTTAGGTGAGCGCAGGATAACGTCAGGTATACGTTTCTGTCGCGCTTTTGCTCGCAAGTCGATGCCTAACGATTGTATGAGATCGAGTACATTGGCCGAATAGAAGACAACCCGCCAGCGGCCACCTTTCCCATTTGCGGTCCGTGCATCCCAGAATGGGGTTGCCTCAATAGAGAACAACTCCGTGATAAGCGAGGCATAGCGGTCTGCCAGCTCACGGTCACCGGTTGTGTAACCGATAGCGTTTTTCGAGACGTGGATATTGCCGTCACCGGTGAGGTAGCCAAGAAACTCCGCAAATGGCTCGGTGACGTGGGTGGACGCGACAAGTGGCAGACGAGTACTATAGACCGCTTTGCCCTTGTTGCCAAACTGGTAGCCAGTGCTCTGGATAGCCTGGGAGATACGATCTGCCGCGTAGGGTGTTTTGCCTCCCATTGAGCGATATGCAGTATGCACACCTTCTCCTGCTACACTTGCTACATCTGCTACAGTAGCTGTAACTATTCTCGCAGGGGGTGAAATGGATACAAGCTGCTCGGGCCATATATTGTCGCCAACGCTCAACGGGATACGTTGTCCGACCTTCACATCTTTCAGCGCAATCCATTGATCTGGCCCGGTGCTCAGCTTATGCTCTTCCGCGCCTTCTAGCACGAGGCCACGCCGTGTGCGCAGGCGAATGGTGGGCGCGTTGCGATGGATATGACGGTCTGTGATGTTGTCTCTGGCCCCGCTACCGCTGCCTACCCTCATGGGTCCACCTTGAGCGAGTAAATCGTGCAATGCATCATAACGCAGCTGTCCGTGCTCTGTCAGGACAAGGCTAGTCCCGGCGAGGCAGGCCCACCCTTCGTTCATTACCTTCGTCTGCATCATAGGCACGAAGTAGAGCATCTCCGTGCGCACAATCTCGATGATATCGCGCTGCCAGGGCTCCAGATGTGGCGCGTGGCGTATCAAGAAGAGCAGGATATCCTTCTCTGGCTTCTCTGGAAACTTTGGCGGTCTGCCGGGACGCATCTCGCGTTCCTCCTCAGCCTTTTTCGCCTTTTTATCCAGGCCCCAGAGATCGTCGTACTCGCTTGATACTGCGACAGGTTTCTCCACTTTTTTAGCCAGTCCCGCCTCGCGAATCAGCAGATTATAGTCCACATGTTCCTGGATAGAGAGCACGGCATCGAGAAAGCGTTCGACTTCAGCCTTGCCATGATCGAACTCATACTTAGCGACGCGTTCGGCGTGAATGCTGACCTTGTCGATCATGCGCTTGGAAGTATGCTGGTAGTAAGCGTTGTTCTTGAAGAAGTCGGTATGCCCGAAGACGTGCGCCGCGACAAAAGTATTTTGTAGCAGGTTATTCATCTCCATCAGAAAAGCATAGCTCGGGTTGGTATTGACCACCATCTCGTAGATCTTGC
>WNGK01008552.1_pt1 | contig 12032 bp, 11 predicted proteins | sample 5400601 | NCBI WGS metagenome assembly WNGK01 (sample SAMN13153376, study PRJNA577476) | soil metagenome | isolation source: 60 cm soil or saprolite under Garry oak tree replicate 1 | place: USA:California | collected 2016-06-15
GTTTGTGGCGGTGTCGGTGACGGGCAGGCGGACGGTCCGGTCGCCGAAGTCGGCGACGAGGTCCAGCCGCCCGCCGAGTGCCTCGACGTAGCGGGCGATGACTTCGAAGGAGGTGACGTCCCCGTGCTCGATCTGCGAGACCCGCGCGACGGTGACCCCCATCGCGGCCGCGATCTCCTTCTGCCCGGTGCCCAGGTGCTTGCGGGCCTGGGCGAGCTGGTGGCCGCGTGCCCGGGCGAGCAGCTCACGTGCCCCGGCCTCGATCTCTTCCGGGGTGACGCCGGCGGCGTGCAGGTCCCGCTCCAGGTCTTCCCAGTCCTGCGGGGTGCGCTTGGGCATTCCCGTTACTCCTCGTCCTCAGTGGTGTAGTCGAGGTACAGCTGTTCGGCCAGCGGAATGTTGTCCCGGTATCAGCGCTGCCAGTTCCCGGCCTTGTCGCCGCCCAGCGTTGGTCCTTCCTCCCGGAGCGCCGCGACGGCCTGGGCCACCTGGACGGCGGAGCCGAGGTCCTCTTTGATCAGGGCGGTGAACCACGTGGCGTACTCCTCGGTGACCTTCACAGCCCAAGCCAAGGAATCCTCCTCGATTTAAGGCATGACTTAACTCTACGCGGTGTTGCGCGAGCGCCGCAACCAGCAAGGAGGCTGCGGGCCGGTCACCAGGCTGGCATGCCCGTCTGACAGCGCAGCGGCCGTCGATGGTCACGGCCGCGCGCGGGACCGGGGGCAAGGCGGGAGCCGGCAGGCCGCAGGTGTCCGGCCGGGTTCCGGAGATGGCCGTAGCTGGTGAGTGAGCGATGATTGCAAAGGTCGAAAAGCGTTGTCGGCGGCGCAGGGCCGCAGCGGCTGCACGCGTGTGCGGGATGCCCGTCGTTCCGGGACGACGAGATCCGTTGGAAGTCGAAAATAGGTTCTACTGACGGCATGGCGCGGCCGCCAATGTCACTGGGCGTGACGAAGATACGCGGCCGCTGTTGCTGGTCGTGGAACGAGTCGTGGACCGGGTACAGCGGTCAGTGGGTGCATCCTGTGCATTCTGAGCGTTCTGGCGTGCGATCAGTGCAGCTAGAGCGCTCAGGGCGGGGCGCCTTCGGAATGGTAAGGAGAAGGTCTACGGTTCGATTACGTAAGGAGGCTCGCAGGTCAGAGGCTTTTTTCGCTCGTGCATCCGGTGACCACGCGGTCCCCCGAACTGCCCCCGCGCCGTCCTTGCCGCGCTGATCACGGCCGTGACCCGCTGAACCGCCCTGCCGAGCGCGACTGGTGAGCGCTTCCGGCTCCAGGACCGGAGATCAGCTCCGCTGCGCGGAGTGCTGCGGCGATGGCGTCTGGATTGCCGGTGCGCGCAAAGACATCCATGGCGGTGTCGGCGAACTTGATCACGTGCTCGTCCCCATGCTCGACCGCCCGCGCGAAGACCTCCCTTGCTGCCTCCTCGCGGGATGGCCCGCCGGGCGGCTCAAGAAACTGATCCCGCAGCGCGGGCTCGGCCGGGGAGTAGACAGCTGTCAGCGCGCTGCTCACGGCCCAGGACGCCGACAGGCTCGGCGCCCACAGCCCGGTATCCAGCGCGGGCAGGGTCCGCAGCACAGCGCTGGGCGCGGTCGCCGAATGCACGAGCATGACGCCGTTGCCGTGACCGTAAACAGGTACCGCACGGTCGCGGCATCGACCACCTCGGCCAGCAGCGCGCGGATCTGCTCTGGTGCCGCAGGGACAATGAAGCCGGCCAGTGCGGCCGGCCAGGTCGCCAGCTCCGCGAGCCTGGCCAGCCGGTCACCGATGCCGCCTGCCTGTACGGTGATCCGGGGAACTGCGGCCAGCGATTCCAACGGCGTGGTTGCGCGGGCCCGGCCGGCCGCTGCCGCGGCGGACGCGCCGACATGTCCGGCGGGCAGGGTCTGCCAGCGGGCAGCCGCGATCTCGCGTACGTTCTTGCACGTCGCGTGCGGTTATCTCAGCAAGGAGGCTACGCCCGATTTGCCGGCGCCACAAGCGCCATGTCGAGGGCGAGACACGAAGGCGCTAGCTGGCGCTCGTGCTGCAGCGCTGACAGCTCGCAATCACCGCATCCAGCTAAGCAGCGACCTGATGCGGGCAGCGGTCGCCCCGTCGGCGTTGAGGTTGGCGGGCACCAGGGTAGTGTCCGGCCGTGGGCGTCGCGATGGAGCGCCGTCGCCGGCGGTCAGCTGATAATGTCGCGAACTCGCCGGCGAGCGGGTTCGCGCCCGTTCGGCTGCGTCGGCTCGGTGCGCGGCAGCAGGCGGGCGATCGGGCAGGCGAGCGGTTCTCCAGGCAGCACGGTTACCGGTGTGCCGTGGTGAACGATCTGTATCGGCTCGCCATCGGCGAGCGAGTACCTGGCCGCTGTGCCAGTGACCTCGATCTGCAGGGTGCGTCCTCCCGGACGAAGGGTGAAGGCGAGTCGGGTGAGTCCCTCGGGCAGCCTTGGCGCGAGGCAGAGGACACCGCCGCTGTGGCGCATGCCGCCGAAGCCGGCCACGAGCGCGATCCAGGCGCCCGCGAGCGAGGCGATGTGCAGGCCGTCGCTGGTGTTGTGCTCGATGTCATCGAGGTCCATCAGCGCTGCCTCGCCGAGGTAGTCATGGGCAAGGCGCAGATGGCCGACCTCAGCGGCGATGACGGCCTGGCTGCACGCCGAAAGCGATGAATCCCGCACTGTGAGCCGCTCGTAGTAGGCGAAGTTGCGCGCCTTCTGCTCGTCTGTGAAGGCGTCCGGGCGCAGCTGCATGGCCAGCACCAGGTCTGCTTGCTTGACCACCTGCTTGCGGTAGAGGTCAAAGTAGGGAAAGTGCAGCAGCAGCGGGTACTGATCGGGGGCGGTTCCGGCGAAGTCCCAGACCTGGTGGCCGGTGAAACCATCCGATTGCGGATGGACGCCGATCGCCTCATCGTAGGGGACGTACATCGTCTCGGCGGCGTCTCGCCAGCTAGCCGTCTCCTCCTCGTCGATGCCGAGCTTCCGGGCTCGGTCTGGGTGCCGCGCGGCCGCCTCTGCAGCGGCGCTGAGGTTCTCTTGAGCCATCAGATTGGTGTAGACGTTGTTGTCGGCGACGGCGCTGTATTCGTCCGGGCCGGTGACCCCGTCAATGCGGAAGCGGCCCTGGGCGTCGTGGTGGCCGAGGGAGCGCCACAGCCGTGCCGTTTCCGCCAGCAGCTCGAGGCCCACGGCGCGCTCGAATGACACGTCGCCGGTGAGCTGGAGGTGACGGATGACCGCGTGCGCTACTCCGGCGTTGACGTGGAACGCGGCGGTGCCGGCGGGCCAGTAGCTGGAGCACTCTTCGCCGCCGATGGTCCGCCACGGGAATGCCGCGCCGCGCAGGCCGAGCTGGCGTGCACGAGCGGTGGCCAGAGGCAGGGTGGCATGCCTCCAGCGCAGCGCGTGGGCGGCGGCCTCGGGCGCCGCGCAGGTGAGCACCGGCACGACGTAGACCTCGCTGTCCCAGAAGCTGTGCCCGTCGTAGCCCGGACCCGTCAAGCCTTTTGCCGGGATTCCGCGTCCTTCAGCGCGGGCACCGGCCTGCAGCACGTGAAACAGTGCGAATCGCACTGCCTGCTGGATTTCAGGATCTCCGTCGAGCTGCACGTCGGCGCGATCCCAGAACGCGTCCAGATAGGCCCGCTGCTCGCGGAGCAGCCCGTCCCAGCCGGTCTGGGTGGCGCCGGCCAGTGCCGCGTCGGCCTGATCGCGCACGGCTGGCAGCGACCGGGATCCAGACCAGCCGTAGGCGACGAGCTTGACCAGGTTCAGCCGCTGCCCCCGCTCGAGCGCCGCCGTGACTGTCGCCCGTCCCAGGTGGGGGAAGCTCTCGGCCGCTACCCGTGTGCCTGCCGGCCCGTCGACGACATGGTCCATTACTGCGGCGATCCGAAGGCCGCTGTGTCGGGTCGAATGCACCAGCCCGGCGCGCGCGCCCTTCGCCGCATGCTCTTCGTCAACCAGGGGCGCTCCCAGGACCGCCGCGACCCGGGGGTCGCCGCTGCCCGGTGGTAGCTGCTCATTGGCCACCAACTCGGATTGCAACACCACCCGCATCGGCCCGTCGAGGGGCTCGACCTCGTAGCAGACCGCCGCTATCGATCGCTGCACGAACGACACCAGCCTGGTCGATGACACCCGCACCGCGCGGCCCGCGGGGGTGATCCAGTCTGCGCGGCGGTGCAGCACGCCAGCTCGGAAGTCGAGCACCCGCTCGTGCGCGAGCAACTCGCCGTAGCGGATGTCAAACGGCTCATCGTCGACCATCAGGCGGATCAGCTTGCCGTTAGTGACATTGATGACCGTCTGCCCGGACTCCGGATAACCGTAGCCCGCCTCCGCGTACGGCAATGGCCGCAGCTCGTAGAACCCGCACAGGTACGAGCCGGGCAAGCCATGCGGCTCGCCTTCATCCAGGTTGCCCCGCCAGCCGACATGCCCGTTGGACAATGCGAACACCGACTCCGACTGCGCCAGAACATCCAGATCCAGTTCAGTCTCGCGCAGACACCATGGTTCCACCGCGAACGCCGGGTGGCCGATCATGGCTGGTCAAGCAGCTCGGCGAGATCGCCTACCACGACGCCAGCCCCGTGCGCACGAAGCTCGTCGGCCTGCCCGGCCCGGTCGACTCCGACAACGACGCAGAACCCGCCAGCCCGGCCGGCTGCGACTCCCGCAAGCGCATCCTCGAAAACTGCGGCGTCGCCGGGCCCGACCCCCAGGGCCGCCGCGGCCGCGAGGAAGGTATCTGGCGCCGGCTTGCCCCGCAGCTTCTCGTGCTCGGCGACCAGGCCGTCGATGCGCACATCAAACAGGTCATCGATACCAGCCGCGGCCAGTACGTCACCGCAGTTCGTACTAGCGGACACGACAGCCCGGCCCAACCCGGCATCGCGCACGGCACGCACGTACCGGACCGAGCCCGGATATGCCTGCACGCCGTCCTCCCGGATCTTACGCAGCACAAGCTCATTCTTCCTCGTGCCCAGCCCGTATACCGTCTCCGCATCGCCCTGATCGTCCGGGCAGCCGACCGGCAACTCGATGCCACGCGAACCGAGGAAAGATTGAATGCCATCCGCGCGCGGCTTGCCGTCGACGTATGTGTCGTAGTCGGCGACCGCGTCGAAGGGAACGAAGCCGGTGCTCGTCCGCTCGGCCAGAGCCCGCAGGTAGGCGTCAAACATCTCCTTCCAGGCGGCGGCATGCACCTTCGCCGTCTGCGTGAGAACACCATCGAGGTCGAACAGGCAGGCTTGTACCCGGTCAGGAATGCCCAGCACGGGATAAGGCTACTCCCAGCGTGTCCCGTCGCCGATCACGCTCGTCCGCAGCCGCGCTGATGCACGCCCAGCCACCTGGATCAGCGGGCCGTCCAGCCGGGCCACGGGGACTGCTCTCCCGTTCGCCTGGATCATCTACTCGACCAAGATGGCAACAAGAAGGTCATTCTTGGGGCAGATTGGGGAGCAGAATGCCGCTTGCGGCCGCTCGCGAATGCTAGCGGGGGTGCTACTGAGCAGCAGCAGCAGCACCACCACCGCCGAGAGCGCCAGCTGGACCTGCTCCACCAGTGACGAGCCTGCCGAGACGTCACCCGGGGATGTCGAGCCTTGGCGCACCCCAGGCCGACCAGCGATCGGCACACTGGATCGAACGTCCGGCTTCGTTCCCTGAACTTACGGACTACAAGCTTGAGCGGGAGGGGTCCACCAGGGTTCGTAGGCGTTCACGCTCCAGGTTGGGAGGCGCTTTGTGCTCTGCTAATAAGTGCGCCGGGCTCGAACCAGAGCAGCTGGCGACGCGCTCGTGCCCGCCTTCCGGCCTGTCGTTGCTCGGCCTGGTGCGGCATATGACCGAGGTGGAAGCGTGGTCCATAACTTCGACGGTCAGCCAGACGGCCAGTGGTACTGCACCGATGACGAGCCCGACTGCGAGTTCGACCTGGTCGATCCGGCCAGTGCCGATGAGGATCTTGCCGCCTACCCTGCCTCCATGAAGTAAACGGTCACCGCGTTCGAGTAGCCGCTGGATGTACCGTGTCGTACTTATCGGCGCAACCGCGGTGCGGAGAGTCTCATGTGCGTCTTTCGTCTGGCCAGGCACGGCGTCCTTGCGATCGTTGCGGCAGGCGGTTTGGCGCTGCTCGCGGGCACGAATGCCGCCGATCCGGCGGCCGCACGGGTCTCCGGCGCGGGAGCGGCTACGGCCAGCACGGGCGGTGCGCAGCAGTGGGTGAGCTTCTACACCGGTCCTGGCGCCCGTGAAGACCAGGCCGATTCGGTCGCCGTTGCCCGCAGCGGATCCGCTGTGTTCGTCACCGGGAACAGCTCGTCGTCCTGTCCAGCTGCAATAAGTGACTACGCGACGGTCGCCTACCAGGCATCGACCGGCGCGTAGCTGTGGGCACGGCGCTACACCGGCGTCGGCGGCATGGGCGGCACCGCACAAGCGGTGGCTGTTGACCCGGCCGGGAGAAGGGTGTTCGCGGGCTACAGCCTTGGGCAGGGTTCGTTCACTGACTACGTCACCATCGCCTACAACGCCGTCACCGGGGCGCGGCTCTGGCTCCGTCGCTACGACGGTCCGGGCAGCGGCCACGATTACGCATCTGACGTGGCGGTCAGCCCTGACGGCAGCCGGGTCTTCGTGACCGGGTCCAGCCGGCCGGGGTCGGCAAGCAACGGTGACTACGCCACGGTGGCGTATGACGCGGCTACTGGCGCGCGGCTGTGGGCGACCCGTTACAGCGGGCCAGGCAACCCTGACGACACCGCCACCTCGCTGGCGGTCGGCCCGGGCGGCGCGACGGTGTATGTCACCGGCGGCTCCGGCCGCTACTTCGCCACGGTTGCCTACGACGCCGCTGCCGGCGGGCAGCTATGGGTGAGCCGCAGAACCGGGTACGCCCGCGCGGTCGCTGTCAGCCCCTATGGCCATGTGGTGTACGTGACCGGTTCATCCGGCCTGAGTTTCGCCACGGTCGCCTACCACGCCGCGACCGGCACGCTACGGTGGGAGAGCAGGTACAACGCCGCACCCGGAAGCGCCAGCGGCGCCAGCTGGCTCGCTCTGAGCCCAAGCGGGACCATGGTGTACGTCACCGGAACTGCCGGCCTTGAGTTCGAAACGGTTGCCTATAACGCGGCGACCGGAGCGCGCCGATGGGCGCGCCGGTTCAACGGCCCAGGTGAGAGCTACGCTGCCGCCCCGCAGGTTGCCGTCGGCCCGCGCGGGCACACGGTGTACATCACGGGAGGCCCCGGCAAGTACGTCGCCACGGTCGCCTACAACGCCGCTACGGGAGCCAGCCGGTGGGTCAGGTTGCACCGGGGCACGGGCACGTCGCTGGCGGTCAACCCTGTCACGGGGACGGTGTACGTCACAGGCGGCGCCAAGCGGACCGCGTCGTTCCTCGATTACATGACGATCGCCTACCACGGCTGACCCGGTCTGGTCGCGGTCCACCGGCACCTGCTCACGGTACGCAGCCACATCTGCTGCGTGACCGTTTCCGACTGGCGACTGGTCACATGGCGTACAAGGGCTCGTTTCGCTCAACCGCTGCACGCCGCGAAACTGATGCAAACGGCCCGGTCGGCACAACCAGTCCTGGCCATCGTTCCGATAGGCGCACGGTCGCCTGCCCTGTCCCCGAAACAAGCCGATCCCGGCTGCGCGGGGCACGCGCAGGCGCCGCCGGGCCACCCCAGCTCCCCGAACCCCCTGACCGTCCGAAGGCGGGTATCGGTCCGTGAAGCGATCATGATCGGCGGGCGGCGGATACAAGTCGGCCTCCCGCACGCCGCCAAGACTGCTATCCGGTCGGCTAGCCCGGCCTCTGTACCTGGCTGATTGAGCCACCCTGGTCTGTGGCTACCTGGCTATCTGATATACAGTTAGCCAGCAAGGACTCCTTCCACGGCGTCCGTTCACATTGTTGAAGGGGGTGGCACCCGTGCTGGCAAGCACGACGGCCCTGCCCGGGTCCCGGGTTCACCGGTCAGGCCGGCTCACCGCGTCCTGGCTGGCCGCCATCGGCGGCACCGCTCTCGCTGCCGTTCTGTGGGGAACGGTCGGTCCTCTCTTCACCTTCTACCCGGCGGGCGCCGGCACCGGCTTCGCGTTCGCGCGCCTGGCTCTTGGCGCGCCGGTCCTTCTCCTGCTTGCGGCCAGAGCCCGCAAGACCGCCCGGTGGACCCACCGCGACCTGGGGGTGGTGTTCATCGGAGGTGTTGCCGTTGCCGCCTATCAGCCGCTGTACTTCGCCTCGGTGTCACGCACGGGTGTTGCTGTGGCGACCTTTCTGTCGATCGGCGTGGCTCCGGTGTTCACCGGGCTGACCCGGTGGCTGGTAAGCGGCCAGCAGCCGGGGGCAAGGTGGTGGCTGGCAACGGCGGTCGCCTTCGCCGGGGTCGGTTTCCTCAGTCTTGGCGGCGCGCAGGTTTCGGTCTCCTTTCCCGGCCTACTGCTAGCTGTCGCCGCCGGCGGCTGCTACTCCCTGCAGGCCAGCACCATCGGCTGGCTGTCGCAGCGTCATGGCTCAGCGCGTTCGGTCGCCGCCATCTTCACCACCGGGACGGTCATGATGTTGCCGGCGCTTTACTGGCAGCACCTGAACTGGCTCAGCCAGGCCCTCTTGCTGCTCGGCGCCGTCTATGCCGGGATCGCCACGCTCGCGCTGGCATACGCCCTGTTCGCCCGCGGAGTCTCCACCCTCGGATCGCCCACGGCCGTGACCATCTCCCTGCTGGAGCCACTGACCGCCGCGCTACTCGGGGTCGTCTTCCTGTCCGAACATCTCACAGCGACCATGGCGGCAGGGTGCGTTCTGATCCTGGCCGGGCTCGTCCTTGCCGTCACGCAAACCCGGCCAGCCCCGGCTCCGGCAGCGGCCGTCCGGCAGTTGCCGAGAACCTGACAACCTGTTATGCAGTCATCCATGATGATCGAGACGGTGTCAGTCGCCGACGCAGTCGCCAACGAGTTGCGGCGCCGCCTTCTCGCCGGGGAGTATCCGGGCGGGAAGGAGCTTCGCGACACTGAGCTGACTGAAGAGTTCGGCGCTGCTCGTCCCACCATCCGGGCCGCGGTCCAGATGCTTGTCGCTGACGGCCTGCTCGAGCGGGGCCGGGGACGCAGCGCCCGGGTGCGGTCCTTCACCGCGTTCGACGCCGTCGATCTCTACCGCCTGCGCCGCCCCATCGAACTCGTCGCGGTGCGGCTGATCATCGAGGGCAACCGCCCGCTGACCGGGATCGAGAAGGCCGCCGACGCGTTCGTGGCCCTGCCCGACGCGGTGACGTGGGACGTGGTGGCCGACCATGACATCGCCTTCCACCGCTCGGTGTTGGCCGCAGCAGCATCGCCGCGGCTGCTGCGCACCTTCAACAGCGTAGGCGCGGAACTACGGCTGCTTATCGCCCAGCTCCGCCCCGCCTACCGCGGCGCGAACGAGCTGGCCGCCGAACATACGGCCCTGCTCCACGCCCTGCGCGCGGGCAAGATCCGCCCCGCCGTGGAGGCGTGGCAAGCACACCTCGGCGCCGCTGAACGATTCTTTCTCGACCTCATCAAGGAGCGCGGCCTGTGAGATTCACCGACTACCAAGCGCTGAGCTTCGACTGCTACGGCACCCTCATCAACTGGGAGGCCGGCCTCGCCGCCGTGCTCAGCCCCTGGGCGAAACGCCGCGGACTCACCCTCAACGACGAGCAGCTGCTGACCGCATACTCCACCCACGAGGCAACAGCCGAGGCCGAGCATCCCACCGACCCCTACCCCGGCATCCTCGCGCGCAGCCTTCGCGCCCTCGGTAACGAGCTAGACGCCGCGGTTAGCGACCAGGATGCCGCGGCTCTGGCGACATCGGTGCCGGACTGGCCCGCATTCGCGGACTCCCACGACGCGCTGGAAGCACTCGGCCAGCACTTCAAGCTCATCATCTTGTCCAACGTCGACCGGGCCTCCTTCGCCGCCTCCAATAGCAGGCTCGGCGTGGAATTCACCAGCATCCTCACCGCCCACGACATCGGCTCATACAAGCCATCACCGCGCAACTTCACCGCGCTGATCCAAGAGGCCCGGCGGCTCGGCATTGGCGACGGCCAACTCCTGCACGTCGCGCAGAGCCTGTTCCACGATCACGTCCCCGCAAAACAGGCCGGCCTTCCGACTGTATGGATCAACCGCCGACACGACCGCCCCGGCTCGGGCGCGACGCCAGCACCCCCGGCCGACGTCAGCCCCGATGCGGAATTCCCCTCAATGGCCGCGTTCGCCGCCGCCGTCCAAGCCGAGTAACTCGGTCGCACCAGCCGCCAGGCGACGACGAGCCCGCTGCCCATCCGGGCAACGCTAGCCCCCACCACGTCCGCGACACTACCGACTGTTCAACTCGCTCAGGACAGCGCTGGCACGTCCCCTTGAAGCCCGCCCGCAGGCCCCAAGGCTTAACATGCCTGAGATACAAATCCCTAGGGCGCGTCGCATATCAAGCGAGGGAGGCCGCTCGTCTCACATCAAGTGAGTCTCGGCAATTCTGTTGGGGTGGTTGTCCGGTAGTGGGTCAGTTTGAATCGTAGGCGTCAAGCGCGGCGCGGTCGGTTGTGATCACGGTGTGCACGCCCACGTCGAGGCCCCTAACGCGTTCGGCCACCCAGCACAGCCGCGTCCTGTCCCATCCCCGCTGAATGCGGAACCGGAAGGCCGGGTAGTCGGCTGCGAGCCTGCTGCAGATTGTCGAGCGGGCCGAACCGCACCTTGCTCACCGGGCGGCCAGACGACAGCCGATCGTGTGCCGCCTGCCAGAGAGGGGCAAGTTCGGGTGGCGGGTGCGACAGCGGGTCCACGAACGTGCAGCATAAACGCCACGCCGCCGGTACCGGTCGTTTCCTCGCCTGCAGACGGGACCGGAGCCCCGCGGTCCGCGAGAGTCCGGCGCCCACATCGGGGGCCAGTGAGGTTATCGTGACGCCCGGTTAAGTTGTGCCGGTGCGTGTCGGGGTCTTCTTTCTGCAAGGAGCGGGTCAGGTCTTGGACGGCCTGCTCGAGGTGGGAAGGTCTTCATCGACGGTGGCCTGCAAGATCGCGTGCGCGGTGTCGAAGTAGCGGTGGGCGAGGTAGTCGCGCATGCGGGCGATCTGCCGCCAGGGGATCGATGGCTGCGTGGCAAGCAGGTCATCGGGCAGTGCTTTGACTGCTTCGCCGATCTCCAGCAGGCGGATGCGGACCGCGTCGAAGATCAGCCCGTCGGTGAAGTCGCCGCGTTGCAGGTGGGAGCGGATCTCATCGATCGCAGCCTGGATGTCGGCCAGCCGCTGACGTACCCGGTAACTCATAGCGCGATCAGGTCAGATTCGACTCGGTTCTGTGTTGCCTGTTCCCGGGTTGGTGGCATCGTGGCGTCATGGTGGCTGTCCGCGTCGTTGCCGTGACGGCTGTCGTGGTCGTGGCAGCGGGCTGCGCGGGTGGCAGCCGGGCGCCGGTCTCGCCCGGGTCGGCGGGCGGCGGCCATTTCGCGCCGCTGTCGTTGACCTCCCGGGCGGCGCCGCAGGCTCGCCAGACAGCGACGATGGCGTACTACCCGCCGGGCAAGGACATCGTGCTGTTCGGCGGCGAGACCCCGTACCGGCATGGATTCGAGCGCGCGCTCGGCGATACCTGGGTCTTCAACGAGCACGGGTGGCGCAGGCTGCACCCACGGCACTCCCCGCCGCCCCGCGACGGCGGGCTGCTGGCGTATGACCCGGCGACCCGGCGGCTGCTGCTGTTCGGCGGGTCCTCGTCGAGGGGCCAGTACTCGAGGGTCTTGTTTGACTCCTGGGCCTGGGATGGCACGGACTGGACGCGGCTGCGGTCGGTGCGGCTGCCGACCTGGATGGGGGGTATGCCGATCGCCGCCTACGATCCGGTCGCGGGCCGGATCACCGAGCTGGCGCCGCGCCCCGGCTACCCGGGCTCGTTCCCGCTGAAGGCGACCTTCAACGGCAACGGCGGGCCGCTCGGCCGGTGGCTGTGGACCGGCC
>WNGK01011236.1_pt1 | contig 12032 bp, 16 predicted proteins | sample 5400601 | NCBI WGS metagenome assembly WNGK01 (sample SAMN13153376, study PRJNA577476) | soil metagenome | isolation source: 60 cm soil or saprolite under Garry oak tree replicate 1 | place: USA:California | collected 2016-06-15
GCTCGCCGAGGACTCGCTCGAGCGGTTCCGGCAGAGCGGCCTCGCGGCGGCGACCGCGGTGCCGGCGGTGCCCTCGATCCTGCCGTTGCCGCTGATGGAGGGGCCTGAAAACCCCGAGGAGCGCGTCGAGGCGATCTGCGCCGGGATCCGCCGTTTGGCCCGGTTCGAGCCGCCCTGCGTGCTCTTCCTGACCGGTCCTGGCGAGAACCGTACCGCGATCCTCGACGGCCTCAGTGCAATCGCCGACGAAGGACAGCGTTCGGGCGTCCGCGTCGCCCTCGAGCCAATCCAGCGCGAGTTCGCGGACCTCTGGACGACCGTCAGTTCCCTCGAGGAAGCCGCCGCCCTGATCGCCGAGTCCGGAGCCGACGTCGGCCTGATGTACGACACCTGGCACCTTTGGAACGAGCCCCTCGAGCAGATCGAGCGCCATCGCGACCGCATCTACGGCGTCCACGTCGCCGACCGGCGCGAACCGACGCGAAACACCAACGATCGCGTTCTCCCCGGAGACGGCGTGATCGACTTCGGGCCGATTCTCGAAGCGCTCCGCTGGGTACAACTGCAGGGGCGGGTCATACGAGAGGAGGCGCAGTGAAGCGGACGACCAGGTGGGGCGGTCTGGCGGTACTCCTGGGGGCGGCGATTGCGATCGCCGCGATCGCGGGAGCGACGGGCGGCCACGCCGCGACCGACGCGAAGAAGCCGATCGTGATCGGGTGGGCCTTCGATTCGAGCGGCAATATGGCCCCGTTCGACAACCCGGCGCTTGCCGCCGCGAAGATCCGCGTCAAACAGATCAACGCGAAGGGCGGCGTCCTCGGACGGCGCCTTCAGATCAAGACCTGTAACACCCAGGGCAACAATCCGGCAACGGCCAAAGCATGTGCGGTCAGCCTGCTCGGCCAGGGGTCCAACATCATCTTCACGACGTGCGACGTCGACTACGCGACTCCCGTCGTGCAGGCGGCGATCAACCGCGGCGTGCTCGCCGTGGCACCGTGCATCGGCACGGATCAAATGGGGCCGAAGCGCTTTGCCGCCAAGGGGAAGCTCGCTTTCAGCTTCGGAAATGTCGCCCAGGACGAAGGCTCGGCAATGGCTCAGTACGCCTGGAGCCGCGGCTGGAAGTCAGCGGCATTGGCGACCAACACGTATCTCGTCTACTTCAAGAACGTTGTCCAGGCGTTCGATAAGCGCTTCAGGCAGCTCGGCGGCAAGATCGTCGATCGCGAGTCGTACGCCACGGGCGCGAACAACGTCAATAGCGCGGTCACTCGGCTGAACAGCCATAAGGCGAGCGTCTACGTCACGTCGACGGCGTTCGGGGAGTTGCCCGCATTCGTCTCCGGCATTCGGTCGCTTGGCAACAAGACACCGATCCTCAACTCGTGGGCCGGTGACGGGACCTACTGGGCGACGAGCAACCCGAAGGTGACGAACTACTACTTCGTGACCTTCGCGTCGGTCTTCGGCGACGATCCGTCGAGCGCGGTGCGCGCGATGATCGCGTCGCTCAAGGCGGCCGGCGCCGCGCCCGGAACGGGCGGCTTCCTCGGCGGCGCGGACGCGATCGACGGCGTCGTCACGGCGATCAAGCGGGCCCACGGCTCCACGAAGGGGTCGGCGCTGTCAGCGCAGCTCGTCAAGTTCAAGCGGGTGCCCGTTCTCGGCGGCAGGATCAGCTTCTCGACGAAGCTGCATACCGTCTACGGGCGCGACTACCGCGTGATCCAGATCCAGAACAACAAGGCCAGCTTCAAGGGCCTGGTGCGGGCGAAGGTCATCCCGACGCTCTAGTTGGGAGATCCGGCGCCGGCAAGCGGGATCGAGAGGAGGCCCGAAGAAACCCTTCGGGCCTCCGCCGTTTCTCGTTCCTTCGAGGGCGTCCAGGCGCTGCAGGACGTCACCCTCGAGCTGCATCGCCGGGAGGTCGTCGGCACCGGCTTCGACCTGCCGAGCTCCGGCACCGTCGAGCTCGGCGATCGGGACATCACCGGCTGGAGTGCTCATCGACGCGCGCGCTCCGGCCTGACACGCACGTTCCAGCACAGCCGCTCGCTGCGGGCCCTCTCCGTCCGCGAAAACGTCGAGGTCGCCGCGCTCGGGGTCGGTGTGAGAACGCGCGAGGCGCGGTGGCGGGCCGGAGAGCTGCTCGAGCTTCTGGGCTTGACTGACCTGGCCGACGCACGTGCCGGCGCGCTGGCCCAGGGCGACGAGCGGCGCCTCGGGGTGGCGCGCGCGCTCGTCACCGAGCCGGCTTTCGTGCTGATGGACGAGCCCGCCGCGGGCCTGCCGGAGGCTCCGTCCGCGACGACCATCGGGCCGGTGTGCTGCTGATCGACCACAACATGGCGCTCGTGATGGGCGTCTGCGACCGGATTCACGTGCTCGACCAGGGCCGGACCCTCGCGGCCGGAACGCCCACGGAGATCCGCGGCGACCTGAACGTCGCCGCCGCCTATCTCGGCGAGACCGCGGTGGAGACAGATGCCTGAAGCGGCCGCGCTCGAGCTCGACGGGGTCGAAGTTCGGTACGGGAGCGTCTCCGCCGTCCGCGACCTGACGCTGCGCGTCGGCAAGGGGGAGATCGTCGGCCTGATCGGACCGAACGGGGCGGGGAAGTCGACGACGCTCAACGCGATCATGGGCCTGCAGCCGGCCCACCGCGGCGAGATCAAGCTGAACGGGCAGGCGCTGCGGCGCCGCTCGGTCGAGTCGATCGCGCGCGCAGGCATCGCGCTCGTCCCCGAAGGACGGCGGATCTTCGGCGACTTCACGGTCGAGGAGAACCTGCGCCTCGGCCTCGCGGCGCGCCGGCGGACGTACATCGGCGATCCGTTTGGGCCCGCCTTCGAGCTCTTCCCGATCCTGAGCGAGTTTCGGGGCCGGCAGGCGGGGGCGCTCTCGGGCGGCCAGCAGCAGCAGCTCGCGATCGGGAGGGCGCTCGTGTCGCGCCCGGACATCCTGCTCCTGGACGAGCCTTCCCTGGGGCTGGCTTCACGGAGATCCGTGAGGTCGGCACGACGATCCTGCTCGTCGAGCAGCGCGCCCAGCGGACCGTCGCTCTTGCCAACCGCACGCACGTGCTCGTCGGAGGCGAGCTGCGGATGACGCTCGGGCCGGCCGACGCGGATGACACAGAGAAGATCATCGCCGCCTATCTCGCCTCATGAGCGTTCTCGCCTCGATCGATCTCCAGACGCTCGGCGACGCGTTCGGGCTGGGCGCGATCTACGCGCTGATGGCGGTCGGGATCGGCCTCGTCTTCGGGGTCCTGCGCCTCGTCAACTTCGCCTACGGACAGCTGATCATGGCGGGCGCCTACACGCTCGCGTACACGTCGGGCTGGCCCGTCGCGGCCAGCATCGTCTCCTGCTTCGCCGTCGTCGTGGCTCTGTCGCTCGCGATGGACCGGGTCGTCTTCCGTCCGCTCCGCTCCTCGTCGCCGGCGGTGATGCTCGTGACCACGTTCGCAATCGCGTTCCTGTTACAGGCCGTGGCGCTGATCATCGACCTCCGCGACGGCCAGCTCGGCGAGGTCGCGAGCTCGATCGCGCCGCTGAACCAGGCGGTCAGCGTTGGGGGAGTCGACGTCCGCAAGGTGACGTTCGTGGCCGTTGGGGTCGCTCTGGGCGCGCTCATTGCGCTCGCGCTGGTGCTGACGCGAACGACGATCGGCCTTCATACCCGGGCGGCTGCGAGCGACTTCCGCACGGCGCGGCTGCTCGGCGTGCGTGCCAACCGCGTGATCGCCTTCGCGGTCGTCGTTTCCGGGCTGCTCGCGGGCGCGGTCGCCGTCCTGCTCACCGTCCAGAACCCGTTCGTCCAGCCGGACTTCGCCCTCGAGGACACGATCATCGTCCTCGTCGGCGTTGTCGTCGGCGGGATCGACCGCCTCTGGACGGCGACCCTCGGCGGCTTCGCGATCGGCTTCGTCTCGGTCCTCGTCAACGCCGCGCTCCCGACCGACCAGACGGTTTTTCTGCCGTCGGTCGTCTACGCGCTGGTGATCGTCGTCCTGCTGCTGCGGCCGGCCGGCCTCTTCGCGTGGGGTCGCAGGGCCGCGATGGAGCGGGTGTGAGGTTCTCGCTCGGGGCGCTGGTCGAGCTGCTCGGCCCGGCGCTGCTCGTCATCGTCGTCGGCCTGCTCGCGACGACCGCCTCGGCCTCGAACGAGGTCTACTTCCTGAACGCGCTCGTCTCGGTCGCGATCGTGGTCGCGATCTACGTCTTCGTCGGGATCTCGGGAGTCCTCTCCTTCGGGCAGATCAGCTTCGTCGCCGTGGGCGCGTTCGCTGCGGGCGTCATGACCGTGCCCGTCGAGTCGAAGAAAGGCGTGCTCACGACCATCTTTCCAATCCTGCGCGACCACTCGGTCGGCAACGTGCCCTCGCTTCTCCTGGCCGCGGCGCTCGGCGGCGTGTTCGCGTTCGTGGTCGGGATGCCGCTGATGCGGCTCTCGGGCCTGGCGGCCGGGATCGCGACCTTCGCCGTGCTCGAGATCACGCACAACGTGCTCAGGGAGTGGACGAAGATCGGGCCCGGCGCGACCACCCTCGCGCTCGTGCCCGAGACGACCGGCGCCCTGCAGGCGACGCTCGGCGCCCTCGTCGCGATCGTGGTCGCGTTCCTCTACCAACGGAGCCGCCGCGGGCGCCTGCTGCGCGCCTCCCGCGAGGACCCGGCGGTGGCGCGCAGCGTGGGGGTGAACATCCACCTCGAGCGGCTGTTGGCTTTCACCGTCTCCGGCGCGCTCGCGGGCTTCGCCGGCGCACTCTACGTCCACCTGCTCGGCTCGATCACGACCGAGCAGGTCTACCTCGAGCTGACATTCCTGACGCTTGCCATGCTCGTCATCGGCGGCCTCACCAGCCTCTGGGGTGCCGTGGTCGGCGCGCTCGCCGTCAGCGGGCTGGACTCGTTTCTCAGCCGGGCGGAGCAGTCCGACGTTCACGTGATCTTCACGTTCACGCTCTGGCAAGGCACGCGGCTGGTCTTTCTCGCGGCGATCATGGCGCTCGTGCTGATTCTGCGTCCCTCGGGCCTGACCGGGGGCCGGGAGTTCCGGCTGCGCTGGCTGCGGCGCCGCTAGGCCGCGGCCTGGGAGATCAGCTCGGCGGCCTGCTCGAGTGTCAGAGCGTCCGTGTTGAGCACCACGTCGTAATGGGTCGGCGACTCTTCGCGAACGTCGTAGAACCGCTTCAGGTAGTCGGCCCGGCCGGCGTCGGATTCCTTGACGGCGCGAGCAGCCCCCGCCTGATCGAGCCCTTCAGCTTCGGCGACGCGGGTTGTGCGCGTCTCCGGCGAGGCCGTGACGAGGACGCGCAGGACCCCATCACCGTGGATTGCATAGGAGGCGGCATGCGCGACGATCACCGCCTTTCCGCGCGCCGCGGTCTGCTCGATCGTCTCGCGGATCAGTGACCGGATGTCGTCGCTGTCCAGCTCCTCGCGGGAGCTGAGGGGGCCGACGGCGCCCAATGCCCACGCCTCGCCGCCTCCTTGCGCGATCGCGTTGAGCGCCCGCGCTGCGAGCGACTTCCGTCGCTCCTCGTCCGCCACGTCTGCTGCATCGACCCCTCCCTTCGCAGCGGCTCTGGCGACGATTTCCTCGTTGACGTAGAGGAAGCCGAGCCGCTCGGCGACGAGCCGGCCGACTTCTTCGCCGCCCGCCCCGGCGGCGTGGGAGATGCAGACGACTGTGCGCGTCATGGGGCGAAGCTACGAGCAGAGAGTGTCGGCGTCAAGACGTAGGCCTCGGCCCTCAGGTACCGAGGGCGACTTCGGCCCCTCGGACGAGACCTAACCCGAGCGCTACGACTTGCGCGCCGCGGCCTTGCCGCCCTTGCGGCCCGCGGCCTTCTTTTGGGCAGTCGTTCCGCCTTGCTTGGAGTTCGAGCGTGAGGACGCGGAAGAGCCCGACTTCTTGCCGCCGCGGCTCGAGGCGCCGGGCGAGTTGGCGATCTTCGCCGCCCGCTCCTTCGACATCCCCTTTTCCTTCAGCTTCTCGTACTGCTTTTCGTTCTTGACGTTCGCGCGCTTGCTCGGCATTGAGACCCTCCTCTTTCGCAGGCCTGTACGGACCCGGTCTTGCCGCGCGGGCTGTGCGTCAAACGAGGGTTGTTAGGCGATCGCGAACGCGGGCTGCGGCGCGTAGATCGAGATCAGCGTCTCGGACAGCTTGTGCTGGCGGGCGACAATCTCGCACCGGTTGTGCTCGAGCTCGCGGGCCTCGCCGCCGGTTGCGCGAAGGGACTGACGCTGCTCGACGAGCGTCGCGATTTCGCGCTCGAGAGTCTCGATGCGGGGATCCGGTTTAGCCACGACCCTACATATGACGTCTGGGAGCAAAGTCTTGCTGCACCGAAGCGTTAAAAGTGTGTAAAAGCGAAAGGCCGGCTGAGCTAGTCGGCTCCGGGATCGTCGTCCGCGTCGCCCTTGGTCGCCTCGGGGTCCGGAACCGGCGACTCGTCGAGCTCGTCGTTGCGGTCGTCTTCTCTGGGTGCAGAAGTATCCTGCTCTGCCATGAAAGTCGTCCTTCCCGACAACTCGAAACTTGAACTTCCGGACGGCGCTACCGGCCTCGACGCCGCGGCCGCGATCGGGCCGAAGCTCGCCGAGCAGGCGGTATTGGTTCGCTCGGACGGCCACGTGCAGGACCTGCGCTTGCCGCTCGAGGACGGCCAGAAGATCCAGATTCTGACCACGCGGGACAAGAACGATCCGGACGCGCTCTACGTCCTTCGGCACTCGACCGCACACCTGCTCGCCGAGGCGGTCCGCCGGCTCTATCCGGGCGTCAAGATCGCGATCGGCCCGCCGATCGAGAACGGCTTCTACTACGACTTCGACTTTCCGGAGCCGATCGGCGAAGAAGCGCTGGAACGGATCGAGGCGGAGATGCGTAAGGAGCTCGCCGAAGGGCGCGAGTGGAACCGTGAGGAGGTTTCGCGCGAGGAAGCGAGGCGCCGGTTCGAGGCCGAGGGCGAGCCCTACAAGGTCGAGCTCGTCGACACCGCCGACGGCGACATCTCCTTCTACACCCAGGCCGACTTCACCGATCTCTGCCGCGGCCCGCACCTGCAGAACTCGAAGCCGATCAAGGCGGTCAAGCTGACCGGCCTCGCCGGCGCCTACTGGCGCGGCGACGAGAGGAACAAGCAGCTGACGCGGATCTACGGGACGGCCTTCTACGACCAGGCCGATCTCGACGCGTACCTGGAGCGCCTCGAGCAGGCGCGCGAGCGCGACCACCGCCGGCTCGGCACGGAGCTCGATCTCTTCGGCTTCGACGAGGTCTCGCCCGGGGCGCCCTTCTGGCACCCGAAGGGAATGGTGATCTGGAACGTCCTCGAGGATCTGCGTCGGCGCGAGAACGCCAAGCGTGGCTACGCAGAGGTGAAGACGCCCTTGATCTTCGAGAAGCGTCTCTGGGAGACCTCGGGCCACTGGGAGAAGTTCCGCGAGAACATGTTCTTTCTCCAGCAGGAGTCTGGGGACGAGCAGCTGTTCGGGCTCAAGCCGATGAACTGCCCCGGCCACTGCCTGATCTACGCATCGCGTGCGCGGAGCTACCGCGACTTGCCGCTCCGGCTTGCCGAGGCCGGCACCCTGCACCGGAACGAGCCTTCCGGGACGCTGCACGGCCTCCTTCGCGTGCGCCATGTCACGCAGGACGATGGGCACACGTATTGCCTCCCGGACCAGATCGAGGACGAGGTCGGGCTCTGCCTCGAGCACGCCTTCTACCTCTACGGCCTGCTCGGCCTCGACATGCGTGTCGAGCTTTCGCTTCGTCCCGACAACAAACTCGGCTCGGACGCGGATTGGGACGCGGCCGAAGGCGCGCTGCGGAACGCGCTCGTCCATCGGGGAATCGAGTTCGAGGAGATGCCTGGGGAAGGCGCCTTCTACGGTCCGAAGATCGACATTCACATGCAGGACTCGCTCGGCCGCGGCTGGCAGCTCGGCACGGTGCAGCTGGACTTCCAGATGCCGCAGCGCTTCGGCCTGACCTACCAGACGGCGGAAAACGAGCAGAAGACCCCCGCGATGATCCACCGGGCGCTGTTCGGCTCGCTCGAGCGCTTTATCGGGATCCTGATCGAGCACTACGGCGGCGAGTTCCCGTTCTGGCTCTCGCCCGTCCAGGTCCGCGTCGTTCCGGTCGGGGCCGATCACCGCGACGCGGCGCGCGAGCTAGGGGCGAAGCTGCGCGAGGCTGGCTATCGCGTCGAGGTCGATGACCGCGACGACACCGTCGGCAAGCGAATCCGCGACGCCGAGCTGGAGAAGATCCCCTACACGATCGTCTACGGCGACCGGGAGTCGGACGACTCGCTGGCGATCCGCGAGCGCCACGGAGCGCAGTCGACGAAAAATCTTGACGAGCTCTTGAAAGACCTTGCTACCCTCTGAAGCCTGAAAAGTAGGAGCGGACCCGTTCCTCACCCTCAGGGCCGAGAGCCTATTGGGGGTTCAACCGAGTCGAAAAGGACGAGGAAACGGGCCGCTGCACGCAGCGGTTTTGTCGTTCTAGAAGGAGGAGCTGGCAGCTTGGTGAGAGGTTCTTGAGGCCCCGGCGACGGTTCACAGCCGATCCGCCGCGGCCACCGCGGAACGAGGCGCTGAACGAAAACATCCGCGCCTCGCGGGTCCGGCTGATCGGCGAAGACGGCGGTCAGTTGGGCATCAAGACGAAGGACGAGGCGCTCGATATCGCGCGTGATCACGATCTCGACCTCGTCGTCGTCGCCCAGCAGGCTGATCCGCCCGTCGCGCGGATCATGGATCACGGGAAGTACCGCTACGAGCAGGAGCAGAAGGCCAAGCTCGCCCGCAAGCACCAGTCTCAGGTCAACGTCAAGGAGATCAAGTTCAGGCCCAAGATCGGGATCCACGACTACAACACCAAGAAGGGACACGTCGAGCGCTTCCTCAACCAGCGCGCGAAGGTGAAGGTGACGATCATGTTCCGGGGTCGCGAGACGACGCATCCGGAGCGTGGGCGGGACCTGCTGACGCGGCTGGCGGAGGACGTCAAGGAGATCGGCCAGGTCGAGCAGCAGCCGCTCCTCGACGGACGCAACATGACGATGCTGCTCGGGCCCACGAAAAACGCGGGAGTGACGCAAACAGATGCCGAAGATCAAGAGACAGAGCGCAGCGAAGAAGCGGTTCAAGGTGACCGGAACGGGCAAGCTGATGCGCCGGCCGGCAATGAAGAGCCACTACCTCGAGAAGAAGTCGGCTAAGAAAAAGCGCGGCTTCGACAAGGACATCGCGCTCGACGAATCGAACGTCAAGTCCGTCAAGAAGCTGCTGGGGATGAGGTAAGTGCCGCGGGTCAAGCGATCCGTCCACGCGCGCAAGAAGCGCCGCAAGGTCCTCGAGCAGGCCAAGGGCTATTGGGGCCTCAAGCACTCGACCTACCGCCAGGCGAAGGAGCAGGTCGAGCACTCGCTCGCCTACGCCTACCGCGACCGGAAGAACCGCAAGCGCGAGTTCCGCCGGCTCTGGATCCTGCGGATCAACGCCGCGGCCCGGCAGAACGGGCTCTCGTACAACCAGTTCATCGCCGGCTGCCGCAAGGCCGAGATCGGGCTCGACCGGAAGGTGTTGGCCGACTTGGCCGTGTCCGACCCGGAAGCGTTTTCGGCGATCGCCGAGCAGGCGAAGTCGGCGCTCGCGAGCTGAGCGAAGAGGCGCGCCGGCACCGGCTTCGGGCGACCTTTGAGGAGGTCCCGGCGCTTTACACGCGCATCCGGGGAAGAATGGGCGACCGGAAAGTGTCCAAGACGCTCCAGGCAATCCTCAACGTCGCGCGGCGCCTGTGATCACGTCGCCGCGCAACGAGACGCTGAAGCTCGTCCGCAAGCTCCATGCGCGGCGCTGGCGCGACAAGCTCGGGCTCTTCGTTGCCGAGGGCGAGGATCTCGTCGACGCTGCGCTCGAGGCCGGCCTCGAGCCGGTCGAGGTGCTCGTCGCGGGGGAGACGGTGGCGCCTGAGTTGTTGGCGCAGGTCTCGACGCTGCCGTATCCGGCCCGCGCGATCGGGGTCTTTCGGCGCGAGGATCTACCGGCCTTCGAGCAGCGGCCTGCGGCGCTTGCTCTCTGGCGCGTCGGCGACCCTGGCAACGTGGGCACGCTCATTCGCACCGCGGATGCGTTCGCTGCCTCGGTTGAGCTCTCGCCGGGATCCGCCGATCCGACCGGGCCGAAGGCGCTGCGGGCCTCCGCAGGCGCGGTCTTTCGGGTGCCGCTCGGCGAGGGGGTGGGGCAGAGGATCGGGCTCGTCGCGCACGGAGGGAAGCTGCTGGCCGACGTGGAGTTCGGCGACGCCACGATCTTCGTCGTGGGCTCCGAGCGCGAAGGGCTGCCCGAAGAGGTACTGGTGCGGTGCGACGTGGCGGCGACGATCCTGACCTCCGGCCCCGCTGAATCGCTCAACGTCGCGGCGGCCGGAGCGATCGCGCTGTACGAGTGGAGCCGCCGCCGCTCTGATTAGACTCGTCCGTAATGGCGAGCATCGTCGGCGTCTTCACCTCACCCGCTCGGAAGAGCGGCCGCTCCGAGCCGCACGAGCGGCGGCAGGCAATCGTGGGCCAGGGTCTGGAGGGCTGCGCGCACGCGAACCCGCCGAAGCGCGAAGTTCTCTTCGTCTCGAAGGAACACCTCGACTCGGTGAACGTCGAGCCCGGCGCGATCCGCGAGAACATCACCGTCGAGGGCACAGACGTCGAGCAGTGGCCGGTCGGCCAGCGCGTGCGCGCCGGCGAGGCCGAGTTCGAGATCACGATGGTCTGCGACCCGTGCCACCGGATGGACGAGCTCCGAGACGGTCTCCGCGCCGAGCTGCAGGGCAAGCGAGGCATGCTCGCGCGCGTCGTCGAGAGCGGCGAAGTCGCCGTCGGCGACGAAGTGACGCTGATTCAGTAGGGACTGTCCCCGAACGGGGACATTCAGTAGGGACTGTCCCCGAACGGGGACTGTCCCTGTAGTGGTAGCGGCCCTAGAACGGTTAGAGGGACAGGCACCCTTCGGGTGCCAGTCCCTACGGAAACGTCAACCTAGAACGGTTTCAGGGACAGGCACCCTTCGGGAGCCAGTCCCTACGGCAACGTCAAGCGTGGCGCGCGATCCAGACCATGTCTTCGCCGCCCCGGAAGGGGCGGCGGTCGAACCAGCCGTAGAGGGCCTCGACCTCGAGGCCGGCGCGGTCGAGCAGCTCCCTCCACTCGTCGGCCGAGAGCCACGCGAGCGCCAACGTTGCCTCGCCACTCGGGCCTCGCACAGAGAGGGTCAACGTCCGCTTGTCGGTGTCCCAGTCGGCACGCTCGAAGATCCCCGGCTCCCGCTCGAGCCAGCGGCCGTCGGTCTCGGCGATGTCGTCGTCGCCCGGCGCGAAGACGTCGAAGACCAGGCGGCCTCCCGGAACGAGCAGCTCACGGGCGGCCCGCAGGGCGCCGAGCCGTTCCTCGTCCGACCGCAGATGCAGATAAGAGCGGAACGGGCAAAGCACCAGCGACACCCGCTCGGAGACGGGCGGCGCCCGCAGGTCGCCCAGGCGAAGGTCCACCAGCTCCGCGACCCCCGCGCTCTCCGCCCGCTCTCGGCAGACCTCGAGCATGCCCGCCGAGGAATCGACCCCGATCATCCGGATCCCCTCAGCCGCGATCGGCACCGCGATCCTCCCGGTCCCGACCCCGAGCTCGACAACCGGCCCTGGCGAGACCCGCCGCGCCTCGCCGACGTAGAACGACACGTCCTCCGTCACGCTTCGGCTCCACGGGTCGTAGAGGCGGGCGATCGCGTCGTACAAACTCATGCCGTTATGCTTCCAGGCGTGAAGGTGACGGCGCAGAACCTCTTTACCAGGCCCCGGAACGGAACCGGGAGCCTGGCCCTCGCCGCCTGACCTCCCGTTCCGAGCCGGGGCCTGACCGACCGGCGCCGACGAACGAGGAGGACTCTTGACCGAAAACGAAGTTACAGTCGCCGCCGTGGACTGGGAGGCGTACGAGCGCGAAG
>WNGK01008103.1_pt1 | contig 12030 bp, 11 predicted proteins | sample 5400601 | NCBI WGS metagenome assembly WNGK01 (sample SAMN13153376, study PRJNA577476) | soil metagenome | isolation source: 60 cm soil or saprolite under Garry oak tree replicate 1 | place: USA:California | collected 2016-06-15
GTACAGCCTGCCCACCGACGAGGACAAGACCAAAGCCCTGAACCTGCTCATCACCGACCAGTAACCGAGCCCTGACCTGCAACGACATCAGATCAAGATCAACTCACGGCGGGTTTCGTCCTTATCTTTGCTTGACCCGAGCTGGCCTCGACCGTGGCGCCGCACTCCGGGCAGCGAAACGGTCAGCGCTTGGCGATGGACCGCCAGATGGCGAAGACGATGAAGGGGAATCCCATTCCCGGGATTTCCCGTGTCGCCTGGACCGTTCCGTGGGTAGCACATCGCCCGGTCTGGGTCTGGAGTTCTGTGGCCATGATCTTCCTCCTGTGATCGCGTTGAACGGCTGGCCGGGTTTAGCGCCCGAGCGGCAGCCAGCTGAAGTTGCGGAGAGCGATGAGAAAGCCCGCGGCTCCCCATGCGGCCACGATCAGCAGATCCGCGCCGGCGAAGCCCAGCCCGGTCGTGTGCGGGTTGTAGGCGACGAGCAGCGCATCCGCCAGGTGCCGGACCGGGAAGATCGCTCCCACGTCTGCCAGCCAGTGCGGCAGGATCGTGACGGCGACGAACACCCCGGAGATGAAGTACAACGGCAGCAGGAGCGCCTGGGTGGTGGGCAGCGCGGCATCCTCGCTGTGGATCAGCGAGGTGAGCGCGTAACCAAGGCAGCAGAAGGAGGCGGCGCCGATCACCACGGTGACCACGAGCGCGAAGGCGGTGCGCCCTGGGACGTGGGCGCCGTAGGCGGCCCAGCCGATGCCAAGCAGCACAGCGGCCATCACTACCGCGATGATGACTGCTGTGAGCACACGGCCGGCGATGATGGCAGCGGCCGGGACCGGCGTCGCACGCCGCCGCTTCAGCCCGCCGCGCTCGCGCTACCTCACCAAAGACGCCAGCGCCGCGGAAATCCGCGAAGCACTGCAGCGGGTCACCCGCGGCCAGGCCGCCATTGACCCCGCGGTCCAGCAGCACCTTCTCGACGCCATCACCGCCAGCCAACCCAGCTCACGCGCCGAACCCGCGCCGCAGCTCCCCGACGGACTGACAGCACGGGAAGCCGAAGTGCTCTCACTGATCGCCCAGGGGCTGTCGAACACCGAGATCGCCCAGCGGCTAACGGTCAGCGAAACCACGGTAAAAAGCCACATCAACCACCTCTTCGCCAAGACCGGAGTCCGCGACCGAGCCCAGGCAGTCACCTACGCCTACCAGCACGCACTCACCTGACACCGCCCGGCTCCGGCCGATGCGGGGCACGAAGCGGCACCGCTCAGCGCGGGTCCTCGCCGCCGGTCATGCCTTCGTGCATAACCTAGCCCACCGGCGCAGATCCCCATGTCGGCGCTTCCTCGCCGGGCCCGAGGCCTTCCACGGGGTGCGTTAGCTGCTTAAGTCCGGTCCCGTCCGCATTGATGATCCACAGGTCTTCCTGGCCGCCGTTGATCTCTGGGTGGAAGCTCTGGAAGAGGATCTTGGTGCTGTCCGGCGACCACACCGGGCCGACGGAGATATCGAGATTCGTGGGCTTAGTTAGCTCCCTCATCCCGGTTCCATCGGGATGCACGACGTAGATCTGCGGGTAGTGCACCGTCTGGCGGCGCGTGCTGAACGCGATCAGCCGCCCATCAGGTGACCACCTGACTCCGTCTCGCCCCGCGCCAATGCCGCGTGGACTGATCCGCAGGAGGTCGCTGCGGTCGGCGTTCACGATATAGAGCGCGAACTGGGTCCCGAGGTGCGCCGACGCTTTCCAGCGGGCGCTGAAGGCGACCTGAGACCCGTCTGGGGACCAGTCCGCGCTAACTCCGCAGCATTCGTCGAGACCGAGGTCGCCGTCGAAGTTCGAGCTGGCAGCCAGCAGCCCTGGGGGATTCAGTCGCAGCAGGCCGGTGCCGTCGGGCCTCACCTCGAACAGATCGCCCCAGTTCCCGTTGGGGTCGTTTCGGAGGAACAGGATCCGTGAGCCGTCCGGCGAATAGCCGACCGGCATGTCCATCAGCCCCTCCGGTTCGGACGTGACCCGGACGAGATCGCCCCCGTCGGAGGACCGCACCGTATAGATGCCGTTCGTGGCAGGGCTTGATTCGTCGTCGCTGTGGCAGATGACGCGGCTCGCATCGGGGGACCACCACTCACATGCGAGGTTCAACGGCAGGTTCGGGTAAGCGTCCAGCAGTCTGAAGTCCGACCCGTCCGGGTTGGCCGTGGCCGGGCGCACGAACCCGGACGCGTTGAGGGTGCACAGGACGAGCTTGCTGCCCTGCGGCGACCAGCCGTGGCATCCAAATTCGAAAGGGGCTCCGCCGGGGATCTGGGTCTCGTGGGTCCCGTCGGGGTCGATCGCGAACGTCCGGCTGCCCCCGTCGACCGTCGGATCGAACCGGATGAAGGCGATCTTTCCATTCGTGCCAGGGGGGCTACTCGCTTGCGCGTCTGCGATTGCGACCGGTCCAAGTACGACCATCCCCGCGACCGTCGCGAGCAACCATCTGCGCACGTCTCTGACTCGCATCATGCCCTTCCTTCTTGCGGCGGATCAGCAAGACCTTGCGGCGGATCAGCAAGACGCTCCTCTCTCGCTGTCGCAGGATCGTTGCACGGCGGTTGCAGAGCCATAGAAGCGCAGGTGAGCCTTCCAACAGCGCAGGCAAGCTGCTACGTTCGATGCCTGGCCGGCAGCAGGGGGCCCGGTGGAATTTCGAATACTCGGGCCGCTCCAGGTTCTGGACGATGGCCGCTTCGTCCCTCTCGGAGGGGGGAAGCAACGGGCGACGCTTGCCATCCTCCTGCTGCGCCGAAACGAGGTAGTCTCCCGCGACCAGCTGATCGACGGGATATGGGGGGCGTCGCCCCCGCCTACCGCAGGTCCCACCCTCAATGCCTACGTTTCCCGGCTGCGAAGCGTCTTGCCCGAAGACGGACGGGGTGCCCGGCTCACGACGCAGCCACCTGGGTACCGGCTGCGGGTGGAACCGGGTGAGCTCGACCTGGAACGGTTCGAGACCCTCCTCGGCCACGCCCGATCTGCACTCGCCTCCGGCGAGGCCCGGACCGGGCGCGAAGCCCTCCGCGAGGCGCTTTGCTTGTTCCGGGGAACACCGCTCGAGGATCTGACCCACGCGCCCTTCGCCCAGGCCGAGATCGGCCGCCTGGGGAGGCGCGGCTCAGCGCATTAGAGCAACGACTCGACGCGGACCTGGCCACGAGACGTCACGCCGAGGTGGTCGGCGAACTGGAGTCCCTGGTGGCCCGTCATCCGTTCCGGGAGGTCCTGTGGCGCCAGCTGATGCTGGCCCTGTACCGGTCGGAGCGGCAGGGAGAGGCGCTGATCACGTTCGACCGGGCCCGGCGGACGCTGGCGGAAGAACTCGGAGTGAATCCCGGCCCGGCCCTCCAGCGCCTGCGGCAGAGAATCCTCCAGCAGGACCCGTCACTCGAACCGGTCACCGCACTCCCCGCATCGGCCGCGCCAGCGACGCCGGCCCGAGGGCTTCCTCCAAGTGCGGGGACACACAGACGGGCCAAATTCCGCGCCCGCATCGGCTTGGCAAGCGGCGCTTACGGAACCGATTCCGCCGCTCCGGGAGGCGGACCACCTCGGCGCAGGCGGTTCCTTCAGAGACGCCGGGCCGTCGCCGTGGGGCTAGCGGTTGTCCTGGTGGGAGCGCTTGTCGCCGCACTCGCTCCACGCGTCGTCAGACGAGGCGAGGTCAGTACCACATACCGTCCCGGCACCGTCCTGCTCGACCTCGCAGCCGGGAAGCAGATCGGGTTCATCCCGCGAGACCAGCTCCCCGTGTCCGCCTATCCCGTCTTCGCGGGCGGGCACTTCTGGGTGAACAACTGGTCCCCCCAGTCCTACGTCGAGATCGATCCAAGAACCGGCGCGATCATGCAGCAGATCACGCCGCCGGCGCGCGACCCGAAGGTGCACAGGGACTCCGACACCATCACACCCTTCGCCGCGCAGGGGAACGCGCTCTGGGTCACCTCGGCGGACGACCTGGTGAAGATGGACATGACTCTGGGCAGGGAGGTTGGCCGCTTCAAGCTCGATGACCTTGGGAAGGGGCCGGGCCTCGCCGAAGGCGTGGCGGTCGGCGAGCGATCGGTGTGGGTAAGCAGGGATGTGGGCCGGGGACAGATTCTCCGGCTCGATCCCGCGACCGGCAAGGTGGAGCACTCGTTCGACAACATCACCCCGTATCTGAACCTGGCATATCGCGATGGCTCCCTGTGGGCCGGTGACGAGCGGGGCATCAGTCGCATCGACTCGGAGACCAGCGCGGTCACCCGCGTGGGCAGCATCCGGGGAAACTGCGGCGGCGGGGGCGGGGGCTGCGTGGCAGCGGGCGGCGGGTTCGGCTGGACCAGCGATGCCTTCAAGGGTCTCGTCTACAAGGTGGATCAGGCCGGAAGGCTCGTCGAGCCGATCCGGCCGGGGATCAGCGCCGGCTTCATGTCTTATGCGGACGGCGTGCTCTGGGTGGCCAATCGAGACGAAGGGACGGTCACCGGCTTCGACGCCGTCACGGGGAGGAAGACGGCGACCTACCGGTTCGGGCATCCTGTCGGCCCGATTGCTGCGGGCAACGGGGTCCTCCTCGTCTCGCTCGACCAGGGGCCGACCCTTGAGGACCACATCAGCTCCCTCGCCGGAACGGTGGCCACGTTCTTCGCCCACGCGAACGAGCTCGGCGGTGACGAGCCCGCCCTGAACGCCGACCCTGGCGCGTACCAGATCGAGTTCGCCACATGCGCCAAGCTCCTGAATTACCCCGACGAGCCACCACCCGGGGGATGGCAACTCCGGCCCGAGGTCGCCGCCGGCATGCCGGCGGTGTCAGCGGACGGGCGCAGGTACACGTTCACGATTCGCCCCGGGTACCGGTTCTCCCCTCCGTCGAACGAGCCGGTCACGGCTGAGACGTTCCGGTACTCGATCGAGCGGGCCCTGTCCCCCAACCTGGCCCAGAACCCCACCGGCCAAACCCCGCTTGGGCCCCGGTTCATCGACGACATCGAGGGGGAGCAGGCGTTCCGGGACGGCACGGCGCGGAGCATCTCCGGACTCCGGGCGAACGGCGACACGCTCTCGATCACGCTGACCAAGCCGTCGCCCGATTTCCCGGAGCGGCTGGCCCTTCCGTTCTTCTGCCCGGTCCCGAGAGGGACGCCGTTCGTCGCCGGGGCGCCGCGTCATGTCACCACGACCGATCACGGTTCCATCGTCTCGGCGGGTCCCTACTACGTGGCCGATTCCTTTGAGGGATACGTCATCCTCAAGCGCAATCCGAACTACCACGGAAAACGCCCCCACGCCCTCGACGCCATCGCCATCAGGGAGGATGCCGACGCCAGCGCCGCGCTGGACGCGGTGGAGAGACACCGGGCGGACGGCATCACGAGCATGTCGGACCCGGTGATCGATCCGGGCGGTGCGGTCGACCGCCGGTGGGGAGCGGCGAGCGCAGCGGCGAGACGTGGCGGTCCCCGCTACTTCCTGACACCAGAGGCCCGGAGCCGGTTCATCGCTTTCAATACGAGCCGGGGGATCTTCTCCGATCCTCGGATCCGCCGGGCCGCCGCCATGGCCATCGACCGCACTGCCCTCGCAGCGGCCTGGGGGGCGGCCCCCACCGACCAGATCCTCTCCCCCGCGCTGCCCGGCTACCAGAACCGGGATCTGTACCCGCTGCGGCCCTCGACGGCGAACGCCAAAGCGCTCATGTCCCGGCGCGCTGTCCATGCGACGATGCCCATCGCGTCGGGCTGCGACCGGTGCCTGGTAGCCGCGAAGCTCGTACACACCGACCTCGCCGCCATCGGAATCGATGTCGAGATCCGGGAAGTCGGCACTCTTCGCGAAGCTTTTAAGCCCGGAGCAATGTTCGATCTCCTCGATACAGACACGGGGATTCCTTATCCGGACTCGGCGAGCTTCCTCCATCAGTTGCTCGAGGCGCAGCCCGCAGCGTGGCTCCCTGCCAGGGTCCGGGCGAAGATTCAACACGTAGCGGGGCTGAGCGGGAGCGCTCGACAGACCGGGGCTTCAGCGCTCGCCGACAGCTTGGCCGCGGACGAGGTCCCGGTGGCAGCGTACGGTACCCCACAGACCAGCCAGGTAGTCGGTCCGCGGGTGGGATGCCGAGTATTCACGACCTTCGGTTACGGACTTGACCTCGCGGCGCTGTGCTCGACCGGCGCTGGTTAAAAAACGGATCGTGCTCAAAGGCGGCAACGGCACGCCCCCAACGCAATAGAGCCTGTGGGGTTCCATAACTGTGCCGCTGGCTTTGACCTGGGCTTTTATCTTGTCAGATGCATGTCCTCGGCCGATTGATGAGCAGGGTAGCTTGGGCTCATGTGCCCCGTTCTATCTATCGGCGGCCCGGCGCAAGCTACGCCTGACCTGCTCGGCAGAGATGCCCGTCAGCCCGGCCGGCAGCGCGGTGGGCGCGATGGAGAGGAGCTGTGACATGCCTGACGAGACCCGGCACGAGTCCGCTGATCTCGGGGACTACGAGGCGCAGGACGCGTCCGACACGCTGGACGGAGACCCCGGGGACGACCCCCTCGACCGGGGGGTCATCGCCCCGCAACGATGGTCGGCCGCGATCAGATTCGGCACGACGGCCGCCGAGCAAGAGGCAGGCGAGTCTCTCGATCAGCTGCTCGCCGAGGAGGAACCGGACATTGTTCCCGACGTCGACGATGAGCGGCCCGAGGACATCGCCGGGGACGAGGACGCGGGAGACGAGGACGTTGACGGGCTGCTGCTCGATGACGGCCCGGATCCGCGCGCGGGCCGGCTGGTGGCCGGGGACGAGGGAGCCCATCCCGCCGACGAGGCCGATCTTGTCGCGCATGACGCCGGGATCGACGGCGGTGCGGCGACCGCGGAGGAGGCGGCCGTCCACGTGGTGGACGACGACGATAACGACATCCGCTCAGGCGACTGACCGGGTGCCGGCCCGCCATGGACGATGCCCATTGACGCGGCCTGGCAGGCGCCCGGGCGACGGGGTCACAGGTGACCCCAACGGGGCCAGGCGGAACTTTGGGGGATCTCGGCAGCCGACGCCGGGTGTGCTGGCCTGCGTGCTCTTGGACGGCCGCCGCTACGAGGCGGACCCGCGGCGGAGCAGCGCGGCTGCTGGCTCGCCGGCTAGCGGGCCAGTGCGCTCCGGCAGCTGCACGACGATCGCGTCCTGGTGGACTGCGGCCCAGACCAGGCCGTCCTCCAGCGGCACCTCGACGCCTGCGTCCGAGTCACCGACGAGGAACTCGGTCGGACGGATCCCGGTCCGGTAGCTCGAGTCGGCGTCGGCGTCCGCGGACACGTCGGCCGACACTAGCAGCACAGCGACCTGCTGCTCGGCCAGCTGCTCCGCGACAGCCTTGATGCCGCGAACTGCGGCAGGGCTCGGCCCCTCGGCGAGCGAGGCAACCAGATCCCCGACAGCGCTGACGGCCGCGGCGGTGATCTCGTTGAGTGCGGCGCCGATCGCGGCGCTGAGGCGATCGTCGAGGCCGTCGGGTTCGCGGCCTCCTGCGAGGGTGGTAATCGGCCCGATCGACTCCGGCAGATGACCCTCGACGGCATCGAGAATATGCTGATCACCTGCGCCGAGGACGATGTGCGCGCCCACGCTGGCCGCGGCCTGGGACACGCGTCCGGCGATGAACTCGGCGTTCCGCTGGCCGCCGCTCTCCGGCTCGCTGTCGGTCACGTGCCGCTCGCCGTGGTGCTGTGCGGGCGGCCTGTCCGGATGAGGATCGTGTTGCGCGCCGGGACGGCGGCCGACGGGGAACCGCCTGGCAGGCAGCTGATCACCACTGGCGTGCGTGATGATGTCGGTGCCGTCACGGTCTGCCAGCACGACCACGTAGGCGGGCCGCTGCGCGGCGGCCGCTGCCACCTCCTGCAGGTGCGGCAGCGGGCCTGCCCGCACCGAGCTCACGCCGGCCCCCAGCGGGAGCCACCGCGCGAGCAAAACCTGCCCGTGCGCCGCGACCACGACTCGGGTGCCGCCCACGAGGGCCTTCCCGGCGCCGCCGGCCAGCGCCTGGGCGGTCCCCTGATCGGCGCCGAGTTTGCGGGCCTCGCGGGCGGCATCAGCCCAGGCCACATCCCACGCATACGGTCGGTCAGCCGACGAATCCGGCACCGGGACCGTGGCGGTCACCACGAGGCCAGATGCGGCCGAACCTGGCTGGAGGGCGCGCAGCCCCGGGTCAAGCTGCAGCCGACCGAGCCGCAGCAGCGGAAGCGTGATCATCGGATTGTCTGGCATGTTCCCATCACAGCCGGCAGGCGGTGGGCGGGCAACGCCGGGGTTGTCCTCGGCGGCGGACCCGCCCTGGGCAGCCCGCCGCAGGTGCGATCTCATAGGAGGACGGCCCGCTCGTCCGACCAGAAGGGAAACCCGCCATGACTGACCCCTATGATCCGCCCCGGCCGCGCGACTACGCCCTGCAGGAGGAACTCGAGTCGCTGCACGAGCAGGAGCGCGAAGGGCACTCGACGCCGAAGGAGCAGCGCCGCGCCGAGCAACTTGAGCGTCGGCTGCACGCCGACGAGCAGGCGGCCGAGGTACGCGAGCGCCGGGAACAAGATCGCGAGACGGACCGCCAGAACGAGGAGGAACGCGCCCGGCATCGCCGCTGAGCTAGCCGAAGGTAAACGAGTAGCGCTCGGTCCGGCCGGCAACCCGCACCTCGATCGTCGCGCGCTCCAGCGAGCTGCGGTGGGATACCGGGTGGCTACCGCGGCCCCGGACACCCGGGTCCGGCTCCGGCCATAGACCGTCGCGGTGATCGTCCCCTAGCCGCGCATGCGGTCACACGGCGGTATCCGAAAACTGCCCTGACCTGCGGGTATTACCGCACGTCGAGGCCGGTGACGGCCCTTCCGATGATTATGCGCTGGATCTCCGAGGTGCCCTCGAAGATGGTGAAGATCTTGGCGTCTCGGTGCCAGCGCTCCACCGGGAACTCGCGGGTGTAGCCGTTCCCGCCGAGTATCTGGATCGCCTGCTCGGTGACCCGCACTGCGGTCTCGCCCGCGACCAGCTTGGACATCGAGCCCTCGGCCTGGCGGAATGGCACCTGGTGGCGCGCCATCCAGGCGGCGCGCCAGGTCAGCAGCCGGGCGGCGTGCACGGCCGCCGCCATGTCCGCCAGCATGAACGCGATCGCCTGGTTCTGCCCGATCGGCCGCCCGAACTGGACCCGGTCCCTGGCGTAGTCGCTGGCGAACTCGACGGCGGCGCGGGCGACACCGACCGCCATCGCCGCGACGCTCGGCCGGGTCGCCTCGAACGTCTTCATGGCCGCCTGCTCGCCGCCGCTGCGGCCCTCCGCGATCCTGGCAAGCCGTGCGTCCAGCCGGTCCTTGCCGCCGACCAGGCAGCGGCCGGGCACCCGCACGTCGTCGAGCACCACCTCGGCCGTGTGCGAGGCGCGGATCCCGTGCTTGCGGAACTTCTGCCCCTGGGACAGGCCGCGGGTGCCCGGCGGCACGATGAAGCTGGCCTGCCCGCGGCTGCCGAGCGCGGGCTCGACCGACGCCACCACGACGTGCACGTCAGCGATGCCGCCGTTGGTGACCCAGGTCTTCGCGCCGGTCAGCACCCACTCATCGGATGCCTGCTGGTATACGGCTCGGGTGCGGATGGCGCTGACGTCGCTGCCCGCGTCGGGCTCCGACGAGCAGAACGCGCCCAGCCGGACGTCTCCGGGCTCGCCGAACATCTGCGGCAGCCACTCGCCGATCTGCTCCTGTGTGCCGTTGCTTGAGACCGCCACGGCCGCCAGGCCGCTGCCCACCAGCGACAGCGCGATCCCGGCGTCACCCCAGAACAGCTCCTCGAACGCCACCGCGGTGCCCAGGCCGCTCGGCTCCAGCCACTGCTGGGCGAAGAAATCCAGCGAGTACAGGCCGATCTTGGCGGCCTCCTCGATGACGGGCCAGGGCGTTTCTTCCCGCTCGTCCCATTCCTGGCCAGCCGGCCTGATCACCCGCTGGGCGAAGTCATGCACCCAGTCGCGCATTTCCCGCACATCGGGGCCGAGTTCCAGCGAGAACGAGGGCTGGGGGTCGCTGCTCATCTGACTCCTCGCAGTACTGATGTTACTCGAAAGTAACACGACCGGCCGGCCGGGCGGAGGCGTGCCATGATTCCATCGTGAGGTCGGCTGGCCGGCCGGACAAGCGCCCGGCGCCAGGCTTGCCCGGCGCCAGGGCCGCAGGCTCCCCGGCCCAGGCCCCGGCCCCGGCCTCGGACGCCTGCCGCGGTGGCGCGGCGGCAGAAGGAGCGATGCCCGTGGACTACGGCAGCTACCAGAACCTGCTGTTCGAGCGGCGCCCGGACGGCGTGCTGCTGATCACGCTGAACCGGCCGGACGTCTACAACGCGGCCGACGAGGTGATGCACACCGAACTGGCCAGGGTCTGGACGGACGTGGCGCATGACGACGAGACCAGGGTCGCGGTGGTGACCGGCGCCGGCCGGGCGTTCTCGGCGGGCGGCGACCTGGCGATGGTAGAGCGGATGGCCGGCGATCACGACCGGGTGACGGCGATGCTCGCCGAGATGAGCGACCTGGTCTACAACATGATCAACTGCGCCAAGCCGATCGTGTCGGCGATCAACGGCGTCGCGGTGGGGGCCGGGCTCGTGGTTGCGCTGCTCGCCGATATCAGCATCTGCGCCGACGATGCCAGGCTCGGCGACGGTCACGTGAAACTTGGCGTGGCGGCCGGCGATCACGCGGCGATCATCTGGCCGCTGCTCTGCGGCCTGGCCAAGGCCAGGTACTACCTGATGACCGGGGAGATGGTCAGCGGCGCCGAGGCGGAGCGGATCGGCCTGGTGAGCAAATGCCTGCCGCGCGCCGAGGTGCTCGGCGAGGCGCTCCGGGTGGCCGGCTCGACCAGTCGGCCGCCTACGAGATGCTCACCTTCATGGGCGATGACGTGCGCGAGGGCGCCGCTGCGCTGCGCGCCAAGCGCCCGCCCGAGTTCCCTTCCGCGCGGGCACATCTCAATGAGGTGGATGGGACTCCGCTGCGGTGACAGCCGCAGTGTCTGGCGCCTGGCAACCCGTTCGATATGGCGTTGAACGGGTTGGGTGCCGTTGAACTCCGGTTTCAAACGGGTTCGCCGCCGCGGGGCGTGGCGGCGCAGGGCAGGCGGGGGCGGGCTGCGGCGGCCCGGGTCCGCTGCTGAGTTTCCGCCGGCCTCCTCAGCAGCTGGGGGGACTCCGCTGCGAAGACAGCAACAGCGGGAATCCCGTCAGCGTCGCTCGCGGAGGTCCGCCGGACTGGCGGGCGATGTCGGCTGCCGCCTGGCTTACTCCTGCTCGTGCTTCTCAAGGAACGCGTACACGTCGGCCTCGTCCACGCCGGGGAAGCTGCCCCTCGGCAGCGCGGACAGGATGTGCGAGTGCGCGCGCGCCGACGGCCAGGCGAGCCCGTCCCAGCGCGCGGCAAGCCGGGCAGGCGGCCGCTGGCAGCACTCCCCGTCCGGGCACGCCGAGGTAACCCGCCTTGTGGTTTCCCTGCCCCGGAACCAGCGGGAATGCTCGAACGGGACACCGAGCGTGATGGCGAAATCGCGCTCGGGCCCCGGGTCGACGAAGGCGACGCACCAGTACGTGCCGGACGGCGTGTCGGAGTACTGGTACAGCGGGCTGAACCGGTCGGCCGCGGCGAACACCTGGCGTCCGGACCACTCCCGGCACATCCGCTGGCCCTCGATCGCCCCGGCCTCGTCGGCCGGAAACACCACGCCGTCGTTCTCGTAGGCCTTGTAGATGATCCCGCCCGCGTCGTTCTTGACGAAGTGGCACGGCAGGCCAAGGTGATGAGTTGCCAGGTTGGTGAAGCGGTGCGCGGCCATCTCGTAGGAAACAGCGAAGACATCCCGCAGGTCCTCGACCGACAGGCTCCTGTCCTGCATGGCCTCGCGCAGGAACCGCGCGGCCGGCTCCTCGGGCACCAGCACGGCGGCGGCGAAGTAGTTCG
>WNGK01006774.1_pt1 | contig 12029 bp, 13 predicted proteins | sample 5400601 | NCBI WGS metagenome assembly WNGK01 (sample SAMN13153376, study PRJNA577476) | soil metagenome | isolation source: 60 cm soil or saprolite under Garry oak tree replicate 1 | place: USA:California | collected 2016-06-15
CAGGGCCGAGGTTCCCGTGGAACAGCGTGGCACGCTCGAGCGACGCGATGCGCGACACCGCCATCCGCTGTCCGTTCCGAAACGCCCCGCTGCCGCGCGCCGCGTGCCAGCGGGATCCCAAGGCCGGCGCGCTCGCGACGCCCGCCACCACCTCGCCGCCGGTCTCGATCGCGAGCAGGGTCGCGAACACCGGAATGCCCCGCACGAAGTTGCGCGTGCCATCGATGGGATCGATGATGAGCCGCGCTTCCCTGGGTCCCGGCGCTTCGCCTTCCTCTTCGCCCAGTACGCCGAGCTCGGGGTGGTCCTGCCGCACCGCCGTCCGGGCCATCGCTTCGATCGCCTGGTCCGCCTCGGTGACCGGGCTCAGATCCGGCTTCTCCTGGACACGAAGTCCGGCGGTGCGAAACCATCGCAACGCCAGCTCGTCTGCGCGATCAGCGAGCTCGGTGAGAAAACGCAGCCAGTCGGCGGGGGACATGGAGTCGGAACGTGAGTGGAGCGGATGGGATTCGAACCCACGACCCCCTGGTTGCAAAGCAAACCGACGGTCCACCGAGGTACCAAAGAACGTGGCAACGGCGACTCTCAACAAGGGGCGTCACGACCTGGCGGAATGTGACGCGTATCACGCGCGGGCGTAACATCTTCGCGCCGGCGGTGTCTTCAGAAGGTAGTCACTCAACAGGAGCCGACATGAAACGCACACAGCAGTGCCTGCTCGTCGCCGGCGCGCTGAGCCTCGCGGGTTGTGCCGGGAGTTATACCAGCGCCGCCGTCGTCTATAGTGAGCCGGCAGAGTACGTCTACGTCGTGCCGGTGGATCGCGTGGTCGTGGTCACGCGCGAGGTCCTCGTCGACCGCGGCTGGGTGGTGTATCGCGTGGAGCGCTCGGGACCGAATCGGATCGTCTGGGCGCGCCGGAGTGACGACGAAATCGTGCGCATCTTCGCCACCCCGCAAGGTCAGCAGGTAGCCGTGCGCGGTTTGTGGGAAGTCCGCGAGCGACACGATCGCGGCAAGCACAAGGGGTGGGAGAAGCGCGGCGCCCCGCGAGAGATCATCACGGATATCGACGTTCGCCTGAGGACTCGCTGAACGTCATCTCCACCGACCTCCCGGACCAGTCCGGGGGGTCGTTGGCTTTAGCCGCCGCCGGCATGGAGCGGATGGGATTCGAACCCACGACCCCCTGGTTGCAAAAGAGGTCTCAGGCGCTGTCAGACGAGAAACGCTTACGTATCAAGCATTTTCCGCCTTTGTCGGCAGCGCCGCCTAGAACGCCCCGAAAATCGGTCCTCTTCTGATCGTCTCAGGTGTAATCTAGCGAATCTGGACATGATGTGTTCTGCGAGTCTTGAACGTTTCTTGAAACTCCGCGCAAGCACCTTCAAGCCGCTTGCCTAGGCCCAGTCCTAAGCCGACCGGAGGATGATCATCTCCTTGATGAAGATCCCATTCAGGGTTGTATTGCTGAAGTGTGCGCGGGCGATGCCGGTTGCCGCGGTGCGGAGCAAGACTCGGAGAGCTTTGACTAGAGGAGACTGAGTACTCAGTAGCTTGACGTCGGATAGTGTGAGCGACGCCAGCGACAATTGCGACATGACTTCTGCTAACTGACGGTAGGCGATAGGCTCTTGCTTCGGAAGTAGCGCGTCGAACGCCGGACCGGCAAGAAGGAGACGCCATTCGTTAGCGTCATCATAGAAGTACCAAACTGCCGAGCTTGGGGACAGTGAGGCGGAGTCCAACTTCTGAATTAGTGCAGTCGCGTCAGCGATCTGATCTTCTACCAGTGTTTCTTGACCCATTGAAAGACTCCATGATCTGGATCGTACATTGCCTGTAGCATAGTCGCGGCCGATACTGAATCCCAGAATTCGTAGCGGCTGTCTTCGCTCCATTTGGTCGCAATGGCCCAATACGCCGCAAACTCGGTATCGGCTTTGATGTCTGCCTGAAGTTGCGGAAGCAGACCGGCAATGGACACAAGGCTGTCGAAATTGTGCGTATAGATCGCGTTGATGAACGCTTTCTCTGGAATGATGTCGGGTTGGATGAGCTTCGCGATACATGCTTTGAGAGCTAGTTCCACTGCATAGCCACATAGGTAATATGCGGACGAGGCTCGGTTGGTTTGAAGCAAGTGAACCGAATCCTCTAGGCGGATTTGGGCAAGTTTCTGCAGATCGGCCTTACTCAGCAAGGTGCTTCTCCAGCGGCATACGCCAATCTAATCACCACTCCAGCCAATGAGCTAAGAAACTAGAACCGTTCCTTAGCCGCTTGTTGGCGAAGAGTATCAGCGCACTCGGCGCAGAGGTTCAGCAGTCGCGGTCCTCGCTTCCCTTCTGCCACTCCGGGGAACACGTGCTCGGCCGGCTCGCCAGTGACAGATACCTGCTCGGCTGCTGGCTTCTCGTGGCACTTCTCGCACTTCATCGGCTTCATAAGACGCCTCCGTACATTGGAAGACCGTATCGGCGAATGCTAACCTTCTCGCTCAAGGTGCTCAGTGATGACCTTGCGAATCGCACCTTCTTCAATCTCGACCTCAATGCGATTGATTCGAAGCTTCTGCGCTCGTCCCTTGAGTTTGTCGTAGAGCCAGCTAGCAAACAACGCGATACCAAGGTCTTTGCCAGCGTCCAGAAGTAAGATGATCGTCTCACGGGCTCCGAATGCTTTCCGCATGTACGTCTCGCGGAGAACAATCGTCCCGTCGCCCGGAGTGGTGATCGTGATTCCAGGCTCGAGAGACTGGGCTGGCGCGAAGAGATCGAACGCCAGCCGACTGTCACCAGTATCAAACCTGAGTTCGATTCGCATGACGTTCCATCCTATGCTGGCGCAGGTTCACTAAGCAAGGCATCACTGCCACCGGCCTCCAACTATCCTCTCGCGCTCTTGATCAGAACACGGTCCTCCCGGGTAGGGGGGTCCCGCCATGATCACCGGCGCCGAGAACAGCGCTTGACGCCTACACACACGTGAAGGCGAATTCAACAAAGACCACCCCTAAATCGCCCGAAAACCCCGGCGAAAACCAGTCAAACGCCGGCGATTTCCGCCCGATCTCGCCCGATTTCTCCCCGGTGATGTCACCACCTTTCTCGGCCGACGAAGAACGCGCCCGGCAGTTGACTTTTGTAATCAACGGCGCCACATTAGCAGATCATAAATATAGATTCACTTTCCGTCAAGACGGAGCGCTGATGAAAGACACGCTAACGGTCAACGAAGCCGCCGAGACGCTGGGGATTCCGGCGTGGAAGGTGTATCGGTCGCTCGAAGCCGGACAGCTCCACGGCAAGCGGACGGGGAAGGCTTATCAGATTCCGGCGACAGAGATTCAGCGCTTGCGAGAAGCGGCTCAGCGTGCGGTAGGACAGTTCGCGCTGACAGTCACGATTGCGGAAGCGGCTCGGAGTCAGTGGGCCCAGCGGATCGCGGCCGCGCAAGCCACGCTCGATACCGCGTGTAGGACGGCATCGGAACGCTACACGCTCCTGCTCGGAGAGCAGAAGTCTGGTGGGATCGCCAGACACACCATCGACCAGTACACCGAAGCGCTCACGCAGTTAGAGGACGCGCTCGGAGAGTTGAAAGTGCTGGATCGAATGGCGGTCATCTTGGCGGATCTTGACGGTGAAGCGGTAGCCCAAGCCCGACAGGTACACAATGCCAGCGGCGACTAAGGACGGACGATCTGAACTGTTGGAGCGGCTTGGCGAAGCAGTCGGGCAGTTCGTCGTCAAAGGTCTGAACGATCTACCCGTCGCTGCCCAGCGTGCCGTGGGTGACGCCTTGGATTCAGACCGGGGAAAATTGCGGCTCGTCATCTTCACACCAGGGATTGAGCTCCATTGCGATCTCGTGTTGGAAGGCGGCGAAGTCGTGAAACTCTTCGATGTAGTCGGGTAGGTCTCAACCGGCGAGGGTTATCCCGCCCGGCTCTGAGAGCCGCAAAAAAACTGAAGTGGTCATCGTTCACTCAGAAGAGGGGCGAGACCTCGAGTGGTAGCAACCCCAAACTCAGCCTTGGCGGGCGGTGTGGGCTCTGCTGTCGTTCGATTCTCGTCCCTCGTTTTTCTTTTCAGGAGGACAGTATGTCGCGGAATCCGTACAAGAAAGCACACGACGAACGCGCCCGGATTGTGAAAGCGATCAAAGCGCTGGTCGAGCACGCGGATCTAGACGGTGGCCGGGAGTTCACGGCCGACGAGCAGACTCAGTACAGCCAGTTGAAGGTCGATTTGGCGGTCAACGCGTCCGAAATCGACCGGGCCGAACGGGCGATGGCCGAAGAGAACGAGATGGTGCCGGGAGGGGATCTGACGTCAGCTCCCACTTCCGCACAGGTGGCGGAGTTCCGTGCGGGGCTCGCTGGGGAACGCTCCCCCCGACGTCGTCAGGCGCGCATCGCGAAAGCCACCTACGCGGAGCTGTTCGGTCCCCCGTCCAAGCCCTCCGGCTTCGAATCCTTCGAAGCATTTCTGAAACAGGTCCACTCCGGCTACGCCACGCCGGCGTTGTTGGCGACTGCCGGGTTCAGCGGTGCTGGAGAGCAAACGGATTCAAGCGGTGGGTTCCTCGTGCCAGAAATCTGGGCCGCGGGACTGCTCGACAAGGCGTTGGAGTCGGAGATCGTGAGGCCGCGCGCCCGCATCGAACCGATGGAGAGTTCGATCAAGAAAGTGGCCGGGTTCGATCGTCTCGATAACAGCACCAGTGCTCCAGCGGGGTTCACCGGCCAGTGGATCGGCGAATCAACACTCGGGAACTTCGATATCCCGAAGATTCGGCTCATTCAGTTGACTGCCCGGAAGCTGGCGATCTTCACGACGTCTTCAAACGAACTCGTCGCGGATGGCACCGATTTCGAGAACATGCTCGGGCAGCAGATGATCGCCGCCCTGTCCTGGCATCTCGACGTGGCATTCCTCGTCGGCCAAGGTGGAGGGAAGCCGCTCGGCGTGCTGTACGATCCGGCCTTGATCACGGTGGCGAAACAAACTGGCCAACCGGCCGCCACCATTGTCTATGAGAACTTGGTGGCCATGTTCGGCCGGATGCACCCGGCGTGTATCAGCAACGCCGTGTGGGTTTGCCAGATCGGGGCCGCGCCCCAGCTTCTCCAACTGCAACTCGGAGTTGGCACTGGCGGCTTGGCGTTCCCCACGATGGCGTTGAAAGACGACGGTTCCGGCGGATTCACCATCATGGGCCGGCCGGTGATTTTCAGTGAAAAGCTGCCGGCACTCGGGCAGGTAGGCGACATCATCTTCGCTGATTTTTCTCAGTACGTGGTGGGGATGAGGAAGGAGGTCTCGTTGGAGAAGACGATGCACCTCGGCTTCCAGTCCGACCAGAGTGCCTACAGGACGATATGTAGGGTGGATGGCCTGGGATCGTGGAGCAAGCCGTTCACGCCAAAAGCTGGCGCGACGCTGTCTTGGGTCGTGACGCTGGCGGCCAGATAACACACACAACTGGCCCGGCAAGCAGGGCGCCTACCGCTGCCGCCGGGCCCTTACGAGAGGGGTTAGGTCTCGTGTCTCATCACGAGCGCCGGAGCGCTCGCACGCTAACGCTAATACCGACCGTGGTGCGCGCCAACTTTTCGTTGGTGAGCGACCTTCCTCTCAGGGAAGACGAAGAAGCACTCATACACAATCTGATGATTCGCTGGACTCACGCCGTGGAAAGGAATCGTCTGATCACTTCTGGCGTACTGAGCAAAGGTGTAGTACAAGAACGGGCGCGTACGGGGCGCTGCGCCAGGAGCAGCAGCGTGGTGGTGTAGTGTACGGAGTCAGACGAAAGGGTTGAAACGTCACCACCAACCGAAAAGCCAACACGAGTGATTTCATTCAGAGTGCTCGTGCAAAATTTCGATTATTGACAAACTGAAAACAGGATGGTATACATATGTGCACAGCAAATTCAGTGGTGCCTACGTTGAAGCCTCGGCAATCGCCGAGGTTTTTTGCTTTCCAGGGGTTAGGGTAGAGTCTCATCGTAGAGGTGCTGTTGTTGTACGACTACACAGCCTAGGGCAGTATCGAAAACCCGTAACCAGTCTACTAAGCTTCACCGTTGCCTCCGTTGCTCTGACCCCGTCAAGCGTCGTGCTCGGGGGCCGTATCCACAGTATTGCTCCTCCGCGTGTTCCCAAGCTGCCTATCGAACACGCAAAGCACTCCTGATCACTCCCGATGATCTGCTTCGTCGTCACGCCCAACTCGTAGCGCAGATCGCTCGCGATACTGAGATCGCCAACCACTTCACTACGCTGCACGTCCCGCGCAACCCAGATGCCCCCAAGCTCGTGTTTGCTCGGGCACACGGAGTGGGGTTCGCGGCACTCGGCCGGAAGACACAAGCCACTCGGAGGCTCGAGGCACTCGAAAAACAGATGGATGATGAACTGCTCGCCAAGGCACGATCAGTAGGTGATGAAGTGGCAGGTACGGCAGCGGAGAAAGCGAATCGTGAGTTGAATCATCGCAACTCAGTCACGGAAGAATGGGAGGTGTGGAGACGGCAACGGTTATCAGAAAGGTTACGGGTTTCGGAGAAGGAGGAGGTGTATGTCACCGCAGCATCACTCTAACGACGTGGGGTCAAATGTGTCGTGAAACAGCCAAGAGCATTCGAGCAGAAGTACCCAGCGCTGGCCGCTTGGCGGCGTAGGCTCGCACGTCGAGAACACGGAGAAGATCCCGACCGGCCCCATACCTGGCGCTACGACATCGTTTGGCGGTGTGCTACGTGGGAGGCATCTGCCGCCGGAGCAGAAGCGCACGGCCAGTTGGGGTTGATGAAAGACTGCATGGCCAAGGCCCGCGAACTCATGGCCGAGCACGTAGAGAAGCGGCGTAAGAAGGAGGCGGCCCGATGAGCCTCCCACGGTTTGATGAAGAGGCGTATCGCAGGAAGCTGGAGGCTGAGACGGGAAACGATCTACCCGCGCCAGGTACTCCGCTCACTATCTCGTTGAATGAAGTCCAAACCGAACGGATCACCTGGTTGTGGCCTGGACGATTAGCGCAGGGAAAGGTCGCGTTGCTGGAAGGGGATCCTGGCGTGGGCAAGTCCACGCTCACGCTCGATCTGGCGGCGCGCATTACCATGGGACGCACGTTTCCCGATGACGCACCAGGAGTCAGTGGAAACGTCGTACTCATGACTGCCGAAGATGACCTGGCCGATACCGTCAAACCGCGAATCGTAGCGGCGGGAGGTGATTCGGCCAAAGTGCACGTGTTGCTGTCCGTCTATGACGGACAGTCCGAGCCTGCGATGCCCGTGTTTCCTCAGGACCTACTCGCCTTACAACGAACCATCGAGGCTCACGCGGCCATCTTCGTCGTGATCGATCCTTTTGTGGCCTTCTTAGACGATCAAGTGAACAGCTGGTCGGACCATGGAGTCCGCCGCGCGCTCGCTCCGTTCGCCCGGCTCGCGAGTGAGACGAAGGCGTGCATCCTGTTGATACGCCACCTGCGGAAGACAGCGGGCGGACCAGCGCTCTATCGGGGGGGAGGTTCCATCGCGTTCATCGCGACCGTCCGTACGGGATTGCTGGTAGCGAATGATCCCGATGATGCTGACCACCGTATTCTAGCCGTTCCGAAGAACAATCTCGGGCCACCTACAGCGTCGTTACGGTTTCATCTGGAGAGCGCACCGATCATTGGTGGCGATGCCGCCCGCATCATTTGGGACGGAGCGTCTGATTACCGGCCGGATTCCTTAGTGGGGGACGCTCCATCGGTGGAAGATCGAGACCAACTCGAAGACCTCACCGCCTTGCTCAAGGACTTGGTCCCGTGCAAAGCGGACGAAGGGCTGAAAGCCGTCCGCCACGCTGGATACAGTGATCCTCATGCGCTGCAGAAAGCGAAGACACAGCTCGGGATCAAATCGGTGAAAGTGGGAGGACGAGAAGAAGGTGCTCATTGGGAATGGGTGTACAAGTCTAAATCTTCGCATTCTTCATATTCTTCGAACGACGCACCTGAAGACAGCCGAGAACAAACGACTCTTCCAAGAATTAAAGAATATGATCTAGGGCTTGAAGAATGCACAGCATATTCTTCGAAGGACGCCGAGAACGCGGCTAAGGCCGAAGAATATGAAGAATGTCATAGTGATAAGCCGAGAGAGTCGAAATCTGATCCTCTCGGTCCTGCAGACGCCGGGCCTCCCTCTGATCGTTTCGCCGGGCCTCTCAGTCCCGACGAGTTCGAAGCCTGGACTGAGCGGGTCAGCATTCTCCTGGCCGACGGGTTCTCAGAATCCGAAGCGGAGGACGCAGCGTGGGCTGAGGTATCCGAACGACGAGCAGCCGATCCTGAGACCTACTACGGGGGCGGTCCGTGAGCCATTCGCCTCGGTCCCGTGGCACGAGCGCTCACCAAGCTCGCGGAGCGGTGGGGAAGATCACGATGAGTGACACTTTCAGCACGGAGGACGCGCGGTGGTCGGTGACGTTGGGCGTGAAGGGTGCCAGGCTCCGGCTCTTCGAAGACCAGGTGGGAGGCAACATCTACTGCGAGGAACGCGACGGAGGACGGACAAGTACGTGGAGCCTCCGTCACAAGAACAAGTCGAAGGCGCTGGCGTGGGGACATCGTGAATGCTGTCGGTTACTGCGACGGGAAGGACACCTCCTGCTCGAGCTTGCCGATCGATACGAACTGCTGATGCAAGTGCAGGGCGCGTTCCCTGATGACTCATAACGCGTTCGGACAGCGCCCCATGAAATTGGCAACAACCTCCCAGTTTATTTTTCCGGCGAGCCTAATTAAATTCGTACGTTCGCCGTATGCAGATGTTCGTAGGTATCACTCCGCTGTTGGCTGCACCTTCCTCGTTGTCGGTGAGTCTGAAGCCTCGGAGCGCACGGCCGTGACGCCGCCTGTCGCGCCCCGCCGCCGCCGTGGTGATCTACAACTTCTGCCTCCGGGCCTTGTCCTCCCGGCCGAACCTGCCGCTGACCACATCCGCAATGCGCTCCAGCTCCTCAATCTGGCCTGGAGCCGGGTGGAAGAACTCAACTTGATCGGCTGCCCCGAACTGGCCGACTTGCTCGAAGGCGCTGAGGCGCGGCTCTTTCGCGCCTTGATTGAACTCGAACATCAAGGGCAGCCACAGTGAAGCGGCCTCCACGGACGATGTCGTTTGGTAAGTACGGCGCGAGGGTCCGGGTCTATCAGAACGTGATAGATGGCCCGTACTACGGCGTGATCAACCGGGCAGGTTGCAAGGCAGTAGCGCTGAAGACACGGGACTCGGGGGTGGCGGCCAAGTGGGGCGAGCAGGAGGCCGCGAAGCTCGTCCTCGACCTGGCCTCTGCGGCCGATCCCATCCTGACCCTCTCACAAGCGATCAAAGACTATCTGCACGCCAAGGGAGATACGGCGTCACGGGGGCAGCGCGAAGCGAATCAGAGAAACAAGGTCTTGTGGCCTAAGTTCCTGGGCGCTGATACGCCGGTGCGAAAGATCACGCTGTCCCGGATTGAGGAGTTCGTGAAGCTGCGGACGAGTGGGCAGATCACGGGACGTGGAGAAGTCCAGTACCCTCCGAAGCCCGTGGACCCAGGAACAGCAGCGCAGGACGTGTTGTGGTTGAAGGTGGTGCTCAACCACGTCCTGAAGCACCAGGATGAAGAAAACGGGGTGGTGTGGCTCCGCGCTAATCCGTTACGCCGGTTCGAATGGACCAGAAATCCCATGCCCAAACAGCCGGTCTGCGATGAGAAGCGGTTCAAGAAGATCTGCAAGGCGGCAGGGCGCGTGAAGATGATGGTCACCTGGGGGGACGGTAAGCGAAAGATGGTCCGATCACCCGTCAAGGAACTGATTGAACTGGCCGCTTTCACTGGCGCACGAATCGGGGCGATCGTGAAAGTCCGGTTCGCCGACCTCCATCTGGACGTCGTCGCCGGTTGTCCCTACGGTCTGATCCTGTTTCCAGGCAGCGGACGGAAGAACAAGTCAGCAGCGGCCTGGGAAGGCATCCTGACGAAGGAATCGCGGCCCACGGTTGATCGTCTCGTAGTCGAGTATCTGTTGAGGTCTCACGATGCTGATGACCCTGGGTGGCTCTTCCCTTCCCCTACGGATCCCAAGCGTCACTTAGACGAAGACTTCGCCAACGTACTCCATGCGCGCGGTGAAGCGGCGGCGAAGTTGGAGCACTTACGCGGTGGCGCCTGGCATCCCTACAGGCGAAAACACGACAGCGAGTTGAGCCACATCTCTCCGAGCATCGCTGCCAGTACGACGGGACGAAGAGACATCGGCACCATGCTCCGGTCGTACACGAAGATCCCGAGGTCCGTGAAGTACGATGCCCTCACCAACCGGCGTCCGCTGGAGGAGTAGGCGTTCGATCACCGCTCGTCAGCTGAAAGCGCATGTTAGGCATCACGGCCCCAACCGAGTGACCCATTGCCCAGCGGCGCCGATCTCCGCCGTATCGACGACAACCGCGATCGTGGGTGATGACCGCGAGTGAGCGAACTCGAAGCTCCGATTCGATAGCCAGCGTACGTCATGCGGATCCGAATACTCGGGTTGGAACTCCCACTCTCTTCGCAGCGTGTCGCCGTCAACGCGCCAGACGACAATATCTGTGTTGAGACGAACCTCCATCTCGAGAGCCAGGGTTACAAAGCGCCGAGCGTCGGGTGATACCGTTGGCATGTCATCGACTAACACACTCCATCCAGTGCGAGCATTGACGAGTCGGATGAAATGCCCTTCGTACCGTTGCGCCCATAACGCGTAGTACCCTAGACGTGGGCAGAAGCCGAGGAAGGAGTAAAACAGGGCGCCCCGCCCGACTGTGTCGTTCGCGACGCTTAGGACCTGTCCGGACGTCAACCGCAAACGGAGCGCCGCACCGTCTCGCCGCACACGACCGCGACTGAGTGGAATCTGATGGGCTTCAATCGCGGCGGCGCACTCTCCGGAGTTGTGGATCGCGTCGCAGAGACCCTCCCCCTTGGCGACGGGGATCGGATCCTGAGCGGAGACCAGCTGAGCCGCTAGGAGCCCAGACAAGAGAAAGAACGTGAGGCCTGTTGACATAGCAGTCTTGGCGGCCGTGATGCCTAATTAGGATTAGACTGCGAATCTCGCAGCCTAAGCCCGCTGGTTGACCTCAAGTTCCACTGCAAGAGATTTCTCGAAGATTTCTTGAACTGAAAATGCTAACCACATGGAGCGGATGGGATTCGAACCCACGACCCCCTGGTTGCAAACCAGGTGCTCTCCCAGCTGAGCTACCGCCCCGAACGATCCGAGCACGACACCAAACCCCGCGGGCAGCGTAATCGTAGGCAGTGAGGTGATCGGATGCAACAGCGCGACCCGCGCTGGTGCTCTGCGCCGAGTGCCTGTATGATCGAGCAGCAGACTCCGTTCCACTCTCGAACCAGGACCACTTTATGCGGACACCCCTCCTCAGTTTGGCCGGGCTGGCGCTCCTCACCATGCCGCTGCCGGCCCAGAGCGCCGACGAAATCGTCGCCAAGTACCTCACGAACGTCGGCGGGATGGACAAGATTCAGGCCGTAACGACGCTGCGGCGCGCGGGGAAGGTCATCCTCGGCGGCGGCTTCGAGGCGGGGGTCGTACAGGAGAGCAAGCGTCCGAACAAGGTCCGGCAGGAGTTCTTGTTCCAAGGTATGACCGGGGTCAACGCCTACGATGGCAAGACCGGGTGGAAGATCGAGCCGTGGCAGGGAAAGAAGGACCCTGAGGCGTTGAGCGAGGAGGAGATGAAACAGATCGTGGAGGACGCCGACTTCGACGAACCGCTCGTCAATTATCGTCAGAAAGGGAACAAGGTCGAGTTCGTGGGCACGGAGCAAGTCGAGGGTACGGACGTCTACAAGCTCAAGGTGACCCTCGCGAGCGGCGACCTCCGGTACTACTACATGGACACGGACTATTACGTGCCGATCAAGGTCGAGATCAAGCGGATGATCCGCGGCGCCGAGCAGGAATTCG
>WNGK01006776.1_pt1 | contig 12029 bp, 15 predicted proteins | sample 5400601 | NCBI WGS metagenome assembly WNGK01 (sample SAMN13153376, study PRJNA577476) | soil metagenome | isolation source: 60 cm soil or saprolite under Garry oak tree replicate 1 | place: USA:California | collected 2016-06-15
AATGAGAGGGGGGGTAGTAGTTGTTGTGCAACATTGGAGGCGGCGGCGGCGGGGTGGCGTTGTGCTGCGGCGGCGGGGGGGGCGGGCGGAGCGGCGGCGGCGCGATAATAGGGTCCTTATTGCTTCCTCAGAAAATTGCCATTGGCGTCAAACGTGATATATGTCCCTTCGGTCGGTTTCGCTTCTTCAATCACCCGGACCCTCCACTCAACTGGTTCGACCTTGTTATCAACGGTTGTGGGTCACCGAAAATCCATTGAATCTATGATGGGATGGGCCAGCTCCGATTTGGCATACGCCGTTTTCATTACGTCGAAAGTCTTACTGAAATCAATGTTGTCGAAAGTGAAATAGACTTCGTGGTGCTTGATTCCGCGTGGAAGACTCCAGATGGCGCCCGGATGGCGACGCAAGCCATTGAGGTCATACTGGTATCGCTGAACGTCATCGCCGGTCGGTGAAGTGGCAGCCGTAAACGAGAGAAACCGATAATTGTCGTGAAAATCGAATAGATACACCTGCCCGCTGCTTGATGTGCTTGACAGCGTCTGCCAGGGCTTGCGGGCTGAAATAATCCTGTTTCTCTCCGCGCGTGGTTCGCGATAAATCGACGCCGATGATCTCGTCTTTAGCATTGGCGATTGCTGATGCGGATTCGCGTGGCCCTGCAATGTCTATAGTCCATTTCGTTATGTAGTGGTCACTGGAATCGCCGGGCAGGTCAGCGATACCCCGATGAATAGTAATCTTGCTTACCTTGCCGCCTTCGATATTCGTGCGCGCCAGCGCCGCCTTGACGACTTGCGGCGTCACCGCGAAATCGATCTCATCCAGCGCAAAGAGGTCTTTATCCCGCGGGAGTCCCAGTTCCAGTTGGTTCAGTGGCACGGGCCGTGGCCCTGAGCAGAAGCCCTTCGAATAAACATAGTCGTTCAGGTGGTCCGGCTGCTTCGGATCCAGCACGCGCAGAGTCGCTTCGTTAGCACTGAACTCCAGACTGACGGCTTTGAATGGTCCGTCAACTTTTTCTTTGAACGCCGCGGCGGCTTCCTGCATGTTGGAGCTTTCGAACAAGGTTTCGCGCGACGAAATCTTTTGCATCGTCTTGCAAGCCAGAACGGTGCACAACAAAAGACCGAGAGCCAATTGAGTGTCTCTCTTTCTCATGTTGATTCTCCGGCTGCACCGGAACAACCCTCGCAGCCAATGTGTTGTTACTCGGTTACCGAAGGCAGCGTTGGAGCAGGCAGTCACTGAACGCCGGCCACCGCCAGGCTTGGTCCATCATTCCGATTGATTGCACCGATTTAGAGATACAACCCGGATGTAGCATACCGAATCCAATCACTCACACAGGTCAAACCAATTTCCATCGACACTAGAGATCGAGGAGCAAACATTGGGAGTACTCGGAACTGCCCGACCCTTGGTCTTTTTGCAGCAGCTCTCGGACTGAAACTTTGAACTAAGTACAGTCTGATACTTGTCGTTGAAAGAAAGATCCTTAGGCGAGGGAAGAATGGCAAAGGTCGTCCTAGTTAATCCGTCACTTTCAACAGTGGGCTACAGCTTTATCACGCCGCGGTGGCTCTACGTGATGGCTCAAGCAACCCCGCTCGACTTGGTCGGTGACCCTATACTCGTCGACGAATCCATTGAAAGGTTCGATCCCGACACTCTCCGTCCGGGAGACATTGTTGGCATCGGTATCAGCAGCGGCAATTGCCTTCCCGGTTACCGGGTCTTGAGAGAGTCCAAGCTGAAGGGCGCGACGGTGATTATGGGAGGCATTCACACTACCATTTTCCCAGATGAGCCTCTGCGAATGGGAGCAGATGCCGTGGTCACCGGCGGCGGAGAATTGATCTGGAACACCGTGATAAAGGACGCGCTTGAAAATCGCCTGCAGCGGCAGTACGCTGGCGGACGAGTACCGGGCGAAGCCATGGTCAAGGCGCGATGGGATCTCCTGGACCCCACCAAATACATGTTTCCTTCAGTTCAAACCGTCGCGGGATGCCCGGAGAATTGCAGCTTCTGTTCCGTTTGGGTGACTGAGGGGCGCCAACCGCGCCTGCGCCTTGACGCCAAAGTCATTGAGGAAGTCAACGAGCTTCATGCCCTGGGGTTTCGTTACCTTGTCTTTGCCGATGATAATTTCAATCCGTCAACCCTGGGCCGGATAGCGCGCGAGCCGACCCAAAAAAAGAGACGCGAGTTTGAGAAACTGCGCGAAGACCGCTTGAGGTTTTTTGAGGAATACGACCGGTCGGTCCCCAAAGACATGTTCGGTTTTGCCCAGATGACCACCGAGGCTACCAGCGATGAAGAGTATTTGCGCGCCCTGTACCGGAAGATGAGAATCAGAACTGCGCTCATCGGAGTCGAGTCGTTTTCCGCAGAAGGATTGAAGAGCGCCGGCAAGGAGTGGAATCCAGTGGGCCAGAAGATGGTGGACGCTATCCAAACAATCCAGGACAGCGGGATTCTTGTATTGAGTTCGATCATTTGCGGGCTGGAATCTGACACGGTCCGCTCGATCCAGGACATGAAGCAGTTTGCGACGGAGTCGGGCACCATGTTTGCGCAATTTACCGTGTATAACCCCTATCCCGGCACGAAAGACTTTTATGAAATGATGAGCGATAAGAAGAACCTTGGGAAACCGGGGTTCCTTCCCAAACACAAGACGCAAATCTTATCTGACGAATACTGGCTGACTCCCCTCAGACCGGTTGACATTATCAAGCACCCCAATATCAGCGCCGCTGACTTGCACACGGAAAACAAGAAGTGCTGGGACAGCTTTTACTCGCTTCGCGAAAGCTTTAAGCGGACAAGACGTGGTCGCGCAAAGAAATGGCCGCTGCGCGGAAAGATTGGGTATCTGGTGGCGTGTCTGGTGTTCAGACAAGCATACGCCGGATATGGTATGGCAGCGGACAGCGTTCGTAAGACGGAGATGAGAAATGGTACCAGGCTACTCATCAAGTCGGCCGTGAGTCTTCATAATTATTTCTTTCGCCAGACGAGTCTGCGAAGGACACCGCTGGCGCTCACGTCGCAGAAGCACTCTTGGGGTAGGACCGGACCTGACCGCCGACAAATCTGAGGATTTGGAAAAGATAAATGAGTGGGCTCGCGGGCAGCCCAAGCTCACTATTATCTAACTTCAGCTACCACTGTAGCGATTTTCGCGTGGCTTGGCTTCGTTGACTTTCAACGCCCGCCCGCCTACCTCCTGGCCGTTGTATTTCTGGATGGCCGCGGCGCCCTCTTCCTTTGTTGACATCTCGATGAAGCCGAAGCCGCGTGAGCGACCGGTTTCACGATCTTCAATCAGGGATACGCTTTCGACTGTGCCCGTTTGCGCGAACATCGTTCGTAGTTCAGTGCTCGACGTGTCAAACGAGAGATTACCGACATAAAGTTTCATAGACATAAGTTTTCTTACCTTCTCCCCGTGCGGGTTTCTCACCCGGAAGACTTCTCCTCTGGCGAGTTAACAGAAGCCCCACGTTTGCACATGGAACTTCCCAATTTGCAAAAGGAATTACATATCCATGCCGCCGGGCATTGCCCGTGGCTTGTCATCTTCCTGTAGCTCAGAAATGAGGGCTTCAGTTGTTAGCATTAAGCCCGCGATTGATGCGGCATTTTGCAGCGCGCAACGCACGACCTTCGCGGGATCAATAACGCCCGCGGCCACGAGGTCTTCAAACTTCTCCGTCACGGCGTTGTAGCCGATGTTAGAGTTCTTCTCGGAACGGACTCTCTCGACAATCACCGCGCCTTCTTTGCCGGCGTTTGAAACAATCTGACGGAGGGGCTCTTCCAGTGCACGCTTGACGATGTTGACGCCAATTTGCTCGTCTTCATCGCCGAGCACGTCGCCGTCCTTGTCCGTTTCGAAGAGTTTGAATTTGTCGAGCGCTTTCGCGGCGCGAATCAACACCACACCACCGCCCGGCACGATGCCTTCTTCCACTGCCGCGCGCGTCGCGTGCATCGCGTCTTCGACCCGCGCCTTCTTTTCTTTGAGTTCCGTTTCCGTGGCTGCACCAACGCGAATAATCGCGACGCCGCCAACGAGTTTCGCCAGCCGCTCTTGCAGTTTCTCGCGGTCATAGTCCGACGAAGTGTCTTCGATTTGAGCTTTGAGCGTTTTCACGCGACCTTGCAGGTCCCGGGTATCGCCGCCGCCATCGATGATTGTCGTGTTCTCTTTGTCGATCGTCACACGCCTGGCGCTGCCCAGGTCTTCGACCTTCACGTTCTCAAGTTTGATCCCGAGGTCTTCGCTGATGACCTTGCCACCCGTAAGTACCGCAATGTCTTCGAGCATCGCCTTGCGACGATCGCCGAAGCCCGGTGCTTTCACCGCTGCCACGCTGATTGTGCCACGCAGTTTGTTGACAACGAGGGTCGCCAACGCTTCGCCTTCCACGTCTTCAGCGACAATCAAAATCGGTTTTCCCAACTTGGCGACCTGCTCGAGAATGGGCAGCATGTCTCTCATCGAAGAAATCTTTTTCTCGCTGAGGAGAATGAGTGGATTTTCAAGCTCGGCTTCCATGGTTTCCGCGTCGGTGACGAAGTAGGGCGAAAGGTAGCCGCGATCAAACTGCATTCCTTCGACAACTTCCAGGGCCGTCTCCATCGTTTTCGATTCTTCGACGGTGATGACGCCATCCTTGCCAACCTTGCTCATCGCTTCGGCGATCAACTCGCCGATGGTGTCGTCGCCATTTGCCGAGATTGTGCCGACTTGCGCGATCATTTCTCCTGTGACTGGCTTCGACATTTTCTTGATCTCTCGCGTCGCGCGCTCGACCGCTTTGTCAATGCCGCGCTTCAAAGCCATCGGGTTGGCGCCCGCGGCGACGGTTTTTACGCCCTCGCGGAAAATCGCCTGCGCCAGCACGGTCGCGGTGGTCGTGCCGTCGCCAGCAACGTCGCTGGTCTTCGACGCTACCTCACGTACCATCTGCGCGCCCATGTTCTCCATTGGATCTTTGAGTTCAATCTCTTTCGCCACCGTCACGCCGTCTTTGGTGATGGTCGGGCTGCTATACTTCTTGTCGAGCACGACGTTGCGTCCCTTCGGACCGAGCGTGATTCTCACTGTGTCGGCGAGTTTATTGACGCCACGCAAAATTGCCGCGCGCGATTCTCCGCCAAGGGTTATTTGCTTTGCCATGATCTTTGTTTCTTCTCCTAGTCAAAATTCGTGGTGATGCCCCTCATCTGTCCTTTTGAGGGGACTCAGGCGGTCAGGTGTGCCTCTGTCAGAGACTGCTTGCCGCTCTACTTCCTGCCCTTATGGCCGCCGCCGGAAGCAGCCGCCGCACCGGCGCGCGTGATGATTCCTAAGATCTCATCCTCGCGTATAATCAACAGCTCTTCACCGTCGATCTTGATTTCCGAGCCGCCGTACTTGCCGAACAAGACGCGGTCCCCTGCCTTGACATCCAATGCCTGGCGCGAGCCGTCTTCCTTGTATTTGCCGGCGCCGACGGCGATCACTTCGCCCTCCTGCGGTTTCTCTTTCGCGGTGTCGGGAATGATGATGCCGCCGCGAACTTGCTCGCCTTCATCAATGCGCTTCACGATCACCCGATCGTGCAATGGTTGGATTTTTGTCGTCATGACTTACTTCAATCTCCTGTTCGGTTTTTCTACCAAGAGTCTATGATCTGGGAACGGTGCACTTCACAAGTGCGCTCCTCAACTTCGGCGTGAACTGCGGGGCCTCGGCTAACCCGGCAGCCCCAGTTTTAGCCCCCTGATGCTCTAGCTGTCGTTTTCTCTTCCTTAAACAGCTGCCTTCCTAGCCTGCGCTTCAATTGTGCGGCTGCCTCGCGACTCACCGCCAACAATCTCGATGCGCCGCGCTTTCACTTCTTCACGCTTCGGAAGATCAATTCGCAAGATACCATTATCGTACTCAGCCGTGACACCTTCGATTGAGTCTGTTTGCTGCACCGCGAAGGAACGTGTAAATGTGCCGTAAGCGCGCTCCACTCGATGGTAATTGTCGGCTTCATCTTTCTTCTCGAAGCGACGCTCACCACTCAAAGTGAGAACGTTGTTCCCAAACGTGAGATGGATGTCCTCGCGGTTCATGCCCGGCAAGTCGGCCTCGATAACTATCCGGTCCTTGTTCTCATAGATGTCCACGGTCGGATTCCAAGTACCACGGGCAATACCCTCATCAGTGAAAGCATCGCTCATGTTACTTGAGAACAAACGATTTACCTCATTCTGCAGGCTGCGCAAATCATACAAAGGATCAAAACGAACTTTGCTCATAACCAACCTCCTCCTTCTGAACGTTAAAAAGATTACCGTTGACTCTGCTGCGGTGGTCTTGCTGTGGCGGGGGGCTCGCTGATGCCCCCCATCACAACTAGAACCTCTATCTAGCTTAAGAAACCAGCCTTGGCCGCGCTCCCTAACTTGTGAAATGTCGAATTAGAAACCTCGAACAGCTCAACCGTCGGCGTTCCCTCTACCACTGTCGACAGGGCCTTCAATAGCTCCGGATATCCCGTGCTGTTGTAAGCCTGTGCGTCCTCTTTGGTGTCCCAGAAGCTGTTGCCTACGGCTTCCGAGCGTTCGGGGGCGATAAAGGTGATCTCATCACGGAATCCCTTCTGCTTGCGGAGCAGTGGGAGAACTTCGTTCTCGATAATGCGGTTAAACTCCGCGGCAGAATTTGCCTTGAGTTTCATAGTGACATGGCGTGTAAACATTCTTAGCTCCTTATAGGTAGTTGAGCTGTAGGTTTCAGACGATCTGGAAGATCCCAGAAGAGCTGAGAAGGGAGTTAGCTGGTCTCGGTTCTAAACAACCTTACGCTTCGCGAAGATATATGTCAAGTAGAGAATATACTCCATGGGCAATATATTGCGTATATGATAAATAGCCCCGGCTTCTCGGCTCTTCACATTTGCCGCCTTGACTTGCGCTCTTCATCGCTAACCGGGCGGCGAATGCCGCGGGCGGGAATCGCTGCACCCGCAGTAGCGGGTATTTTAGAATCAATAACGCAAGGCTGATATTGGCGCGGGTGACTACTTCGCAGACCGTCTTTTTGCGCTTCGCCTTTTACGATTCTTTTTCCCATTCGTATGAGAGAGTACGTCCCCGGGTTGACACTCAAGCGCCTGGCACATCTTCTCCAACGTGTCAAAAGTGATGCCGAGCGCCTTGCCCTTCTTCAACCGCCACAATGTCGTGTGGCTGATGCCCGTCTCTTTGGCCAGCCAATAGAAAGTTCGCCCGCGCTTTTCCAGTACCTGATCAACTCGAATCTCAATCATTATCCGCCTCCCGTACCCAGTATTTATCATATACGAGAAATATTGTCTATACAAACTATATTCTGTAGTTGACATATATCCAGAGCTGGCGTAGTGTGGTTGGCGAACCGAGTCCAGCTTACTCCCTTCTCAGCTCCTCTGGAATTTTCCAGATCACCTGAAGTCCACAGCTCAACCACCGAGGAGCTAAAAATGTTTGGACGACAAGTCACTATGAAACTGAAGGCCAATTCGGCTGCAGAGCTTACCCGCATCGCCGACAACGAGATTATCCCGATCCTGCGCAAGCAGAAGGGATTCCGCGATGAGACCACCTTTATCGCCCCCGAGCGTTCGGAAGCAATAGCTAACAGCTTTTGGGAGACGAAAGAGGACGCGGAGGCTTACAACCAAGCGGGGTATCCGGAAGTATTGAAGGCTCTGTCCACTGTGGTGGAGGGAACGCCGACGGTAAAGACCTTCGACCTTGCCAATGCCACGTTCTACACGGCTGCTGCAAAAGCAGCATAGCGGCCACAGTCTTATGATTTCGAGAGGGCGGACAGCCGTCCTCTCGCCGCACACTACGACCGGGGCAACGTTAGTTCACCTGGCCTGAAAAAATTGCGGAGGTAACACATGTATATCAGAAAGAGTTCGACGAGTGTCTTAACAGCGGTTATCGGGGTTATCGCTCTGGTCATGCTCGCCGTCTGGCAGTTCTACCTGTTCGTCGTCTTCAACGAGCCAAACGGCATCGCTAATGCGCCGGGCGGCACACTGCATTTGTGGTTGGCTATCGGCATAACGCTGATTGCGTGCGTTGGTGGCTTCTTTGTGTTCTCGGTTTTCCTGCGCCATGACAGAGATGACGAGCTGCACATCACTTCGTAAGATGCGCTTTGGTTGTGGTCTGCAATATTAGGAGACATGCGATGAGTGATATTTATGCCATGCAACGCGCCAACGGCGATTGGCTCGCGCTTGATGATCACGGACGTTTCCGCGTGCCGCTATTTCGCAGCAGCCGTGATGCCATGCAGGCGCGTCAGCGCAACGCGGCAATGGTGCTTTTCAAACCGGTAGCCCTCGATGATCGCGCGCTCAAAGAGATCTTACCAGGCGGTGACGGACATAACGTGGACTTTTGGCTGGCGGACGATCCGTCAGTTAGTCTGAGACGGGGTCGCCTGCTCGAACACGCTCAGCTTGCTCTGCTCGTGCGTGAGTCCGTTGAATTGCCGCGTGAGCTATGCCGTTGAGGTTGGCTCTTCGCTGAAATGATTTTTAATCTTGAAAGCACGTGCGGTAACCAAATGAACCACAATCCAAAATTCTTAGCGCTGGCTCCTCTTGACCCGCTCTCTCATATCAACAACAACCCCACTATCAACTCGCCAACATCAGCACTCTTTGATGCCGCGCACTGGGCGCAACTAAACCCATGGCTCTTAGAGGGTCAGGCGGACGACAGACGACCAATGCTCACTACTGCTGGTGATAGTACTGCGTCAGCCCCGGTTCGGCGATCAGTCGCCCGCCGGTCCCACCAGGTGAACTACAAGGAATGGTCAAAAGAGAGGCATGACTAACAAGCACTAGCACGGCAATGTTGCTAGGGCAACGGGTCAATGGTCCGAGTCGCGGCGTAATAATTGTGATGACTACAATAAACTCAGAGCAATTCGGAGAGATTTGTAATGGGGTCTGGCGTGATCGGGACGCGGTAGTTACCGGACGTGGACTCTTGAGCGGGGAGGCCGCCCTGGTGCGGGCCGTGTACTGGCGACTCCGCAACGCGGGAGTTAAGCCGACTAATAAAGCCGAGAACGATAGTTCCGGGCAAACGATGCTTACTTATGGGTTAGGAGTGGGCTGTATGCTCGAGCTAAACGCCCGTCCGCACTTTGATGGGGCGCCATTCCTGAAGGAACTCGTAGAGCGTTACCAGAATGAAGTCGCGCGCAGTTGCTAGAGAGAGAGGGAGAAAATGACTTTGGCTACAAATAACAGACCAGACAAACCTTTCACCTTTAGATTCGTCGAGGTGGACTCGAAGATTGTATTAGAGTTGATGAATGCGACTGACCAAACGCTCAAGTCCATTGAGATTCTCACGGTCTTTCTGAAAGATGAAGAAACGCTCGGCGGTGGCCCTTCACAAGCTCACATTAAATTCGAGGCGCTAAAGTCTATCCAACCAGAAGAGAAGGCCGTTCTACCGCACCGAACCTGGGTTAACGGCAAGCCCGCCGACACTGATCACGATCAGTTGGAACGATTAAAGGTCATACCGGGCGAGGCCAACCCCTATGTGCTGGATATTTCATGGCAGAACGCGGAAGGGAAAACGCGCTTTCAACGGATACCGGTGGGGCATTGATCAGTGAGCTTTACGAAGTTCCGGACAGGCTCGATCTTGATCCACACCGCAACGTGGCATTTCTTGGGCGAATGACTCAGCGTCAAGTGAAGGCAGGGAAGAATGATAGTCTGTGAATTGTGTCTGCATTATCAGCGAGATGGTGAATGCAGGCTCGGCCTCAAGATACCGAAGGGGATGAGTTGCCATGAGTTTGTCCCGAGCATAGCCAGATTCTGTTCCAACCCGAACGATTTCGCGAACTCAAGCCAAGTTGTCCAGATGGCTACATTCTTTGGCATGAAGGGAACGGAACTAAAGAAGGTCAAGCTGATGGCTGCCAGAGAAGAAAGCGCTCGCTTGTAGATTCCACCCAAGAGGACTTGTACCGGCCAGTCACCTTCCAAGTTGGCTTCACGTCCAATAAGTCCGGTCGAGTGGACGATAGCCCTGTCCCTACCGAAAATATCATCCGGCCTTTAAATCCTTGCACTTAGAGTTGAATCGCTTCAATACTGCCCGACGCCTCCGCTAACCTGGTTATGGCATTTTCTTAGGGCAGGGTTGTGCGGAAGCATACGGCTTATCAGAGCGTGGGGTAAATTCCTTGCCAGACTTTTGCCAGACTTTATAAAGCGCATATAGCCTATATAGCGCATAAACACATCGACTGGGTGCAATCCGCTCAGGTTTATGTTGGTGATGAGGCTCATGATGGATAACCAGTAGCTTGGCCATTGATTCATAATCCCAAGGTCGCCGGTTCAAACCGGTAGCGGTTGCGTGCGGTCAACGCACGCAATTTCATTTCAATAGGGCCTCAGCGGTGACCATCTCCGCAAGACACGCGCTACCAAATTGCGTTCTGGTGGGCCAATGTCGAGGTTGGTTCCATTTGTCTTCAGAGCAAAGCCTCTAAGACTGAACTTGTACTTCGGCAAACGGTTGCTTCAAATTTGCACTTTCGGCAAACGGATGCTTCCAATTTGTCTTTGCGGGCAATTCTGAGATCTCGAAAACGGGCGCCTTTTGCTCTTTTTGCGGCAATCTTTTGCTTCCTATCGCGGCACACGAATGGTTAAAGTGACAGTAGTAGTAGTAGTAGTAGTAGTAATAATAATAATAATATAGGGCGGTGGTAGTAGTAGTAGTAGTAGTAGTAGTAGTGAGTTGTTGCGGCGCCACAAAGGAAGGGAGCTTCGACTTTCGCGCGCCAGACAATTTGTTGATTGGTAGGGCCGGCATTTGTGCCGGAGTTTCGCATAACCGCGAGGCGGAAGGCTACCTGCAATGGCAGAGGAATTAGAGTAAGGCTCGCAATCGTTCTTTGAGCACGGATGAGGCTCGTGCCGCAGCTTATCACGCTTGCAAAGATGACGAGAGAGCAAAAGAGATCGTCCACGAACTGATGAGCCAGTCGCTCGATAGACTAAACTTCAAAAGATCTTTATGAGTTGTGGCCCACTGCGCCTCGAATGGCCGAGGAGTTCTGGGAAATGATGAAGAGTGAAGCCGCGGATGAATTTGAGAGCGGTCATCTGGCGAGCAAAGCATATTTACCAAACCGGGAACGGAGAACTGCGTGGGACGTAGCGAGTTATCTCGGGCTCAGGGAGTCATTCATCTCCGAATGGCAACCGCGAGGGGGAATTGAGCTGAGCTTGATCGACACGTTGGCGCAGGCTTTCTTGCATTTCCAGTATTGGCTAAAACAGACAGTGCTTCGCTCTCAGAGCAAACCGCGCGAGTCACATCAGGGATACATTTTACGGCAAGAGCGTCGGAATCCCGGTAAAGATGTTAGTAGCGGATACACCTGCGGTCACTGGGACATGCCCTATGTTAGCGAACAAGCAGCAGTGGAACACGCCGGTCAAATGGCTGACCGGTGGCACCGAATTTACATGAGAACACTGCGGAACCTGCGAGACTTGCGCCGCTATTCGGTAACGATTAACAATCCGCAGCAGGTTAATATTGCGTCCGATGGTGGACAGCAGGTGAATATTGCCGGATGACGTGAAGAGGGTGTCACCCCAAAACGAACATGCAAGAGAATCCCAGCTTTTGTTGGGCCGCGTGAGGGTGTAAATAGTTTTGTGTAAATGGTCATCGAGCCACTAACCGGTTAAGGTTAGTAGAAGGAGACCAAATGACCATAGACAACGAGCTCATTGACAATCTGCTGAAAGACTACAAAAAGCCTGCGGACCTGATCGGGGAGAATGGGCTGTTGAAGCAACTGACAAAACAGTTGCTTGAGCGCGCGATGGCGGCGGAGATGACCGAGCACGTCGGTTACGATAAGCACGAGGCCATAGGGAACAACAGCGGCAACTCGCGCAACGGTAAGTCAGCGAAGA
>WNGK01022417.1_pt1 | contig 12028 bp, 9 predicted proteins | sample 5400601 | NCBI WGS metagenome assembly WNGK01 (sample SAMN13153376, study PRJNA577476) | soil metagenome | isolation source: 60 cm soil or saprolite under Garry oak tree replicate 1 | place: USA:California | collected 2016-06-15
AAACAGCTGGTTGAACTTCTCGAAGAAGCCACGGCCATCTTCGCGGTACCAGACCTTCGTCGTCGAGCGCAGGCGGATACGCTCTTCCTCCTCGCGCTTTTTCTTCTCGGCTTCTTCCAGGGGTTTGCGTCCGGTCAACGCCTCGTCATCATCGGTCGGCGAGACCATAGCCGTGAAGGCAATCCACTGCCCATCCGGCGACCACGCGGCCTCGCTGACGCCGTTGAGCATGTTCGTCAGTTTGCGTGCCTCACCGCCATCAGTATTGATCAGCCAGAGCTGGTTCTTCTCTTCATCACGGTCTGAGAGGAACAACAGGCGCCTGCTATCTGGCGCCCAGACTGGTTGCGTGTCGTTCTTGACGCCGCTCGTTAACTGGCGTGGTTCGCCTACAGCATGTCTTTGCTCGTCGAGTTGTAGGAGGTAAATAGTGCTATGACGTTCATTCTTCGCCTTATCAAGGCTGTGTGTGACAAAGGCCACCCGCCTTCCATCCGGCGAGAGGGCTATATTACCCATCTCCTTGAAGGTCCAGAGATCATCGGCGGTAAGTTTGCGCTGTGCTGTCATGAAAAGGTCCTCCTTTCGAATACCCCAAAATAGTGCTCAAAGAAACGCGCTGGATTCACTGCCAGGGCTACCTCGTGCCTGGGCGCAGTCAGATGCTCGCCAGGTTCATCTTTGTGTGTAGAGGCGGCGCCTGCCCCCGTGCTGGCCGGCTCCCAGTAGGTCAATCCTGCCAGGCGCTCACTGGCGAGCTCGACCTCTACGGTCCCCTGCTTGAACGTACAGATCGCGTCATCGAAAATAGTTGTGGCGGCCAGCGGATCATGAAATGTTATGCTGTCCTCGTGCTCAAACCACACTCCGGCAAAGTCGAGCACAGGATGCAGCAGCGGCGCGCTGCATTTCTCCCTGAACAACTGCGCGCTCATGTTGACTTGCGTGGTGACATCGAGCCCGATAGAGCGGTGACTGCTCACTCCAGCACGGTAGACCATCTCCGCTGCGTGCGGATCATTCAGCGCATTCCATTCACGAGGACCAACGCCTGGCAAAGTGTTCGTAAATATCCCGCACATCATCACCAATCCTTTGAGCAGCGCCGGGATTTCCTCGTCCATGGCAAAGAGCAGCGCGATGTTGGTGAGCGGGCCGATAGTCAGCAGCACGACCTCGCCAGGATGGGCACGAATGGTCTGGCGCAAAAACTCCACGGTCTGTCCACGCGGGAATGTCGTATCGTGATCCCACTTATGCAGTGCGCGGGCCTGCGGTGCGTCTGGCTGCTGTTGCGGAGCCAGCAGCGGATACTCCACACCAGGAAAGACGGGGATGTGTTTCCCGGCCACTTTACAGAGCGCACTGGCAAGCATCGCCCTCTTCTCAGCTTCGCCGGTGACCGTCGTAATGCCGAGCAGCTCGCACTCGGGCTGGGCCAGTAGATAGGCCAGGCAGAGTGCGTCGTCGATGTCGCTGCCGATGTCGGTATCCAGCAGTAGCTTTATGGGCATGTCGAATCCTCCTCAGGTGATATAGAGATATCTTATCACCTGAGCGTGTCTACCTGAACGTTTCTTGCCTTTGGTCCCACCACTTCCGGCTGGTAATCCTCCCCTCTGAGGAAAATGGAGAGCTTGATGGCCTTCGGCGGGAGAACAACTCCCGCCTCTTACCTCAATGACAATTTGCTGTACTTCTTGCCCGCCGAGTCCTATAATTTTTATCAATCCGGCCCGTAAAACCCCTGGCTTCAGCTATGGGGATATAAGGGCCGTTCCTTGTTTGGGGCTTGGGATGTGGGGCTATCCCCTTGACATGTAGCCATATTAATGTTAAAATAGCTATATGAAAGATGAGATAAAGACGTTGACCGTTCGATTCCCTGCTCCCCTGTTGGAACAGATACGAGCGGTCGCCAAACAGAATAATCGCTCGCTCAATGGCGAAATTTTGACTGCCTTGGCTTTGCACATCAAGAAACAGCGAAAGGGCCAATAGTTCGTGAGCAAGAAGACCAAGCGGGCCTACAAATTCCGGTTCTATCCGACCGATGAGCAGAAAAGCATGCTTGCTCAGACGTTCGGATGTATCCGCTTTGTCTACAACTGGGGTCTCTCGAACCGTAAAATAGCCTATTTTCAGCATGGACAGAGCCTCTACTACAACGATCTTGCTGCCATGCTCGCCTCTCTCAAGAAACAGTATCCATGGCTTGCTCTTGTCTCTTCCGTTCCCATACAGCAAGCTTTGAGGCATTTGGATAGGGCGTTTGTCAATTTCTTTGAAGGCCGTGCTGAGTACCCCACGTTCAAGAAAAAACGCAACGAGCAGTCGGCTACCTATGCTTCCAATGCCTTCAAATGGGATGGGAAGACGCTCTCTTTGGCTAAGATGAATGAGCCTCTGGATATTGTCTGGCATAGATCGCTGCCCAAAGGCAGCAAGCCCAGTTCGGTCACGGTCTCTAAAGATTGTGCACATCGCTACTTCGTCTCTATCCTGGTAGAAGAAGACATGAAGCCGCTTGCCGTCACTCCAAAGATGGTTGGGCTTGATCTTGGGATCAAATCCATGGTTGCCCTCTCGACTGGTGAGTCCGTTGGCAACCCCCACTACGCGGCCTCGGATGAGAAGAAGCTTGCAAAGGCCCAACGTCGGCATGCCAGGAAAAAGAAGGGCTCCAAGAACCGGAACCAAGCTCGTCTGAAAGTTGCCAAAGTCCATGCCCGTATCAACGACCGAAGAAGAGATTATCAGCACAAGCTCTCGACACGCATTGTCCATGAAAACCAAGTCATTTGCGTTGAGAGCCTGGCGGTCAAGAATATGGTCAAGAACCACTCGCAGGCAAAGGCCATCAGTGATGTAGGATGGGGCGAGTTTGTCCGCCAACTGGAATACAAATCCAAATGGTACGGACGAACCCTTGTCAAGGTTGACCGCTGGTATCCCTCTTCCAAGACCTGTCATGCTTGCAAGCATGTACTCGACTCCTTATCTTTGGACATACGTGAATGGGTATGTCCTGCATGTGGCGTGGTTCACGACCGTGACACCAATGCCGCTCACAACATTCTGGCGGAGGGGCTCTCCGTCACTGCCTGTGGAGGCAATGTAAGACCTGTTCGGGCGAAGGCTCGACAGGCGGTTGCCAGTGAAGCAGGAAACTCTCAGTCGTGAGGATGAGAAGCCCCTGGCTTTTAGCCATGGGGAGATGTCACAATGTTGCGCATGACCTATCGTGTGGCGTAACCCGGTATCGAATGGGAAAGAACTCGATATGAACTACAACATCCAGTACTCCTCCGGTCCATATTCCTACATGGGGCAGGCGCAATACAGGCGGCGCGGCTCGTGCCTGAGAAGACTATTGATTTTTGTCGTCGTTGTCGCGCTCCTTGGCGCGGGCGCTGCATTCATTGCCCGCAATACCATCCTCGCCGGCCCGACCACCATCGCTGTGAGCGCTCATCCTACCCTTGTCATAGATAGCCACGCCAATAATGGCTCGACCTTCACCCATGATGCAACCTCAATTCACATCCAGGCCGCGAATACGGGAAACAAAATCATTCTCCAGGCCATGAACCCATATGGAATCTCCCTGCCGTTGAGCATCCCCGTTCCTTATGACCGCTCCAGCGATGGCAGTACCATCATCATTGATGTAGACTCACTGCAGAGCAGCAGGGTCGACATAACCGTCCCTGCCGCCCTCGACTTAAAGCTATATACGAACTCAAAGAATATTGAGGTCGACGGCGTAAGCGGCCAGGTGGTTTTATCCTCCAATAGTGGTACCATCACCGTCACACACAGTACCTTGAGTGGGTCTTCCCTCCTGGTGAATAATTCGGGCGCCATCAATGCAACGCAGGACAACCTGAGCGGGCCGGTGACGTTCAATAATAATGGAGGCTCCATCACCTTTAACGGCTCGATCGATTCCAACGGCACATACCAGTTCCAGTCGAATAGCGGCACCATCGACGTCACCTTGCCGCGCAATACGTCATTTCACCTGGATGCAACCGCGAACAGCGCTAACAACGCCTCGATCACCACCGACTTTCCCGGCCTGTCGGTCAAAAATGCCGCCATCCATGCCGATGTGGGCAGTCCTCCACGTGCCCTGGTCATCCTCTACAACAATGGCGGATCGATCAAACTGCATGCCCAGTAAGGAGTGTAAAATATGTATTATAACTATCCAGTGCGCCGGAGACGACGCCACCTGCTGCTGCGCGTTATCATAACCCTTCTCATCCTGGGCGGCATCGCCTTCTTTGCCTACAGGTCGCAAATGGATACCGTAATCAGCGTTGGTGAGCATCCAACCATCATCATCGAGGACTGTTTAGGCTTTGTGCATATCCACACTGGTCCTGCCAGTAACGAAGTTATTCTCCAGGGACCATGGACTCTCTTTACGCCCTATAGCCAGGACAAAGCCAGCAACACGGTCAACATCAATGGCTGCGACCTGAATATAGCAGTCCCCGCCAATACCGATGTCAAGATAGACGCGGACACCATCGACGTGCTCGGGGTGAGCGGGCAGATGTCTCTCACGACCAACGGGGGCAGCATCACCCTGTTGCATGATACCTTGCAAGGGCAATCTACCCTGGATAACAATGGCGGTCCCATCAGGTATAGCGGCTTGCTCGATCCCAGGGGAACATCCAAGTTCAGCTCGAATGGCGGCTTGCTCGATATCACCTTGACCGGTAATCCTTCATTTCACCTGGACGTGACCGGTATTCTTAATACCATCACCACTGATTTCCCCGCTATACACGTGCAGAGCGACGAAGTCCACGCCAACGTAGGCCAGCCTCCCTATGCAACTCTATCCCTGGCCGTGAATGACTCGCCAATTGTGTTGCATAAAGGCCCGTAGGGGGCACCACTGCCCATGGCGATGCGCATAACGCTTTCATGACACTTCTCCCTTATATTAGCATCAGAGAGGACGATGTGCAGCTGGTTGGGTCAGGGACGATAAGGTAGGTTTATGTACCAATGGGGGTAGAGTTATGGCTTTCCAAGGGAGAGAAAGACGACACGCAACTGGGGCAACATACTCACCACGCTCTTTGTCGGTGTACTTTATTGCGGCCGTGGCATCTATAGGCGGATTACTGTTTGGCTTTGATACAGGGGTCATCTCAGGCGCACTGTTATTTCTGAAACAAAGTTTTGCGCTCAATGCAACCATACAAGAAATTGCTGTCAGTGCCGTCTTAGCCGGCGCGATCATTGGAGCCATCGTAGCCGGGCGGCTCAATGATGCACTTGGACGGAAAAAGACACTTCTTTTACTTGCTGTGATCTTTACTGCTGGTGCCCTGTTCACCGCAATCTCCCCTAATTTGATCTTTTTTCTCGTTTGCCGAGTCATTGTGGGTCTAGGTATTGGCGCTGCCGCGAGCGTTGTGCCTGTCTACATTTCGGAAATAGCCCCGTCCCGGCTGAGGGGGGCGTTGGTCACCTTTAACCAATTAGCGGTCACGGTGGGGATCGCGGTCTCCTATTGGGTCGACCTGGCCTTTGCCCATGCGGGTTTGGGATGGGCGCCTATGTTTGCCAGTGCAGCGATTCCCGGTATCGCTTTGTTCCTGGGGATACTGCTCTGTCCTGAAACTCCGCGTTGGCTGGCCAGTAAAGGGCGATGGGATGAGGCCAGGGCGGTGATTGAACATATCAAGGAAGAACAACTGGAGCAAGAACTGGCCGATATCCGTCGCTCGTTGAGCGAGGAGCGACAACAGGGCGGCGTACGTGAACTCTTCACACCGCGCCTGCGAGTGGCCCTCATCGTAGGCGTGGGCTTGGCCGTCTTCCAGCAATTTGTCGGGATTAACACCGTGATTTATTATGCTCCCACTATCTTTGAACAAGCTGGGTTTGCGAGCGCAACCAGTGCCATTCTCGCCACGTCGGTTGTAGGCGTCGTGAACGTGCTAGCGACGATTGTGGCTATCTTACTCGTTGATCAGCTGGGACGGCGTATATTACTGCTGGGGGGCTCTATTATTATGGTCGTGGCGCTCGTCATGCTCGGCATTATCTTCGCCCACAATTCGGGTCACATTGGAAGCTTGACGCTCATCGCCTTGATCATCTATATCCTGGCGTTTGCGCTCAGTTTTGGCCCGGTCTTCTGGCTGATGAGCGCGGAGATTTTTCCGACACGCGTGCGTGCCGCCGGGGCGAGCATGAGCTCGTTTGCGAACTGGACTGCCAACTTGCTAGTGAGCATCACCTTTCTCTCAGCGCTATTGGGAGAACGGGCGCCAGTGGGATAAGGCGGCTTGAGTGAGGAATGCCTTCGCACATTCCTAAAACGTATCAACATAATCTATAATAATCGTATGGAGCTATAACCGTATAGAGTTACAAAATATCGCTCAGGCAGACGCACGTAAAACTCACAACACCGCCGGGTAAAAGACCTGAGAGAAAATACAGCGAAAGGACGGGTACTACAATGCCGGTGCATGGCCTGGAACTTATAATAATCCCGATTGTGCTTGTAGCTATACTGCTTGGAGTGCTGACAACCATCTTCTGGGTATGGATGCTCATCGATTGTGCCACCAACAAAACATTGAGGGACAATCAAAAGATCGGTTGGATCATTGCCATCCTCTTCACTCACCTCATAGGTGCAATCATCTATTACTTTGTTGTGCGTACACCGCGCCTTGCCCAGGCGCGGGAAGGCTATCAAGCGTACCAACAGAACCAGCAGCCCTATTCATCTTACCAGCAGGGGTATCAGCCACGCGAGGCGCCGCCGGCTTATCAGCCTGGCGAACAGCAGCACATCCAGGAGCGACCTCAAGAGGGACGGCCACAATACGAGCAGATTCAAGCACCGTATCCGGAGGACCCACCGGCACAGGAAAGATAACATCTTAGCCCTCTTAACCCCGAACAAGAAAGCAAAACAATATGCCAGGATATCTTCTCTTGGAAGGCGGCGCCGAATTTGGCGGGCAGATGGCCTTCCCCGACCGCCGTGCCATCGAGCTTGCAGGCGGACCCGGCGCGCTCATCAGCATTATCCCGACGGCAGCCGCGCCCGACAACAATCACCAGCGTGCGGGCCGCAATGGTGTAAGCTGGTTCCAGAGCCTCGGTGCCGCGCAGGTTCAGCTCCTCCCCCTCGTCGACAAAGCCTCGGCTAACGACCCTGCTATAGCTGCTAGCATCAGTCAATCGCGCCTGATTTACATGCTCGGCGGCTTCACGGGTTACCTGGGTCAGACACTCGCCAGCAGCGCCAGTTACCACGCCATGCTCGCTGCTTACGAGGCGGGCGCGGTCATCGCTGGCAGCAGCGCGGGCGCTATGGTCATGTGCCAGTATTATACTGACCGCGACAGCGGACGCGTCGTCGAGGGCCTGAACTTTCTTCCCAATACCTGCGTCTTGCCCCACCACAACACCTTTGGCAAGGCCTGGGCACAGCGCCTCACCATGTTACTGCCCAAGGCTGTTTTGCTCGGTATCGATGAACGTACCGGCATGCTCGACGATGGGGATGGTCCGAGAAAAACCGCCTGGCATGTATACGGGCAGGGCGCGGTCACCGTGTATCGCGCAGGTCGCCCAACTGTGCACCCGGCAGGCAGCAGTTTCAGCGATGATTTTCTGCATTAGCCTCTTTTACCTCGTCCGAAATGCAACGAGGTTACCATCAGGCATGCCTGTATAGACCGTTCCATCGGATACAATCGGCAAGGTAAGCTGATCCAAAACGAGGCTAGCTCCCGCGTGATAGAGAGGCGAGGGCCGTCTAACACTTCCCCCCATCGCACCACCACTCCCAGATGTTGGTCTCTCCCGCATTGGCAATGGGGCTGAACTGGTAGTTGTGTATCCCTTTGTGCACCAGCGCTACGTTTTGCAGGCTAAAGAGCACGATGAAAGGCAGCATCCAGGAATCATCAGGGTCATAGCCAAAGAAGTTTGCCCACTCGGCGATGTCATACCGGCCCGCCACGGCTCCCGCGGGTGGCGATGCCTTCCCCCCAGGCAAGAAGGAGTTAAAGAACGTGGAATGGGCATAGTTCTGGATGTCGAGCTTGATACCGATCGCCCTGAAGTTGCGCTGCAGGATCGCTTCAACATCGATACGGTATTCAGTGAATAGAATTGTAGTCGAGTACTCAAACTCCAGGCGCTCTTTCCCTTTGGCGCGCACCCCATCGGGTCCTTTTACCCAACCATTGTCTTCCAGGAGTTTGTCGGCCGCCGCCAGATCAAATACTGGACAGGTAAGGCTAGGCTGATAGCCTGGATGCAGAGCCGAGGGATGGTCGGTGCACAGCGGCCTGGCAGACCCATGGAGCGCCTCATCGATTAAAGCCTGGTGGTCAATGGCCATCGCCATGGCCTGGCGCACTTCCAGGTGGCTGGCCAGCACCATATTATGAAAGTTGAAAAACAGGGCCTCGAAGGTGGCGCTGCTGGACAGAGGGACGAGCGTGTAGTGGGTGAAGCGCTGGTATTCCTGCACCTTGGTCAAATCCAGGTACGTAACTGCAGTGAGGGTACCGGCCTGCAGATCCTTGAGGACGGCATTTCTATCCGCGACGACGCGGTACACGACCTTGTCGAGGTAGGGCAGTCCTTCGCTGGCGCGGTAGTACCGGGAGTTGCGCACTAGCGTGTAGTGATCGCCGGGCTGGCTCTCGCTCATTATGAAAGGGCCGCTCGTGACCTTGGGGTTCAGGTTCTCGGGCGACTTTAAAATGGCTTCGGGCGGCATCGAACTGAAATGATGCGCAGGCAGCGGCGCCTGGATACCATCCACCCATAGTGAGAGGAAGGGGGCATAGGCTTGCTTGAGATGGAAGGTGATCGTCAGGTAGTCAGCCGAGACGCCCGCCGACGTAATCAGGTTCAGACCAGCAGGATTAGCCAAAGGGAAGGCAGCACCGAACTTGGGGTTGAGCCAGAGCTTCCAGGTGAAGTCCACGTCGCGCGCATCGTAGGGCTGCCCATTCGACCAGACCAGGTGGGGTCGCAGATGAAACGTCCAGGTTTTGGCGTCGGCGCTGATGCCTCCATTCTGCAATGTAGGAATCTCGCTCGCTGCACCTGGATGCACTACGCCTTGTGCATCCCCATAGAAGAGGGGCAGGTAGAGCGCCTGAAGAGGATAACCAAAGCTCCCGCCATTGGGAATGAGTGAATCTACGTCTACATATACGTCCTCAGTCCAGGTCCCTCCGCGTACCGGAGAGGTGGTACTGCTTCGTGGGCCTATCACACCGAAGCGGACGAGCAGGCTCGTGCTGCCCACCATGCCTGCTGCGATGATCACAACCGCCAGCCCGATCAGCAGGCCCGCGCTCCTACCAGATAGGCGCCTGGTCTTCCCCTGGACAGGTATGCCAGGCTCCAGGGGAGAGGGCACGATAGCAGCCGTAGGCGCCACAACCCGACCTGGCAAGGGAATCTCGTCTTCAGACTGGCTCTGGGGCGTGGTGAGTTCGCCTGGCGGCTGTTCGACCGGTGTCGTTGCCTCCAATGGAGGAGTGGGGTGATTCATCGGGACAGCCACTGTGGCATAGTCGGGCGCAGCCGCTAGTTCTGGGGAAGGCTGCTGCTGGACAAGTTGCATGGGATGAGCTGGAGCAAGCAGGCTGGCTTGCTCGAAGACCGTGGCAAAATCCCCGACTGAGGCAAAGCGATCTTTAGGGTCTTTAGCCAGTGCCCGCAGTACCACCTGCTCTAGCTCTGGCAAGATGGTGGCTACGCGCTCATGCAAGGGGGGAGGGGGCATACTCAACTGCTGCACGATCACCTCGGTTGCTGAGCCCTCAAAAGGGCGTGCTCCGCACAGCCACTCGTAGACCACCACGCCTAATGCATACTGGTCGCTGGCCGGACGAGGATGGCCTTCGATCTGCTCAGGAGCCATGTAGGCCAGGGTGCCAAGCGCCTCCTGGGTGCTTAGCGAGCCACTACTGTGCGCCAGAGCCGCCAGCCCAAAATCCGAGAGCAGCACCTCCTGCTGCCGCCCCACGAGGATGTTCTCCGGCTTGACATCACGATGGATGAACTTGTGATCATGCGCGTACTGCAAGGCGGAGGCTATCTGTTTGACATGAGAGACAATCTGAGCTAAGGGGACCACCGTGCTCTTGGGGTAGCGCCGCCGCAACGAGCCATTGGGGGCATAGTCCATCACCAGAAAGGGCACGCCCTCCTGTACATCAAAATCGAAGACGCGCACAATCGAGGGATGCGTCAGCTTGGCAATCGTCTGGGCTTCTTGCTGGAAGTGTTCGGCCTCCTGTCCGGTCAGATGGGTATGCAGCACCTTGATGGCCGCTTGCAGCTCCAGTCGCACATGCTGGCCCAGGTAGACCTCGGCATAGCCGCCCTGTCCCAACAGGGTGACCAGTCGGTAGTTGCCAAAGTGTTGTCCTACTCGGTCGGCCATTTGTGGCCTCCTAATGCCCAGCCAGAGGCAAGCATGTTCTTGCAGGTCGCTCTCTTGTTGAGGTGATGCTATCGGCATTGTAGAGCAAACACACATCCACGTCAAGGGAAATGGTCGCCTCAAAGATAGATGCTCAGGTTATTAACTATTGCCGGTCACGTTGTTCAACTTGCTTTTATGAAAATTGTCTGGTATACTCCTTAGACAAAGGTTAGTGTAAAAATAACACCTTTGCTTTTTTTGACTCGTGACTAAGTGTTATTTTTACACTTAGTCAAAAGGGAAGGATATCGACAATGGCGTACAGCCAGCCTTACGACGTAGCTATCATAGGTGGAGGTATCGCGGGCCTCTCGGTCGCCCTGGGTCTACCGGACTCGCTGCGTATCGCCCTCTTTACCAAAGGGCAACTTGGGGAAAGCAACACGCGCTATGCTCAGGGCGGCCTTGCGGTAGCCCTTGGGGCGGACGATAGTCCCGCACTCCATTTTCAAGATACACTGACTGCTGGCGCAGGTCATTGCGACCGCGAAGCCGTACGCGTCCTGGTTGAGCAAGCCCCTGCTGCCGTGAGATGGCTCATGCAAATGGGCGTGCAATTCGACCGGGCTCGACCTGGCAGCGACGCTCATGCTACGGCTGATGGATTGCTGCTTGGCCGTGAAGCTGCCCATAGTCGCTGGCGCGTCTTGCATGCCGGCGGTGATGCTACCGGGGCAGAAATTGAACGAGCGCTGGTGGCCGCGCTGGCAAAGCGCTCCTCGGTTATGCTTTACGAAGAAACCTTTGTCAGTGATCTACTTGTGGGAGATGGGACCTGCCATGGTGTGCGCGCTGTGAATCATGCTGGTGAGACCTTCACCATCGAGGCGCGTGCCACCGTCCTGGCGAATGGCGGAGCTGGCGGTCTCTGGCTGCACACGTCTAACCCCGCTGGGGCAACCGCCGATGGGCTGGCCCTGGCCTGGCGCGCAGGAGCGGCATTGACCGACCTTGAATTCATGCAGTTCCACCCGACCGTGCTGGTATTGGGTGGTAGTTCGCACCTCATCTCTGAAGCCGTGCGCGGAGAAGGCGCCTACCTGCGCAATCACGCCGGGGAACGCTTCATGCCGGGATACCATGTACAGGCCGAGCTTGCCCCGCGCGATATAGTCGCCCGCGCCATTCTCAGTGAGATGCTCGCCGAAGAGGTCGCGTACCAGTACCTTGATCTTCGTCACCTGCCCGCTGAACGCATGCACGCTCGTTTCCCTACTATCTCTGCTGTCTGCCGCGGCTACGGCCTGGACCTGGCAAAGGACCTGCTGCCCGTCGCGCCGGCCGCTCACTACTGCATGGGCGGCGTCATGGTAGACACCGCTGGCCGCACCACCTTGCCCGGCCTGTATGCCGTCGGCGAAGTTGCCTGTACAGGCGTGCACGGCGCCAACCGTCTCGCCAGCAACTCGCTACTGGAAGGCCTGGTCTTCGGCCTACGCCTCGCCGGCGCCCTTACGGAACCCTCTCCAGGGGCTGCTCTTTGGCACCCCGAACTCTCTATTAAATGTAAGGGCGAGG
>WNGK01006778.1_pt1 | contig 12027 bp, 12 predicted proteins | sample 5400601 | NCBI WGS metagenome assembly WNGK01 (sample SAMN13153376, study PRJNA577476) | soil metagenome | isolation source: 60 cm soil or saprolite under Garry oak tree replicate 1 | place: USA:California | collected 2016-06-15
TCCACGCTTCTTTCAGGCCCCGCCTTGCGGCGAGTGTTATTTCACCCTTGCGCTTTGCTAACCCTTCACCTCCATCAGGTTGGGTAGAGGACTTGCACCTCCTGGCTGTTGAACATGCTCGGCACACAATAAAAAGGGCCCGCATTTCGATGCGGGCCTTTTTTCGCGCAGCCGCAAAAAGTAATCAGGCAGGCCAAATCGTCAGCGCGGTTTTCGTCACAATTTGCTGCTGCACTGCTGCGCTGAGTGGAAGCGCCCGGAATTCATCGAGATTCTGTTTGATGTCGGGCACGCCCGGCCCGGGCCAATCTGTCCCGAATAGCGTTTTGTGCGCGACTTCCTCGAGGCGCGGGAAATATTTCAGCAAGGTTTTGGGCGGGATGCCGCTGATGTCGAGATAAACATTGGGATGCCGTCGCACCAGAAAGAACGCGGTCTGCATCCACAGCGGGCGTCCGCCATGGGCCAACAGAATCTTCAACTTGGGGAAATCAACTGCAACGTCGTCGACGTAGATCGGATCACCGTACTTGTTGCGGGCGCCGGGGAAAATCGAGGTCCCCGTGTGGAACATCACTGGCACGCCGTTCGCTTCCGCGGCACGATAGATAATTTCAAGTTCCTTTACACCACTCAGGTAGTCATTCGGAAACAGCAACTGGTGCGGGGGATGAATCTTGATCATCTGCAGTCCGAGCCGCAGAATCTGCTCGACATCGGCCAGCACGTTCGTAGTGTGCCGCGGGTGGAGACTGCCGCAGGACAGCAGGCGCTTCGGGTCTTCCTTCACGTAGTCGGCTACGAACTGATTGACTCCGTTGGTAAACCCGATCACCTCCGGCGCCACATAATTGATGAGCATTGCGCGGTCAATGCCGCTTGCGTCCAGGAATTTGAGAAACAATTTAGGCGAGCGGCAGAACTCGACGATTTGGTCGAAGTCCGGCCGCTTTCTCTTCATCAACTCCAGCGCATGAGGCTTGAACATTTCCATGGGCTGAATGTGGATGTGGCAATCAGTAATCATGGATGGAGGTGGTTCTTTGAACGGTCGCCAGAAGAATACCAGACGAGTCAGTTAGCCGCAGCGAGCACGGCTCTTTTGGTGAAGACTCGAATCATCTCGCGGCGGTATTCCGGCGTCAACGCGGAGGTGGTCAGCGGCTTCGCGACTCTCGCCGCCAAGTCGCCAACCGCCTCAGCCAAAGCTTCGTCCACCGCTTTGCCCCTCAGCAACTCGCCAGCCCCCCCTACCAACAAGGGCGCAGGATTGACCGCAGTGATGCCGATCCGCGCGTCGGCGACGTGCCCATTCGATCGTTTCATCACTACAGCGACCCCGGCCAGCGGATAATCGATCGAACCGCGCACTCGCAGTTTGCGGTAGACGCCGCGGTAGTCTGCCGCTGACGCCGGCAGGAAGACGCGCGTCACCAGTTCGTTCGGCTGAAGCCTGCGATGGTTGTCTCCGAGCCCGGTGTAGAAATCGCGCAACGCGACGCGGCGAGTCCCGCCGGCGCTCGCAATCTCGACCACCGCATCCAGGCAGAGCAACGCCGGAGGCGTGTCTCCAGAAAATACCGCCCAACACCTGGTTCCGCCCGGCGCCACATGGCACAGATCGCCATCCTTCTTGATGCAGAATCCGCACCCTTTGCGCCACGTAAGCGACTGGTTGTACCACAGGCAGCGCGTGTCGAGGCAGATGTTGCCCCCGATCGTCCCCATATTACGCAAAACAGGAGAAGCAACCGTGGCAGCGGCCTCAGCCAACACCGGGTAATGCTGTCGCAGATAGGCAGAACGCTCAACCGCCCGAAGCGTCGTCAAAGCGCCAATTTCAACGCCACCGTCGGCTTGCGGCCTCATCCCGCGCATCGTCTCGATTCCGCGAAGATCCAGAACGTACTCCGGCTCGAACAGCTTTTGCCGCATGGACGGAATCAGATCCGTGCCGCCAGCCAATATCCGAATGTTGCCCGCAAATTCGCCAAGGTGGCTGACAGCAGCTTCGGCGGTACGCGGCCGCAGCAGTTTGAATTGCGGTAGACTCAATCCGCACCACCCGTTGGAGTGGCGTCTTCACGCCGCGACGGATCAAGCGCATGTCGCTCCGGTCCCTTTCCTTTGAAGCACAGCGACCCGCCATGTTCGCGAAAGCGTGTGGGCGAAGTCGGGTCCACGCCCTCCGTCAGGTTCAGCGCCTTGGCATTCTTCTTCGCGCGCAGTGCCGCCAGCACTCTCTCCGGCGTGAACGGCGACTCATGCAAGCGCACACCCACAGCATCGTAAATTGCGTTGGCAATCGCCGGGATCGTGGCCGCCAGCGATCCCTCGCTGCACTCCTTCGCGCCAAACGGGCCTTCCGGATCGACGCTCTCCACGATTATGGGCTCGACCTCAGGCGACTCGACCGACGACGGACTGCGATATTCGAGCAGCCCCGGATTCATCAGCATCCCGTCTTTCCAAACCATCTCTTCGGTGAGTGCCTGTCCCATGCCCATCCAAACCGAACCGATGATCTGCCCTTCGACAGAAACCGGATTCAGTGCGCGCCCGCAGTCATGCGCGGCCCAGACCTTGTGGACGACGACCTCGCCGGTCTCTTCGTCGACACTGACCTCGGCGACTTGTGCGGAGTACGAGTATGCAGGCGACGGCCCGACGCCCGCGCCCTTGTGTTTGCCCCCACGCGCTTCCTGAGGAGGAGCATAAGATCCAGTACCGGTGAGCGCTCCGTGAAAATCAATGGCCGCGACGACTGCTTCCTCAAACGTCATCCAGTCTTTCGGCCCTTCGTCCTTGCGTTTCTGTTGCAGCGACCCGCGCAAAATCTGCCCCTCGACCCGTCCACTGACCGAATCTTGCTCCGCACTTGGGGACAACAACGAACCATGTGGGGACGGGCGCCCTCGCCCGTCCGGTCCGCGCGGGTTTTGCGCGGACTGGCTTTGTGCTGACTCTGATTGGTTCGTGAAAATTGCATCGTCGCGAAACACAAGCTCGTCGGTGGCACATCCCATCTTTCTCGCCGCCGCGGCAGCAATCAACTTCTTCACTTCCTCCGCCGCCCGCAGCGTCGCATTCCCCGCCATGAAAGTAACGCGGCTCGAATACGAGCCGATGTCAATCGGCGTCAGGTCGGTGTCGGCCGCGATCACTCGCACCCGAGGCAGCGAGCATCCCAACACCTCCGCGGCGATCTGCGCCGTCATCGTGTCCGATCCCTGGCCAATTTCAGATGCGCCGGTATACACCACCACGCCTCCGTCGCGATCGATCTTGATATTCACCGTCGAGTGCGGCATGTCGGAGCGAATAATCGAATTGGCCGCGCCGCTGACGTAGTGGCTGCAAGCAATGCCGAGACCGCGCCCCCTGGGCATTTTGCCCTTACGCTGTTTCCAGCCAGAGCGTTCCACCGTCTTCTCGATGCACTCGGGCAATCCGTAACTTCGCACGCGCAGGCCATTCACAGTGATGCACGGTGGCTGCAGCAGATTACGCTGCCGAATTTCCGCCGGGTCCATTCCAATCGACGCGGCGAGTTCGTCCAGCTGCGACTCAAAAGCGAAGCGGACATTCACGGTGCCGTGTCCACGCATCGCGCCGCATGCCGGCTTGTTCGTGAGCACGCGGTATCCGTCATACTGAATATTTGGAATGTCATAGAGCGCGCCGAGCAGCGCGCCGGAATATAGAATCGTCACTACGCCATAAGAGCAGTAGGCTCCGCCGTCCTGGACCACGCGCGCCTTTACGGCGGTGATACGCCCGTCATTCTTGACGCCGGTTTTAAGATCGATGATGGTGCGCGGCCGTCCGCGATGCGCCCAGAACACCTCCTCACGCGTATAAGTAATCTTCACAGGGGCCTGCGCCTTACGCGCAGCGACGGCGGCGATGATTTCCAGCGGGATCACTTCGCTCTTGCCGCCGAATCCGCCACCCACCAGCGGCTTGATCACCCGAATCTGCGACATTGGCATTCCCAGCACGAGCGATAACTTATGCTGGAGGTAGTACGGAACTTGGGTCGAAGACCACACAGTCAGGCGCCCGGGCTTCCCCGTGTGCGGATCGAGCTCGAACGACGCCAGCGTGGAATGCGGCTCCATGGCCGCGTGCGTCACTTCATTGGCGATAAAACGCGCCTCCGCCACCTCATCGGCGTCAGCAAAGCCTCTGTCGGGATCGCCGAAGACGTGGTGATAATCCTTCTCTAGATTCCCCGGCTTCGAATCGTGGATCAGATCCGTTTGCGCCTTCATCGATTCTTCAGGATCGAAATACGCCGGCAGTACTTCGTACTCAACATCAATCAATTCGAGAGCTCGCTCGGCGATCGCTTCGGAGACCGCAACAACACAGGCAATGTTATCGCCCACATAGCGGACTTTGTCGAGAGCCAGCGCATACTCGTCGTGGCCCACCGGAAGAATGCCGTAAGGGTTGGGGGCGTCTTTACCTACCACCGCGGCAATGACGCCGTCGAGAGCTTCTGCTCGGCTCGTGTCGATGCGCTTGATGCGCGCGTGCGGATACGGTGAATGCAGGATCTTCCCCGTCAGCATCCCGGGCACGTTGAGGTCGTCGGTATATTTGCCCGCACCCGTGGTCTTCTGCGCCGCATCGATCATCGCGGTCGCCTTGCCGATAATGGAGAAATCACTCATCTTGTCATTCCGAGTGACATTAATCTTGTTCATTCCGAGCGAGGCGAGGAATCTGCTTTTTTGCCTGCGCCGGAACGTTACTCAGCCAAAGACAGGCCCCGCCGTTCCGCTGCAATCGCCGCCCGGATTGCTTCGTACATCTGGCTGTAACCAGTGCAGCGGCAAAGATTACTACTGAGGGCAGCGCGCACATCGGCCTCGGACGGATCCGGATTCTCGGCCAGTAGCGACTTGACAGTCATCATGAAGCCGGGTGTGCAAAAGCCGCACTGCGCCCCGCCCCAGTCGCCGTAAGCCTTCTGGATCGCCGCGAGAGCGCCGTGTTCGCTTACTCCCTCGACGGTAGTGATTTCCTGGCCTTCGCAACTGGCCGCGAGCAAGGTACACGACATCATGGCAACGCCATCCACCAGCACCGTGCACGCGCCGCACGACGAATCATCGCATCCTCGCTTCGAGCCCGTCAGCTGCAAGTCCTGCCGCAATAGATCGAGTAAGAGCGCACTGGGCTCAATGGCAAGTTCGTGAGCACGACCGTTGACGCGCAGTTCGATGAGTTCTTTTTTCATGGGGAACCCAGCTTCTAGCTCCTACCTGCCGGCTTCTAGCGAGACTTCGACTGCCTTGGCTAGTAGCTAGAAGCTAGGAGGTATCAGCTTTCTTCAGTACATCGGAACTTTCCTGTCCACTCGCCGCGACCAGGCGTCGATGCCGCCGCGCATCGACTGCGCTCTCTCGAATCCCTGCTGCCTCAGCCACGCCGTCACATTCATTGACCGTATGCCATGATGGCAAACCACCACCACGTGATCCTCTGGATCAAGTTCCTGATGCGCCCGCGACGGCACATCGCCCATGGGCACCAATTTCGCGCCTTCGATCCGCGCAGTTTCGAACTCCCATGGCTCGCGAACATCGAGCAACGTGAAAGATTCTCCCGCATCGATCTTGCTCTTCACTTCTTCGGGAGTGATTTCGTATTCCATGATCGATGCTGTCTGAAGAGCTGCTACTTCCCGGTCCACTTCGGCTCGCGCTTCTCCATGAAAGCGCGGATTCCTTCCTGTGCGTCCGAAGTCTTCATCAGCTCGTCGAAATAAATCCGCTCGGCGCGAGCCAGCCCTTTGTCGAAATGCATCGAGTCCCAGGCGTAGGACGCTTTCTTGGCGAATGCCAGAGCCCCGGGGCTGAGCTTGCGCAAATGTTCAACCGACTCATCGACAGCAGCGGCCAATTCATCGTCGAGCACGGCGCGATTCGCCAGACCTATCTCCGCAGCCTCTTTGCCATCTATCATCCGCCCAGTCAGAATTAACTCTGCGGCACGTTTTTGTCCCACGAGTGCAGCCAGCGCGGTACACGCCACCGGCGGATAGCATCCCAGTTTAATCTCCGGAAATCCCCATTGTGCCGCTTGTGTCGTGTAGACCATGTCGCACATCATGGCTAGCTCTGCTCCGCCGCCCAGACAGTGTCCATGGACCGCGGCGATGGTGATTTTCTTCGTCGCGACCAGGACCCGGATCACGGCGTGAAACTTAGTCAACATGTTCTGGACCTTGTCGGGAGTGTGCGCGCCCACGTCGACGCCCGCAGAAAACGCTCTGCCCTCTCCGTTGAGAATGATCACGGAGACATCATGGTACGCCTCGATCTCCGCCAGAGAATGCGCCAACTCCTCCATCATGGCGACGTCGATGACATTCAGGGGCGGATGGCGCAGCACAATGCGAGCAACTGGCGGTGTGACATCGACTGCGAGACGGGAGTACGTTGTCTCTGTGGTCGGCATATGTTGAGTTCTTCTACGTTCACCCTCAGTGGCTAAAGCCGGCTCCTGCATTTCTCTCTCTCGGCACGGCTGGAGCCGTGCCCTTCCTAATCCCCCCGACCATGAACCAGCTTATAGGTTGATCGCCGACTTCCGGACTTCGCCGATCGTCGACAGCGGATCTCGCGCGCCGGTCTTTTCCGCGATCCATTTCTTTTCGTTGTTGATAATGTCGAGCAGAACCTTCTTGTCTGCCACCGATGGCATGTATTCCTTCAGGTGCTCTTCATACCCGCGATCGTCGAGCGGTTCCCCTGTCTGCGCGTGGAATTTCTGCCCGGCCCATTTTCCGATGGCGCGATTGAACTTGATATGTGGCGCATACAACTTGGGCTCGCCCGCTCTCAGGGCGCCGTTGAACCGCTCAATCAGTCCGGCTACTTCATCGCGATACAGAGTCCGGTTGTAATCGTTCAGGTCGTCGAGATCGGGAGCCTTGTCGTTCTTGGGTTCATCGTAGCGGCCTTTGACCCCCCATACGTAGGCCCAATGCGCCGACGAAGAATGATCGGTGCCGAAAAGATCGTAAGAACTCGATATCCACTTGTTGAGATATTTCTGAATCAGCCATGCCGGGATCACGCCCGCTTCCACGATGCGCCGCAGTCCATCATTGCCTGTACCCATGTGGAAGGCTTCTTCGCGCAGCATGTACGACATCGATCGGCCCAGGGGAGCGAAGGCAGAATACTTGAGCATCTGCAACTGAAATTTCCCGTCGCGGTCGACGAAGTCCGTGTACGTGAAAAAGTCCATCCAGTTGTCGACGTCGACATTGAAGGCGCCCAGTAGACGCTTGTTCTCAAACGACCGGCGCTCCAGCATTTTCTGCGCCTCAACCTTGCCCGAGTAGCCGAAGTGGTCGACCAGCAGGGCGCACATCTGCCAACCGTGCCGCATTTCTTCGATCATCACGCGCGTAATGGCTCGGCGATCCCACTCCGTAGGCGCGTTCTCGAGAAGATTGCGCTGTTGTTCCACGCTGGCAAACTCGGTATCGCCCTGATAGACGATCATGTTCATGAGCGCGTCGCGCATCTGCTGGGTGGGAATCTGGCGCAGGTTCTCCCACTTGCGGCGGCCCTTGTACGATCCGAACTCAATCTCTTCCGTATCGATGGCGCCATAAAGCGTGTCAAAGTGAAAGGCATCGATGTCGTCGCTATTGACGCCGATGTCTTTGCGCCAGTCGTTGAACAAACCGATCCAGTCACTGAACGTTCCAATCTTTGCTACTTTTCCCGGCATACTCCGAAAACCTTTCTAAACAGAGGCACAGGGGACGCGCCATCTCTGTGCGCCTCTGTGTTCTCTGTGGTTATCTTCTTACCCCATATTCAGCCAAACTGTTTTCAGTTCCGTGTAGTGTTCCATCGCGTGCGCTCCGAGTTCGCGCCCAAAGCCCGAACTCTTGTAACCGCCAAACGGGAGCGATGCATCCATCAAGCCATAAGTGTTGATCCACACAGTGCCCGCCTTAAGCCGGCGCGAGACGCTGTGCGCTTTCTTCACATCCCGCGTCCAGACTGCCGCGGCCAAGCCATACGGATTGTTGTTGGCCTCCTCAATGACCTCGTCGACGTCGTCGAACGTCAACACCGAAAGCACCGGGCCAAAGATTTCTTCCCGGGCAATCTTCATCTCGTTCTTGACGTCTCCGAAGATTGTCGGCTCTATGAAAAATCCCTTACTCCCGTCGACCGCGACGCGATTGCCGCCCGCGACCAGCTTCGCGCCATCCTTCTTCCCCGACTCAATGAAGCCCAGCACAGTCTGCATCTGCTCCTGGCTAACGATCGCTCCCAGCCGCGTCTTCGGATCGAGCGGGTCCGCCGGACGCATCTTCGAAGCGCGCGCGACCAGCTTCTCGGTGAATTCGTCTTTCAACTTGCTCTCAAGGAACAGCCGCGACCCGGCATTACAGACTTCACCTTTGCCATAAAAGATGCCGTTGATCGCGCCCTTCACGGCACTATCGATATCGGCGTCGGCAAAAACAATATTTGGCGACTTGCCGCCAAGCTCCAGAGTCACGCGCTTCAGCGTGTCGGCTGCGCCGCGCATGATCTCTTTGCCCACCGCAGTCGAACCGGTGAAGGCAATCTTATCGATCCCTGGATGCGCAACAATCGCCTTCCCCGTCGACGGACCGCCCGTAAGAATGTTGACGACGCCCGCAGGAAATCCGGCCTCGATGACCAGTTCTCCGAATCTCAAAGTTGTCAGAGGAGTCTGCTCCGCAGGCTTCAACACGATGGTATTGCCGCACGCCAGTGCCGGCCCCACTTTCCAGGATGCCAGCAACAACGGAAAATTCCACGGAACAATCAGGCCGACAACGCCGACCGGTTCGCGCAACGTGTAAGTAAAAGCAGTCTCGAAGGTGTTGACCGTCTCGCCGTGGATTTTTGTCGCGAGGCCGGCATAGTAGCGCAGGACATCGACGACCATTGGCATATCGACATAGCGGGATTCGAAGATCGGCTTGCCGTTATCGAGCGTCTCAAGTTCGGCGAGTTCTTCGATGTTCTTCTCGACCAAGTCGGCGAGTTTCCAGATGATGCGTCCGCGTTCACTGGTGGAAAGCTTGCGCCACCCGCCGCCGCGGTCCTCGAATGCCCTGCGCGCTGCATCGACGGCGCGATCGACGTCTGCAGCCGAGGCTTCCGCGATCTGCGTCAGCACTTCGCCGGTGGCCGGATTGACGGTGTCGAATTTCTTCACGCCATCCACCCACCCGCCGCCAATCAGCAACCGCCCGGGCTCGATCTTCACTTTCGCTGCAGCAAGCATCTGTTCCTCGTAGCGCCGGCAGCTCGCCGGTGTCGGGCGGGCGCCATCGCCCGCCCCTCATTCGCTAACTACTTCGCCTTGAAAATCGCCGGTCGCTTCTCCACATATGCCGCCAGCCCTTCCTTCGCGTCTTCGCTCTGGAAGAGCAGTTGCTGGTTCTCGCGCTCGACGGCCAGAGCCGACTCCATCGGAATCTCCCAACCAGTCTGCACCGCGCGCTTGATGCGTCCCACGGCCTTCGACGCCTTGTTAGGCGGGCAGAACTGCTTGGCGTACTCCATGATGTTTTCTATGAAGCCGTCGCGCTCGAATATGTCGTTCACAATGCCGAGTTCCAGCGCCTCTTCGAATGAGAATGTGTTGCCCGTCACCATCAGTTCGATGGCTTTGCTTTTTCCAACCATGCGCGAGAGTCGCTGCGTACCGCCGGTACCGGGAAGAACGCCCAGGTTCACTTCCGGCAGGCCAATCTTTCCCGCATCCTTGCGCGCGACACGGATGTCGGCTGCCATGGCGATCTCCAGCCCGCCACCGACGCAATGGCCGTTAATAGCTGCGATCACCAGCTTCGGCGTGTGCTCGAGACGCAGCAGCATTTCGTTGGCGTGCAGGCAGAAGTAATACTTGAACGTTGGATCGACGCTGGACAACATCTTGATGTTCGCGCCCGCGGAGAAGAATTTGTCGCCCGCGCCGGTCATCACGATCACGTAAACTTCGTTGTCCATCCGCGCTTTGAGGATGGCCTCGTCAAGCTGCCGATTCATTTCGTAGGTGTAGGTATTCGCGGGGGGATCGCACATCTCGATCACCGCTACGCCGCCGTCGATGCGGTAGTTGACTAACTGCTTCGTGGTTTCGCCGGCTGCCGGCTGCACTGTAGTCGCCATCTTTGTGTCTCCTTCTATCTCGGTAAATACTTTTGTCATTCCGAGCGAAGCGGGGAATCTGCTGTCGCTCACCCTCGAACTCAACGCCCGTCGCTATGCCTCTTCGCGCCCGCCATCACGCCTCGTAGGAAGACATCACCCATCTCCCGCGCAATCGACGCCGCGTCCGCGTCCACGCGAGGGTTGTGCCAGGTGTAAATCCAGTTCATCATGCCAAACAGGCTCAGCACCGCAATGCGGGTGGAAAATTGCAGTCCGCGGTGGGCCTTCAAATCGTCGAGCAGGCCGACGCAAATCCGGTAGTACTCCCGTTTGATGGCCGCAACTTCCGAGGCGAAACCATTTTTCAACGCCTCAGCCTCGTGCGACAAAACCTTCATCGCTGCCTGATTGGCGAGAAAATATTCCAGGTGATTGAGAATGAAGATCCGGATGCGTTCTTCGGCGTCGCTCACCCCTTCCAGTCGCGCCTTCAGCCGCTGCACAATCGTGGTGAACGTATGCTTCTGGATCAAGTACAGCAGCCGCTCTTTGGACTCGAAGTAGTAATAAAGCCCCGCTAGAGACATGCCACTCTCACGCGACAGGTCGCGCATCGAAGCGCCTTCGTACCCTTTCTTGCAGAAGACCTCGGTGGCATGAGCGAGGATTTCGGCCAGGCGCCGGTCATAACGGGTCACCGGAGGCGCCGGAGCGCGCCGCCGCGACGCACTAACCCGAGTTGCGGTGGAAGGAGTCGCCATAAACGTGAAGCGGCGTATTCGAACGTTCGTTCGAATAAAGTATACGCCGATGTGATCCTGATCACAAGTGTGCCGCGCTATTCGGACTTCCTGCTCTTGGCGGCTGCGTCGTACGCTCGCCCCAGCAAGTCGAGAGCATCGTGAACATCCGCATCGGAAGAAAGCTCAAAAGTGAACCATCGGGCTTCTTTCATTTCCCCTGACAAGGTGCGGATGCGGGAGTCGTTGAGGCCAGCGAAAACCGAGGCATGTGCTTCCAATTTGAACGCCAGCGAATTCGCAGATTCCAGACCGCGAGTCTCTGGCAGCGCGGCAAACATTTTGTCTCCTCGATAGAGGGCTGTGAAGCCGAAGAAGGAGCGTATGTTCACTTGAGGCCAGTCGCCAACTTCGGCTGCTAGTGCAGCGGACCAGGCTTTCATCTGCTCAGAAATGGCGGGCAGATTGGGTCGGGCTCTCGATTTCTTCATACGGCTGTGGTGCTAGTTCCTCGCGTCTGCCAGAACGCGCTCAATCTCAGCCTTAAGGTCGGCCGTCAGCGGTAGAAATGGCAGACGTGATGGCCCCCCGTAGTAGCCATTGAAGTCCATGCCGTACTTTATGCCCGGGACACCGAGATCGCTCCCCACGCGTTGAGCCGCCTTGGCGATTCGTTCCTGCTTCAGGCGCGCCAGGTCAGCGTCGCCTTCCATCCATGCGGCGTAGATTTCGTAGCAGGCGGTCGGCGCCGGGCAGGCAAAAGCGAGAATCGCCCCTACCGCACCGGCATCGAGCGATGGCTGCAGTTTCTGCGCCGCTCCCACTAGCACCTGAAATCCGACTTCTTTCTGGCGCGTCTTCATCTTGCCTACCACCGTCACCGCGGACGAAGACGGCTTCGCGTCAGAGATCCCTGACAACACTCCCACGGGTACCATTTGCCCACCGTCGGCACTGGCTCCCGTGGCGGCCGCGGCGAGCATCCGCGGCGTAACCGCCTCAAACGTTTCGGTGACGGTGGCGCTGCGCTTGATGTGGCGCGTGCCGTCGACCATCTTGCGAACTTTTTCTACATCGCCGCTGGACTCCTTGATTGCAACAATATTCGGATG
>WNGK01006780.1_pt1 | contig 12025 bp, 12 predicted proteins | sample 5400601 | NCBI WGS metagenome assembly WNGK01 (sample SAMN13153376, study PRJNA577476) | soil metagenome | isolation source: 60 cm soil or saprolite under Garry oak tree replicate 1 | place: USA:California | collected 2016-06-15
GCCCACGCGCGACGTTGATCGGTCCATTGGCCAATGTGCTCGAGCTTAACGCTCAGAATCCCCGCATGGAGATCATCCAAGCGGCTGTTGAAACCGAAGCTGTGAACGGAACGTTTCACAGAACCGTGGTTCCGAAGCCTTCGCACTACGGCGGCAATGTCCTGACGGTTGGTAATGACCGCCCCTCCATCGCCGTAAGTCCCAAGGTTCTTCTGGATGATGAAGCTCGTACAGACGGCGTCGCTCAGTTCACCCTGCCTGAACCCGTCTCCATGGCCGTCAATTCCCTGTGCATTGTCCTCAACAACCCAGAGGTTGTGGTCCTTTGCTATTTTGCTTATCGCCTTCATATCGGCGCATTGGCCGTAAAGGTGCACAGGAACGATACCCACGGTGCGCGGCGTAATGGCTGCTTTAATCTTGGCAGGATCGATATTATTGGTCTCAGGAACCGTATCGACAAACACGGTCTTTCCGCCCGCAATCCAGATCGCTTCCGCTGTGGCGAAAAAGGTGTTTGTCGTTGTGATTACTTCGTCGCCTGGCTTCACCCCTAGCGCCATGAGCACAAGCCAGAGAGCATCGGTACCGGAGTTTACCCCGATAGCATGCTTCATGCCCAAGTATTGGGCCAATTCACACTCAAAGCGCTCGCAGGTAGGTCCCGTTACATAAGCCTCACTTTCGAGGACAGCCCGAATAGCCCTGTCGATCTCGTCCTTGATGCTGTGATATTGGCGGCCATGTCCGTAAAACGGGACTGTAATCTTAGAGGCAGGCATCGTTATTGTCGCAGTCATAGCTTTTCTCCGCACTTTATGGAACGCTCAAATGACATGCTGGTGCTCTTCTGAAACGCTTTCACACTCTGAAGCCCATGGTCGCCTTAACGTATTGAATCGTTTCAATTGACTTGTACTCCATCCCAGCTCCGACCGCTAAACGCAAAAATGTGATCCGAGCAAACTAAAAAACCACTACTAGTGGTCGTTGACTCTGATAAGCGGGATTTCGGTCAGGGTCACTCCGGCGTCCGGCCCCCCAATCAGATTCCAGTGTTTCTTGAATGCTGTTCGATTGGTAGCCTTAAGCCTTGGTGTTGAATGAGTTGCAGCCATACCTCTGCGCTCTTGTTGGTCTTTGCGGAATCGTGCCATGGCCGCTGGGAGCTGTCTCTCGCCACAATTCAAATGCTCGTTCTTCGGTGCAATCCAGTCAGCGCTTAATCTGGATTCGCCATCGTTCTAAGGGGAAGGTTGTAAAGATCGTCAACCAGATGATGGCGGCGATTTACTGCTTACGATTGGGGAAGCTTTTCCGTTGGGAGTGAAGTGCGGCGCGGACCCCAATACCCTGTACGAGGTCATCAAGGGCTCTTCTGGATATTCAAAGATGATGGACCTGCGTCTGCCAGGATTCTTGTTTAAAGGATCGTTCCAGCCCGGCTTCAAACTGGATCTCATGAAGAACGATTTGAACTTGGCGCTTGAATCGGCCAAAGCTGCGGGAGTCCCTCTTGATTTGGCCTCTGAGGCTGCACAGGTCTTCGCCGTAGCAAGGTGGTGTGCATCTTGTGGCCAGCGTCCACTAGTCGCTTGGCCACGGAAAGACCCATAGCGCCTCAGCCTATAAATCCGACGTTCACGTGGTCCGACTCCTTGTGGACGGTCACTTCTGTAAATTGAAGTAGAGCCGCCCGCTGTATTTGCCCGCTTCGTTTTCCATCGAGTAAAAAGACGCGTCGATAGCTCCCAGTGCTTTGATCGCGACGCCGTGGGTCTTTCCGTCGATCATCCGCTGTAACACTATCTTGGAAATTGTCAGGTAAGTCTTTCCGCCGTTTTCTGCAGTGATTGGCCAATCGATGATCATCTGCGTATTGAGGACGCGATTGAGAGGTTCGTAGTGGCAAAAGCTGTCGGTAGTCACAGTCTTCTGATCCCACTTTGGATCTCCGCCGAGAATCTCAACCACCCTGACGAGTCCGAAATCCTTGACATACTCAGCCTTGCGCTGCACCGAGTATGTCGTTAGTTCCAGCAGGCCGTGATCGGCCACCTTCTTTCCGGCAAATGCACTCAAATCCCAGCGCAGGATTACGTGGTGCGTCTCATCCACCGTCAGCAGGTTAATCGTTTTCTTCGCTCCATCCTCGACAGACCAGTCATTCTCGTTCACCTCCGTATCCACGAGGTCGATCATGCTGTCCTGCGCAACTTTGACAGTTTCGGCAAAGCGCGCGGGATCGGCAATTGGTGGATGATACGGAATCGGGCCGCCTTTGTCGGGCCCCGCAGTCGCCGCATCCACGATGTCGACCTTGATGTAGTCCACGTCAACACGGTATTTCTCCAGTCCCCAGTCCATCAGAGCCATGTGCCCGAACACCGTATCTCCGGGCTTCGCGTCGAAACCGGCAGTCGTCATGCTGATGGTGTGCCAGTTGGTCGTATCCGGGATGTCATATTCCATGAGGTTTGCATCGTCATCGGTGCTTCGCTGGGTCGCTACTTGTAGATTCACACGGCGCTGCGCATGGCTCACGCGGATGCGGGCTTCGATGCGGAATTCAGGGCCGGGTTTTTGCATGAGGCTCAGATCCATTTTGTCGGAAACCTTGCGCTCAATCAGTGCCCACCAGATGCCGCGCTTGTCCGTGGTGCCATCGACAAGGATCGAGGCGTAGCTATCGCCTCCCTGACGGAAGTCCATGGTGGCGGTTCCGTCGCCAGGACGAAATAGCCAACCCTTGATGCCGTCGGGATCGAGTTGAACCGACGGACCGTTAAAATCATCAATGAACTGGGCTGAGGCGTGCCCAAGGAAAAAAATGCCGCCGCGCAGAGGAAAAAGAACTGCCGTGAGCGATGCCATTTCATGGAAACCCACCCCGGTGCACGTCCTGCCTGAGAGCCGATACTAGCCAGCAAACCCTGTCTTACGACAATCATTTCGTCTGACTCTGCTGCGTCTCTGCCGCGACCGCGGACAGCGTCACAACCTCTGCGTTGGGCACAGCTTGATACAGTACGTGACTCATGCTGTTGTCCCGACCGACAATTACATGGTTTGTCCGCTTCCCCTGCCGGACTTCCGCTGTTTGCCACGATGAGGGCACATATGTCTTCAACGTTAGCGGGAGGCCGTAGCTCACGTCTGTCAGATCGCTGCGCAGCACTACCGAGATGACGTCGCCTTCTCCATAGGAGAAGACCTGGCCATGCATGCGCTCCCGCATGTACTTGGTGACATCCTGAAAGGTCGCGACCCACAACCTGTCTGCTTTCGATTTGACGTAACCGAAATAGTCTCTCAACTCCGCGCCCGTCTTCGGTTTCCAACCGACACCATCCACACCATGAAAGACCAGCACCAGCCATATGTTGTCTTGCGCGGCAGTCTTGTCGACCCATGACTTCATCAACCCCATCGGCGTTTCCGTCAGTGGTCCCCGCTGCCACCGGACATATTCTTCGCGGGAAGCGGCGGGGTCCATATTGTTCCAGCGATCGAGATCGTCCACGAATGCATCCGGCATGTGGTTGCGCGCAACCTGGTAGCGCAGCAGTGCGGAGTGGACGGCGCGTTCGTTCTCGGTGCCGTAAGGACATTCGACCGAGAACGTGTGCTTGAAACCGAGGTGGTCAAGGATGTCCTGCCGGCTCTTCTCGAGCTCGTAAGCCAGATTGGCATCATCAAGAACAGCCAGCCGGGGATGCGTTACGGTGTGGCTGGCAAATTCGTATCCACGCTGCGACAGTGCGCGCAACTCCTCCCAGGTAATGTTATTGAGGCTGGCGGGGGAGGCTTCATGCTCCTCACCTCTCGGAAAGGCGCCCTGTCGCACCTTCGCGTAGCACTCGTCGATGAGTTGATATGCCTGCTCGACATTCTTTCCTTCGTCATAAACTTCTCCGGCCCGAGTCTGATAGTCGATCGCTCCTTGATCGCCCAGAAATGGGATGGCTGAAGCACGCTCAAGAAAATTGTCTCTATTGGTAGGAATGCTCGCCGTTTCCTCGATGATCGCCTTTGTTGGGCGGCCAACAAACGTGCCGTGGTACTGCGAACCGGGAATGTTTCCGGTGATGATGAAGAAAGTAGCAGGAAAACCGAAGCTATCCATAATAGGCACGGCTACGCGGAACTGATTGATTGTCCCGTCGTCGTAGGTGAGCGAGACCGCTCCGCTCTTGCCGTACTGCCACTTGGTAATCTCTGTTCGTCCCACTTGGCCGTGGGCGATGGCCGAGCAGGCGATCATCAGCCCGACGACGGTGACTGCACCAACCTTGGACGTCATTCCCGGCCCCTCGATCCGGAATCGAATACCCTATGAAGGGGTCGAGAATATCGGATAACCGTGCAAAAGCCAATCAGGTTTGATTGTTCCCACTGTGCGAAAACGCGAAGTTTGCAAGGAGGTGGAGAATGGAGTAAGAATTCTGCGCAACGCTCGGCGGAGGTCATGATGGCTGTGAAGGCTGTGAAGGCTGTCAACAAGATGAATGGGTTGGTTCAGAGTGGCGCCCGTCGCGCGGTTCCGGTGGGTTGCGTGATCTGTGTTCTCTCGGTGGTTGCCTCGCTGTCTGGCATGGCGGGGGCCTCTCCATCACCCGTTGTTCATGTATGGGAGAAGCAAGAACTCACATTCACAGCTTCCCGCTCCTGGTCGAATCCCTACACCGAAGTTACCGTCTGGGTGGACTTAGCCGGGCCGGGTTTCCGAAAGAGAGTCTACGGCTTCTGGGATGGTGACCGGACGTTCCGTGTTCGACTGCTCGCTCCGGCACCTGGCGACTGGTCATGGCGAAGCGGTTCCAGTCCTCCTGATCCAGGCTTGGCCGGCAGGAGTGGCCAGTTTCAGGCTGTCGCCTGGAGCCAAGAAGACAAGCAAAAGAATACTCTGCGAAGAGGTTTTCTCTGGGCCACGGGCAATCACCACGGAATCGAGCAGGCGGACGGCACCCCGTTTTTCCTCATCGGCGACACCTGGTATTCCGCCGGGACAAACCGGTTTCAATGGTATGACGATGACAAGCAACGTCCGCTTGGGCCGGACGCCGGCTTCAAGGACTATCTTCGCTACCGGAAGGCGGAAGGCTACAACGCCATCCTGATCATTGCTGCGTTTCCCGCCTGGGCAACCGACGGATATCCCGTGGACCTGTTTATGGACAACCCCGAACGGACTTGCGTTCGATCGGCATGGACGGAATATGGCACGAAGAGCGCCAAGAACATGGAGAACGAAGGCGGCCGTCCGTTTCAGTTTCCCGGCAAAGTGCCCGGCTTTGAAAACGTCTTCCCCGACATGGACCGGCTCAATCCTGCGTACTTTCGGTATCTGGATCGCAAGATTGACTATCTTAACGAGCAGGGCTTCATTCCCATCATCGAAGTTGCACGCCGTGACACCGGCCAGGTTTGGAAGAAGTACTATTCCTGGCCCGATTCCTACGCACGGTATATCCAGTACGTATGGTCCCGATATCAGGCCAATAATACCGTTTTCAGTCCTATCCATTTTGATATCGACGAGGATACGATTCCCGCCAGCGACTACAACGCTGCGGTTCGAATGGTGATGGCGAAGTTTGGCCCGCCGCCTTACGGCCAATTGCTCACGGCGAACTCCAATCCATCAACCCTGGTAAACTTCGGAGAAGATTCCTGGGTGACTCTGCACCAAATGGGGAACGAGCGCGAGCACGACTGGTGTTGGTACCTGACGGAAATTTATCACTCGCCGAATTCCGCACCGGCTCTGAATGGCGAACCCTACTATGCCGGATACAAAGACGTGTTCGGCCTCGGCAACGGCGGATATCAATACGGTGCGGAGGGCGGCTCAGATAAAGATAGTCAGTACGTGCGCTCGTCGATGTATGGAAGTTTTCTGTCCGGAGGACTGGCGGGTCATGTCTATGGCGCCGAAGGCATTTGGGGCGCCGATATCGAGCCTGGGTCACCCGTGAAAATGTGGGATGCATTCCAGTGGCGCTCAGGCGCTGAACTGCAGCACCTGAAAACGTTCGCATTCTCTGTAGGCAGGAGGTTTCAAGAACTCGTGCCTGACGCGAATCTGGTCTCGCCTAACAAAACGCATGTCACCCTTGGCTATGAAGGCTGGGCGTATTCAGCACGCACACCGGACAGGAAAATCTTTCTCGCCTACTTCGAAAAGGGCTGCCCGCGCAGCCGGATTCGCGCTGCGCTTCCCTTGAGCTCGTACCGCGCAGAATGGTTTGATCCCCGAGTCGGAAAATGGCAAGATGCAGGGAGCGGAAAAGTAGAATCATCCTCCACCGGAATCATCGAGCTGCCCGACTTTCCGGATGATCGCGACTGGGGTCTCCGCCTGGAGTACGCCACGCCAACGGCCCAGCCTGTTCACTAGCGTCTAGGGTCCTGGTCTGGTCGCATGCCTCGCGCGCCGATCTGCGCTTCCGTGTGCCCGCTCTTCTACATTTTAGGCACGTTCCAGATTTGTAACACAAGGGAATTTCGCGTGCCGCCTGGACTCTCCCGACGCTGGAGTACGCCCCTTGGCCCAGCAACTTTGCACACACATGCACTACGGGTGGTACTTCATTTTTTCAGGGAATGAAGATAACTTCTTTGGAATCTATGGTGCCGGAAGGGGGAGTCGAACCCCCAAGGTACTAAGTGCCGGCGGATTTTGAGTGTGAATCTAGACTTTTGCAAATCCTAGCACCCTCAGCGGTCACCCAAAACCGGCCAATGAGGGTCACCTGAAAACCGGCCAACGAGAATAAGGCCCGGGACGTTGATTCCGGCGCGAGGCACTGTAGCCTTCGTCGGTATGAGCAACGTCTTGAGCGAAGAAAAAAAACAACAAGTGGTAGCCCTGGGACGACTGGGATGGCCTTTGCCGCGCATCGAGCATCATGTAACGAGTGGAATCGCGGTCTATGGAAGCGATCCGTTGTCGCGGGGGACGAGTGTAACTCACCAGAAGACAACCTCGACTCATTGGACTGCATATCCGGCGCGTGGCTGGAAAGGCTTGCGGGCAAGGGCTTTCACGGCGACTCTGCCCAAAGCCTGCCCGCCGATGACAAGTGGTTTCGTGTCTTTCGCGCCGCCGGCTCTCCGCCGGATAGCCAAACATCAGACAGCAGGGGAACGTGTCAAAGCGCAGCCCTTGAGATGACGCTCATGTTCTTGCGCTACGCTAAAATCGCCTATAACGCTGTAAGGTACTTAACAAAAGATACGCCTCCGGACCCGGCCAGAAAACCAGTCTATGCGGTCGTCATTCCGAACGTAAATCGCCAACTGATCGACATTCTATCCACGTTGGTCTTCATGCTCGACGACCTTGTACCCCGCCACAACTGGTACGAGCGTTCGGGATACCGTGGCACTGGAGGTCACGATCTACGTTGAAGAGCAAACCGTCAATCGGAGCAGCGACAGTGTCGTAGCGGAACGCTCGAAGTTCTGTTGGCTCCTGCCGCACCTGCATGGACATGTCTGAACTCCCAAAATCGTCGTTATGGACTGCAGCAAACAGGAGTTGGCAATCGAAGAACTGGCGCGCGATGTAGGCGACTCGTCGGAGTGGGTCGACCTCGGCGGCGAGCTTCTCGATGTCTATCCGCTCCCCTTCATTCCGCTTGGCATTTCCGTCTTTTACGATCGTTAGAAGGTGAGCGTCCGACCAACGCACCTGTTCGAGGAGCGGTGTTTGTGCTGAAGTCGAGGAATGCACGGAGAAGAGAGGATAGCGGTGCGCCGGCGACGGACGCGAGCGAGAACGAAGACGGTAAGATCGCGGGCGCCCAACTCGACCCGGTTTCCGCTTATACGTGGTACCCTCGCAGAAAAAGCGGCGGCCCCGATGCTTGAACAAATCGAGGAAGGCAAGAGAAACATCAGCCAGGTAATGTCTCCTCAATAAACTGGCCGAGGCCGAAGGCAGAGCTGCCGCATGGTTGAGAAACACCAAGAAACATTCTGGTTTCTCCGGCGGCGGTGAGGTACAGATCGGCGGACAAAAACAAAAGAAGATGCACGCCGTCACCCGCTAGGGCTGGCGTGCTGATCGAGTGACCTTTGCATCCTCTCACGGATGCTTCCGAACAGTTACGTTTTCAATCCCCCGTCAGAACGGGCCTGAAACCGAGTTCTCTACACTCGAGTCTCCGAAGTACCGGACGACGTGCTGGACAAAAGTCCGGCACTCTCGCCAGCGCCCGCGCCTTCCTCGACGTCGCTTGAATCTTCGTATTGGTCGATGTGCAAGCGATTCATATTGACGAAGCGTCCCAGCGGAGTCGCCGTCTTGAGCCATTCTTTCAATTGATAGAAGGCGGAATACGTCGCTCGCATGGTTCGTAGCCTGAAGCCGAGTGTCGCCCTTTCAGCGCGAGATAGCGGATAGCCAAGTTCCACCAGAAGTTCTCCAACCAGCCCCTCCAGCCGAGCCACCTTGTCATCCGAAAGCTGCCGCTTCCACCGACCCACCGGGGAAAAGCTTCCAGACTTCCATTCCTCGGTAAACGATGTATTGGGAACACGGATCGCACCGATTTTCGCTTTGCGAATCTTCTCGTAATCCAGGTTCTCGCCGATAAACGCACCGACTTTCGTGAGCGCTTCCTCGGGATGGAGCACCAGATCCTCGAAGCGGACCTCCATGTAGTCCGGTCCGATGGCCCGGCCGTGGCCCCGGCCGGTTTGGACTTTCCACATCCAATGAAGCGCGGAAACATACAGGCGGTGATTCCGGTCCCAGCGGAAAGGACGAATGAACTCTTTTGTATCCAGGGCGTATGCTACGTCGCGTCCGTCGCGTATCACATGAATAAAGAGAGCGTCAGGAATCTGCCTTTTGATAGTCGGAATATAGAGAAGATTATCGGGGCCCCACACAGCCCAGTGCTGAAAGCCGCCGGCGCGCGCCATTTCCCCCATCACGGCGCAGAGGAATTCGCCGCCCGTGGTCACAGAGGCAACAACTTTTTCTGTTATTTCGCCGGCATCCAGGCCGGAGCGCCGGAACTGTCTCGTCCGCAGCCAACAGCGCATCAGCTGGCGCCTGGTGGCAACGCTGCAAAAGTCTCCAAATCTTGGAACCAGCAGATCAAAGACACACGGTTCTGTTCGGTAAACCGGAAAGCACCCCGATGACAGGAGCATGTGATACAGCATCGTGTTCCCCGACCGCGCCGAACCAACCACAAATATTGGCGCCTTGTCCGTGGTTGACACCTTACCGGTCACTCGGGTCCAACACACGCCTGTGGAACGGACGCCGGCGCCAACGTCCGCGAAGCCGCGGAAGTCTTGTCAGCCTTCTGACGCCAGGTTCGATGCCGCAAACGGTTCGCATTTTTCGTGAGCACGAAACCAAGATAGATTTCGGTTCGGTCCAGCGCCGAGAGTTGCTTAGGGCTCCATCGCTTCGCGTATTCAGCCAGACGCGGCTGCTTTGACAAGCCCGCCAGCACCTCCAGAAGAAGGCAATTCAGGTTGTGATAGGCAGGCGGGCTCAGATACGCGCAATCATACCAACTCCACTTGCTTCTGTAGTCCCAGCGTGGCAGCGCATACTTGAGCCCGGCGATTCCCTCTTCAAACAAGCGACCCACAACAGGCTCTTCGGTCTCGACATACAAGTCATAAAGACCGATAAGCGAGGTCATGAAGCCGTCGAGAATGCCCGGAAGCGGGCCACCTGGAATCTCCATGTATAGAGTGTGGCCTTCCAGCAAAACCCGGACTCCGGAGTCTTTGACATCGAGTTCAAATACTTTCGCTGAATTCTTGAGAAGCTCCAGCAACTCGGGTCGCCTCGTCAGACGCCACGCGCGAACCAAGGCGCTAATCACTAGGCCCTGAGTGTATGCCGAGATCCACGGCGCCTTGAGCAGGACTGCGCCGTTGGGGTAATCGAAGTTCATCGGCCAAACAACCGTGCCGTCGCTGCGCAAGACGGCATTCTTCTCCAGCCAGGAAACCTGTTTAAGGAAAGCGCTCAGGTTCGCTTCATTTCCGCGCCGGAGGTAGTGCCCTAACTGGACCAGTCCGTACCAAGCAATGTAGGCCGGCCAGTAAACGGCACCTGTCACTCGATACCACGCCTTGGGAATCCCGTTCGGATCCAGCCTAGCGTAAGCGTGTAGTTGCAGGCTTTGGCCAGTGCACCGGCAGGCAGTGCCGTGGAGCGTGCTGCTTCGATCTGCTTCCGGATCCCATCCAGTAGCGGTCGCGATTGTTCCTGACGCAGAGCATGGCGTGCCTCCAGGCCCAGTCTTTGGCGGCGGGCCTCGGCGTCGATCGCGAAGAGCTCATCGATCTGCGCGACGATCGGCGTCGCCACTGGATCCTTGGGATTTAACTGCACCGCCTCAGAAAAATATCGTTCCGCATGTGACCAGCAGCCCGCATGAACGATCTTCGGCCCGCCGATCTGATCGTAAGCCGCATATCCGTCTGTCTGCAGAAGACCTTCGAACTGTCCCAGAAACTGCCTCGGTCCATCGCGTCCGCGCCCCAGACGGAAGTCGAACACCACCGTTCCTCCGGGTCGGCCGTATTGCCATAGATATGCTTGGTGATTCTTCTCTCGGCGCTCGTGCATCTGCACGTCCACCGGGGTTTCATCGGCCTGAATGTAGGTGCCGTTGATCAACTCTCGTCTCATGGCCGAGACCATGGGGATCAGCAACTCGCCTACTTTCAGAACCCAACCGTCCAGCGTCGCCCGGCTGAGTCCAGGCCGTGTCCCGTTCCAGAATCGCACTCTGTCGGTAGAGTGGAGTGTGGTCGCAATACTTGCTGACGACCGTGTCGATCACGATCTGGTTGCTTGCCAGGCACTTCTCGATGATCCGTGGCGGCAACGGCGCCGAGATCACCCCTTGTTCCTCGCACGACTTACAAGCACGCTTCTCGCGTCTGCTGACCAACACGAAGTACCTCACCGGTTCCACATCCAGCTGGGAGCTTTCCTCGTAGCCGATCACTGTCGTTGGTTTACCGCAGCCTTTGCAGACGCTTTGCTCCGGCGTGCAAGCCAAGATCCGCTCTACCCGCGGAAGGTTCGCGGGCAGTTCCAGCCTTCCCGGATGCTGGCGCTTCGTCTTCGCCGAGGGCTGTAGCGCTGGGCGCTCATTCTCCGCTTGGACTTCCACATTGCTGACTCCCGGCTCCAGTTCCAGCAACTCCAGCTGTGCATCGGAGAACTTGCTGCCCGGCCCGTACTTCGCGATCCGCACGAGCCGCAGTCGCTCTTCCAGTAAACGGATCTTCAGTTCCGCATAGTGCAGCCGGTTTTGGTAGCTCTCCAACCTGCTGCTCACCGCCGTAAACAGCGGCCCCGCAAGTTGCCGCTTCAGTTGTTCGACCAGCTCAAGCTCGGAAGAAGTCGTCGAAGAAGTCGTTACCGTGGACACCGGCGATGGATGAGGAGCCTCACTCACGATGAGTTACTAAAACTAAATATCTGGAACAGGAGGTGCAAGTCCTCTACCCAACCTAATAGAGGTGAAGGGTTAGCAAAGCGCAAGGGTGAAATAACACTCGCCGCGAGGCGGGGCCTGAAAGAAGCGCGGAGCAAAGACGCGAGCCGATGAACAAGAACCGGATGTGAGGCCTACGGTGGCGGGCGAGCAAGCCAGTGATTGCGAAGCCCATATCCATCAAGTCCACTGGTGGTAAATCCGGCGACTGTGCGTCGAAGGCGGTTGAACTTACCTCGGGAGATCTGCGGCATGTCACAGAATCGTGACGGAGGATGAAGCGATTCATTCTGACCGTGCTGCAGAAGTCAGCAGAGGGCGTAGTACTCCAGAAGAACGGAGGAAGGCCCGAACGGTACCCCGCAAGGGGAATAAAGGGAGAGGTCAGTAAGCAGTGCGATCTCAGGGACGACAGGCGGCAGAAAAGCCAATATTGTTTGGCCTACTGGAGGCAGGTAGGGGTGAAGCCCCGAGGGGCGTCCACGAAGGGACCGACTCGCCTCCTGGCGACGCACGATGCCGAACGCCCGGCT
>WNGK01006781.1_pt1 | contig 12025 bp, 24 predicted proteins | sample 5400601 | NCBI WGS metagenome assembly WNGK01 (sample SAMN13153376, study PRJNA577476) | soil metagenome | isolation source: 60 cm soil or saprolite under Garry oak tree replicate 1 | place: USA:California | collected 2016-06-15
AGGCCTTGGCCGGCCGCTTGTTCCTGAAGATCGCGCCGCTGCCGACGAAGGCCTCGATGTAGAGCTCGTGCGGCGGCATTAAGCCGATGATGCGGTGATAGACGCCGTCGGCAGCTTTGCTGCCGGGGTAATCGCGCAGCGCCGCAGATCCGGCACCGCTGGATTCGGCGAGGCCTACGATCGGCCCTTTCGGTACTTCACCCAGTAAGCGATCAACACGAAGACACACCAGCCATTGAGCGCGCCAGCCCAACCGTCGATGCTCGCCCCGAGAATCATCGAGCCGATCGATCCGATCGAAAACTGGGTGAACGTCATTTGCGCTGCCGGCGCGATGGCCGCTCGCGGTAGTACTGCGCGAGCACTTCATCGACCGCGCGCTGCGCCGCCTGGCCGCGCGCGACGAACTCAGGGAGCGGCGAGGCCTCCGCGCCCTGCCCCTGGTCGGGGCCCGGCGTCACTGATTCGGCGGCCTCCCCGCGTAAAAAAAAGGGGACAGTGGTCCTGTCCCCAACTGTTGTGCCGTCGCGGGGAGGATGCGACGGCGCGGCAGTTCGTTTCATCGTCTCGTGAGGGCCTGCTCAAATTGCAGGTCGCGCTCGATTTTTAAGGTCTGCTCGGGTTGCAGTTTGCTCACGACTTCGACCTTGAGAGCGATCCGGCGCTGTAGCGCAGCGATCGACTGGCGCGTGATGCCCAGGGCGTCTTTCAGTTCGGGGTAGAGGTTGCCCTGGTTGGGAAGGGCCTCGGCGATCGCGAGCGCGTCGGCGAGGTGAAGTGCTGCGTGCCGCAGCTGCAGCAGGCACTCCGTTTGCGGATCGATCGGCTTCGTGTCGGCCATACAGCTTCCCCTGTTCTGGCGTAAGCGCCCTGAGCTTCAGAGCGCCTGAGCGTTCGCGGGGAAGCGCGGGGGCGCCGGCCACCCCGAGAACTCAGGACGCGGCGGGTAAACTACGCCAAGGGTCTAGGCCTGTCAAATGCCTTGGCCTGTTGCATGTCCACGGGGACACGAGTAGAACGTTTACCCATCAGTCACGTCACGCGGGGAAGCGATGAAGACAACGGTTCAATTCTTGGACGCTGTGCGCGTCCGCCACGGACTCACTTCCGACTATCAGCTCGCGAAGTTCCTGGGAGTGACTCACACCACGATCAGCAACTACCGCGTGGGTCGCAGCATGATGGGCGAAGAAATGTGTCTGAAGATCGCCGCTACCCTGAGTCTCGACGATCCGGGCGAGGTCCTGGTGGCGATCGCGCACGAACGCGAGAAGCGGCCCGAGGTCAAGCGCGCGTGGGAGCGGGTGGCGAAGCGCCTCGCGGCGAGCACTGCCGCGGTCCTGGTCGCGCTCGGCCTGGCGGGGAGTTTACATAACCCTTTCCGCGCGCCAACTCAGCCCGAAGCGGACCAAACTACACATATGCGACAAACCCGCCGCCGCACGGGTCCTGGCTGGCGGGAACGGGCCGCCCAGGCGCTATCGTCCCTCGCCCGGTATCTCAGCCTCACTCCCAAGCTCGCCGACCTGGGGGCGCTGTGATCTTCCCGGCGCACTACGAAGTCGTGCAGTTCGAGGAACCGGCGTTCAGAGAGCCCGGCATGGTCTGGATCGTGGACCTCAACCGGGGCTCCTCAGTCACGAACGACGCGGAGCGCGTGGTCGCCGAGCTCAACGATCGGTTCCCCGGCTTTCGCATCATCTACCGCGACAGCATGGGCAACTGGGACGAGCTTAAACACGACAACGGCAAGTTCACCGGATTTAAGCCGGCACGAGCCCTCGGGGCGGTTTTCTCGGGGAAGAAACCGTGAACCTGACAGCATTTGTCGGGGTTCCCCGATATCGCGCACGGGGCATCGCTGTTACCTTTCTCGGCATGCTCAAGGGGGGGCTCTTGCTGCTGCTGTTGTTCTTTGGACAAGCGCGCGCCGACGATCTGTGGGTTTCGGCAATGCTGTTCTCTCGTCACTACGGGCCAAACAGCGCGGACCTGAACGAAAAAAATTACGGCGTGGGGATCGAGTACGCCTGGGCTGAAAACGCGCGTTGGGTCGCCGGTGGCTACCGTGACAGCCATGACCAGGTGCGCCGGTATGGCGGACTCACCGTTGATTTCCCCTGGAAGGCTGGCCCGGTGAGCGTTGCTATCGCCATGGGGCTTATCAATGGCAGCGGCCCGGGCGGGCCGCCCGGGCCGTGGGCCTTCATCGCTCCGATGGTCAAGATCGAAGGTGATCGCTTGGGTGCCAATATCTTTTTTGCACCACCGAGCACGGGTACACCGGGCTTTGTCGCCCTGCAAGCGAAATTCCGTTTTTGAATGCTCGCGCACGATACTGCGGTGCACGTCGCGGCGATCTACACCGCGTCATGGCATGTGCGCTATTTCGCGCGTCCACATCAGCGGGGAAAAAAAGCCCAGGCGATCGTCCACCTGGGCTTGACGGTGCGGGCTGCCTTTGACGGAAGCGAGGATTTCGAGCCGCTACTATACGCCCTGTGTTCTTCCCTCTGCGAGACGCCCGATCTGCGCTTCGCCGTCCGGGATCACAGCTCGCCGTAGTCCCTCAGCGCTTTTTTTTTGCCGGTGTCTTGTCGCGAGTCATCGCTTCATGCGTGTGATGCTCGGGGATCGTGTCCCCGTGCTCGTACACCGTCACTTTGTCGGCTTCGACCACGATGCGCTGCGCGTTCGCTTGGGTCGCGGGGTCGATCGCGCTGACGCCCTGCCCTTCTTCCGTTCGAAAAATCTTCATGTCGCTTGCTCCTATCGTTGGTTGATGGGCGATCCGCTTCGGCTATGTCGCCTTATAAAAGCGCATCTTGAATTTCTCCAGCGTCAGCGTGTCGGTGCCCACGCCGAGCGTTCCGGTAATGACGATCACGGTATCGTTCTGCAGGTTCACCGCGCCCGTGGTCCCGGCGGCCGAGGTCAACGCCGCCACGTCGGTCGCGGTGTAGAAGCGCGCGCGCTGCGAATTGGCCGCGTTGCGCAGGCCGATCGTTCCCCGGAACGAACGCCCCGCGACCGTGTTCGTGTTGTGCGACAGGAGCGACGTGCCGGTCAACCCGCCAAGGCGCACCTGCACCGTCTTCGCATTCGCGTTGTTGGTTTCGGTGAAGTCGCCCTCGATCTCGATTTCACCGTTCGCCCCGAGTATGCCACCGGGGATATTGAACGAGGCGAGCACCGTTTCCGCCGTGGTGCCCGTCAGCGCCGCGGCGACCGCAGACTTGAATTCCTCGATGAGCGTCAGGCCGGAGACATTCGGCGAGAGCGAGCACAGCCGCTGAGCGGTGGCTGCGAAGATTTGTCGGTGTTGAACGGCCACCAGGGCGAGCACACCGGCGAACGCAGCCCAGGCGATTGCGTGAAGAACAGTTTGCATAGCAGCTCCTTTGAAAAAAAGTTAGTTGCGCACCACCGGCAGATCCGCCGCCGGCGCCTTGATGAGGTCGAGACGCCGGTGCGCGGCGTTGATCGCTCGACGCATGTAAATCAGCTCAACACGTACCCCGCCCCAGGTCACCAGGCCCGTGATGACGCCGACGAGAATCGAAGGGAGTAGATAGTCCATGTTTCAACTCGGCGGAGTACGGTGAACGAGTTCGAGCACGAAATACCCGACGAGGCCGGCGATCGCGAGATGTCCGTAAGTCAGCGTCACGGCGACCTGTTCTTTGTGATCAATCAACCACCACACGGCCGGCGCGAGCATCGCGAGTTTCGAGGCCCCGGCGATCGCGCTCCCGGCCTGTTTGCCGAAACCTTCGGAGAGGAACCCAATCACCGCCTGGATCAGCGTGCTCATGCGCCCACTCCAACGAAGGGAGCCAGGTCCCCGAGCGCGTCCGCGCTCGAGCTCGTCTCGACGGGCTTGATGATGCCCTTGCCGAGCAGCTGCTCGCCGGGCGCGAGGCCCGCACTCGGGTTAAACCAGTCGAAAATCAGACCGCCCACGGTCTGATCCTTGTCGCCGGTCGCCGATTGCACGATCGCGTTCGCGCCCTGGTTGACGACGTTCTCCGGGTTCGCGGGGTTGAACGCGCCCGCAGCGAGCTTGCGATAGACGAACACGCCAACGCCGGCGAGGACCAGGCCGAGCACGCCGTAGGTGATCAGAACGGCCTTCATCGCGGCGGCCTGAAAAAAAGCGCCTGCGCGTCCGAGACGGCGCGCGTGAGCGTGGAATTGCCGTGCGCGAACGGCACCGCGTGGTATTGCGGCAGTCCGCCCGGCGGTGTGTTGCCGTAACCCTTGACCGCGTCAGGTGAGCCCGTGGCGCCCAGGTTGCCGGGCAGCTGCTTGGGCAGTGTCGCGCGATTCGATTGAAGATTCGTCAGCGGCTGTACCTGGCCGAGCAGCTTTGCGAGCAGCGTCTTAAGCAAGGGAACCTCCGGCGGATTGATAGGCCGCAAGCACGTAATCGCGCGAGCGGTGCGGCTGCGGGTACGGCGAGCCCGGCAAGCTCGCCCAGATCGTCGCGATCTTGGCGATGGCATCATCGAATCGACCGGCCTTGACGTCATCGAACGCGCCGCGTTCACGGATCAGCTCCCCCGCACCCTTGTCCTGATTCTCCGGAGAAAAATCGGGAAGACCGAGCTTTGCCGCCAGATCATCCCAGGTGCGCACGGTGAACTGGTACGCGCCGGCCGCGGTCGAGTAGTTGGTTTCGCCGTCGGTCTGCGTGAACGGCACCTTCACGCGCGGATGATCGGCGAAGCTCTCGAAGAGCTGTCCACCGAAGATCGTGCGATAGCCGTCCGGCCCGGCCGTGCCCTCGGCCTTGCGGATCATGAGCAAAAACGCTCGCAGGTTCGTATCGGCGTTCACGTCGCCCACGTCTTCAGAGGAAAACACATCGAGCACGCTCGACTCGACCGCGCTCGCTTCGGGATCTGCCTGTGAGCCGAACGCGCGAAAAGCCGCGAACGCGAGCCCAGCCCCGCCAGCGAGCACGAATAGCTTGAGGACCGTGGCGCGCTGCACATCAATACTCCCGACCCTCGAACATGGCATCAAAGCCGACGTTCACGATGGAGTAGAAAAGGTCCCACGCCTGGCCGGGATCGAGAATGATCGGCCCTTTGATGAAATCGTACTGCCCGTAACCGTTGACGCCGGGCTCGAACAGGTCCACAAAATCGACACCAGTGCCAGGTTGGCCGATATTGTTAAACGAAGTCATCCGCGAAACCGAATTGATCGCGCCCGTGAGCTTGTTGGAGAGCCCTAGGCCACCGGCTTGCAGGTTCGTGTCGAATGATCCAGCGAACACGCCGCCCGCCGCTCCGCCGTTCAGAAACGCCGAAACACGATCCAGGTAGAAGCGCTTTCCAGAGTTGGCCGGGTTGCGAAGCTGCACCAGTCCATTGTTTGCCGCGAGAGCCCCCACGCCGAAAGAACCCCGATAGCCCTTCCCCTGGGAGCTGATGAGATCGTCACCCACAGGTGCGCCGATACCAGTCTGAGCAATGGTCGCAATGACCGATCCGACCACGTTCGAATCGAAAATGATTTCATCGCCGTCGCCGATGGCGATCGTGCCCGTGAGCACTGTGGAGCCATCGCGATTTTGTACCTGAAGTCGATCGAAGGGCGTCGAGAGCTTCGCCGCCTGTCCGGGTTTGAGAATGAAATCGTGCCCGCGATTCGAGACGAAGCGCAGCTTCGGGCTTGCCGAGCCGGTAATCTCCTCGTCGTACCGGACAAAAGCGCCCTTGGCATCGAATGCCGTGAAGTTGCCCGGCGCGGCAGCAGTCAGCGAGAACGGGTAATAGAACATCAGGCCGCCGCTCCCCTGAAAACGAACGCGCCGGCGACCAGCGCTGCCGCGACCACGATGTACTTGACCAGGTCGAGCGTCGCGGCCGACGTGTTCGCCGACTGCGCGGCGGTCTTCACAATATCGCTTGTCTGCGCGGACTGCTGCGATTCGACGCTCAGCACGCCCTTCGCTAGCCCTAATACATCGGAGAGCGAACGCACCTCGATATCGTTCTGAGCCTTGCCGGCGTCGAGCAACGATTGGAAGCCCTGCAGGCGCGAGCGCTCCGACGTATCGGCTTCGGCCGAATGCGCGCTGACCAGGCTCTGGAAGCCCTGGAGCTGCGCGCGGGTCGCATCACTCGCCGAGCTGAGGAGCTGAGCGAACGAAGCCGCAGTCTCGTCAATGGCGTGCGTGGCAATTTCGGAAGCGGCAGCGACCGAGCCCTGGTCGGTGACGTTGACCGAAATCGTGCTGTTGTCGGCCGTGACCCCGATCGCGCCCGCCTCGTTCACCACGCGCCGATCGATGTTCGAGGTTTGATTGGTGACGCTGGACGAGCTGCCGCTATCGCCGCCGAAACAACAGAACATCGACCAGTTGAACAGGCCCCAAAAAAAGCGGATCAGTGACATTGCAGCCGCTTCCGCAGCACGAATCCGGTGGGGGCAAACCCGAACGTGACGAGCTTCCTCGCGAGAAACGGCCGGCGCGTAATCGCGGTGAGCATCGCGCAGCGCGAAAATTGCCGCTCCAGCGCGGCGAGCGTGACGGCCGTGAGATCCACACCAGGCCGGCGCCCGGCCGCGGCAACGATCACCGCATTGTCGCCGCCAGTGTAATGATCGACGCGCACTGCATACCAGGCGATCGGCGTGCCGGCTTCCCGAATTTCGTAGACCTGGGCGCCGCGGCAAACGTCTTCGATCGAACAAAGCCCGGCCGTCGCGTCTACGTGCGGTCGCAGGCAGCGCTCGAACGCCTCGAGCGCCGCCAGCGACAGCGAGACCGGCCGGACGCTCAGGCTTTTAGCTTCCACAACAGCAGCCCTCCAAGAAAGGCGATCGCGATCCACATCAAATCAGGCGCACCAGGTGCGGGGCCTTGGTTGATGGTCCAGCTCGATCCGCCGAAGTATGGATCTGTGACAACGTCTCCAAACCGAACCGGCCCACTGGTCGCGGTCGATGAAACCGAATTGCCCCCGCCCCCGCCGGCGAGGAGTTCTGTCGGGTCCACACTTAGACCCTCAGCGCGCGAGCTTCCATGCGGCAAACCCGCCCACGAGCAGCAGGAGGAGCGTGCCGATGGAAAGCGAGATGCCGCCGACCGAGATGCTGCCTGGCGCTTGCGGGATCAGCGGCTGCTGGCCGGTGTTCTGGCGGACGGGTGTGACGGGACGCTGCACCGGCTGAGTGTTGGAGAGCGTGGCGGGATCGGTCACAGCGTCCACCAGGCGCGAGACTCCGGTGCGCAAGATGTCGCCGTAGCTGCTCGCGTCGGGGTTGACCACCGACGGCGAGAACGTGGGCGGCGAGACGTTCACCTGGTCGGAGAACGTGCCGCCTGCGCTGTAGCCGCTGTCCGGGTCGAAGCTCAGCCCGGCACCGCCGCCGAGCGGGTTGCCGAATTCATCCATGGTCGCCCCCCGCTTACAGGTTGTACGGCTTGTCGAGAACGTCGAAGATCGCCGTGATCTGATCGGCCGCGGTGAGGAAGGCGTTGAACTCCAGCGCCTGCGCGTCCGCGGTCTTCAGCGCGCCCGACAGGTTGTTGTCGAGCGTGAAGTCGGCGACGTAGGTCTTCGATTGCGGCACCTTGTCGTATTCGAATTGCGACTCGCGCGCATCGAGACAGGTCTGCTCCCACACCACGCCGCCGTTCTTCTTCACCTCCAGCTTGTTCAGGTTGCCGTCGGCGCTCGGCGTGTGGTCGGTGCCGGTGTAGGTGAGGAACACACGCTTGATGAGCGCACCCTTCGGGTCGAAAGGAAGCTGGTTGCGCGTGTTGCCGATCGCGTTCGCCTGGAACGTCGCGCGAACATACTTCTGCACGAGCTGCCCCTGGTCCTTTTTGTTCGGGTCGATCTGCGGCGGGGTGAACCACGCGTTCGCGTACATCGTCGGGGCGCTCGCGCCGGCCCCGATGTCCACTTCGAGGTACAGTGGATCGTTCAGGAGCGCCAGGTCCCAGCCGCCGATTTCCTCGCCCAGGATCGAGCGGAAGTCGCGTTCCGAGAAGTCGAGCGGCAGAAACAATGCGCCGGCCGCGATGGCCTTGTAGCCGTTGATCCCGAGGAGCTGCGCGCCCGACGCGCTCCAGCGCGTACTGGTGCCGAGCTTCAGCCGGATTTCGTTGATGAGCCCGGCGTTCATCAAGGTGCCGCCGAAGCGCAGTTGCATGCGCTTGAGGGTCAATTGGTACGCGGGGATGCGAAGCTGCGAGGTCTTGCCCGCGGAAACCTGATTGAACTCGGGCAGTCGGTTGTGGATCATGGGCGGTGCTCCGTCGCGAAGGGTTGTCTTGAGAAGCGGGCGAGCTGCGCGGGTTCGGGCCTACAGGCCGCCCGGCAGATACTTCCCGACGAGGGGAACCTGCATGACCGACTTCTGGACGAACGCGACGACGGCGAACGCGGCGAGCGCGACAAGCGCCGTTTGGAAGTGGGCTTTGCTCAGCATGGTCGAGTCTCCAAAGAGGTTGAAGGCCCGATCAAGCGGGCAGCGCTCGCATTGGAGCGCGCCGCCGGTACAGCTCGCAATGGCCGGTAACTGTTACCGTTACGGAGGGGACGCTCGGTGGTATTTTTTTAGCCGACGATCGCCTGCACGCCCGGTACGGTACGGCGGGCCTCGAACACGCGATGCCGGTAGTGAAAGCGCGGCAGGTCCATCAGCTCGGCGTACGGCACCTGCAGCAGCTTCGACATGCGGCGCGCGTCGTCTTCCGAGTTCAGGCGGTAGCACCGTACCTCGGAGCAGTTGTTGAGAAACACCTTGTCGATGAGCGAAGGCGCCTGGGCGGTGGCGATCAGCTCCAGATGTTGGTGCGCGCCCGCGGTCGAAAGGTTGCGCCAGGCCGGCGGCGCCCAGCTCGGGTAGGTAACGCGCGATAGCTCCTCGATCAGCACCCGCGCGCGCTCGCACTCCCAGGCGATGCGGCAGAAAAAGTCGAACTGTTCGGCGAAGCGATCGGGGCCGGGGACATACACGACGTTCTTCTCCCCGGCCTTGATGAGATCCACCATCGCCGGAATCGACGAGAGCGGCCGCGCCCCGAGCAGCTCGGCGTACCGATCGGTGCGCTCAAGCGGCGACCAGACGAGCGTGAGTGCCGAGCAGGGCACGAGCAGCCGCGCCTTGCAGTACATTCCCTTGCCGGTCTGCGAGGCGCCGATGACGCCGGTGATGTTCGCCGGCGCGGCGCGATCGAGATTACGCGACGACGCTCGCGACGACCGACTCCGCGCCCGGGCCTGCCTCGCCGCGCTCGGCGAGACTGACGTCGGCCGATGCTTTGGGTTGGGATGCGGGTTGTGCTGCTTTCGGACTGCGTCGCTGTTTGATCGCCTCATAGGTCGGTCTGGCAAAGCCCCACGTGGTCGCGATCAACGGCGCCCACAGCCCCGCAGCGCCGGCCGTCCATCCGTAGCGCTTCGCTACCGGGACCATGCTGCGGCCCCAGTCGAGGCATTTCTCCTCCGAGTAGACTTGAGCGAGCTCAGGCATCGCCTTGGAAACGATGCTGCCGAACACGAACGGTAGCCCGGCCCACTCTTTCGCCGAGGCCTCGTCGGTCGCCGCCTGGTCGGGCGCGGTCGAGCTCGCATCGCCAGACGCGGCGATGGCGGGAGCTGCAGGCTTGCCAGGCGCGGCGATGGGATCCGCGAACAGCTCCGCGGCTTCGCGCCCGATGTTGTCGAGCTTTGCGCTGTCCATCAGCCGATCAAGAGCCCCGAACGCTTCGGAGCTGGAGCTGCAGGCTTCGGCGAGCTCGGCGCTGCCGGCGGTCTCGCCGGGTCCGGCGATGAGGACCCGGGCAGCGTGACGTTGAACTTCTTCGCGATCGCCGCGAGGTCCACGCCCTCGACGGGCCGCGTCTTCGCGAGCAGGTTCTTCACCCGCGCGGGTTTCCCGTGGGTGAAATGCTGAGAGCCGTCGCATTCTCCGAGGATGCAGACGCGGTACGGGTTGCCGCTCTTGTCGAGCGCGACCTCCGCGTCCGGGTGACCGCAATCAGGGCAGGTGGCGTGACCGATCAAACGTTTTGCCATAACGCACCTCTCTCTCCAACTTCTCGATGCGTGCCACGATGCCATCGAGCAGTGCAGACAACGACGACAGGGCGAGCCGTGCTTCGCGAGGGATCAGCGGATCGCGCGATGCTGCGGCGATCGCCTTGTTGACCTGGTCGAACTGCCCGCGGAGCGGGCTCAAGTCGGAAGATTCGGACATCGCGGGGATGCAGGCACAGGAATTACTGCTCGGTGCCGCTTAAATGAGAGGGGGTCCACGGTGCGGTACGGAACAGCTCTGGTCAATACGCCATGGGCCTCCCTCGCCGGGGTTGTCGATGCCTCCTGGGTGGGAATCTGTCGGGCGCGCCTCTCGCCGTAGCTGGCGATGAGGACCCCGCCCTGCCCTCTTGGCACGGCCGTTGCGCTTTGCTCTTGCCGAGCGGGGTTGCGCTGAGGGGTGCGAATCACCCCTCAGCGGCGTGGGTTTGCCTGTTTTTAAGGCGGCGGCTTGTCCGCCGCTGGAGTTGTTGAAACTAACCCCCCCGGTTTACCAGCACATTCTGCCAAGAGTGTCGCCCCCATATCGTTCAACAACTTACCGAATGACCCACATTTCTTCCACAGAGTCGCCCCCAGGTTGTTGAGCCAGCGGAGGGTCCTGGTGGTGAGCACGTAGAGGCTCGGACGGCAGACGATCTCGCCGTCATCGCCCTGGTAGTGCCGCAGGCGGTGCTTCAGCCAGCCGTCGCGCGCGAGTGCGCCGACGTGGCGGGAGAGCGTGCGCGGGGAGAGCTTGCGCCCGGTGAACTGTTCGACCAGCTCGCAGATGCGCTTCTGCCTGGGATGCAGCCAGGTCTTGCCGAAGCGCGAGCACAGGCGTGCGATCACGAGCAGGATGCGGAAGTCGGGCTTCTCGACGTACTCGCCCTGCCCGCACTCGGGCGGGACCCAGGATTGCTCCGGTCGGTGATCGCGCGGATAACTGGAGCGATCGTGCCAGTTGGGGTCGTACCAGCCGCGGCTCATGTTGCCGCCTTCGGCCGCTGCGTCCTGCTAAAATCTACATCAGCCTCGATTCGTGGCGTTCCCATTTTAGTCAGCCTTATCGGTGTGGGATTGCGGTTCGGGGTCAGCGGGCCGCGCTGCTTCAGACAGTGCGGCCCGCGCTCATTTGTGCGCGCAATTCACGGCGGCGGATGTTCGGAAAAAAACCGAATAGCAGAGTGAGGACTGGGGTCGCGATCGCGGCCCTGGCGCGATCCTGGTGAAGAATTTTTAGGCGATCGGGTCCTGCTCGCCGTTTCTGACGATTCCGGCCGACCAGGTGGACTCGCCGCTTCTGACGTGGCCAGCTCGAGTAAAAGGTCGAGCATCGCCGCGCGCTCCATCGCCGGCATCGACGAGAGCCGCCGGCACCAGCGCGATTGCTTGCGCTTGATGCGCTCGCGTTCGCGAAAACCGTTGCCCAGGTATCGCCAGTCATGGAGAGCCTGCAGCTCGTAGTTGAACCACAGCGACTCGACCGCGAAGTGCGGCGGGCGATGGATCGGGGCGAGGTAGTCGATGCGATGCCAGGCGGCGAGCGCGCGATCGTAGAGCGCGCAGCGGTAGCCCGAGATCATCACGCTGCACGGCAGCGTTTTGAGCGTGGCGAGCAGCTCGCGGTGCTGCCTATCCGTCATCTCGTTCCGATATAGCGGAAACTGCCAGCGGCGCGTCGAGCGCGGGTAAGGCGGATCGCAGTAGACGAGCTCGCGCCCGGTGTAGGTGCGGTCCCTCAGCAGCGATCGCGCATCGCCGCAAATGACGGTGGTCGACGTCGGGCGGTGCTGACGCCAGTAGCGGGCGACGTCGGCATCGATGTCGATGACGATGGAGGCCTTGGCCGGCCGCTTGTTCCTGAAGATCGCGCCGCTGCCGACGAAGGCCTCGATGTAGAGCTCGTGCGGCGGCATTAAGCCGATGATGCGGTGATAGACGCCGTCGGCAGCTTTGCTGCCGGGGTAATCGCGCAG
>WNGK01024964.1_pt1 | contig 12025 bp, 12 predicted proteins | sample 5400601 | NCBI WGS metagenome assembly WNGK01 (sample SAMN13153376, study PRJNA577476) | soil metagenome | isolation source: 60 cm soil or saprolite under Garry oak tree replicate 1 | place: USA:California | collected 2016-06-15
TGCTGATCGCCACCGTGCTCCGAGCTGTGCTCGACTGCTCGCCGCTGCCGCACCCGGTGGCGACGAGCGCGCATTTCCTGCGGGTGGCCAAGCTCGCTCCGGGCGAGATCCGCGTCACCTGGCTGAAGACCGGGCGGACCGCGGCGACGGCGCGGGCCACCCTGATGCAGGACGGCGAGGCGGTGCTAGAGACGACAGTGACGACCGGCACCGTCCCTGTCAGCCGGCCCGTCGCGGCGCTGGCCGCCGGGAACGGCCAGCTGACCTGGACCGATGCGCCCCCCGTGCTACCCAGCATCGACGAGTGCGTCGAGCTCGGGCCGTGGCGCGGCACTGTCGCACCGGATGGGACGGCCGGATACGCGGCGCAGATCCGGATGCTGTTCGACCCGGCGGTGACCGGCTGGGTGGGTGGCGAGCCGAGCGGCCTGCCCGAGATGCGGGGCTACTTCGGGCTGCGCGAGGAACGGGAGCCGGACGCCCTGCTGCTGGCCCTCGCGGTGGACGGGCTGCCGCCGGTGGTGTTCGGGCTCGGCGCGACCGGCTGGGCGCCGACCGTCGAGCTGACGATGTACATGCGGATGGTCCCTGCGCCGGGCCCGCTGCGGGTGACGGCCAGGTGCCGGCATGTCAGCGGCGGCTGGTTCGACGAGGAGGCCGAGGTCTGGGATTCGGCCGGGAACCTGGTCGCGCAGAGCCGGCAGATCGCCCGCGTCGGCCGCAGTCCGGTCCGCGGCGCCGCAGCGGCCAGCTAGCCGCAGCGCGGTCCGCGACGCGGTTTGGTCCTGCGACCGCCGGCCAGCGGCTAGGGAACGCTCTTGATCTTCCACACCAGCACCGATCCGATCGCGGCGACGACGGCGGTAGCGGCGAACAGCGCAGGGTAGCCGCCCAGGTCGACCAGGAGGGCCGAGAGCGCCCCGGCCAGCGCCGCTGGCCCCACGATCGCGATATTGATGATCCCCAGATCCTTCGCCCTGTCCTTGGCCTGGGGCAGTACCTGGGTGATGAGCGCCTGGTCGACGGCAAGGTAGGCACCGAAGCCGGTGCCGAACAGGACGGCGGCGCCCATCGCGGCGGGCCAGGTCTCCACGAACGTGAGCAGCAGCGCCGCGACGCCCATCAGCGCGCCCGAGATCGTGACGATCATCTTCCGCTTGCCGATCCGGTCCAGGAACCTGGTGATCCACGCCCAGGCGAAGTCAGGGTGGCGCCGCGGGCTCAGCCAGTACGAGGCGAGCAGCGCGCGCGCCGACAGCGGAGCCCGCTGCGCAGGCTCTAGCGGATGATCGGGCGTCATCAGCACGAACGGCAGCGTCAGCGCTACCAGCGGGATGGCCAGCACCAGGTAGCTTCCGACCGGGTTGCCGGTGGTCGGATAGGTGAACACGTACACCACGAGTGCGGTGCCGACCACCAGCCCGAGCGCCTGCGGCATCCCGACCCAGCCGGCTACGGTCGCCCGCTGGTTGACCGGGACGTGGTCGGGCACCGCGGCGCTCAGGCTCGCGTACTCGCCGTTCTGGAACGCGCTGAACAGGACCCACAAGATGGCGATGCCGAGCACGCTGGCCTGCCACGCGATGAGCGCGAGGCTGGTGGCGCTGAGCACCGCCATGGCAAGCGTCCACCGGTGCCGCCTGCCGCGCAGGTGACCCACGCCGTAGGCATGCGTGGTCCGGTCGGAGATGGCCCCGGCGATCGGCGTGGCCAGCAGCGACGAGACGGCGCCGAACGCCGAGACAAGTCCCAGGTCGAGGATCTTGCCTCTCGGGTCGATGTGCTGGATCTGCTCGGGGAGCAGCACCTGCAGCGGCGTGATCGCGGCCATCCACATCACCAGGCTGGCCAGGCCGAGAGTGCCGATCCAGGTCTTGGTGACCGGTTCGGTCGGCTCAGCGAGCGCCCTCGGGATCACGTGCAGCGAGTCTGTCGCCTGCTCGGCCATGAAAACCTCCGTAAGTCCGGCCGGCCTGGCGGTTACCGCCGTGGCAGCATCGCCGCTTGCAGGGATCATGCCGTGTTTTAGGCGTTGTGGGTAGATGTTCGGTTCATCTAGTTCCGAAGCGGCCAGCGTAGCCTTGGCAGCTATGGACCTGACGATCGTGGGCTGCTCAGGCAGCTTCCCCGGCCCGGACAGCGCGGCGTCGTGCTACCTGGTGACCGCGGACGGGTTCCGCCTGCTGATCGACCTGGGCAACGGCGCGTTCGGCCCGCTGCAGAGCCGCACCGATCCGGCGCAGGTCGACGCCGTGCTGATCAGCCACCTGCACGCCGATCACTGCGTGGACATGGGGGCCTACCAGGTGTTCAGGAAGCTCTTCCCGGCCGGGGCCCTGCCGCCGATTCCCGTCTACGGCCCGGCGGGCGCCGCGCACCGGCTCGATCGCGCGGCCGCCGTCGACGACGGGCATCCGGTCTCGGAGGCCTTCGACTTCGAGACGCTCGCGGCTGGCACGTTCGAGATCGGCCCGCTCACCGTGACCGCCGGCCACATGAACCATCCGGTGGAAACGTTCGGCTTCCGGCTGGAGCACGCCGGGCGGGTGATCGCCTACTCGGCCGACACGGGACCCACGGACGGGCTGATCAGGCTGGCCGCGGGCGCGGACGTGCTGCTCTGCGAGGCGTCGTTCACCGAGGGTCCCGGACTGCCCGCCGACCAGCACCTGACGGCCAGGCAGGCCGGCGAGCACGCGGCCCGCGCGGAAGCCGGCCGGCTGGTGCTGACCCACCTGATGCCGTGGAACGACCGGGAGCGAGCGCAGGCGGAGGCGGCCGCGAGCTATCAGGGCGCCCTGTCGCTGGCCGTGCCCGGGCAGGTCATCTAGGCCGGCCCACCGCCTGATGCGGGCACCGCCCGCGGCCCGGCCGGTGCGCCTCCCGGCCTTCGACCTGCGGTCCAATAGACTGCCGTGGCATGCATGTCATCGTCACCGGCGGGGCCGGGTTCATCGGATCACATCTCACCGACGCCTTCCTGGCCAGGGGAGACGACGTCACCGTCGTCGATGATCTCTCGACTGGCCGCAGTGCCAGGCTCGACGACCGGGCCGTCCTGCACAAGCTCAGCGTCACGGACGCGCGGCTGCTCGGGCAGGTCGTCGACTCGGTCAGGCCGGACCTCGTCTGCCATCTGGCCGCGCAGATCGACGTGCGGGCCTCGGTCGCTCGACCGGCTGCCGATGCGCAGACGAACGTGCTCGGCACGATCAATGTGCTGGAAGCGGCCAGGGCGGCCGACGCGCGGGTGCTCTTCTGCTCGACCGGCGGTGCGCTGTACGGACGGGACGCGCCGATACCGTCGCTGGAGGACGTGCTGCCGCTGCCCGAGTCGCCGTACGGCATCGGCAAGCACTGCGCCGAGCAGTACCTCGGCCTGTACAACCGGCTGCACGGAACGGCGCACACCGTGCTGCGGCTCGCCAACGTGTACGGGCCGCGGCAGGACCCGACCGGTGAGGCTGGCGTCGTGCCAATTTTCTGCTCCCAGATCCTTTCCGGCACCCGCCCGACGATCTTCGGCGATGGCACCCAGACCCGCGATTACGTCTATGTCGGCGACACCGTCGCGGCGTTCCTCGCCGCCGCGGATCAGCGCCGGCCGGGGACCTGGAATATCGGCACCGGCATCGAGGTCAGCGTCCTGGACCTGGCCGGTGTCATCGGTGCGGTGACCGGCCGGGAAGTCGTCCACACGCTGGCCCCGGCCCGGCCCGGTGAGCTGCAGCGCAGCGCGCTGGCCGTGGAGCGGGCGCGGGCCGACCTCGGCTGGCGAGCCGGGACGGCGCTGGCCGACGGCGTCCGCTCGGTATGCCAGTGGATCGAGGCGGGCACCCCGGACCGGGCGGCGTACTGAACCCCGGTCCGGCCTAGCGGATACTCTTGCGGGCATGCCTTCCCGACCTGACGGCCGTCGACCGGACCAGCTCCGCGAGGTCACGATCACCAGAAACTGGCTCGAGCACGCCGAAGGCTCGGTGCTGGTCGAGTTCGGCTCGACGCGGGTGCTCTGCGCCGCGAGCGTGCTCGAGGACGTGCCGCGCTGGCGCCGGGGGAGCGGACTCGGCTGGATCACCGCCGAGTACGCGATGCTGCCGCGGTCCACCAACACCCGCAGCGACCGCGAGTCGGTCAAAGGCCGGGTCGGCGGCCGCACGCACGAGATCTCGCGGCTGATCGGCCGGTCGCTGCGGGCCTGCATCGACCTGAAGGCGCTCGGCGAGAACTCGATCATGCTGGACTGCGATGTGCTCCAGGCCGACGGCGGAACCAGGACCGCGGCCATCACCGGCGGCTACGTGGCGCTGGCGGACGCGGTCCGCTGGCTGGAGGGCAGGAAGCGGACCAAGGGCAGCCCGCTGACCGCCTCGGTCGCGGCGGTCAGCGTCGGCATCATCGGCGGCGAGCCGCGGCTTGACCTGCGCTACACCGAGGACGTCGCGGCGGAGACCGACATGAATGTGGTCTGCACCGGCAGCGGCGAGTTCGTGGAGGTCCAGGGCACGGCGGAGCGGGAGCCGTTCGACCGCAAGCTGCTCGACCAGCTTCTCGACCTGGCCGTGGCGGGCTGCGCTGATCTGACCAGGCTGCAGCGCGACGCTCTGGCGTCGTCCTGACCGCGGACCGAGCGCCGTCCAGGGACGCCCGTTCCGGCCAGGCCCTTGCCGGTGCGGGCAGTCCAGGCGAGACGGCCATCGGTGCGGCACTGCCCAGGCTGGTGCTCGCCAGCGCGAACGTCGACAAGATCGTCGAGCTGACCAGGATCCTGGCCGCCGGTCACGTCGGCGTGCAGCTAGCCGGCCTGGCGGAGTTCCCCGGGGCGCCCGACGTCGCCGAGACCGGTGCCACCTTCGCGGATAACGCCTTGCTCAAGGCCAGGGCGGTCGCGAGGTTCACCGGCCTGCCGGCGGTCGGCGACGACTCCGGGATCTGCGCCGATGCCCTGCACGGAATGCCAGGCGTGCTGTCCGCGCGCTGGTCGGGCACGCATGGCGATGAGCCGAAGAACCTGCGGCTGCTGCTCGATCAGCTCAGCGACGTGCCGGACGAGCGGCGAGGCGCGCAATTCTTCTGCGCCGCGGCGCTCGTGCTGCCGTCCGGCCGGGAGCACGTCAGCGAGGGCACGCTTCGCGGCCGGCTGATCCGCGAGCCCAGGGGAAGCAACGGGTTCGGCTACGACCCGATCTTCGTTCCGGACGGCGACGAGCGCACGACCGCGGAGCTGGCCCCGGCCGAGAAGGACGCGATCAGCCACCGGGGCCGTGCGTTCCGGGCGCTGGCCCCGGTGATCGCGGCCCTGGTCGGCTAGCCACTCACAGGTGCGGCAGCGGCGCGGTCTGGGCGGTCGTGGGCAGCGTGACGCTGACCGGCTGATTGACGGAAGTCACCGTAAAGGTCGTGGTGACGGTCTGACCGCGCACGCTCTGCGTATCGTCCGCCTTCTTGATCATGTGCTGGGCGTCGATCCAGACGTGGAAGTGAACGGAATGGGTGCCGATGGACCGCAGCATCGGGCCGAGCAGCTTGCGCATGGGCGCTTTGAGCCCCGCATAAGCGGTCTGCGGCGCATAGCTGCCCGCGTATTCGGTGGTGGGGACGCCGTCGATCGTCCGCGAGCCCATGACGTGAACGTCCTTCGACGCCGTGAAGAGCCTGGTCTGGTCGAGCGGGTTGCTGCCCTCCAGGTTCTGCAGTAGTGAACCGAAGCTGAGGCCGGATTTGGAGGTGAGCTCGGAGATCTTGACCTTGACCCACGGCTTGCCGGCCGACTTGGCGAATGCGGGATCCTTGAAGTAGATCGCCTGGCCGGTCAGGATCTCGTCCAGGTGGATGGTCGGCGAGCTCGCGGCAGCGACGTTGAACTTCGCCTCGATGAGCTTCGCCGGCTTGATCTGCATCTGGATGGTTCCGGTCAGGCCGCCGCCATGGGAGCCAACCGATCGCACGGCAATGCTGGCGGTCAGCGAATTCACGTGCGCCGACGTGTCGGCGGCCAGCTTTATCTGGTTGAGCGCCGGGCTGCTCGCCGCATTCCCGGTGCCGCCCTTTGAGCAGCCGCTGATGGCGATCGCGGCCGCGCTAGCAGCGGCGGCGACGGTGATCCACGGAGATAGGCGGCGGGATGCCAGATTGCGGTGAAAGGCCTGATAGTGAGTCGACGGAATCATAGCGGAATGCTATCAGCGCGGCACGATGCCTATCCGCGTGATTGTATAACTAAAAAATGAATGGTATCGCGCGTATTTAGGCCTGATCGATAAGAAGAATTCATTTCGGCCCGCCGCCGCTGGCGGGCCGCTCTGCATGCCGTGCGGCCGGCGGCGGCCGGTCCGGTACGGTTAGGTACCGATCGGAGGGATGTGCACGTGAGCGACGCTCGGCTGGAGCCAGGCGACCTGGCACCCGACTTCACTTTGCCTGATGCGGACGGCGGCCAGGTCAGCCTGTCCTCGCTGCGGGGTCAGCGGGTGATCATCTACTTCTACCCGGCGGCGATGACGCCAGGCTGTACCAAGCAGGCGTGCGACTTCCGGGACAGCAGGAAGGACCTGTCCGAGGCGGGCTTCGCGGTGCTCGGGATCTCGCCCGACAGCCCGGCGAAGCTGGCCAAGTTTCGCGAGCGGGACGGACTGACCTTCCCGCTTCTGTCCGATTCCGACCGGGCAGTGCTCAGGGCATACGGCGCATACGGCGAGAAGATGCTCTACGGGAAGAAGTCGGTCGGGGTGATCAGGTCGACGTTCGTGATAGGCGCCGACGGCGCCGTCGAGCGGGCGTATTACGGCGTCAAGGCCACCGGCCATGTCGCCCGGCTGCGCAAGGACCTCGGCCTGATCAGCTGACCCGCGGCGACCGAGAGCGGCTGAGTTTGGCCAGATCGGGTCAGTCGGGGAGACTGATCACCCCGGGGCCGTAGCCCAACGGCAGAGGCACAGGATTTAGGTTCCTGCCAGTGAGGGTTCGAGTCCCTCCGGCCCCACGCGGCGAATGGCCATGGCGAGGATCCACTGGACTGCGACCCGTGCCGCCGCCGGGATGAGGGGGTCTGGTTCGATCACCGCTGGCGGCTAGCCTGTATCGCCGGCGTCGGCGTGCCGCTGGTCCTCATGCTGCATCCGCGCGATCACTACGACATGGCCGATCTGCCCGATGAACTGGCGGCCGACCTGGGAGTGCTCACCACTCACATCGTCCGCCAGATAGAGGCGCTGCCGCACATCTCGCGGGCGCATGTCTACCGCATCGGGGATGGTGGCGCGCATCTGCACGTCTGGTTCTTCGCCCGTCCCCAGGGGCAGGCTCAGCTGTACGGGTCATGGCTGGTTGTCTGGGACGATCTGCTGCCGGAATATCCGGCCGAGGCGGCAGAGGCAGATGCGGCGATAGTGGCGGACGCGCTGATCGCCTCGTACGGAGGTCGCCGCTCGGCCAGCAGCTAGTCGCCGCGCACTGCAGGGAGGCAACCCGTGACTGCGCCCGAGATAACCTTCCAGTTGCTCAGCGGAAGGCAGGCCGCCGGGCACGCCAGTGAACTGCAGGACCTGCACGATGAGGTATACGGCGACCCGCCGTACGGGAGCGATGATGACGCCGCCGGGTACGCGAGCCGCTTCAAGGTTCACTGCCGCCAGCCGGGCTTCATCCTGGCCGAGGCCCGCCATGGCGGCTACCTGGTGGGCTATGCGGCCGGCCTGCCGTTGCGGCCCTCGACCTCCTGGTGGCGGAATCTGACCATCCCGCTGGCTGACGAGGTCACCGCCGAGCACCCGGGCCGCACCTTCGCGCTGACCGACCTGCTCGTGCGGGCGTCCTGGCGGCGGCAGGGGTCGCACGAGCCCTGCACGACCTCATCCTCACCGATCGGCCAGAGGAACGGGCGACGCTCACGGTCTTGCCCGCGGCGACTGCGGCGCAACACGCCTTCGGCTCGTGGGGCTGGCGCAAGGTCGCCCGGACCCGCGACCCTGGCCCACGTTCGCCCGCCAGCGACGTGCTCCTCACCACCCTCCCGCTCAGCTGGCCCTAACACCGGCGGCGATCGGCAACCCTGGATGTGGTCGGGCGGGCCTGGCGAGATCCAGACGTCTCCCCGGCCGCCGCCGATCAGCAAGTCAGGCAGGAAGGAACGCTACGACCCACGGGCACTAGCAGAGTCAGCAATCCCGCTGATCCCGCTGATCCCGCTGGTCACGGTGGTCACGGTGGTGAAGGCAGAGCGTCCAATCAGCCGACTCACCGTAGAATGACGTACGTGGTGCATCTCGAAAGCCTGCCGGGCCCAGATCACGGCCTGAACGATCTCGAGGATGTGCCGGCGGACGGCCGTGCGGCCCGATCGCACCGTACTCGCCTGGCCATCCTCGACGCGATGCGTTCGCTGCATGCCGAGGGCGACCTGCGGCCGACCGTACCGCGGATCGCCACCCGGGCCGGAGTCTCGCTGCGGACCGTCTGGCAGCAGTTCGCTGACCGCGAGGCACTGCTGATCGAAGCGGTGAAGCGCGACCGGGAGATCCAGCGATCGCTGGTCGCCAGGATCGACCCGGATCAGCCGCTAGGAGCACGAGTCGAGGCCTTCGTAGCGCAGCGGACCCGGGTCCTGGAGGAGATGACACCCACCTGGCGGGCGGCACGCGTCCACCAGCCGTTCTCCGATCAGCTGCAGCGCGACCGGAAGCGGCGGAACGCGGGCGGCCGGGCGGAGATCGAGCAGGTCTTCGCCCCCGAGCTTGACCGGCTCCCCGCGCAGGACCGGGAGCGGCTGGTCGCCTCGCTGCACGCGATCAGCCTGTGGTCGTTCTGGGAGACGCTTCGTACCGACCTGGAGCTCAGCCCGCTCGGGGCCAGGCAGATTCTGATCAGCACCTTTACCGCACTACTGGTGCAGGCCGGGTTCGATCCGAATTCATAGCGGAGCCGCGTCGGCACGAATCGCTATTCTCGGCTCACACTATTGATCTTGCACACATAGTGCAGATATCTTGACCTCGAAGCCTGGGCTACCGGGCGCGTCACCCCTGACAATGGTGAGGTCCGCATGAGTGTGACCGCAGACGAACTGGTCGCTGGCCGTTCCGGCGGAGTGTCATGGCTATGGCGCCGCCAGCTCAATCACTACCCCGACACCCGGCCGCGCGTGACGTACCTGGCCATCACGGTGCTCGCCACGATCATGCTGTACTACGAGCTGTACGTGGGCGGCTCGGTCTCGACGTTCATCCTGCCGAGCCTGAAGATGAGCTTCACGTTTTTCGTGCTGACCCTGGCGTTCGGGAACCTGATCGGCGCCTTCGGGTCGCTCTTCGCCGGGCTCACCGACCGCCTGGGCCGGGCCAACCTGGTGGTATTCGGCCTGCTGTTCACCGGCGTTTTCGTGCTCTTCGTGCTTCCCGCCGCGACGAACAAGTGGGTCTTCACGATCGAGGGCTTCGTCGTCGGCGTGGTCGAGGGCATCTGCCTGGTCGCCACGCCCGCGCTGATCCGGGACTTCTCCCCGCAGGTCGGCCGGGCCACCGCGATGGGCTTTTGGACCAGCGGCCCGGTGCTGGGCAGCCTGATCGTAGCGGTCGTGGGCAGCGCCACGATCCCGGCCGCCTTCACCCCGCAATCCGACCCGCGGTTCTGGGGCCATGAATATGTGATCTGCGGCATCGCCGGGCTCGTGGTATTCGTGATCGCCCTGGTCGGGCTGAGGGAACTGTCGCCTCAGCTGCGCGACCAGCTGATGGTGACCATGCGCGACCGGGTGCTGATCGAGGCCAAGGCCAAGGGCATCGACATCGAGGCCGCGCTGAAGCACCCGTTCCGCCAGTTGCTCAAGGTCGATGTCGTGGTCTCGGCCCTCGCGATATCCCTGATGCTGCTGATCTACTACACCGCCGTGGGATTCAGCGTCATCTACCTGTCGACCGTATTCGGCCTCTCGACCAAGGACGCCAACGGCCTGGGTAACTGGAACTGGGGCTTCAACGTCATCGCGGTGATCCTGATCGGCCTGCTCTCCGACCGGCTCAAGGTGCGCAAGCCGTTCATGTTGGTCGGCGGTGTCGCCGCGGCGCTGATGACGATCATCTACCTGCTGCAGGCCGGGCTCCAGCCGAGCTACTACACCCTCGCCATCATCCTGGCGTTGCTGTCGTTCGCGCTCGGCGTGGCCTACACCCCGTGGATGGCGAGCTTTACCGAGACGGTCGAGGCTCACAACCCCGCGCTGACCGCGACCGGCCTGGCGATCTGGGGCTGGATCATCAGGATGGTGGTCTTCGCCTCGTTCCTGCTGCTGCCCACGGTGGTCAACTCGGTCACCCCGCTGGTGAATTACGGCGCCCAGGTCCAGGCCTATGCGACGAAGTATCCGGCGCTAGTCTGGGCGGCCACGCCGCAAGGCAAGTCCATCCTGGCCAAGGAAGCGGCGGTCAATACGCAAGTCAATGAGGCAACGCAGTTCAAGCCCGAGCTTGACGCGCTCCAGGCGGATCAGACGGACGTGGGCACGGTGTTCCTCAACTGCGCGACGCCCGCCAAGGTTCCGGCGGCGGTGCTTGCCAAGGCCGTTGCCGTCGCAGGTGGCGGCGCGACCGGACGGGGTGTGCTGACGACCATGTGCCAGAACGCCACGGCGATCTTGGACGTGATCAAGCACCAGACGCAGCTCAAGGCGCTTCAGCCCTTCCAGACCGATCTCCTGCAGCTGGGTGACCTCAAGGCGCACCACCCAGAGGTGCTCGCCTACATGACCGCGCATGGAGCAGCTGTGTCGACCGCTGCGACTGATGCTCCCGGCCAGTGGAAGCGGTGGTACTGGATCTGCTTCGGCGGAATCATCTTCTTCCTGCTCAGCATCCCGCTGCTGCGCGGTCGGTGGACCACGGCCGACGCCCGCAAGGACGAGGAAGAGCACGAGGCCATGGTGGAGGCCGAGCTAGCCGCTATGCAGGCCTGAGCCGCCGCCCCCGGGCGGCCCAGGACTGGCACTGGCCCGGCAGGTGAGACTGGCCCGGTGGGTGATCGCCGTGACACCCGCCGGGCCGGTTTCGCTCGGTGCCCTGACCAGCGCGGCGGGGCCTGTTATGCCAAAGTGAGCAGTCGGCGGAACCCGAGCTTGGGAGGATGGCGACTCATGCCCGACGACGTGCTTGCGCTCGCCGACCGGCTCTGGCGGGGCGAGCTCGGCCCGGGCGAGTATCACCCGGTCAGTCACCTGGGCGGCCTGCGAGCTCGTTTGTGGCCGCCGCCGTGCACGGCGAGCTCCGGCGCTGGAACGGCGGCCGGCTGAACACGGCGGTGTACTCGCACGGCCACATCGACCATGTTTTCGGCGTGCCGGTGTGGGAGGCCGAGTCGGCCGAGCGCGGGTGGCCCGCGCCGGTCGTGATCGCGCACGAGGCGCTGCCCGCCAGGTTCGACCGGTACATCATGACGGCCGGGTACAACGAGGTGATCAACCGGCGGCAGTTCGGCGTGGACGGGTTGCGCTGGCCGGTCGAGTACCGGTACCCGGACCGCACGTATGCCGGCGAGCTTGCGCTGGAGGTCGGCGGAGTGACCTTCGCTCTGCGGCACGAGAAGGGCGAGACCGACGACCATACGGTGACCTGGCTCGCGGACCGGCGGGTGCTGTGCTGCGGTGACCTGTTCATCTGGGCATCGCCCAACGCGGGCAACCCGCAGAAGGTGCAGCGGTACCCGCGGGAATGGGCCGGCGCGCTGCGCCGCATGATCGCGCTTGCGCCGGAGTACCTGCTGCCCGGCCACGGGCTGCCCGTCATCGGCGCGGAACGAGTCAGGCAGGCGCTGACGGACACGGCCGACCTGCTCGACTCGCTGGTCGACCAGACCCTGGCGGTGATGAACGCCGGCGGCAGGCTCGACGACGCCATTCACGGCGTCGTTCCGCCGCCGCATCTGCTCGACCAGCCCTACCTGCGGCCGGTCTATGACGAGCCTGAGTTCATCGTGCACACCGTCTGGCGGCTGTACGGCGGCTGGTGGGACGGCAACCCGGCGACGCTCAAGCCGGCGC
>WNGK01006783.1_pt1 | contig 12024 bp, 9 predicted proteins | sample 5400601 | NCBI WGS metagenome assembly WNGK01 (sample SAMN13153376, study PRJNA577476) | soil metagenome | isolation source: 60 cm soil or saprolite under Garry oak tree replicate 1 | place: USA:California | collected 2016-06-15
CAATCCGAAATCGCCAATGCCTTCCGGTTTTCTCGCGCTTATTCTTCACGCGCACTTGCCCTTTGTTCGGCATCCCGAACACGAGCATTTTCTCGAGGAAGACTGGCTCTTCGAGGCGATCACCGAGACGTACATCCCATTGCTGCGAATGATGCACCGCTTAGCGAACGATGGCGTGCCGTTCAAGCTCACGATGTCGATCAGCCCGACGCTTTGCGCCATGCTGGAAGACGAATTGCTGCGCGAGCGCTACGTGCGTCATCTCGACCTTCTAATCGATCTGGCAGATCGCGAACGAAAGCGGAATCGCAAGAATCCCAAACTGCGAGAACTCGCCGAGTTTTATTTCAATTTGTTTTCCGATAGGCAGCGTTTCTTTGTCGAGCAATGGAAATGCGATCTGCTCGCCGCTTTTCGCGAGGTTCGAAAAACGGGCGCCCTTGAAATCATTGGCTGCGCCGCCACACACGGACTGTTACCGCTGATTCAGCAACAGTCGCGTGAAGCTGCGCGGGCGCAGGTTTTAATCGGGCGAGACGTATATGTCGATCTTTTCGGTGGCGAGCCAACCGGTTTTTGGCTGCCGGAATGCGCCTACGCGCCGGGGCTGGAATCATTCCTGCAAGAGGCAAACATTCGCTGGTCCGTTCTCGACGCACATGGCCTCATGCTTGGAAAACCGCCGCCGCGCCGGTCGATCTACGCGCCGTATTACACGCCCGCCGGGCCAGCGGTTTTCGCGCGCGATCGCGATTCAAACCGGCAGGTCTGGAGCGCCCATGAAGGCTATCCAGGCGATCCGGCTTACCGTGAATTTTATCGCGACGTCGGTTTCGATCTTCCAATGGAGCATTTGGGTCCAATCGCGCGTGGAAGCCGAAGATTTTCCGGCGTGAAATATTATCGCATTACCGGACGCGGCGAGGAAAAAGAATTGTATGATCGCGAGGCAGCGGAAAAAGCGGTGGAAACGCATGCTGCGCACTTTCTTGAACAGCGGCGGCAGCAAATTCGCCAAATTAGCGAATCCGGTTTTGATCCAGTAGTTGTCGTCCCATTCGACGCCGAATTGTTTGGTCACTGGTGGTTCGAAGGACCACGTTTTCTTGAGCTCTTCATTCGCATGACCGCTCAAGAGCAACAAGATTTCAACCTGACCACGCCCAGCGAATTCCTCGAAACTCATCCCACGCAACAAACGATTGAGCCGGCAACATCGACATGGGGTGAAAACGGCTACCTCGGGGTCTGGCTCGATCCGAGCAACGCCTGGATTTATCCGCACCTGCACACTGCTAGTCAGCGCATGAGCGACACCGCGCGCAGACATGCGAAGCACTCAAGCCCACTCGCAGACCGGGTGCTGAAACAAATGGCGCGCGAACTTTTACTGGTGCAATCGAGCGATTGGGCATTCCTGATTAAAGAGGGAACCGCAAAAGATTACGCCACGAAACGAACAATGGATCACCTCCTTCGTTTCAATCGGCTGTACGACCAGTTTAACGTGAATGACGTCGATGAAAAATTCCTGCGCGATTCCGAATGGCGCGATAGCCTTTTCCCGAACGTAAACTGGCGCTATTACCTCTAACCCCCTTGTCATTCGGAGCGAAGTCGAGGAATCTCTCACTGTTCTTCCACTTCCTCTTTTCAAAGTAAGAGATGTATGGACTCCGTTCGACATGACAAAAAAGCTCAACCTCACAATCTTATTTACGCTTGCGTCGATCTATTCGTTGGCTGCGCAGGAATCACCATCACCGACGCTGACGCCAAGCGCTTCGCCATCTCCGACCCGCAGTGTGCGTATCAGTTTTGTCCCGCCGCCGCTTGAAGGCACAATCAGCCTCGGCATTTACGATGGAAATGGGAAGCTCGTGCGCATTTTGCACGAGCAAGCCAAACTGGACGAGTTCACGATGGGTGCCGATGCGCTGGTGACAAAATGGGACGGCAAGAACGAAGAGGGCGAAGATCTACCGGCTGGAAAATATCATGCCCGCGGCTACCTCGTTGGTCGTTTCAAAATAGAAGATCTCGGCCAAGCCGCGGCTCCCACCGCCGAAGATAAGGCAACCGGCAATGTAAAAGTGAAACTCATGCCGAACCCGTTGGCCAATGACGAAAGGCCGATTGTCGATCTTGGCGTCGGATTTGACGATGAGGACAGTTTTCTCAAAACCACCGATGGATTGCCGCTGTGCACGGTTAGTGAAACGCCGAATCTGATTCGCGTATCCATTAAAAAGAATGGCGAAAAATCGGTCGATGTTTGGCAGGATGATGGTGCAGTCGTGGAGCAGTTTCGCATCTCGAACATCGATAAAATGATGGCATTTGATTGCGGCGATTTTGAATTGAAATGAAGTGTAGCGGCATCGGAGCCTGTCCTGAGCTTGTCGAACGAGTGAGCCGCTGAAATTAAAGAACAGCGCTTGACACGAGCGTCGCTACAACGCAAGCGACTAGCTGTGGCTATTACGTCTGAGCTTCAACATACGGTTGGAAAAACCGCCGGCTTTAGCGGCACGTCGCTGCATACCGGCGAAAAGGTCTCGCTTAAATTGCATCCGGCGCCGGTCGATCACGGAATCAAATTCAAGCGCAAGGATTTGCAGGACGAACCAACCATCGATGTCAAGATCGACAATCTGAAAACGGTCGAGCGCGCGACAACGCTGGGCGAAGGGGCCGTGCGCGTGCACACGGTCGAGCACGTGCTCGCGGCGCTTTCCGCGATGGGCGTGGACAACGCTATCGTTGAGATGGATGCGAACGAGCCGCCAATCGGCGACGGCAGTGCGCAGCCCTATGTCGATCTTATCAAGAAAGCTGGTCTGACCGCGCAGGAACAGCCGCGAAAGTTCTTCGATGTGCGCGAACCGATGCACGTGGAATCGAAAACGGGCGCGCTGCTTGTTTTGTTGCCCGACGACACGTTTCGCATCTCCTGCACCCAAGCTGGACCGAACAATCGTTTCGCCCAGTTTCTATCGACAGAAATAACGTCGGCAATTTTCGAGCGGGAAATCGCGTCGGCGCGGACATTCGTTTACTACGAAGATGTTCAACCGCTAATGGAGAAAAATTTGATCAAGGGCGGCAGCCTCGAAAATGCGATCGTCGTGCGTGGAGAGGCGGTTTTAAGCAAGGAACCTTTGCGCTTCGCCGACGAATTCGTTCGCCACAAAATCCTCGACATAATTGGCGACCTTGCGCTTGTCGGACGGCGGATTCGTGGTCACGTCGTGGCGGTGAAGCCCGGCCACGCGGCGAATGCGGAGCTTGCTCGCGTGCTCGCTCGGGAGCAGGCCCGAAGGAGCGCAATGAGCACACCGCGCGCGGTCCCGTTAGGCGATGGCGGATTGGACACGGATGAAGTGATGAAGATACTGCCGCATCGCTATCCGTTTTTGATGGTTGATCGGGTCATCGGCTTCGAAGGCGAAAACAAAATTACGGCCGTAAAATCGATCACGATTAACGAGCCCTTTTTTCAAGGACATTTCCCAGGTCATCCGGTAATGCCCGGCGTCATGCAAGTGGAAGCAATGGCGCAAGTGGCGAGCTTGTTATTATTTAAACTGGCAAAAACGACAAGCCGCATTGGCTATTTCATGAGCGCAGATGGCGTGAAATTTCGCAAACCGGTGCTCCCAGGGGACACGATGTTCATTCATGCCGAGCTGACCAAGTCGCGCGGCGAACGCCTGGCGAAAGCGAAATGTCATTGCGTCGTGAACGACGCAGTCGTCTCGGAAGGCGAATTGATGTTCACGTTTCTCGATAAATGAGCGACGTGCAGATTCATCCGACGGCCATTGTCGATCCACGGACGGAAATCGGCGCGGGAACGACCATCGGACCATATTGTGTGATCGCAGCCGACGTCGTACTCGGTCAAAATTGCTGGCTGCAACAGCATGTCACGCTTTGCGGACCGATGTGTGCCGGCGCTGGAAATAAATTTTATGCCGCCTGCTCGATCGGTCAGCAGACGCAGGACCTGAAATACCAGGGCGAACCGACTTACCTGGAAATCGGCGATGAAAATACATTCCGTGAATTTGTCACAATCAGCCGGAGCACAACCAGCCAGGGCAAAACGCGCATTGGCAACCGCGGCACCTTCCTTGCCTACAGCCATATTGCACACGATTGCGTAGTCGGAGACGAGGTTGTTTTTTCCAACAACGGCACGCTAGCAGGACACGTGGAGGTGGGCGATCACGCCGTCATTGGGGGGCTTACGGCCGTGCATCAGTTTTGCCGGATTGGACGCTTCGCCATCACCGGCGGATGTTCGAAGATCGTCCAGGACGTTCCGCCGTTCATGATTGCCGATGGTAACCCGGCGGAAATTCGGGGCATTAACCTGATCGGCTTGGAACGCAAGAATTTCCCGCCCGAAAGCGTGAAGCTGATCAAAGAGGCTTTCCGCCTGGTTTATCGTTCCAAATACAATACGCAGCAGGCAATTGAAGCGATCAGCAAAGACTTGCCCCAGACCGAAGAAATCACCCAGATTCTCGAGTTCATCGAACAAAGCGAGCGGGGAATTATTCGCTAGATGGTTTACCTAGACGGCGTGGCCTGGCTGACAGCGCGCTCTGCATCTTCCTCAAATTTCCTCAAAAGCGGCGCTGCGGATGCGTCTGGAGCAGTTCGCAGCGAACTTCGGATAAGATCGACAGCTCGTGTTGGCTTGCTCTGCTTGACCCATGCGTCTGCTTCCTCGAGCACGAGACGCAGAATGTCGTCGCGGTTCGAATAAAAGGTTCGCCCCTGGCCAAAACAATCTGCTGCTGCCGGAAAATTCCCATCGCGCGCTTCGATCGAGCCGAGGTCTTCAATCATTGGGCCGTTGCGTGTTCGCGATGCAGTTTGTCGCGCCAACGTCCGGAATTCCGACGCCGGACGCGTCGCATTTTTGATGGCAAATTCATGATAGGCCTTCCAATCGGACTTGTTCTTTTCGGACTCGCTGTTCGGCTCAATCTGAAGCCACGTTGCGAACGGCCGATAAAGGGGATCGCCTACCATTACCGACATCCAAGAGAGCCCCGGCATCGACATATAGGCGCTCTCTGCAAACGTGAAGCCATGAAGCAACCGATTGTTGAAGATATCGAGATGCGAAGTGAGTTGCAGATACGGTTCGTAAACGTTGCCCAGACTCGCGGCCGCGCCTTTCGAAAGAAGCGGGGCGACCCAGTTTGCATTGGGATCGCGCAGTGTCCTGGCGCTGAACGAGTGGATGTGCACCGCGATCGCTCCCGGCACGAAGCGAAAATCCGGTCGAGTAAAGGGACCTGCGACATTGCCTGCATACCAACCGTAATAAAGGGCGCAGTCCGTCATCGGATACGCGTCGGGGAAGATCGCCGGCGTATCGTCGTACACGACTGGATTCCCGACCTTGTGAAGCTGTGTGGTCACCTCAGCGAGCCATTCGTCCCCAGCTGCGAAGCCGGCGCCAGTCTTGTGTGCACCATCGACATAGGCACGCCCCCACAATCCGCTCTTCTCCGTTGCTATCGAATCGACAATCATGTTCCGCACTGTCGCGGCAGTCGGCGCGTCGAGACGACAGACGAGCAATAAGGTCGCATTCTCGAACTCGTTAATCGCACGGAAACTTTGGAAATATGAGTTCGGGGTCGGCCCCGAAATTTGGCGCAAATAGAGACCGAGGACCGCCAGTTCAGAATCGACGGATGCTTCGTTGCGGTTCCCGGGTTGCCCGGATCTCGGTTGGTCTCCGCGATAACCCGTGGTTGAACGAATTTTCAGCGGCACACCTTTGATTGTCGCGACAAAATGGATCGTGCTGGCGGTGACCACTGGCGCTTGGCCGGGCGGCTCGCGCAACGTCCACCAGTGACGTTGTTTGAAAATTTCACGAAGCGGATCAGCGACGGTTCTATCGTACTCTTCACGGCTGATTTCTTCCTCGGTCGAACAAGTGAGCCCAATGAGATGGTCGGCTGCGATGCCACGTTGCTCGGCGTAAAATTTCGCGAGCTCAACCGAATCAGAGACGGCTTTGTTGTAGAGAACGATCGTCGATTGCGCTAATGGTTGCTCCGCGGCGGAAGCATTGAGCAAGAGTAAGACAAAGAGTAAGAGAAAAGGCCGAAAATGTTTCATCTAGAAACTGAGCTTGAGGCCGTCGTAAGCAATATGGGCGCCGGCGGGTAGCCGCGACTCGGCCGCTTGCGGAAGCTCGTGCGCAATGTGCGTGAAATAAGTCGTGTCTGGTCGCACGCGCGAAGCGACTTCCAACGCTTGCCGAACACTCAAATGGGTCGGGTGCGGTTTGTCGCGCAACGCATCGATGATCAAGACCTTTACGCGCGCGATAAGATCGACAATAGCATCCGGAACACCGCTGCAATCGCTTAAATACGCGACGAGTTTCTCGCCGCCGCGCGAAAAGAGATATCCGTTTACGATGGAATCACCATGCGGCACGGGTAACGGCGTAATCAGCGTGCCACCCAACTTGAAAGGACCGCCAATGACGTGCGGCTCTGGTTTCAAATACCAGGGAAATGGATCGGAAGTCTTAAATGCAAACTGAAACACCCGCTCAAGGTCGCGCATCGTTTCCGCCGAGGCATAGACCGGCATCGAGCCGCGCGCATGCGAGAAACGCCGAAGATCATCAAAGCCCATGATGTGATCGGTATGCGAATGAGTGAAAATCACTGCATCGACAGTGAGGATATTTTCGCGCAGTGCCTGCGTCCGAAAATCGGTTCCCGTGTCAACGACCCAGGAACATTCCGGCGTTTCGACATAAATTGACGAGCGCAATCGTTTGTCGCGCGGATCGGGAGAACGACAAACCTCGCAATCGCAGCCGATCATCGGAACACCCTGTGATGTGCCGGTGCCGAGAAAGGTCAATCTCAGTTGAGAGCCTTTCTTGCGAAGGCTTTCGGAGTTGTGAGTTGAGATCGGAATTGGCAAGTTGGAACTCTTAACTCTCAACTAATAACTCTCAACCCTTCCGATGGCCGCCGTTCTGAATCTGCTGCGAATTAAGAATCTCGCGCTCGTGGAAGAGCTCGAATGGCAGATGGCGCCGGGGTTCATCGCTGTCACCGGTGAGACGGGTGCGGGGAAATCGATCATCATCGGCGCGCTCCAACTTTTACTCGGCGAGCGTGCGGACAAATCTCTCATCCGCACCGGGGCCGATCTCTGCACCGTAGAAGCAGTTTTTAGCGGAGACGATCTGCAAAAATTAAATCTGCGACTGATCGAAGCAGGCGTTGAAGCGTGTGAAGGCGATCTCATCATCAGGCGCACCCTTTCTACAAGCGGCGCAAACCGTCAGTTCATCAATGGCTCGCCGACCACCTTGGCGATCTTGAAAAATCTTGGCGACGAACTAGTCGACCTTCACGGGCCGCACGATCATCAATCGTTGCTGTCGCGAGGCAAGCAGTTGGAGTTGCTCGATTCGTTCGCGGGGGCGGGCGGGCAGCTCGACCAATATCATAAACATTACCGCCAACTACAGACGCTGACGGCAGAACATGCCACGTTGGACACGGCGGAGACGGCGCGCGAACAAGAGCTCGATCTGCTTCGGCATCAGATCAATGAGATCACTGCGGCGAATCTCGTTGCGGGCGAAGAAGAAGAAATCGAGAGCCGCTATAAGCTCGCAGCTAATAGCAAGCGGCTCATTGAGCTGGCGAGCGCAATTGTGAACAAACTTTCCGAAGCAGATGGTTCTGTACTTTCGCAACTGGCAGAAACGCAGCGATCGCTGCGGGAACTGGAAAAGATCGACAACTCCATTTCGCGATTCTCCTCAGCGCATGCGACGGCAGTTGTCGAACTTTCCGAAATTGCTCGCTCACTTTCACAGTACGCCGAAAAGCTCGATCTCGATCAGGCACAGCTTGCCGCGCTCGAGCAACGCGTTTCGCTCTTCGAAACTTTGAAACGGAAATATGGCGGATCGATTGCCGATGTGATCTCATTTGGCGAACGCGCCGCGGAACGGATGCGCAAAATCGAAGGACGCGATGCCGAACTGGAACGCCTGATCGGCGAAATCGAAAAAGTGCGCGGACAAATGAGTCGCGCCGGCGAGGCACTGCGGAAACTCCGCGCCAAAGCGGCGCCAAAACTTTCGGCAACGATCCGGAAGAACCTTGTCGATCTTGGTTTTCGTCAATCGAATTTTGAAGTAAAGCTCAGTGCGCTGGACGAACCGCACGCAAGCGGACTCGATTCCGTTGAATTGCTTTTCTGCCCGAATCCGGGCGAACCGTTGAAACCGCTTCGTGGGATTGCCTCAAGTGGCGAAATCTCGCGCCTGATGCTTGCGATCAAGTCCGCGCTGGCAGCACATGACGCGATCCCGCTGCTCGTCTTTGATGAGATCGACACGAATGTGGGCGGCGAAATCGCGCACGCGGTCGGAGCCAAAATGCGAACATTGGGTCGCGATCATCAAGTAATTTGCATCACGCATCTGCCTCAAGTAGCTGCGACTGCGTCTTCTCATTTTGTCGTGACAAAAGATGTTATGCGCGGTCGCACTTTTTCAGACTTGCACGAAGTGAGTGAGAAAGTGCGCCGCGAAGAAATCGCCCGCATGCTCGGCGGGAAAAGTGAATCCGCCTTGCAGCTCGCATCCAGCCTTTTGAAGGGACGGATCTAACCACCACGAAGGACACGAAGAGCACGAAGGATCACAGAACGAAACGTTTGGTGCCGTTTTGCAGCTTTGTGACGTTGAAATTGATAAGCAAGCCAAGCGACACTTTTGAGAGTCGCATGTACGTAAGAACTTGTGCTTGATGGATTGGAAGAAGCGTTTCGACGATTTTGATTTCCACGATGAGATCGCTACGTACAAACAAATCGATCCGATAGCCGCAATCGAGCAGGAGATCTTTGTAACGAACCGGCAGCGCCAACTCCATCTGAAACGGAATGCGCGCGTGCGAGAGCTCACAAGCCAGGCATTGCCGGTAGCTCGATTCGAGTAGGCCCGATCCGAGGTTGCGATGAACTTCGATTGCGCATCCGATGACGTTTTGCGACAACTCATCAAATTCCATCTTCGTGTTCTTCGTGATCTTCGTGGTGGTGAAGAATCCAGCTGATTATTTCTTCACCATGCCGAGCGGGAGCACGATTTTACCGAACAATTCGTTAAGCACCTGCGCGAGGCCAGCATAAATCGCGGAGAAACCGCAGAAGATTCCTTCGTAACCGGTGAAATGTTTGAACCCGGTGCTGGCGTTTGTGTAATCGCCGTAGGCGAGGAGAAAGAAAAGAATCGCCAACGTGCCGAATACGACCTCCAAAGCGCGGTTCAGCCGCAATGTGGCGACAAACATAACGGCGGTGAACAATCCCCACATGGCGAGATATGCGGCCATCGCGGTGTCGTTTGAGGCCGCGCCCCATCCGAGTTTCGCCAAGACAATCAGGGTCACCAGCGAGAGCCAGAATAAGCCGTAGGAAACAAACGCGGTAGTGGCGAATGTGTTGCCTTTCCTCCATTCCATGGCTCCGGCGATAATTTGCGCGGCGCCGCCATAGCAAATGCCCATCGCCAGAATCATGCTATTGAGCTCGTAGAAGCCGGCATTGTGCAGGTTGAGCAACACGGTCGTCATGCCAAAGCCGAGAAGCCCGAGCGGAGCCGGATTCGCCGTCGTATCCTTGATTTGAGTGATGGATTCGTTCATGGCGCAGTCAGTCTGTCGAAAGGAAGATCGACAACGCAATAACAATAATCGGCTAGCCGACGTGGGAGACCGCAGCTACAAGAAAAGTCGTGCTCAATTATATCTGGCTCGCGCTTGTTTTACTCGCCGTCGCGATTGGTGGCTGGAACGATCGCTTGAAAGATGTGACCGTGGGCGCCTTCGATGGCGCGAAGACGGCTGTCACAATCGCGCTGGCTCTCATCGGGATCATGGCGCTCTGGCTGGGCGTGATGCGCCTGGCCGAGCGCGCGGGGCTCGTGCAGCGAATCGCGCGCGGGCTGCGTCCGATCATGAGAAGGCTTTTTCCAGACGTTCCACCGGATCACCCCGCGATGGGATCAATGGTCATGAACATGTCGGCCAACATGCTCGGCCTTGGCAATGCTGCGACCCCTCTCGGTTTGCGCGCGATGCGCGATCTCGAAACACTCAACCCTCGTCCCGGCGTTGCGACAAACGCGATGTGCACTTTCCTCGCGATCAACACGAGCTCTGTTCAGTTAATTCCTGCCACGGCAATTGCGATTCTTGCCGCATCGGGATCAACGAAACCGACGGCAATTGTCGGCACTGCGCTTCTTGCGACGCTTTGCGCAGCGACCGTGGCAATCATCTCTGTGAAACTGTTGGAAAAATTGCCGATATTTCAGCTGGCGCGTGAAACGCCTGCGATCGCCGATGATTCGCCATACCGCTCAACGTCAAAATCGACAAAAGACTCGCGAGAGGAAGTGGCAATCGTGGAAGAGCCGCCGCCTGGATCATCGATTCTTGGTTTGATCGCCCTAATCGTTCTTACTCTTTTCTTCGTCGTGCTTTTTGTCCGGATGGTGGCGCCAACTCTGTTCGGTGTGCCGATGGTGGCAGACGCGGCGGCACAGAACGTTTTTGTCCGCAGCGTGAACGCCTTATCGATCCTGGCGATCCCATTTCTTCTCAGCTTCTTTCCGCTTTACGCCGCGGCGCGCGGAGTGAAAGTTTATGACGAGTTTGTCGAGGGCGCGAAAGAAGGATTCGGCGTAATCTTAAAGATTATTCCGTTCCTCGTCACGATGCTGGTGGCGATCGGAATGTTTAAGGGCGCCGGTGGGATCGATCTGCTGAGTCGCGTACTTTCACCAGTATTGTCTCCACTGCATTTTCCTACCGATCTGCTCCCGCTCGCGTTAATGAGACCACTGAGCGGAAGCGCAACGCTCGCGCTGTTGACCGACGTCGTTCATCGGCTCGGGCCTGACAATATCGTGAGCCTGACGGCGGCGACGATTTATGGGAGCACTGAGACCACGTTTTACGTGGCGGCAGTTTATTTCGGTGCCGTAGGCATAAAACAAACCCGGCACGCGATCCCGGCAGGCTTGCTTGCCGATCTTACCGGCGTAATCGCCTCGGTGGTTATCTGCAGAGCGGTGCTGTGAAAATTGAGGTTACAAATGTTACATTGGTGCAGTCTCAATGAACGAGCTTGTAACGATGTAACCTTTCTAACGATTTAACTTGTCGGCGCACTAGCGCCGAATTTATCGTGCGACTTTTCGAAAATGATTCAGCGCGACTATCTGATAATCGGCGGCGGGATTGGCGGAGCCAGCGTCTGCCAGGGAATTCGGCGCTACGATAAACGTGGCAGCGTCACGCTCATCAGCGCGGAGATATTCCCTCCTTACAAGCGCTGGATTCTGTCGAAGAGTTTCCTGCGTGAAAAGGACCCTCAGCTGAAAAAATTACAGGAACCGGACGAACACTGGTATCAAGCAAACAAAATCGAGACGCGATTCGGTACGGTTGTAACCCAATTCAATATCGACCGCCGCCTGGCCGTGCTCGCAAACGGCGAAAGCATTGAATTCAACAAAGCCTGTCTGGCGATGGGCAGCCGCCCAGTGCGGCCACCTGTGGCGGGCGTCGGTCTCGGAAACGTCATTTACCTGCGGACAATTCGTGACGCGCTGGCTTTGCGCGAGATGGCGACCCTGGAGAAAACCGTCATGGTCGTCGGCGGTGGACTGCTCGCGTGTGAGGCGGCAGCGAGTTTGCGGATGATGAAACTGAAGGTCAGCCTCATGCATCGCGATTCCTATTTATTGAACCGATATGTCGATCCCGAAACGGGCGGATGGCTTACTGAATATTTCGCAAAACACGGTGTGACGATGCTGATGGGCGAAAGTCTCAATGGTTTTGAAGGGAAAACCGTCCTTCGCAATATCCAGACAAAAAGCGGCAACCGGGTCGCCGCGGGCCTCGCCGTCGTCGCCTGCGGCGCGGAGCCAAA
>WNGK01019386.1_pt1 | contig 12024 bp, 8 predicted proteins | sample 5400601 | NCBI WGS metagenome assembly WNGK01 (sample SAMN13153376, study PRJNA577476) | soil metagenome | isolation source: 60 cm soil or saprolite under Garry oak tree replicate 1 | place: USA:California | collected 2016-06-15
CAGGCACGGGTCCGCCGGCACGGCGGCGACGCATGCCCAGCACAGCAACGCACTGGCGGCGTTTCCGCCGCACGGAAAGTAACTGGAGGTCTGCGATGGGAGAAGTCGACCCGAAGGTCGATGAGGCGATCCAAACACTGAACATGAAGGACGGACCGACGCGTCGGAGGCTGCTGGCGGGCACTGGCCTGTTCAGCGCGACGGCGGCCGCCTCGGCCCTGCTGGCGGCGTGCAGTTCGTCACCCTCGAGCAATGCCTCGGGCGCGGTCGGCAACTTCCCGAAGACGCCGCCGTGGCAGTTCTGGTTCGTCAACCACGTCACGACCAACCTCTTCTTCGTCCCCACGAGGTCCGGGTACTCGGATGCGGCGAAGCTGCTCGGCCTGCCCACGCCGAAGTGGGGCGGGTCGACGACCGCGAACGTCACGCAGATGGTCGCATATCTGCAGACTGCCATCGCAGCGAAAGCGGCCGGCATCGCGACCGTGGTGACCACCGCCAACTCGTTCACCACCCCGGTCGCCAACGCCATGAACGCCGGCATCCCGGTCGTCACGTACAACGCCGACGGGATCTACCAGTCCAACGGCACTCCCGAGATCGGCACCAACCGGCTCTGCTACGTCGGCCAGGCGCTCTACCTGTCCGGCCAGCAGCTGGGCGAACGGATCGTCTCCCTGGTCCCAAGCGGCGACGTGGTCATCTGCATCGCCACGCCCGGCCAGGGAAACATCCAGCCTCGCTACGACGGCGCGGTAGCCGCGATCAAGGCATCCGGCAAGCCGGTCACTCCGCACCTGCTCGCGACCGGTGCCCTCACTGCACCGGAACTGGCCGCCGAGAAGGCCTATTTCATCGGCCACAAAACCACCAAGGGCGCCTTCGCCGTGGACGCGGGATCGACCGAGCTGCTCTCCCAGGCGCTGGCGGCCACGGGCCTGAAGATCCCGGCCGGCGGATTCGACCTCACGCCGGGCACCCTGAACGCCATCCAGTCCGGCGCGCTTAACTTCACCATCGACCAGGAGCCCTACCTGCAGGGCTTCCTGCCGGTGCTCTATCTCTACCTGTACAACCTGACCGGAGGCCTGCTGCTGCCACCGGACACGGACACCGGCCTGACCTTCGTCACCAAGTCGAATGTAGGTCCCTACCTGAACTCCAAGACCAGCTATGAGGGATCGACCGGCGTGACCAGCCCGACGCTGGTGCCGCGCTCCGGCCCGATCCAGAACGCGATGGCGACTACCAGTACCTGACCGCGTACCGGCCAGGCGCCCCGGCGAGCGCTTGCTAGCCTGCAGGAGGCCAGCGCCGTTCGCTGGGGCGCCTGACGGAAGCACGGCGACCAGCGCAGGGAGGGAGGGCAGGGTGAGCGAAACGGTCCAGCGCGCCGCTGAGCTCGGGCCGCCGCCGAACGGGCCGGTACCCGCGAGCGGGCCGGGGCTGCGGCTGCGGCGGGCGGCAGTCCTGGCGGCGCAGCAGCGCGAGGTGACCGTCCTGGTCGTCGTGGTCTTCCTCGTCGTCTACTTCGGCTTCATCTCCACCACTGGCCGGTCCACGTTCTTCACCTCGGTGAACATCATCAACATCGGCCAGATCGCGGCGCCGATCATCATCATCGCGATCGGCGAGGTGCTGCTGCTGATCTGCGGCGAGATCGATCTGTCGCCGGGCTTCGTCTATCTCTTCGCGCCCTTCCTCATGCACTACCTGATCGACCTCTACGGCTTCCCGGTGATCCCGGCGATCCTGATCACCCTGGCCATGGGCCTGGCGGTCGGCTGGGTCAACGGATTCCTCACCGTCACGCTGGGGCTGCCATCCTTCGTCGCCACCCTTGGCACTGGCTTCGTCCTGCTGGGGATCACGCTCACCACGTCCAACGCCACGCAGGCCAGCATCCCGACCGCGGCGGTGGGGATCGGGAAGTGGATCGGCAGCGACTCCTACGCCGAGATCATCTGGGCGCTGGTGCTCGTGGCGATCTTCCATGTCGTCCTCGTCCGGACCAGGTGGGGGCTGCACACGGTCGCGGTCGGCGGTAACCAGCTCGGTGCGCGCGAGGCGGGCATCAACGTCGCCAGGATCAAGTACGGGAGCTTCATGATCACCGCCGTGCTTGGCGCTTTCGTGGGCCTGCAGCAAGCGTTCCAGACCAGCGTGATCGACCCGAGTTCCGGCGGCTACCAGCCAATGTTCTACGCGGTGGCGGCAGCGGTGATCGGCGGCACGGCGATGCTGGGCGGCTCGGGCACGATCATCGGCGCATTCCTCGGGTCGATGATGCTTGCCGTGCTGACCGACGGCTTCAACGTCATCGGGATCAGCGCCTATCCCCTCCAGTTCATCTTCGGCGGCGCGATCCTGGTCGCGATGATCGCCAACGTCCAGCTCGCGCGGATGCGCGCTACCGGGAGACGACGATGACTGCTCCAGCGCCTGAGGTTCCGGCCGGCGGTGACACTCCGCAGAAGGACGTGCTGCGGGCCGAGCACGTGTCGAAGCGGTTCGGGCCGGTGACCGCGCTTGTTGACGTGGATCTGCACCTGGCCCGCGGCGAGATCCTCGGGCTGATCGGCGACAACGGCGCGGGCAAGTCGACTTTGCTGAAAATACTGTGCGGCTTCCAGCGGCCCGACTCGGGCCGGATCCTGGTCAACGGGCAGGAGGTCGCGTTCAAGTCCGTTGACCACGCCCGCTCGCTGGGCGTCGACGCCGTGTACCAGGATCTGGCCCTGATCAACCAGCTCAGCGTCTACCACAACATGTTCCTCAACCGGGAGCGCGTTCGCTGGCCGCTGCTGAGCAACCGGTCGATGCGCAACGCCGCCCGGCAGTACCTCAGCGAGATGGGCGTTGCCATCTCGTCGGTGGACTCCCAGGTCGCCAGCCTGTCCGGCGGTCAGCGGCAGGCGATCGCCGTGGCCCGCGCCGTCTACTCGGACGCGAAGATCCTGCTGCTGGACGAGCCGCTGGCTGCCATGGGCGCCAAGGAGGTGGCGATCATCCTGGACCTGATCCGCGACCTGAAGCGCAGGGGCGACGTGTCGATACTGGTCATCGCGCACAACTATGGCCAGGTGCTGGAGATCTGCGATCGGGTTAACCTGCTCCAGCACGGCCGGATCACCCTCGATAAGGCCAGCAAGGACACCTCGGTCCAGGAACTCAACGACATCGTGGTCGCGGAGTACCGGCGGGCCATGCAGGAGCGCCAGCGCTCGGCCTGACCCGCCGCGCGGATCCATGCGTCAGGCGCCAGACGCCCGGCGGCGACGTGCAGTCAGACCTGCACGTACTCGATCCCGGTCAGCTCGCAGAAGGCCCGCCAGCTGGCGGCGTGGTGGCCGAGGTTCAATACCTCGTGGTGCGGGCCGCCGGCCCGAAGCCAGCCGTCGAGGCAGGCGCGCAATCCTGACGCGGGCCGGAACTGGCCGTACGGCATCTCCAGCGCCGGCAGCGGCGCTGTGTCGAGGATCTCGCCCTCGGCGACAACCAGCCGGAACCGGGTGCCCTCTAGCGACGCGAGGGCGGCCAGGGTTGCCGGGCCCGGCTGGTACTGGAACAAGAAGGTGGGCGGGTCGGCCAGGCCGCCGATACCAAGCGGTCGCTTGATGAGCCTGACCGGCCGGTCAGAGCGGGCGACCTTCCAGTTGCCCTCGCCCATGTGGCTCATCAGGACGGAGTCCGAGGGGAAGTCCATGGCGTACATCTCGGTGAAATGCGCGTCGCCGATGAGGGTGTGGCCGGCCGAGACCAGGCAGGCGGTCAGCACATCGCCCTCCGCGGCGTAGCCGTAACCGCGGGCCATCAAGGTCGAGGCGGCGGCGAGGGGCAGGCGAGCGAACCGGCCGTCCTGGCCGATCGCGGCGAAGTGCGCGGTATAGGCGCCGAAACCCTGGCTGTCGAGTATGTACTGGATGGCGACTTGCATCCGGGCGTGATCCTCGCGCTCGGCGGCGGACAGCCGGGGGTCGATCTCGAAGCGCGCGTCCTCGAACGCGATGACCTCGGCCGCCTGGGCCGAGGTGACGGCCTGCATCCCGCGGTGCAGGTCGCCGGGGGCTACGGCGAGGATCTCCGGGCCGAGGCTGCGGATCAGCGCGCTCTCATCGACCCGGATGTCCCCCATGTCGTTCATCGAGTAGCCGAACAGGGCGACCTTGAGCCGCTTCAGCGCCGTCGTAGCTGCCGCCGCGGCAGCCCACCTGCCAACCGCGGCGCTGAACTCCTCGCTACGCCAGTCGCCCGTCAGCACGGCGAACGGCCGTCCGGCCCTGACCATCGCGTTGGCCGTATCCTGCGCGCCGTGTATGCCCTGGTTGTAGGTCATATCAGCCATGTCCCACGCGGCCGTCACGGCTGGCTCGGGCTGGATGTTGACCAGGCACACGGGCAGCCGGGACTCCGCCAGCAACCGCGCCACCCGCATCGCCGGGCCGTAGGTGAGCATCACGACCAGGACTCCGTCCAGACCGGAGTGCTCGAACTCGCCCATGACCCGCTCGGCGTCCTGGCGGTACTTCACGGCGGCGGCCGGGATAAACTCACCCACCCCGGCCAGCTGCGCGGCCAGCTCGCTGGCATATCCCTCCTGCCGCTGCGCGATCCCCGGGATCATCTCGTCATACAGGTCCTGCATGATGCCCAGGATCCCGATCCGGGGCCTGCGGCCGCTCAGCACATCGTCCTCCCGCTCGTTCAGGCACCGTGACTGTCAGCTGCAGCCCGGCATCGCGATTCAGCGCTGGCCGTAGTCGTTCTGGTAGCGCCGGTACAGGGCGTCGATCTGATCTTGCGGCAGCGGAGCGAGCGCGCCGCGGCTGCTCGCGAGATGGACGGTGCACGCGGCGTCCTCGCACATCACGGCCGCCTTGACCGCGTCCTGCGGAGTGGCTCCCACGGTGAACACGCCGTGGCTGCGCAGCAACACCGCCGGCGACCGGTGCCCGGCCAGGGTCGCGACTACCGCCCGGCCGATCTTGTCACCGCCGATCGGCGCGAACGGGCCGACCGGGATCTCGCCGCCGAATTCGTCGGCCATGGCGGTGATGACGCACGGGATCGGCTCGCCGCGGGCCGCCCACGCGGTGGCGTACCTGGAGTGCGTGTGCACGACGCCGCCGACCTGCGGCATGTGCCGGTAGATGTAGGCGTGCGACGCGGTATCGCTGGACGGCAGCAAGTCACCGCTGACCCTGGCGCCGGCCAGGTCGCAGACCACCATCGACTCGGCCGTCAGGTCCGCGTAGGAAACACCGCTCGGCTTGATCACCATCAGGTTCATGCCGGGGACCCGCGCCGATATGTTGCCCGCGGTCCACACGACCAGTTCATGGCGCACCAGCTCGCCGTGCAGCTCGGCGACGGCGTACCGGATCGGGCTGATCGCGGACCTGGCGGCGGTCAGATCGGCGCTCACGGCCGGGCCCTGACCTGGTCGCGGAGCCTCCATCGCCTTGGCGGCGGCCGGGACGTCGGGATAGGCGCCGGCCGCGACAGCGGCGTGAATGGCCGAGCCGAGCGCCGGTGCCTGGTCGGAAGCGACCTGGCTGAGCGGGCGGCGGGTCACATCGGCATAGATCTGCATGAGCTGCTTGTTGCGCACCAGGCCGCCCGCGACCACCAGCTCGGTGACCGGCAGGCCCGCTGCCTCGAAGGCATCGATGATGACCCTGGTGCCGAACGCGGTCGCCTCAAATAGGGCACGGTAGATCTCCGGTGCCCGGCTGGCCAGGGTCAGGCCGACGACGGCGCCTGACAGGTGATGGTCGACCAGCACGCTCCGGTTCCCGTTGAGCCAGTCCAGGGCGATCAGGCCGTGAGCCCCGGCCGGCTGGGCGGCGGCCTCCGCCGACAGCAGCTCATGCAGCGTGAGGCCGCGGCGCCGCGCCTCGGCGTGGTAGCCGGGCGGCACTGCATGGTCGGCGTACCAGGCGAAAATGTCACCGACCCCGCTCTGGCCGGCCTCGTATCCCCACGAGCCGTCCACGATTCCGCCGTCGACCACCCCGCACATGCCAGGGACCTGAGCTAGCACCTTCCCGTTCATCACGTGGCAGGTGGAGGTTCCCATGATCGCCACCATCTGACCTGGCGCGATCGTGTTGGCGGCCGGCGGGGTGACGTGCGCGTCCACGTTCCCGACCGCGACGGCGATGCCCGCGGGCAGTCCGGTCCAGTCCGCGGCCTGCGGGGTGAGTGAGCCTGCCCGGCCGCCGAGCGCGGAGATGGGGTGCGCCAGCTTGCCGGCGGCAAACCCGGCGAAGCCGGGGCTCAGGGCGGCCAGGAACTCCCGGGACGGATAGCGCCCGTCCTGCCAGATGCCCTTGTACCCGGCCGTGCAGGCGTTCCTGGTTTCGGTGCCGGTCAGCTGCCAGATGATCCAGTCGGCCGCCTCGATCCACCGGTCAGTGCGCTGGTAGATGTCCGGGTCCTCGTCCAACAGCTGCAGGGCCTTCGCGAACTGCCACTCGGCCGAGATCTTACCGCCGTAGCGGGCAATCCACGGCTCGCGGCGTTCGAGGGCCAGCGCGTTGATCCGGTCCGCCTGGGGCTGGGCCGCGTGATGCTTCCACAGCTTCGGGTAGGCGTGCGGGCGGCTGCTCAGCTCCGGCAGCTGGCACAGCGGCGTCCCGTCGGCGCGGACCGGCAGCACCGTGCAGGCGGTGAAGTCGGTGCCGATACCGATCACCTGGGCCGGATCGATGCCGGCGTCAGCGACCGCCCCGGGCACCGCATGACGCAGCACGTCCAGGTAGTCCTGCGGATCTTGCAGCGCCCAGTCGGCCGGCAATGGCTCGCCCGACCTATCCAGCGCCGAGTCCATCACGCCACGGGCGTACTCATGAACGGACGTGCCGAGTTCCGCGCCGTCGGCGATCCGCACGACCAGGGCACGGCCGGACAGCGTGCCATAGTCAATGCCGATGACACAGCTATCCCGATCCTGAATGTTAACGCTCACAGTCTCATTGTGGCGCAAACCGTCCGCAAGGTCGATACCGCCTCAGGCGGGCGGGCCAGCGCGAGAAATCACGAAAGCGCTACCCGCTGGCGGCAGGAGATCTGATCGAGGCCCGCCAGTCTTCTGGGCCACGGACCCGCGCTACCCCTTCTACCCTGCAGCGCAGCCAACTCTGACCCCAACCGCAACTGGCAAATCTCAGTGGTGCCGGACCTGATTAGCGATCCGCTGACAGCGGTCAGCCGCCCGGCGCTTCATTCGCAGAGCCGACGGCGAGCGCCACATCGGTGACCAAGTCCCACGTGAACATCTGATCGGGTGCCTGGGAAACAAGGCTGACCGAGGTGATGGTGATCTCCCGGCGAGGCAACTCGCGCCCGAGCGCATCGATCACTGGCTTGGCAGGGCGAACGGAGTTGCCGTAGGCGAGCGTGCGGCCGGAATTGGCCGATGTGATCGAGTACCGCAAGTCCGGGCTGTCCCTGAACCACGTGATCGGCTGCCCGCTGGATTGCGGGTACTGTGTCCGGCACCTGTTCGCGAACTTCGAGATGAAGACACCCAGGGCGCTGATGAGCGACGAGCAAGCCGTTGCCTTGCTGACCTGGCACAAGTACTTCCGGTTCACGCAAGCCGCGTCCGAAGCGGCGGACATCAGGTCCGTCTGGTCCGCGCGGATCCCATGATCGTGGCCGGTTCGCGTGTTATAACGCGGACAACTCACCATGATCATGGGAAGACGGAGTGGGAAGAGCCGGGCCCGGCGGGAGGCACCTCACCACGCTCATCAACGGCGTCACCCGGACCACCCAAACCAGGACATGGACGTCGCGAGTGGACGTCGCGAGTGGACGTCGCGAGTGGACGTCGCGAGTGGACGTCGCGAGTGGACGTCGCGAGTGGACGTCGCGAGTACACCGTCGCATTGAGCAGAACCACTACTCAGAGTCGAGCGTCAGCGAAGTCTTCGCGCCGCGTCACCGTCTCGATGATCTCCCGAACGCGGCCCGACTGCCTGACTCAGCGACCGCCTGCAGCGCGGGCCAGAGCATCTCGTTGGACTGCGGCATGTCGGCTGCGGCTGTCACGGCGCTCCCGAGAAGATCGGCGGCTGCCGTGGCGCTGGTCCGGCTAGCCAGGAGGGCGGCGGCCGTGTCCTGCGGTGCGGGGCCGGGTTCCTCGCGGGGCGGCGCTGGCCCGTACGACCAGGTCGGGCACTATCGGAGCGGCGGGGTCGAGCCCGCGCTCGCCAGCGATGCGGTCCATCAGCAGGTGCAGTGCCCGCCTGCCGAGCTCGCCGAAGTCCTGGTGGACCGTCGTGAGCGGCGGCAGGAAGAAGGCGGCTTCTGGAATGTCATCGAACCCCACGACACTGACATCGTCAGGTACCTTGCGGTCGCGCTCGGCAAAGGCACGGAGCAGGCCGAGTGCCATCGGGTCGTTGGCGCAGAGCACCGCTGTCACCTCCGGCATCGCAGCCAGCCGGTGGCCGATCTCGTATCCGGATCGTGCCGACCAGTCGCCGCGAATCAGGTCTGGCTCCCGGGCCCCTGCGGCACGCAGCGTCTCCCGCCAGCCTTCCACCCGCTCCTGGGCGTCGAGCCAGCTGTCCGGCCCGCCGGCATGATGGACCGTTTCGTGGCCCAGGTCGAGCAGGTACCGTGTCGCCCGCGCCGCCCCGGCCCGGTTGTCGATGGCCACCGACGGCAGTGGGGCGCGGGTCCCGCACCCCACGGCGACCAGCGGGATGTCGGCGGCGAGGCCGGTCAGCGCCGCGACAGCGAAGGTCTGCGGCGCGATCACGATGATGCCCTCGACGGCCTGGCCGAGGAAGAGTTCGATGGCTTCGGGCACCGACCGGCGGTCGAACGCCGCCAGGCTGGCGATCGACACCGAATAGGCGGGGTGAGCGGCCCGCTCAATGCCGTAGAGCATGGACGCCGGGCCATAAAGCGTGGTGTCGAAGCTGATCACGCCGAGCACGTTGGTGCGGCCCGTGACGAGCGTCCGCGCGGCGGCGTTCGGTCGGTAGTCAAGCTCTCGGATCGCAGCCAGGACGCCCGCTCTGGTGCGCGGGCTGACATTGGGGTGACCGTTGAGCACCCGTGACACCGTCTGGTGGGATACGCCTGCTAGCCGGGCGACGTCAGTCATCACCGGGCGAGCGGACGGGCCGCGTGCGCTAGACGCCACACCACCCCCTTTGTCCCCGCCCCGGCATGCCCCGGCGACGTCGCGCGCATGACTATCGTGCGCCCGCGTCCGCGAGATGAGCATGCACGGATCAGTGCTCTGAATGATAGCTGAGCGGGCAATCGTCCTGACCTCGGCCAACGGCGGCTGGCGACGTGGCTGGCGACGTGGCTCGCGACGTGGCTCGCGACATGGCTCGCGGACATGGCTGGCCGGGCCGCGGGGAGCCGCGTCCTTACGTATTTACGGCCGGGGCACATCACCGGCCACACGAGCAACATGTGCACCGCTGGTCCCGTTATGCAAATTTAGTGTCCTTTATTAACAAGTGAATGACAGCGCTATTGTTAACGTTAACAATACGGTGGTGTGCGTTATCCGATGACGACAGGAGGCTTCATGTTTACCGGCCTATCACGCACCATCACCTCACGCGGGACGCGGATCGGCGCGGTGGCCGTCCTCGCGGCCGCCGGGGTCACCGGCACGCTCGCCTTCAATCTGGCGCCTGCCAGCGCGGCGCACCGGGCATGCGCTGCTCGGCCGACCGTCAGCAGGCAATTCTTCGGCCAGGCGTTCGATCTCTATGCGGGCCACAACCTGCCGGTGTTCCGGTACACCCTGCGAAACTGCCATGGCATGGCGGTCAGGATCCTCAGCTACGGCGGCATCGTTCAGTCCATCACGCTGCCCGATCGCGCTGGCCGGCCGACGGACGTCGTGCTCGGGTTCAAGACGCTGAATGACTACGTCCAGAAGGACAGCCCTCCGGTGCTCGCCAACGGCGGGCCGTATTTCGGCGAGACCATCGGCCGTTACGGCAACCGGATCGCCAAGGGCACCTTCATGCTAGACGGCCACACCTATACCCTGCCCATCAACAACGGCGTCAACAGCCTGCACGGCGGGCTCGTCGGCTTCGGCAACCACGTCTGGGCATCGCACGCGGTGTCCGGCGGCGGAGTTGCCGGCGTGCGGCTGAAGCTCGTCAGCCCCAACGGTGACGACGGCTCGAACGTCGGGTGCTCGTGCACCGGGTACCCGGGCACGCTCACCGTGCATGTGACCTACACCCTCAACAACCGCGACCAGCTGCGGATCGGATACCTGGCCACGGTGGCTGGAGCGGCGACGGTCCTGAACCTGACCAACCACAGCTACTTCAACCTCGGCGGCGAGGCTTCGGGCCCGGCGTACGCCCAGCGGGTGCTGATCAACGCCAACCACTACACGCCGGTGGACTCAACCCTGATCCCGACCGGCGTGATCGCACCGGTCAAGGGCACTCCATTTGACTTCACCACGCCGCACACGATCGGCGCCCGGATCACCGACGACAACCCGCAGCTGCTCATCGCGCAGGGATACGACCACAACTGGGTGCTCAACAAGACCGGCCCGAAGCTCGGCAGCCTCGGCTTGGCCGCCCGCGCGTGGGACGACCGGACCAGGCTGGAGCTAACGGTCTGGACCAGCGAGCCTGGTGTGCAGTTCTACTCCGGGAACTTCCTCAACGGCACTCTGGTCGGCATCAGCGGCCACATCTACCGGCAGACCTCCGGCTACACCTTCGAGACCCAGCACTTCCCCGACTCACCGAACCAGGCCAGCTTCCCCAGCACGGTCCTGCGGCCGGGACAGGTATTCGACTCCTCGACCGTCTTCGCGTTCGGCACGTTCTGACGGCCGGCGGCGTCAGCCGGAGATCTGGCCCCGGCTAGATGTCAACAGTCCCGGCCGGGGCGGGTGCCCAATCGGTGGCGAGCACCCGCTCCGGCAGGGTCATGGCCTGGGCAGCGCCGCGCCGGTGAGTCACAATGCTCCGGGGAGTGCCAACACGTCAGAAACCAACGCTAACGGAGGGCCCGATGCCAGCTCAGCCGACACCCGCCGACCATTTCACGTTCGGGCTCTGGACGGTCGGCTGGCAGGCGCGTGACCCGTTCGGCGACCCGACCCGCGCCCCGCTCGACCCGGTGGAAGCCGTGCACGAGCTGGCCCGGCTCGGCGCCTACGGCGTCACGTTCCACGACGACGACCTGATACCGCCCGGCAGCGACCAGGCGTGCCGCAACCGCCATATCGACCGGTTCAGCGAAGCGCTGGCCGAGACCGGCCTCGTGGTGCCGATGGTTACGACGAACCTGTTCACTCATCCGGTCTTCAAGGATGGCGGCTTTACCAGCAATGACCGCTCGGTCCGCCGGTACGCGCTGCGCAAGGTGATGCGCAACATCGACCTGGCGGCGCAGCTCGGCGCTCGAACGTACGTGATGTGGGGCGGGCGCGAGGGCAGCGAGTACGACAGCGCAAAGGACGTGCGCGCCGCCCTCGACCGGTACCGGGAGGCGGTTGACACGCTGGCCGCCTACGTCATCGATCATGGCTACGGCATCCGGTTCGCGCTGGAGCCGAAGCCGAACGAGCCGCGCGGTGACATCTTGCTGCCGACAGTGGGGCACGCGCTGGCCTTCATCGGGAGCCTGCAGCATCACGAGATGGTCGGGCTGAATCCGGAGGTCGGCCACGAGCAGATGGCGGGGCTGAATTTCGTCCACGGCGTGGCTCAGGCGCTATGGCACGGCAAGCTCTTCCACATCGACCTCAACGGCCAGCGCAGCATCAAGTACGACCAGGATCTGGTTTTCGGGCACGGCGACCTGATGAACGCGTTCTCGCTGGTGGACCTGCTGGAATTTGGCGGCGCGCAGGGCGGGCCGGCCTATGACGGTCCCCGGCACTTCGATTACAAGCCTTCGCGGACCGAGGACAAGTCCGGCGTGTGGGCCTCGGCGGCGGCCAACATGCGCATGTACCTGCTGCTGAAGGAGCGGGCGGCGACGTTCCGGTCCGACCCTGAG
>WNGK01006786.1_pt1 | contig 12022 bp, 12 predicted proteins | sample 5400601 | NCBI WGS metagenome assembly WNGK01 (sample SAMN13153376, study PRJNA577476) | soil metagenome | isolation source: 60 cm soil or saprolite under Garry oak tree replicate 1 | place: USA:California | collected 2016-06-15
CGGGCCGCCGAGCGGCATGTCGGTGCCGAACAGGACGTGATCGGCGCCGAAGAACTCGACCGCGCACCTGACCGCGTGCGAGGCACCGAACATCGCGGTGTCGGCGTAGAACCGGCGGAAGTACATCATCGGCTCGTCCTTCAGGACGCTCATGATCGCCTCCCGGTCCGGGTCCTCCAGCGGGGAGGCCAGGCGGCCGGCGAAGTGCGGCACCATCGCACCGGCGTGATGTGTGATCACCGTCAGGCCAGGATGGCGGTCGAGGCAGCCCGAGTAGACCAGCCGCCCATAGCCACCGAGGTCTCATACGGCCAGCCGAGCGACCACCAGATCCCGTACCGCGACTGGCTCTCGGCCGGGTAGTTGGACCAGACCGGGCTGCGGGTTGGGTGCAGCCACAGCGCGCCGCCCCGGCCGGTGACGACGTCGAAGATGACCTCGAACCGCGGCTCGTCCAGCGGCGCGCCGCCCACATTGGTGTGCAGCTGCGCGCCGAGCGCGCCGAGCTGGCTCATGGCCCGGTCAAGCTCGGCGGCGGCGGCCTCCGGATTCCCACCCACCTCCCCATCCCCCTTCACTGCAGTGCCGCGGTGATCCACGGCCGGTAACCGAGGATCCGCTCGCTGACGTGGTCCGCTGACGTGATCAACTCGAGGCGCTCGGCGTAGCCGGGCGGCAGTATGTGGGCGAACGCATCGATCTTCGTCACGTTCCCCCTTCCGGGGTGGCACGGCACCGGCCGTTGATGTCGGGATCGTATGGAGGCAAACGATCGGGTGTCAAGGCTCATCTCGGGTCGGCCAGGCGGTCGGCCCTGACGGTCCGCTCGCACGGTCGGCCCGGACGATCAGCCCGGACGGCCGCCCGGATGGTCAGCCCGGAGGGTCGGCCAGGACGGTCAGCGCGGACGGCCGCCCGCATGGTCAGCGCAGCAGGGCGGCCTTGGCCGCGAGCTCACGGCAGAAGTCGCCGATCCGGGCCGCATCGTCAGTGAACTGCGACGGCTTCACGCAGATAGTTGTGAATCCCCTGGCCAGCTGGGCCGGGACGCCGGCCAGCGCCTGGTCGAGGTCGGCCGTGCCCGCCGGGCCGGCGAAGACTCCGCGCGTCCCGCCGACGTACTCGATCTCGGCCGGACTGCGTCCGGCCGCTGCGAGCGCATCCGCCAGCCGGGCGAGTCCGCCCGCGTCGGGCTGGCCGAGCGGGTTGAAGCCGCTGCCGTACCTGACGATGCGGTCGACGAGCCGCTGGTGCACCGACGATCCGCCGAACCACAGCTCCGGCCCGCCCGGTCGCCATGGCTGCGGCTCGACCCAGACCTCGCCGAACCGGTAATGGCGGCCCTCGAATGCGGTCGGTGATCCCGCCCACGCGCGCCTCCAGATCTCCAGCTGCTCGTCCAGGATGTCGCCGCGGCTGCCGAACGGGACTCCGAGCGCGGCGTACTCGTCGGCGTGCCAGCTCACCGTCGGCAGGACGATCAGCCGGCCGTGGCTGAGCCGGTCCAGGGTGGCCAGGTCCTTGGCCATGGCCAGCGGGTGCCGCAGCGGGCTGATGATCGCGCCGGCGACCAGCCGGATGCGCTGCGTCGTCGCCGCGATCGCGCTCAGCAGCACGACCGGGCTCGGCCACGGCGTGGCCGGGTCCTGGTTGCCCGGCAGCGCGTAATCCCGGGGATTGACGGGCAGGCCGGCCGCGTTCGCCGAGGGCCCGAGCACGACGTGCTCGCTGACCATCACGCCGTCGATTCCGGCCCGCTCGGCCTCGACCGCGAAGTCGACCAGGTCACTAACGTCCGGCTGCGGCCGCATCGTGTGGTTCTCGGTCAGGATGAGCAGCAGCCGTGGTGCCATCTCGATGCCGTCCGTTCCAGCCGTCGCGCCCGGCTCAGGCCAGCCGGGCGCGGACCGGCAGTTCCTTCAGTCCGTTGGTGAAATTCGAGCGGATCCGGCGCGGCGGCCCGGCCAGCTCGAAGCCCGCCACCCGCCGGGCCAGCGCGGCGAGGACGACGCGGATCTCGAGCCTGGCCAGGTGAGCGCCCAGGCACAGGTGCGGACCGCCTCGGCCGAAGCTGAGGTGGCGATTGGGCGAGCGGCCGATGTCGAAGGTGCCCGGGCTGGCGAACTCGGCCTCGTCCCGGTTCCCCGAGACGTACCAGAGCACGACCTTGTCGCCGGCCTTGATGGCGGCGCCGCCCAGCTCGGCGCCGGTCATCGCGGTCCGGCGCATGAAGTGGGTCGGGCAGGTCCACCGCAGCACTTCCTCGGTCGCCGTGTCCAGCAGCCGGGGGTCGGCTCGCAGCCGGTCCCATTGCTCGGGATGCTCACAGAAGGCCAGGATTCCCTGCGCGATCGCGATCCTGGTGGTCTCGTTCCCGGCGACGACCATGATCGAGAAGAAGTTGTCGAGATCAGTCTCGCTCAGCCGCTCGCCGTCCACCTCGGCGCGCAGCAGCGCGGAGAGCAGGTCATGCCCCGGCGAGTCCAGCCGGTCATGCACGATGGCGCGGCCCAGGTCCCACAGCTGCTTGCCGTACGGGCTGCGGAACGGGAACCTGCGGTAGGCGTCCGTGTCGTCGCGGCCCCACACCACGTCGGTGATCTCTGGATCGGTGTTGGCGATCAGCCGGTCGCCGAGGTCGATGAAGCGCGGCAGGTCGCCGGCGGGCAGCCCCATGATCCTGGCCAGCACGCGGATCGGCACGTCCTTGGCGACCGCGTCCACGAAGTCGAACGGCCCGCTGGTCAGTCCGGCGTCGAGCACCTCCTCGGTGAGGACCTGCACGAAGTGCTGGTAGACCGCTACCGCCCGCTGGGTGAAGCTGCCCGAGAGGATCTTGCGCAGCTTCGTGTGGTCGGGCGGATCAGTGTCGATGATCGTCCGCCTGGCCGCCATGTCCTCGTCGGTCGGGTCCTCGAAGGAGATGCCGCGGGACGAGGAGAACGTCCGTACGTCGCGGCTCGCCGTCACGATGTCCTCGTAACGGAGCACCGACCAGAACCCGGGTCCAGACGGTTCGTCGGACCACGCGACTGGCGTCCGGCAGCGCAAGCGGGCAAACTCCTCGTAGGGGACACCGCACGCCCACATGTCCAGGTCGGTCAGATCGACAATTCCGGTCCGGTCAACTGGCCCGCTCGGGTCGGCTGGCCCGCTCGGGTCGACCGGCCCGCTCGGATCGGCTGACCCGCTCGGGTCGGCTGGCCCGCTCGGATCGGCTGACCCGCTCGGGTCGGCTGGCCCGCTCGGGTTGGCTGGCACTGGCATGGCAGATAGTTTGGCACCAAACGAAATGAGCGGCAATGGAGGCAACGGAGGAGTCGACTATGCGGGTCATCGTCGTCCGGCATCACGCCGAGGACTCGGCTGGCTTCATCGCGGACGCGTTCGCCGCGCGTGGCGCTGACCTCAGCACGCACCTGTTTCCCGACGATGGTCCGCTCCCGCCGCTCGACAGCACCGACCACGTCGTCGTCCTCGGAGCCATCCCGTCGGTGTACGACGTCGAGCACGCAAGCTGGATCGAGCAGGAACTGGCCTGGCTGCGGGCCGCCGACCAGTCGGGAGTTCCGGTCCTCGGCATCTGCTTCGGCGCGCAGGCCCTGTGCACCGTGTTCGGCGGCCAGGTGGTGGCGGCCGACCGCAAGGAACTCGGCTGGACGATGATCGACTCGGTGCAGGAGACGGCGATCCCGGCTGGCCCGTGGCTCGAATTCCACGGTGACCGGTGCGAGCCGCCGACGCACGCGACGATCCTGGCCAGCAACGAGATCGGCGTGCAGGCGTTCGCCATCGGCCGGCATCTGGCTGTGCAGTTTCACCCCGAGGTCGATGGTGACCAGCTCGGACTGTGGCTGGCGGCGGGAGCGCGGAGCGAGGTACTCCAGGCTGGCCAGGACCCCGATGCGCTGCACGCTCAGACCCGGGCGGAGGAGCCCGCCGCCCGGGCCCGTGCCGCCCAGCTGGTCGGCACCGCGCTGCGGCTAGCCGAGTCGGCCCAGGCGGTCAGCACGCTGGCCGGGTAGCCCGGCCGCGCTGATTTCTGTTCGACAACCGCCGCCTGCTCGCCCAGCGGCCTAGCAAGGTGGATGAGTACCGTCCTGACCATCGCGCCATCCGGGTCGCGGTATCGACGCCGCCACTCGCGCCGGGGGACTAGCCCTCGACCGACCGGATGATTTTTCGCAGCAGCGCCGCGAGCAGGTCCTTCTCGTGCTGGGTCAGTCCGCTGCTGACAGCCGTCTCGCCCTGGTTGAACGTGGGGAACAGCCGCTCGATCACCGCAGCCCCCTTGGGCTCCAAGCTGACCAGGACCAGCCGTCCGTCCGCGTCGTGCGCGCGCCGCCTGGTCAGGCCGCGCTTCTCCAGGGTCTTCAGCACGCCGGTGAGGGTGCCCTTGGTGACCCCGGCCTCGTCGGCCAGGTGCCTGGTCTGCTGGTCACCCCAGATCCACAGCACGAACAGCACCGTGAACGCCGCCCACGAGAGATCCTCGTCGGCTAGGACCTGCCGCTCCATGTGATGACGGATCACATTCGCGGCCCGGTAGATGTTCGATACCGCGGCCATTGCCGCGAAGTCGAGTGACTGGTCGCCGATCCGGCCGCGGATGTCGTGCTCGGCCTGCACCAGGTCGCTGGCGCTGCCCACGGCAAGGCGACGTGACATGGGACGATGGTACGCGGCGAGCGGTTCGAGGTCAGACGACGAGTGCTAGCTGGGCAAGACGAGGCAGCCCGGTATGGGCGAGCCAGCGCTATGACACGGCGAACGCACCGATCGCACAGTGACATGCAAACTATGCCTCGCGATGCGGGGAACATGCGCGAGTGCTGCTCTCATGGGCGGGTAGCGAGTTCGGAGACGCGGGTATGGAGTTCGGCGACGTAGTTTTCCGACTCTGGCTTCATCAGGACGCTGCGCAGGATCCTGGCCGTGTCCCGGTCGGCAGCTACGTCCGGATGACGCTGGGCAAAGGCGTCTGCCTCGACGGTCAGGGTGCTGACGAAGACCGGCCGCTCGGGGTCGTTCATGCCGTCCGCCAGGATCCGGGCCGACACCTGGTCGATCGCGGTGAGGCTGGTCCCGGCGGTGACCGGGAAATACGTCACGATGTCGAGTTCGGGGCGCTGGTACTGACAAAGCCGGTCCGAGCCCGCGATGAGATCCGACCAGTCGAGGGCGGCGGACCGGCAGGCGGCCAGGACCTGGCCGAGCCCATCAGGCTCCGGCGGCAGCAGCCGGAACGTCAGCCAGAGGGCGGCAGCCGCGGCTCCGGCCCGGGAGCACTCCAGGCTGATCTCGCCGAGGTGCAGCTCATCGGAGGTGAAATAGGTGTACGGCGAGTCATGGGCGTAGAACCGGCCGACACCGGGGTCGGCAAAGAGCACTGCGCCGCAGCCGTAGGGCTGCAGCCCGTGCTTGTGCGGGTCGACGACGACGGAGTCGCAGTCGGCGATGGCCCGCCACGGGCGCGGGTCAAGCCCGGCCCGCCCCGGGATGCCGGCCAGCAGCGTGAAGAACCCGCCGTAAGCCGCGTCAACGTGGACGCGGGCTCCGTGCCGCCGAGCCAGTGCCAGCACGTCCTGCACCGGGTCGATCGCTCCGAGCCCGGTCGTCCCGGCCGTCGCGACCACGGTGCCGATGCTGCCTCCGGCCAGCAGGCTGTCGAGCGCATCGAGATCGATCCGGCCTGCCGCGTCGGTGTCGACCGCAGTCCCGGCCATGCCGAGCACGCCGCACATCCTGGCGTGGGTGTAGTGAGCCTCGGCGCTGTAGGCGATACCCCGGTCCGGATGCAGCTCGCGGGCGACGTACAGCGCCTCCAGGTTGGCGATCGTGCCGCTGCTGGTCAAGTGGCCCAGGTGGGCCGCTAGCCCGAACATCCCGGCCAGCTGGGCTACGACTTCCTTCTCCAGCTCCGAGGTCACCCGACCGCCGTCCAGCGCGTGGTTGTTCGGGTTGACGAGCATCGCGGCGAGGTAGCCGGCGACGGCGGCCGGGTGCGGCGGCTTCAGCATCTGCCCGGCGTAGGACGGGTGAAAGTACGGATAGTTCCCGCGCATCCGCTCGGCGAACTCGCCGAAGGCGGCGCTGAACCGCTCGTCGCTGACCAGCAGCGACGGATGAGTGTCGAACGCCGGGTACTCCGACTGCCAGCGCTGCACCGATTCGGCCGCCTGGCTCAGCCAGCTGCGGAGGTCCATCACGCTCGCTAGGCCCGCACCGGCGGCCTGATGCCGCGGTATTCCCAGTCGCCGCCGAGCGCGGTGGAGATGACCTCCTCGCTGGCTGTCGGCTGAGCCCCGTAATCGGCAGCGATGCCGGCCGGACTCGCGACGACATGATTGACCAGCTTGCCGAGGCCGTCCACCTCCACCTCGACCACGTCGCCGGGCTGAACCGGCCTGGAGTTCGCGGGCGTCCCTGACAGGAGCACGTCACCCGGGTGCAGCGTGATCGTCCTGGCGATGTCGGCGACCAGGTAGTGCATGTCCCACTGCATCTCGTTGGTCGAGCCGTCCTGCGCCAGGGTGCCGTTGACGTAGGTCCGGAGCCATTTGCCGCGGAAATCCCAGCCGGTGACAAGCCCGGGGCCGAGCGGTGCCATCGTGTCGGAGCCCTTGACCCGCAGCATCGATCCGGCATCGGTGTCGCGGAAGTCGTGCAGCCCGAAATCGTTGGCGATCGTGTACCCGGCGATGTAGTCGGCGGCCCGCGACGGCGGCACCCCGCGGCAGCTGCGGCCGATCACGATGGCGACCTCACCCTCGTAGTTGAGGTACGAGCAGTTGGCCGGCCGGACCACGGCGCCGCCGTGACCGACCAGAGCCGAAACCGGCTTGTGGAAGTAGGTCGGCGCCGGCGGCAGGGTGGCGCCGAACTCGGCGACCCGGCTCCGGTGGTTGAGGTGCACGGCGATGATCTTCGTCGGCACGACCGGCGGCAGGTGCGCGGCGTCCTTCGCCGCCACCCGCCTGCCGTCCCCGGCGACCAGGTCATCGCCGTCGCAGCGAACCTGCACGCAGGATCCGTCGAGCAGGATCCGCCGGTATTCCGGCATGGGTGCCTCCTCTTCGCTCGCTAATGGCCGGATCTCGCCGTCCAGCCAGCGGCTGGCCGGTCGAACCACAGGTGCATCTGTCCGGTCCCGATCGAGTTCTCATAGTCGCTGAACGGTCGGCCTGGCGCAGTCACCGCGGTGCCGCCGAGCGCCGCGATCATCATCAGGTAGTGCGCGAATCTGGCTTCCGGCCGGACGGTCAGGAACTCATCCATCGTGTCTATCACCTGGGCGTGATGACCGGCCTGCAGCCAGGTGATCCGCTCGGAGTCGGCGGCGCGGGCGCGGGCGGTCCTGATGTGGGACGCGTCGCTGGCCTCGTGGGCACGCAGTTCGCGCAGCGGCCAGAAGGTGTGGGACAGGGCGCCCGAGGCAACGAGAACGACCTTCCGGTCGGTCGCGGCGATCGCGGCGCCGATGGCCCGGCCCGCGCGCAGGAAATCCTCGGTGTCGCCGGTGTAGGCCGTGTTGCTGATCGAGAGCCACCGCCGGTCAAGCCCGCGGCCCAGATAGGTCCACAGGTTCACGGTCGCGTAATGGACCGGCAGGCACGGGTCGTCGATCGGGGTAATCCAGGTTCCCGCGTCATCGGCCTGCGCGGCAATCGCCCGGGCGAGATCCGGATCGCCGCGCCAGTCGTACGGAACCCGCTGCATGCCGCGCGGCAGTTCGTCGGAGGTGAACAGGCCGGCCCGCACCTCGTGGGCGGCGACCACGAACTCGACCGTGGTGTGCCAGTGCGAGTCGAGGACCAGCACGGTGTCGTAGTCGAGGGCATCGAACACCTCGGCTCGCAGCTTGCGCAGGCCGGGCACCAGGCTGATCTCGTTGCCCCCGTTCAGCTCAAGGCGCACGTCCGGCGGCAGCATGATGGTCGGGACGTGCGCGAGCAGGCCCGCGCCTACGATTTCACCCATTGGTCCGCCACCCTCCCGGCGCGAAGACCGTGTTCTTCGCGTCGCAGTAGAAGTCAAAGCTCCAGGTGCCGCCCTCCCGGCCGATTCCCGACTCCCCGGCGCCGCCGAACGGCGCGCGCAGGTCGCGGACGAAGAAGCAGTTCACCCAGACGGTCCCGGCCCGCAGCCTGGCCGAAACCCGCTGGGCTCTCGCGTGGTCGCCGGTGAAGACCGTCGCCGCCAGCCCGTACCTGGTGCTGTTGGCGATCGCGACGGCCTCGTCCTCGCTGCTGAACGTCTGCAGGGTGAGCACCGGGCCGAACACCTCCTCGGTGAGGATCTCCGAGCCTGCCTGAGCGCCGGCCAGCAGGGTCGGCTGGTAGAACAGGCCGCCGAGCGCAGGGTTGACGGATCCGCCGAGCAGCGGACGCGCGCCGACCGCGATCGCCCGCCGGACGAACCCGTCGACTCGATCCAGATGCGCGCGGGTGATGCTCGGGCCGACGTCGGTGGTCTCCTCGCGCGGATCCCCCTGGCGCAGCGCCCCGGCCCGCTCGATGAAGCGGGCGGTGAACTCGCCAGCGACGGACTCGTCGATCGCGAGCCTGGTGCCCGCGAGGCATACCTGCCCCGCGTTGTCGTACTGGCCGACCGCCTGAGCGACCGCCAGATCCAGGTCAGCGTCGGCGAAGACCAGCAGCGGAGACTTTCCGCCCAGCTCGAGCGAGACCGGGGTCAGCTGACCGCCCGCCGCCGCGGCGACCGCCCGGCCGGAGGCGGCTGAGCCAGTGAACGCCACCCTGGCGACGTCTGGACGGGCCGCCAGCGCCGCGCCGGCCTGCGAGCCCAGTCCCTGGACCATGTTGAACACGCCGTCCGGCAGCCCGGCATCGCGGGTGATGTCGGCGAGCAGGCTGGCCGTCAGCGGCGCCCATTCCGGCGGCTTGACCACCACCGTGTTCCCGGCCGCGAGCGCAGGCGCGATCCGCCACGTTGCGAGCATGAGCGGCGCGTTCCACGGCGTGATCACGGCGGTGACCCCGGCCGGAGCCCAGGACACCTGCTGGCGGTGGCCGGCGACCTCAAGGCCGCCGCCGTCGAGTTCGCCGAGCCAGTCCGCGAAGAAGCGGAAGTTGTGCGCTACCCGCGGCATCACGCTGCGCCGGTGCGATCGCAGCAATGCGCCGTTGTCGAGCGTCTCGACCTGGGCCAGTTCCTCGGCTCGCTGGTCGATGGCATCGGCGATGGCGTGCAGGAGCGCCGCCCGCTCGGCGGCCCGCGTCGCCGCCCAGTCCGGGAAAGCCTGGCTGGCCGCCCGCACCGCGGCGGCGACCTCCGCCTCGCCGCCGCTGGCGACCTCGGCGAGCAGCTGCTCGTCGATCGGGCACAGGTCGGCGAAGGTCTCGGCCGAAGCCTCCCGACGACCGCCGATCCAGTGCCGAGTATCGACGTCCACCCCGGCCACCCGTGCCTTGCTCATCACCATCCCTCTCTCTATCGCCATCCCCGCGCCCGTCCGCCGGGCAGCTGCCGCCAGCCTCGCGCAGGTCGTTTGGTTCCAAACTGTATGAAGAGGGCGGGACGGGGGTCAAGGGACGGGGGGCCGGGGGCGACCGGGGCCGGGGCGACGGGGGCCGGCTGGGACGGGAGTCAGGCGGGGTCGGGCGGGGGAGTGGGCGCCAGCACGGTACCGCCGTCCCACGACATGCCGACCTGCCGGTAGTAGCCGCCGATGATCTCCTCGACCTCAAGCGCGGCCAACTCCTCGGTCGGCGACTCGAACAGCTCGACGGAAGCATCGCCGCGCCACGCCTGGCCAGCCTCGACGCTGGCGCTGCCGGAGGCGACAAGCTCGGCGAGCGCGTCAGGGGCGCCTTTCTCGATCCCGGGCAGCCACCGGTGATGAGCCATCGGATGGGCGTTGACGAAGCCGTTGTCAGCCGATTCCTCGCGCAGCGTCACCACAGCCTGGGCGAGACGACGGCCGCCTGCCGAGAGCGTCCCGGCGAACGTGCCGCCGGCCGCGATCCTGGGCGCCGCGCGCCCGAACGGATGCGGCCTGGTCTGATGGATGGATCCCAGCTTCTTCGGGTAGCCCTGGACCAGGCCGCGAGCGAGGGCGAAGTCCGAGTCCACCCAGATGAAGACGCAGCGCGAGTACGTCCGGTCGGCGAAGCGGCAGCGTACGACGACCAGGCACTCGCGGTACTGCGCGCGGACGGGATCGAGCAGTTCCTCGCCGCCTGGCCCGCACGATTGCCAGTCGGCCCAGATCAGCGCGACCGCGCCGGGGTCTTGCGGGGCAGGCAGCAGCGGATGGGGAAGCAGGCGCGCCACGTGAGCCGGGTCGGTACGGTACTCGACGGTGAGCAGGTCACCGGAGTAGTACCAGGGCGGGGCTGGCAGCAGCGATGCCTGGCCGGTGGCTGTTCTCGGATAAAAGAACCCGGTCATCTCGCCCACACGCGCTCCCGCAGATCGTCGGTCCCGCCAGGACAGGATGGTAGACGCTGCGGATGGTTGCCCGGGCATTGTGCAGGCAGTTACGCTTCGAGATCATTTGTATCCGAACGTTCTTCGGTGGAGTGACCGTGCACAACGCCCTGAATGCCGATACCGCCGCCATCTGCGAGCGGCTGCGTGCCGAGGGTGTGGACGTCATCAGAGTCTCCTATCCGGACCTGATCGGCGTGGACCGCGGTCGTGACGTGCTGCTCGACGAGCTTTCCGCGGCGACCGGCCATGGACTCGCGTTCTGCCGGGCGGTCTACCACACCTCACCAGTGGGGGATGTGGTGCCGGTCCAGGGCGGCCTGGAGGCCGGCCTGCCGGACATCGTCGTCCGCCCGGACCTGGCCACGATCAGCCCGCTGCCGTGGGAGCCGCATGCCGCCTGGTGCCTGGGCGATGCCTCGACACCCGACGGCGAGCCGGCCGCGGAATCGCCGCGCGTCGTGGTGCGCCGGGTTGCTGAGCAGATCACCGGACTCGGGTACAGCCTGATCTGCGGCCCTGAGCTCGAGTTCTTCGTGTGCCAGCGGGACGCCAGCGGGCGGTGGCAGCGGTACGCCAACGAGCTGGGGAATGTCTACGTCGTCGGGCGCAAGGGCGACCCGCAGGGGCTGCTGCTGCATATGCTCAGGCAGCTGCGGGACGCGGGCCTGCACGTGACGGCGGCGAACCACGAGTTCTCGCCCGGCCAGTTCGAGATCAACCTGGGACACTCGGACCTGGTCGACGCCGCCGACCGCTCGTTCCGCCTCAAGTCGGGGGTGCAGGAGATCGCCCGCCAGCGTGACCTGCTCGCCACGTTTATGGCCAAGCCATTCAACGACGAGGGCGGCTCCGGCTTTCACGTCCATGCGTCGCTGAACGACGACACCGGCCGCAACGTCTTCGGTGACCCGGACGCGGCGGACGGGATATCGGCGACGGGACGTCACGCGGTCGCGGGCGTGCTCGGGCACGCCAGGGCGCTGAGCGCGCTGCTCAATCCCACGATCAACTCGTTCAAGCGATTCGGACCCGACACGCTTGCGCCCTGGCTGATCGACTGGGGCCTGGACAACCGCAGCGTGATGGTGCGGATCCCTCCCGAACGCGGCGCCGGAGCCCGGATGGAGGTCCGGCTCGGCGATGCGACCGCCAATCCCTACCTGGCGATGGCGGCTATCGGGGCGGCGGTGTTCCTCGGCATCAAAGACAAGGCGGAGCCGCCGGAGAAGCTCGAAGGATACGGCTACAACCCGGACCGGGCCGAAGTGCTGCCCGGGCGGCTTACTGACGCGCTGGACGCGCTGGAGGCCGATCGCGACCTGGCGGGCGTGCTCGGGGAGTACTTCGTCGGCTCCTTCCTGGCCTACAAGCGCAATGAGGTCGAACGGTTCGAGCGGTTCGTGACCGACTGGGAGTTCCGCGAATACGCCTATCACCTGTGAGGCTGGATGACAGACGGCCGCTGCGGCCACGACCGCGACAACGCTGAACCCCCGTTGCACCTATAGCGACATCGGGGGTTCAGCGTTGTTGGTGCGGTGACGCGGGTGACACCCGGGGGATGGTG
>WNGK01021516.1_pt1 | contig 12022 bp, 9 predicted proteins | sample 5400601 | NCBI WGS metagenome assembly WNGK01 (sample SAMN13153376, study PRJNA577476) | soil metagenome | isolation source: 60 cm soil or saprolite under Garry oak tree replicate 1 | place: USA:California | collected 2016-06-15
GCAACGCGCGCACGGTCTCGCGCGCGATGATCTTGCCGCCGATCGCGGCCTGGATCAGCACCTGGAACATGTGCGGCGGAATGAGCTCCTTGAGTTTTTCCACCATGGCGCGGCCGCGGCTCTCCGCGCGCGTGCGATGGACCAGCATGGCGAGCGCGTCGACGGGATCGCCGTTGACCAGGATTTGCATCTTCACCAGGTCCGCCGGCCTGAAGTCGGTGAGGTGGTAGTCGAACGAGGCATAACCCTTCGACACCGATTTGAGCCGGTCGTAGAAGTCGAACACCACCTCGTTGAGCGGCAGGTCGTACTTCACCATCGCGCGGTTGCCGACATAGGTCAGCTCGATCTGCGCGCCGCGCCGATCCTGGCAGAGCTTGAGCACGCTGCCGAGATATTCGTCTGGCGTGAGGATGGTTGCGCGGATCCAGGGCTCGTCCATTTCCTTGATCCGCACCGGATCGGGCATGTCGACCGGATTGTGGATCTCGATCTGACTGCCGTTGGTCAAAGTGATCTTGTAGATCACCGATGGCGCGGTCGCGATCAGGTCGAGGTTGAATTCGCGCTCGAGCCGTTCCTGGATGATCTCAAGATGAAGCAGCCCCAAGAAGCCGCAGCGGAAGCCGAAACCGAGCGCGGCCGACGTTTCCATCTCGTAGGTAAAGCTCGCGTCGTTGAGCCGCAGCTTGCCCATGGCCGCGCGCAAATCCTCGAACTGCGCGGCGTCGACCGGGAACAATCCGCAGAACACCACCGGAATGGCCGGCCGGAAGCCGGGGAGCGCCTTGCTCACCGGTTTGCGGTCGTCGGTGATGGTGTCGCCGACGCGGGTGTCGGCCACTTCCTTGATCGAGGCCGTGAGAAAGCCGATCTCGCCGGGGCCGAGCTCGTCGACGTTCACCATCTTCGGCGTGAATACGCCGACGCGGTCGACCTCGTAGGCGGCGCCCGTTCCCATCATGCGGATGCGCTGGCCTCGTTTGAGCACGCCGTCGACGATGCGAAGCAGCACGACGACGCCGAGATAGCTGTCGTACCAGCTGTCCACCAGCAGCGCCTTGAGGGTCGCATCGCGGTCGCCCTTGGGCGGCGGCAGCCGCGTGACGATGCCCTCGAGCACCTCGGGAACGTTGAGGCCCGTCTTCGCCGAGATCAGGATTGCGTTCGAGGCGTCGAGCCCGATCACGTCCTCGATCTGCTGTTTCACCTTTTCGGGCTCGGCCGCCGGCAGGTCGACCTTGTTGAGCACGGGCACGACCTCGTGATTGTTGTCGATCGCCTGATAGACGTTGGCGAGCGTCTGCGCCTCCACGCCCTGGGAGGCGTCGACCACCAGAAGCGAGCCTTCGCAGGCGGCAAGCGAGCGGTTGACCTCGTAGGCGAAATCGACGTGCCCCGGCGTATCGATCAGGTTGAGGACGTAGTCCTTGCCGTCGCGCGCGCGGTAATTGAGCCGCACGGTCTGCGCCTTGATGGTGATGCCGCGTTCGCGCTCGATGTCCATGGAATCGAGCACTTGCTCCACCATCTCGCGCTCGGCGAGACCGCCCGTCGATTGGATCAGCCGGTCGGCCAGCGTCGACTTGCCGTGGTCGATATGCGCGATGATGGCGAAGTTGCGGATATTTTCGATGGCCGCATTCATGGCGCGCGGATTAGCACCCGTGTTGGGAGGCGGCAAGCAGGTGGTGTTGGCGACTTTTGGCGAGTTGCCTCTCCCCACAACCGGGGAGCGTGAGTCATTCCGCGGCCGCCACCTGCTGCTCCGCCAGGAATGGCTCGAGCGAGACCGGCTCGCCGTCGCGTGCCACGATCGCGTGGCCCGGCGGCACCGGCTTCCAATGCGCGCGGTTGGCATCGAGCGGCTCGGACACCACCACCACGTTGCCGCCGGATTCCCGATAATAGAGCGAGTTGGCGTTGTCGTTGGCGGCGTAGCGGAAGGCATAGAGATCGCGGCCGTTGGCGAGCGCCGCTGTGAAGCGCAGCGGCTCCCGGTAGCCGTCGGTGCTGACCATCTCGGTGAGCGTCGCGAGCACGCGCGCGGTGGCGCCGACCGGATCCTTGTCGCCGCCGGCGCCGAGGATAGCGAGGAAGACCGCTTCCGAATCGGTCGTGCCGATGCGCGAGCCGTAGAACGCGTCGGGAATCAGGCCTTCGACCCTCCGCCGCAAGCGGCCCCAGTTGCCGATCACGCCGTTATGCATGAACAGCCAGCGGCCGCAGGCGAAGGGGTGGCAGTTCGGGCGCGTGATCGGCGTGCCGGTCGCCGCGCGCACATGCGCGAAATAGAGGTGCGAGTGGATGTGGCGGCAGAGGTAGCGCAAATTCTCGTCGGACCACGCCGGGCGGACCTCGCGATAGAGCCCGGGCTCCGCGTGTTCCCCGTACCAGCCCATGCCGAAGCCGTCGCCATTGGTGGCGGCGGTCGATTCCAACGACCGCTGACTCTGCACCACCAGCGAGTGGGCGGGGGCGGTGACGTACTGTTCCAGCGGGATCGTTTCGCCGCGATAGGCAATCCAGCGGCACATCGTATGTTCTCTCGGCCTCTTCCGAAGCAAGGCGTCTAGCATCGCCGGAGGATGCGGCAAAGCAATGGCAGCGCGCTGACCTTGATATGGACCTTCCTGGCACGCCATGCCATAGGCTGCCCGCCCGAAATCGGGGCCAAACCGGCACTAGTGTCCCGATTCCGAAGTTCGCAAGCCCTTGCGGCACGCCCGGGTGCGAACTTCGGAATCAAAGGGACACTAGCAAATCTTTTGACCCTAGTGTGGTTTTTGGATTTGAAGTTCCTATGCGAAGCTTCCTGCAAACCCGTAGGAACTTCAAATCCACCACACTAGGATGCTTGCAATGTCGGCCATGACGCAGAGCGGGCGCCGCGGCCTCGCGCGCATCGAGCGGCTCTTCGATGCGCTCGCCGACCCCGCCCGGCGCGAGCGCACGGCGGTCGCGGTTCTCCTCGGCTATGTGGCGCTGTGGACGCTTTACGGCACCATCGCCAAGGGCAGCCAGGACATCCACGCCGACATGTCCGAGCAGTTCGCGCTGGGGCGCGAGCTGGCGCTGGGCTATCCCAAGCATCCGCCGCTCGCGATGGCGGTGGTGCGCGCCTGGTTTGCCGTTTTTCCCACCGCCGACTGGGCCTACTACCTGCTCGCGATGGTTAACGTCGGCCTCGCGCTGTGGATCGTCTGGCGGCTCACCGCGCGGTTTCTCGACGGCGAAAAACGCGTGCTGGGGCTCGCGCTGCTGACGCTGGTGCCGTTCTTCAATTTCCATGGACTCAAGTTCAACGTGAACACGGTGCTGCTGCCGCTGTGGGCGGCGACGACGCTGTGGTTTCTGCGCTCGTTCGAGACGCGGCGCGTGCTCGACGCGGCGCTCGCCGGGCTCGGCGCGGCGGCGGCGATGTACGGCAAGTACTGGTCGGTCTTCCTCCTGCTCGGGCTCGGCATTGCGGCGCTCGCCGACCACCGGCGCGCGGCTTATTTCCGCTCGCTGGCGCCCTGGGTGACGATCGCGGTGGGCGCGCTGGCGCTCGCCCCGCACGCGGTCTGGCTGATTGCCAACGATTTTGCGCCATTCTCCTACGCCATCGTCTTGCATGGGACAGGCTCGCTCGCATCCACCATCGGCGCCGCGCTCGGCTATCTCGCGGGCAGCGTTGCCTATGTCGCGGTCCCGCTTTTGATCGTGGCGGTCGTGGCGCGGCCGAGCCGCGCGGCCGTCAAGGACATGGCGTGGCCGTCGTCGCCCGCGCGCCGGCTGGCGGCAGTGGCGTTCTGGGCGGTGCTGCTGCTGCCGGCCTTGATCGCGCCCTTGACCGGCCTGCGCTTGGTGTCGCTTTGGTCCATGTCGGCCTTTGCGTTGTTGCCGGTCATGCTCTTGTCTTCGCCGCTCGTCGCGATCACCCGCCGCGACGCCGTCGGCGTCCTCGCGCTCGCGGTGGCATTCCCGTTCGTCATGGTGGCGATCGCGCCGGCGATCGCGTTTGCGATCCACAGCTCGGGTCCGGCACCGGGTTCCGCCCATGCCTCGCTGCTGGCGCGGCCGATCGAGCAGCTGTGGCGCGCGACCACCGACCGGCCGTTGCGAATTTTCAGCGGCTTTGATGAACTCACCGATGGCGTCACCTTCTACCTGCCGAGCCATCCGCTTGCGGTCCGCGTGTTCGACGGCATCCCCTCCACCGCGATCGAGGAGCGCATCGACCGCGATGGCATCGCATTGCTCTGTCCCGCGCGATCGTCTGTTGCCGCCGCGGACTGGTGCGCGAACGCCGCGATCGCGCGCGCCCGCTGTTCGCCTCCCGGCAAGCAGATGGAGATCGAGGTGGCCCGCCGTTACCTCGGCGTGGAAGGCAAGCCCGCGCGCTATCTCATCATCGCCATTCCGCCCCGGCAGCCGCAACCACCGCCGGCCTCGAGGGAGCCGCTCGCCGACTGCATCGCGCGGCATGTCATGGCGGGAGAGTGACGGCGGCCTTGAGCAGCGTGACGGCGTTTTGCAGCGGCGTTTGCCGGCTCGCCACGGAGCGCTCGAATTCGGCGCAGGCGCGGTCGAACCGCTCCAACTCGTCGCGCTTTTGCGCCACGTCGAGGAAGGAGTAGATCAATGCGTTGCGGGCGATCGCCTTCAGCATGCGGTAGCCGAGGCCGTAGTCGCGCGCCGCTCGCACGTATTCGTTGGTGAGGTCGATGCGGGATATGCCGGCATCGTCCGATGACAGCACGACCGGCACGCCGGCCGCGAGATAGGCGGGCAGCGGGTGGTCCTTGCCGCGCACGCCGAGGATCAAGTCATTGCTGGTGAGGTTGATCTCGACGACGACCGGCCGCGCGCGCATCTCGGCGATGAGGCCCTCCACGTCGCGTTCGAAGGCCAGCGCGACGCCATGGCCGATGCGGCGGGCGCCAGCGATCTCGAGGGCCTCGCGGATGTGAAAGGCAAGGTCGGGCGGCGGAACAAGCCCGAGCCACAGTTCGCCCGCGTGCAGCGCGACCGGCACGTCGTGGGCGAGAAAGCGGATGATCTGCATGTGGCGGGTGTAGCCGCGGCGCGCCACCAGACTGTCTTCGGGCCCGACGAAATTGAGCGCGACCATGCGCGGTTCCGCCCGGATCAGCGCGGCCGCGATGGCGGTCTGAACGAACACCTCGTCGGGGGAATTGTTGCGGTTGATCTGCACAATGTAACGGAAGGTGACGCCGCAACCCGGTTGCGCGTTGCGCGCATCGCACGCCAGCGCCGTCGTTATCTTGCCGATCGCGGCCGTCAGGTCGTTGCGTTTTGCCGCGACGCAACCGGCGAGTTCGCTCGCCTCCAGCGCCGCCAGCTTTGAGGGATCGTCGGCCGCTTCACTCACTACCTTGACGAACCGGTCGCGATCGTTCGGACACGACGACGACACCATGAACTCGGCATATTGCACGTTCTGGCTGTCGTAGAGCCTGAGCTGGTCGAGCGTCATGTCGACGAAATGCGAGCCGGATACCGTTCCGAATTTGTCGAAGGCCGCGAAGAATGCGTCGTGGCCCGTGGGCACGGCGGGAGTCGGCAGGAACGCGCGCATCGAGAGCGCATCGACCAGGTGGTTATAGAGCGTCTGGTCGCGCATGGCATCGGCGACGGGCACCACTCCCGCTCCGTCGCACTGCGGCTTTGCCAGCACGACGTTCCGGAGGTCGATGCAAAGGCCTTGCTGCGCCGCCCAGGCGATGAAGCGCTCTGCGTAAACGGCGCCGCCGAGGTGGGTGTGGAGGTCGCCATCTTCGCGCGCCGCTTCGAATGTGGCCGCCGTGATGACCGTGTCGAATTCGCCCGCCAGCACGGCGACGCGCAACAAGACGATGAAGGCCGCCAGCAAGATGACGGCAAGGACGATTCGACGTCGCAAGGCTTGCCCCGCTGCGCTCGTTGCAGCGCCAAGCTAGCCGCTGAATGTGCCCGACTCAATCGCGGTACGAGCGGCGAGCATCCGCGATTCGTGCCGCAAGTGTCTCAATAGCGGTACTGATCCGGCTTGTACGGGCCGTCGACGGGCACGCCGATATAGGTCGCTTGCTTGTCCGACATTTTCGTCAGCTTGGCGCCGATCTTGGCGAGATGGAGCCGCGCGACCTTCTCGTCGAGACGCTTGGGCAAAGTATAAACTTTTTTCTGGTACTTCCCCGGATTGGTCCACAGCTCGATCTGCGCCAGCGTCTGGTTGGTGAACGAGGACGACATCACGAAGCTCGGATGGCCCATGGCATTGCCGAGGTTCACCAACCGCCCCTCCGACAGCAGGATGATGCGCTTGCCGTCCGGGAATTCGACCTCGTCGACCTGCGGCTTGACGTTGTGCCACTTGAGGTTCCGCAGCGCCGCCACTTGGATCTCGCTGTCGAAATGGCCGATATTGGCGACGATCGCCCGGTCCTTCATCTTGCGCATGTGGTCGAGGGTGATGACGTCGAGGTTGCCGGTCGCGGTGACGAAAATGTCGGCACGCGTCGCCGCGTCTTCCATGGTCGTGACCTCGTAGCCTTCCATCGCCGCCTGCAGCGCGCAGATCGGATCGACCTCGGAGACGAGCACGCGGCAGCCGGCCTGCCGCAGCGACGCGGCCGAGCCCTTGCCGACGTCGCCGAAGCCCGCGACCATCGCCACCTTTCCCGCCATCATCACGTCGGTGCCGCGGCGAATGCCGTCGACCAGCGATTCGCGGCAGCCATAAAGATTGTCGAACTTCGATTTGGTCACGCTGTCGTTGACGTTGATCGCCGGCCACAGCAGCGTGCCCTTCTTCTGCATTTCGTAAAGCCGGTGAACGCCGGTCGTGGTTTCTTCCGTCACGCCGCGGATGGCGTCGGCATTCTTCTTGTACCAGCCGGGCTTGTCCTTCAGCCGCTGCTTGATGGCCGCGAACAGGATTTCCTCTTCCTCGTTGGTCGGCTTGCTGATCAAGCCGGTTTCGCCCTGTTCCGCGCGCAGGCCGAGGTGAATCAAAAGCGTGGCGTCGCCGCCGTCGTCGAGGACCATGTTCGGGGTGCCGCCGTCGCCCCATTCGAAGATGCGGTGCTGATAGTCCCAGTAGTCCTTGAGCGTCTCGCCCTTGACGGCGAACACCGGCGTGCCGTCGGCCGCCACGGCCGCCGCGGCGTGGTCCTGGGTCGAATAGATGTTGCACGAGGCCCAGCGCACGTCGGCGCCGAGCGCCTTGAGCGTCTCGATCAGCACCGCGGTCTGGATGGTCATGTGCAGCGAGCCGCAGATGCGCGCCCCGCGCAGCGGCTGCTCGGGGCCGTACTCCTCGCGCGTCGCCATGAGGCCGGGCATCTCGGTCTCGGCGATGGCGATTTCCTTGCGGCCCCAGTCGGCGAGATTCACGTCCTTGACGACGTAGTCGGCGGCCGGCTTGGCAGCAGTCCTGGCGGCTTTCGATGCAGCGTTCATGACGATCCTTGCATGGTTGGGAGAGAGAGGGCGCGCGAGCCGGCACGCCGGTCGGCGGTGGCTATAGCAGGGCCCGCCACCTCCTGCAACGAGGATATAAAGATTTCTTTATGTCCGTAAACGGGGCAAAGCTACCCCTGCGCCGAACTGCCGGGGCGGCCCGGCGTTGACCCGTCGAGGCCGGCAGCGTTTCGCCAGGAGCGCCCGATGCGAGAGAAGACGCAGCTTGATCTCGAGCTTTCTCCCCAGATCCATTCGCTGCCGGAGCTGGCCAAGGCCGAGAACGCGTGCACGCGCTGCCCGCTCTACAAAAACGCAACCCAGGCCGTGCCGGGCGAGGGCCGCAGGTCCGTTCACGTCATGCTCGTCGGCGAGCAGCCCGGCGACAAGGAGGACCTCAGCGGCAAGCCGTTCGTCGGCCCGGCCGGGAGCGTCCTCGACCGTGCGCTGGCGGAAGCGGGAATTCCGCGCACCGAGGTTTTCGTCACCAATGCGGTGAAGCATTTCAAGCATGAGATGCGCGCCAAGCGCCGTCTGCACAAGCGGCCCAACGCCTACGAGATCGAGCGCTGCAAGATTTGGCTCGATCTCGAACGCGCGCTCGTGAAGCCGGCGGCCATTGTCGCGCTCGGCGCCACGGCGGCGCGCAGTCTGCTCGGCCGTCCGGTCACCATCGGCAAGCTGCGCGGACAGACCTTGCATCTTGCCGACGGCACCGCCGCCTTCGTCACCATCCACCCATCGTTCCTGCTGCGCATCGAGGACGATGTGGACAAGCAGCGCGAGTACGAGAACTTCGTCGCCGATTTGCGACCGGCGGCGAGAGCGTTGAGGAAAGCGGTGGCTTAAGCGGGCAGGGCGCCGATAAGCCCTATTCCTCTTCCGTGAACCGCCCGCTCACCAGCGCCGCCAGCGCGTCGACGACCTCGGCCGCCTGGGGTCCGCTCGCTTCGACGGTTATCGTGGTGCCGGGCCCGGCCGCCAGCATCATCAGCCCCATGATCGAGGTGCCGCCGACGACCTCGTGGCCGCGCTTCACCTTCACCTCGGCATCGAATTTTTCCACCGTTTGCACGAACTTCGCCGAGGCGCGCGCGTGCAACCCCTTCTTGTTGCAGATTTTGAGCACGCGGATGATCGGCGCCGCGTCCGACGGATGATTGGCGGAAGGAAAGTCGGCCACGCCGGCGGGCTCGCTCATTTCCCGGTGAGAACGCGGCTGGCGATGGTGATGTATTTGCGGCCGGAGTCCTGGGCAGCCGCCACCGCCTCGGTCAGCGGACATTCTGCGCGCACCTTGGCGAGCTTCACCAGCATCGGAAGATTGATGCCGGCGAGAACCTCGACTTTCGGGCGCCCCATCACCGAGATTGCGAGGTTGGAGGGCGTACCGCCGAACATATCGGTGAGGATGGCCACCCCTTGGCCGCTGTCCACGCGCTTGACCGCCTCGATGATGTCCTTGCGGCGTTGCTCCACGTCGTCGTCGGGCCCGATCGTCACCGCCTCGATCTGTTTCTGCGGGCCCACCACGTGCTCCAGGGCCGAGCGGAACTCGGCAGCGAGGCGCCCATGGGTAACGAGTACGAGGCCGATCATGGAGCTCCCCGCCGGCGCGTCCCGGTTGCACCGCACGAAAGGCCGCCCATCATGACCATCCGAAGCCCAGGCGCAAGGGCCTTTCCGGCGATTTGGGGACGGTGTTGCATTGCGGCAAAAGGGGCGCCCTTCCAGCGCCGGGCGGAACGGGAACTTATGGTGCGCCGGTTACTTTTGTGCCACCGGGCGCGGCTGCAAGGATCATGACCGAGGTTTAATGTCACCCTCCGGTGAACGCAGGAGGGCGAGGACGAGGGCGAGAGCGTCCGCGCCGGGTGCCACCGCAAGCCGCCGCAACGGCACGCCGAGGAGCACCGTCTCGCCCGCCGCCGGCACCCGCTCGGCATCCTCGGCGGCCAGGTCGACCACCAAGCCGACCACTGCCATCGGCTCGTGGTCGAACCGGCGAATGCCGAGGCCGCGCACTTCGATCAATCCCGCCAGCGCCGCGGCCGGCCGCACCAGCAGTCGCCCGTGACGCGCTTCGAGATGAACACGGTCGTCGCCGACCAGCCGGGCGAACCGCAGCAGCCCGGTTTCCGCCGCCTGAATGAGCGCGAGCGCAAGTTGCGACTTGCCGGACCCCGCCGGTCCGCGGATGAGCACGGCGCGCGCGCCGGCCAGCACCGCCGAGGCGTGCACGGTCGGAGTTTGAGCCGCCATCACATCGCCGGCAGCCGCACGATGAAGCGTGCCCCGAGCACCGCGGGCGTCTCGTCCGCGGCCGCCGGAAGGCCCCCGCGGTTCTCCGCCCGGATGCGGCCGCCATGCGCCTCGATGATATGCTTGGAGATGGAGAGACCGAGGCCCGAATTCTGCCCGAAGGCCTGGTGCGGCCGGTGGGTGTAGAAGCGCTCGAAAATCTTCTCGATCGCTTCGTCGGGCACGCCGGGCCCGTCGTCGTCGAGGGTGATCTCGATCTCGTTCTTCAATCGCCGGCAGGTGACGCGCACGGTGCCGCCGGCGGGCGAAAACGAGCGGGCATTGTCGATCAGGTTGTCGATCACCTGCCCGAGCCGGGAATCGTTCCCGAGCACGGTGAAGGCGGCGGGCCGGCCGCCTTCGAAGTTCAAGGTGACGGTGACGCCGTCGTCATGGCGCTCATTGGCCACGCTGACGACGGTCGTGAGAAGCTTCGCCAGATTGACCGGTTGCGCTTCGTGGCGTTGCATTTCGGCGTCGAGGCGGCTGGCGTCCGAAATGTCGGAGATCAGCCGGTCGAGCCGCTTCACGTCGTGCTGGATGACCGAAAGCAGGCGGTTGCGGCTTTCATCGCTCTTGGCAAGCGGCAGCGTCTCGACCGCCGAGCGTAGCGAGGTGAGGGGATTCTTGAGCTCGTGCGCGACGTCGGCGGCGAAGCTCTCGATCGCCTCGATGCGGCTATAAAGCGCGTCGGTCATGTCGCGCAGCGAGCCCGACAGGTGTCCGATCTCGTCGCGCCGGTGGCTCAGGTCGGGGATCTCCACGCGCGAGCGGATGCGCCGGCGCACGAGGCGGGCGCTTTCCGCCAGTCGCCGGACCGGGCCGGCGATGGTTCCCGCGAGCAGGAACGAGAGCACCACCATCACGCCGGCGGCGATGAGGAACACCTTGAAGATGGCGAGACGCTCGGCGCCCACCATGGTGTCGATGTCGGCGCCCTGCGTCGACAGCATGAGGGCGCCGCGCACGGCGCGGAAGCGCTGCACCGGCACCGCGACCGACACGATCACCTCGCCGCGCTCGTTGATGCGCACCATGCTCGATTTGAAGCCCTGCAGCGCATTGCCGATCTCGCCGTAGCCCTTGCCGTTCTGCGGTCCGAGCTCGCGATAGAGCGGCAGCGTGCCGCGGCTGAACCACGTGCGGATGGCGACATAGCCGCGCTCGAGAACACCCGGCTTCTGCGTCGGCGGCGGCAGATCGAAGCGCAGCACGTCGTAGAGATTACGGCTGTCGAGGAGAAGGACGCCGTCGCGGTCGTAGATGCGTGCACGCGTATTGGTCGGAGAGACGAGGCGGCGCAGCACCGGCGCGACCCGCTCGGGATTGACCGGGAATTCGAGCCCCGAGAGCGCCTCCTCGGAGGGGCCGTAGCTCTGCCCGGCCTGCAGTTCGAGCAATCGCTCGGGATCGATGGTGATGGTGTCGGTCTCCACCGTCGCCGAGGCGGCGACGGCGCCGGCGATGATTTCGCCTTGCACCAACAAGCTCTGGATGCGCGCGTCGATCAGGCCGGCGCGGAATTGGGACAGATAAAGAATTCCGACCACGAGCGCGAGCAGGCCGGTGACGTTGAGAAAGATGATGCGCCGGCTCAGACTCGAAAAGGCGACGCGGACGAAGAGGTGCCAGCCTTGCAGCAATAGCTCGGCGACCCGCCGTCGCCCGCTTTTGACGAGCGATGGGCTGTCGTCGGGCCCGTCCGGAGCGGCGGCGGCCTTCAACATCTCCGACGCGCGCTGGCTAAGATTCGAAAAGGTCCCAACCACGAAGCGATGCCAAGCTTGCAATAGGTCGGCGACTTGCCATCCGCCTTTAGCGAGCAGCGATGGGCTGTCGTCGGGCCATTGCTTGGCGTCGTCGGTCTTGAAACTCTCCGGCGTTCGAATGCGCTGGGTGAAGCTCGAAAGGGCCCCAACGACGAAGCGATGCCAGGCTTGCAATAGCTCGGCGACCCGCCGTCCGCTTTTAGCGAGCGATGGGCTGTCGTCGGGCCATTGCGGCGCGACGTCGGTCTTGAAGCTTTCCGGCGTTCGATTGAGCATGGTCACTCTGCCGGTTGCGCGCCCCCATTTCAGGCCCCGCCGGCGTCCATGCTAGGCGGTCGAGCCTGGTCGCCAAACCGCCCTCGGCGTCACATTTCTTTGAACCGATAACCGACGCCATAGAGCGTTTCGATCATGTCGAAGTCGTCGTCGGTCCCCTTGAACTTCTTGCGCAGCCGCTTGATGTGGCTGTCGATCGTGCGATCGTCCACGTAGACCTGGTCGTC
>WNGK01007176.1_pt1 | contig 12020 bp, 13 predicted proteins | sample 5400601 | NCBI WGS metagenome assembly WNGK01 (sample SAMN13153376, study PRJNA577476) | soil metagenome | isolation source: 60 cm soil or saprolite under Garry oak tree replicate 1 | place: USA:California | collected 2016-06-15
TTCAGCCAGAAATTGATTCATGGTGCGAGGTTCTACCCTCCTCATGGTGAACCGATAGAAGTTTGGAAAAAAGATCCGGTCGCGCTCATCCTAAACAGGATGAAACTCGATCAATTTCTGGCGAAGCAGGCTGTGGCGGCGGGCGTGGAGCTTCGGGCGAAGACTCGCGCGTCAAAGTTCGAACGAACCTCTGATGGCGATCTTCTCACGCTCACAGATGGGTCGAAGGTTGCGGGTAAAGTGGTCATCGATGCGAGTGGAGCGGGAAGTAGGCTGCCGGAGCAGGCTGGGCTTCAGACGCCTGATTGGGCGCAGATACTGCCGGGCTTGCAGTACGAGCTGGTTGACATGAAGGAGCAGGGTGATCTTGTTGAGCTTTTCTTCGGGTCCAAGAGAGCACCAGGATTCTTCGCATGGAGCATCCCAACCGGGAAAAATAGTGCGAGAGTAGGTCTCGCATCGAAAAAAGGAAACGTCAAGAAACTCCTAGATGACCTCGTCAAGGAACAATGGCCCAAGGCGACGATCGATGCGACCAAATCAGGATCAGTACTTGTCGCTGGGCCGATATCGAGATGCTGGTCCCCTGGTTTCATCGTAGTTGGAGACGCTGCGGGACAGGTGAAACAGACGACAGGTGGGGGCATTGTTATCGGAGGCTATTGCGGAAAACTAGCTGGGACCGCCGCAGCGTCGGCCGCTGCCCACGGTGGAGTCGAGTCTGAAGAGTTTCTAAGAAACTATGACACGCAATGGAGAGAGAAATTCAGTTCTGACCTGCGAAAGATGGGTCTAGCACGGAAATTGTTCGCGGGCCTCTCCGACGAGACTCTTGATAGACTGTTCTCGGTTTTGCGGGACAATGTTTCAGAGATCGAGGCGGAGGGAGACATGGATTTCCAGGGGAAGATCATCACTCGTATGCTGAAGAAGAGAAAGGTCGCGACACTACTCCCACGCGTCGCAGCAGACGCCGTCAAAGCAATATTCTCCTGACCCTGGGAACAGACCCGGCTTGCAGAAAAACTCGGAATGATGGCAGGTCGCAATAACCAGGGACCTCCCAGGCGCGGGCGGCTTCACTTCAAGAACCAGCTTGCCTTTCGACTAGGAATTAGTTCGACAATCGCAGTTGTCTCGTCGTTCTGCCAGCGCTTGACCTTCCTCATGCACTCCCTCAAAGACTGAGCCTTGCTACCTTCCAGAACCCTAGAGCTGCACTCGATCATCACACCTTGCTCCAGGCGTTCGTCGTCCACGACGATCGTAGCGTTGCTGTTCTTCGTTAGATTTCTGACCTTCTTGGCTCTTCTATCCGTTGGGATGTAGAACTTCTCGCGCAGGTAAACATAGCTTACGGGCACGATGTGAGGCCATCCATTCGAGCCAATCGTCGATAGCCTACAGATATCTCTGGAGAGAATGAGGGCCGTTTCACGGTCGGTTAGAACGAGACTCATCGAGACTAACTTGCGCCGAGCGAGATATTGTTATGGCTATAACACGGTGTTTCTCGCCAATCCTTTCGAGCACGCCTGAACGTTCCTGGATTGTCGATAGACTCCACCTCTCTGCTGTGAGTTTCTCACTTTGAGTGGAATGCCCGTCAAGCACCGCTCTGGGGAGTTCCCCGTCTTGCAATGCTCGTTGTAATCCACGCTCCACTGATGAGTAGCAGCATGGTTCCGGTTAATGCCATGATGAATGCGTAAACACCGTATACTGGCCCGCTGAAGATGGAGATCGAGTTCAGGGCGTAGAGGAGCCCTGCCCATTTTGGCAGGCCATGGCTACGCCATATTGCGATACCAAGGAAAATTGAACCGATAGCATAGAGCCAGGCGGACGTGGTACCGAACAGATACGCGACGGGTTAGAAATGCTGGTGGCGTCTGAGATTACTCTGACCATGTTTGTGTCGCCCGCTAGATAGAGCCGACCGGCAACAGGGGCGCGAAGGCGAAGATTCCAGCAATGGGCAATTGCAAACCCAGCCCGGCAAGAGTCAGCAATAACCCATAGACTGGCAATCGACCGGCGGACCCTCTCTCTAGAACAGTAGACAGGGCCTAGGCTCCAATCAGCAAGAACACCAAGGCAACAATCCCGATTAGATTTCCTAAGGCGATGCTATCAGCTAATCTAGCGAATGCCTGAGGATTAGTCGATGGATTGATGAAAACACCTGGAGGAAGGATCGAAATCACACCAAGAAGACCCGCTATGGGAAGAGCGGAAATTGCTAGACGAATACGGCTAGGATGCTCACTCATATTTCGACCAGTAACTTAGCATGGTAATCAGTTTTGGGGGCAACTGGTGGACTGGAAGGAGGATTTGCCGGGGGAGGTTCGACTAGGAATCTTGAACGGATAGACAGCCAGGATTTCGATCCCTAGGAAGTGGATTGCGAGAGAGGCGCGTTACAGAAAGCTGACATACGGGAAAACTGCTGCCTGTTCTTCGTCCAGCTTAAGAAGCGTCAGAGCCTCCTTCAGAGACGTTAGTTATGAAAATCCTTGTTGTGGGATGCGGCAAAGTAGGCTCAGAAATCGCCCGAGACCTAGCCGCGTCAAACGAAGTCGATTCCGTTGTTGCGATGGATGCCAATTCTCAGAACTTGAAACTCCTGAGGAAACGGGTCCCTAAGAAGATCCAGACGGTCAAGCTGAGCATATCGCAAAAGAATCGCCTTCATGGGCTCCTTCGGAAAGTCGACCTTGTGTGCGGTGCCTTGCCGGGCCGTCTTGGATTTGATCTGATGAGTGAGACGGTTAAGGCTGGCAGAGACACTGTGGATATCTCCTATACTCCGCGAGACCCCTTTTTGCTTCAACGTAGGGCGCGGGAGGTTGGTTGTCGAGTTGTTCCCCAGTGTGGTGTGGCACCGGGTTTCACGAACATGTGTGTTGGTGATGCGTCGAGAAGAATGGAGAAGATGACCTCAGTGGAAATCTTTGTTGGTGGTCTTCCGGAGAAGCCTGAACCTCCCTTGAATTATCGGATTGTGTTTTCCCTTGAGGATGTTGTGAACGAGTACTCTCGGCCTGTACAGGTCATCGAAGAGGGCAAGCGGAAGAAGGTTGACGCGTTGTCCGGGCGTGGTCACATAAGCTTCCCTGGAGTTGGAAGAGTGGAATATTTTCTCACTGACGGCCTCGGCTCTCTTCCAAGGAGTTTTCCCGGAACCAGAGAGATGCACGAGTTCACGCTCAGGTATCCCGGGCATGCTGATATGATGAGCACTCTTCGGGTCCTAGGCCTTTTCGGACTAAATCCAGTTAGGATTGGGGGTGTTGAGGTGGAGCCTCGGCAGCTGTCGATAGAGCTGCTTCGTGGGGCAATGTCACGCGGGTCTCCCGAGGACTTTCTGGTGTTGAGGGTTGATGTGAGGGGCTTGTCCCGCGGGAAGAAAATTAGTCTGAGATACCAGCTTCTCGACCATTACAACCGACGGTCAAGGGTTTCGGCAATGGCTCGGACAACAGCCTACCCATGCACCTCTGTCGCTCTGCTCATAGGACGCGGAGAGATCAAAGACACGGGTATTGTCACTCCGGAGAAGATCGCTCAAGACGAGAGGCTCTTCCGGTATGTTCTGGGTCGATTGGCCGAGCGCGGCGTAAAAATGAAGATGACCACGCTTGCACAGGAAGAGATTTGACCTAAAGACTGGAAGGTGGGGTCTTGAGCGTGAAACCGAGACAGCTCTCTATCCTCTATGTGTTGATTCCAGTACTCTCGGTATTGACCACGTTGGCCACGGGTTTCTGGGGCTCAGGGAACATGGCGACGCAGGAACTGGAGCTTCTTCATCCTCGACGCAGCGTTCTACGGGTCCATTGGATATGGAATCGCCTTCCTCTACACGAGACGCGTGTGGAAACAACAGTATCAACTCCTGGACCCCGACAAGACAACTAAACGGTAAGGTCTACGATCTGGCAGGGTCTGGAAAAGTCTCGGTGGAAATTTCGGTCCGGTTTCATCCTTTCAATTCAAAACACTCGCTAATTCTTGGCCATGTGCAAACTTGCTGACTTGTGGCTGATGGACTTCCGCGAGCCAATTCCCCAGGAAACCCCGCAAACGCAGAAAGGAAGTCGCGATCCTCGGAGAAGGTACGGATTTTGCCCTAGCATAAGCTAGATGCTGAGTGAAGATGAAATTGCCGGGCTGAGTTAGTGATCGTTGTTCTGGTTTACTGTTTCGCTCCGCAGAAGGGACACTGCGTTGCGTTCTCGTCCATGAGCTTGCTGCAAGAGTTGCACCTGACCTTCACGACTTCGCGGGTGATAACCTGGGGAGTTACGGTCGTGCCGGCGATCGTTGTTCCCGGGATTGCGGTAAGAGGTGTCTGATACCGGACCAGGTTCTCGCGGATTATTCCGTAAGCCTTTTCGGCATCAGCGTTGGGCAGCTCGGTTAGGGCGAGTGGGTCGCCGCCGAATCTAAGCATGCACTTTATGGTCGAGCGGAGTATTCCCTTGTCGAGCACCACGTTAGCGATGTCGGTGTAGGAGAAGTCCGTATAGTCTTTCTTTAGACCTAGCTCACGAGGGTGACGCAGTATGATCCGCTCGTTCGTCAAGAGGACAGAGTCCACGTTGATCTTGGGATGGTATATCTTCTGCCTGATGTACAGCTCAACCTGTTCGTTCGGCCCGAGAAGCTGGATAACATCCGTAGGAGTCTGGCTCACAAGATTAACCTCGCCAGTGTCTCAATGATGATTGCGGGAAAAGCTTTGCCATCATCAATGCTCGCCCTCCACATCCTAGAGGTCCGTGAGCCTTGATTCTCAAGCAGAGCTTAACTAAACCGCCGACTCTGGCAATTCCGTGCATCTCCAGATACGGAACTCGCGAATCTATTATGAGAAATCAGGAGCCGGCGAGCCCTTGCTGCTATTGCACGGAGGGTTTGGGACTGTTGAAGACTTTGCTTCACAGACTCCAGAACTGGCGAAGCATTTCAGAGTAGTTAGCTTCGAACGGCCCGGGCACGGGCACACCGCCGATAACGCGGGACCCTTCAGTTTCGACACCATGGCAACCGGCACGGTTGACTTTATTGAGGCGCTGAAACTGGGGGCGACGAACCTAGTGGGCTGGAGCGATGGGGCGATCATCGCTCTTCAAGTCGCAATCTCCCGGCCAGACCTGGTCAAACGCCTTGTTTGCATAGGCGGGCTCTTTGATACCAACGCTCAGTCTCCAGAAGATCTTAACTGGATCAGATCACTCACACCAGAGTCCTTCCGAAAAGCGGGATCGCCTCTGGTGAGACGCTACGACGAAGTCTCCCCTGACGGTCCCGGTCACTTCCCTGTTGTGGTCGAGAAAACGAAGATTCTGTGGCTCAACGAGCCCAACATTACAAAGGAAGAACTCGGAAAGATTAGTTCTCCTACACTGGTGATGTCAGGAGACAGGGAGGCGATTCCCATGGAACATACGCTGGAGTTGTTCAGGTCGATTAAGAGTGCGCAATTGTGCATCATTCCCGGGACCACGCACTTCCTGCTATCCCAGAAACCTGATATGGTCAACCGGGCGATTCTCGACTTTCTAACCGTGAAAGAGAAACCGAAGGAATAGGCTGGGAAGACAGAGCGAGTTTATGGCGTGAGGCTCTTCTTCTCTTTTGTTATGCTCCAGTAGAGCAGGATTGAGATGATAACCGCTGCTGCGACTCCACCCTTGGCCCAGCCATCATTGTAGACAACTCCCAGGATCGCGAGCACAGCTGCGAGAAATACTATGGCAAGAAGGTAAATTGTCCCGATCTCTGTTCGCCCCATACGAATAGGAATTGACATGTATCGTCGCCTTTTCTTGATCCAAGGGTAACACTATCGTATGTTTATAAAAGGCTCGTATGGCAACCCGACGCTTCCCCTTTCCGCCTTCCTATTTTCCAGGGGAGACTGACACGCGTCGACGCGTCTATGACGCTGTCTTAGGGCGTGGTTGCTTGGCCTCCCCCTTTCTTCTCTGTAGGGCGACTTTTTTCCAGCATTCCTCGTGGAAGAATATGGACGCGGTCTCAGGGACGAAGCTGGGAACGGAATAGTGGACTTTGCCCTTTGCAAGGCGATAAGCATCCTCTCCATCCTCAAAATCCTCTCCGCAAAAATCACATGGGGGAGTGTGCGGCTTTCTCAGTATACGAATGTCAGATGTTCCAGGTGCCTTCAACCCCGCTGACCCTGTCCAAGAAACGAGGTTGGATGCATTCGAATATATTTGACGACCGGTACCCGAGAATCTTACTCAACGACGCGCCGCAACCGTGTGGTTCTCCCGCGAAGGAAGTTGGAAGAGCAAGCTTATCCGGACTGAGGAGCGTGTTGAAAATGATTGCAAAGAATAATCGACGCCCACGTCCATTTGTCTGAACGCCGAGAAGACGCTCTCAATCGCTTCGCGCGGCGTAACAGGTTGAGGTACACCTTTGATGAGCTGCTGGGAACGATGCGAAAGCACAAGATCGTACGCGGGTTACTCCTAAGCCCTCCCCTGCAAGGAGGCGTCCCCCTTCCAAACGACGAAGTGATCAGGCTGTGCAAGAGGAGCGACGGGATGCTTGTGCCAGTGATAACGGTAGAGCCTGCCCTGAAAGAGGTGAAGGCTGCGGTCAAACTCGCCGAGGAGAACAGGAGGGTGGTGAAGGCGTTCAAGGTGAGGTTGGGTTACGTGAAGGCTTCAGCAGAAAGCCCTGTCTTTGACAGGCTTTACGATTATGCTGAGTCGGAGGGGCTTCCGGTGCTCTTCCACACTGGGGACACGGCGTTCAGCACTGGGGATCTCGCTCGTTCTCATCCGTTGACGTTGGATGGATTGGCTAACAAGAGGGAGGAGCTGATCATGATCCTCTGTCACTTTGGCAATCCATGGTTTGAGGATGTGGCTGAGCTCATCTACAAGCATCCGAATGTCTACGCGGACATCTCCGGATTGATGACAGGTGGTGCGTATGCGGTGAAGTATGCGGAGTGGCTTGCCAGGAAGATCAGTGAAGCCGTCTATTTTGCGGCAGGCGCCGAGAAGATCATCTTCGGAACCGACTACCCGGTCACCAAGCACTCGGAAACGTTGGCTCTGGTGAAGAGGCTGGAAGTGGATGAGCGTGACAAAGAGAAGATACTCCACCTCAACGCGGAGCGCGTGTTCGGCCTATGACGGCCCAAGAGAATCTCGCCATTATAGATGTCCCCAGGGGCAAGAGGCTGGGCCTCGAATGGATACTTGAGGAGAGCTTCGAAGGATGGTACTTGATGCACTCGAAGAAGACCCTTCGAGGTATCAAGCTGGTCAGAGCGGCAATGTCCTCAGGCAAGTCGGTCGGCCTGGTCATGCTGAAAACGCTAGTGGAAGGCGTTGGCTACGTGTACTACATCGCAGTTGCAAAGGCGAGCAGAAAGAGGGGGATCGGCAAACTACTCCTGGAAGACGCGCTGCAGTACTTCAAAGCCTTCAGTGTGGAAGAGGTATTTGCGAGCGTGGAGGAGGATAACGAGCCTTCTGAGGCACTGTTCGCGTCAGAAGGGTTCAGGCCGACTAGCTTCGGCGAAGTCTCCAAGAAACACGGGAGTCTTCACACGCTAAACATGTACAGGGAAATGTTGGTCGTTCCAGGCGAGGTCCTATTACGCAAAGCGATTGGCTGAGGGCTGTCATTGCCATTGAAGCCTACGCTACAAGCTCGTCTAGTTACCGTATCTTCAGCAGCAGGAGTTATCGGGCCGACCCTTTTCGCGATATTCTCGATCGCTCTCGGCTATCTATGGCCGGGGTACAATCCTCTCACTCAGACGGTAAGCGAGCTAGGAGCAACAAATGCTCCGACCATGGAGCTTCAAGCTCTGAACTTCACTATTCTCGGCATTCTCACATCGATCTTCGCCATCGGGCTAGATATACACAATAGACGTTTCCTGTCAACCTCCATCCTCGTCGGAATATACGGGCTCGGAGCGTTGTTAGTAGCCGGTCTGCCATGTGATCCCGGCTGCTCGTTCAAAGGCAACTCTCTCGTGCAGATTGCCCATAATCTTGACGCGCTGATCTCCTTCATAGTACTCGCGGTCGCGCCGCTATTCTTCTCGCAGTCCAGCAAGACCATTCCGTCATGGACCAAGACATCGGTATGGTCCCTTCGCGTTGCGCTCGCTTCGATACTATTGCTCGGCGCGTACCTACTAATCACAGTACTCTCATTATCCCCATACCTGGGGTTGCTTCAGAGAATCTTTCTGGGACTGCTCTTCGCGTGGGTGATCATGATAGCCTACAAGATGGCTAGGATGCCACTGATCAATTAAGGCCGTCCTTCTCCATGAGCAAACATTTGATTACCGCTCTGCGCTAAAGCTCTCGAGTTCAGTTTCGATGACAGGAAAGAGTCGAATGGTCGAATTCGACGCAGAAGGCAGACAGGGAAAAGGCTTCCTAGTGACCCCGGAAAAGCCCCGTGGGGCGGTCCTCGTCCTGCATGCCTGGTGGGGACTCAATGACTTCTTCAAAAGTTTCTCCAACAGGCTATCGTCCCAGGGATTTGTCGTATTGGCACCGGACCTCCACGATGGTGGTCTGGCGAAGACTGTGGCGGAAGCGAAGGAACTTAAGTCGAAGATAGCCGACGAGAGAATCAAGAAGATCGTCTTAGGCGCCGCAGAATACCTAAGATCGATCCCACCCGTATCGGGACGAAAGATTGGTGTTGTGGGTTTTTCGATGGGCGCAGCATGGTCTCTGTTACTGAGCACCCTGAAGCCAGAGAATGTTGGAGCAGTTGTTGTTTTCTACGGAACTTACCCGATTGATTTTTCCAAGGCGAGAGCATCCTATCTCGGACATTTTGCGCCCGATGATGAATGGGAGCCCATTGGTGACGTGCGTGCGACGGAAGAGAAGATTCGCTCCGCTGGAAACGAAGTAGCGTTTCACTTCTACCCGGGAACCAAACACTGGTTCGTTGAAGAAAATCGGCCCGTTGAGTACAACCGCGACGCGGCAGATCTTGCTTGGAAGAGAACTCTAGAGTTCCTCGACAGCAAACTACGCTAACCCGCGCTGTGAGAAGCTAGTAGGATTATCGAGTTCCAGGCGGTTATCGTCTGGTCTTGGGTGTGAATGCCATTATTGGGATGGTCCTCTTGGTCTTTTGTTGGTACTGGGCGAACTGCGGATAGAGTGAGGCTTGTTTCTTGTACAGTCGGTCGCGTTCGGCCCCGATTATCTCCTCTGCGCGTACGTCGACAGTCTCATCTCCGACTTCGATTTTCACATCGGGGTGGGCCTTGAGGTTGTGATACCAGTCGGGGTTGGTGTCGGCTCCTCCCTTCGAAGCGAAGACCAGGTAGCGGTGGCCGTCCTTTAGATACATGACCGGGTTGGTCCGTGGTTTTCCGGTCCGGGCTCCCTTGTGATTGATAAGTAAAAGCGGCGCGCCCTCGAAATTACCGCCTACCTTTCCATGGTTCTTGCGGAACTCAGCAATGACTCCCGCGTTCCAATCGCTCATCCTGATCAGCTACCAGTGTTCGCTACGAGGAGGATTTATTGACTAGCATTGAGAAACTAGTCATGTGGGCAGGCCGAGATCAGTCCACGAGTTCTCCGCAACTTGCGTTTGCTGTTGTGGCTGTGATTGCACTCGCATAATCCGATGCTATCAGAACAGCCGCGTTAGCTACCTCTGGAAGTAGCGGGGCCCGCTTTAGCGCTGTAACTTGGGCTTCCGAATCGGCAATCGCTTGAAACGAAGTTCCTCTAAGCTTGGCGAGGTGGGAGAAGACTGCGTGGAGAACCGGGTTGTCAGGGGTGCCACCGGTTCTCAGGCAGACAACTCGGACTCCTCGAGGCCCGACCTCGAAGGCCAGCTGCCTGCAGAGAGCCTCGATCGCCGCTCCTGCCACCGCAAACCCTCCCATGTTTGGTCTTGGCAGTCGAGCGTTGGGCGCTGTGAGCCCGAGGATGACACCGCTACCCTGCTTCTCCATTATGCGGGCCGCGGCGGTCATGGTGATGAAGTATGATCTCACTCGCTTGAAGGCAGCATCCACGAACCGTTCCTCGGAAAGATCCGCCAGCCTCGAGCCCATTGCGACGTTTGTCCCGATGAGGTTGAAGGAAACGTCGAGCTTCCCTCCTTTAGTAACAACCTTGTGCAGATGCGCCTCCACGGATTCCGGACTAAGTGCGTCGACCCTTGAGACATCTGCAACCCCACCAGTGCTTGATATCTCCTGCGCTATGGGATTCAGCGAGCTTTCCGTTCGGCCGGCGAGAAAGACCTTTGCTCCCTCCCTAGAGAATGCTCTTGCGACGGCGGTTCCTACCCCTCCGGCGGCTCCATAGATCACCGCGACCTTCCCGTCTAACAAGTTTCGACCTGGAACCTGATACGAGGTTGTAACCGACATGAGGGCTGGCATACTCATTTCGGCGAGTTAAGTGTTGCCGGATCGCCCGTGAGCTGCGTATGCCCACGCTGAGCATACCCGTTGCGCCAACGTTGCTTGCCCGGTGCAGCCAATAGTAGGAGCTCTCCAAATTCGGAAACATAAGAGCCCTAATTGCCGGCGGATTCCAACCCAACTCAGCCTGGATCAATTCTTGCTCATGCGTTCGAGTAAATTGTCTGCGAGTCTTATCGCCCCCGCCAATGTTTTGCTGATGCCTTCCAGATCGTTTCCCCCGAGAAGCGCGAATTAATCATCCGGTCAGGAAGCTGCTTGGTAGAATACCTGCTTAGCGGTTGGGTTCAGCTGACTACTTTCTTGAAATGACCAGGTCTCCAGTTGCGGTAAGGGCTCTGAAACAGTTCAGAGTAATCCACTTGCTTGGCTTCCAGAGCTCTTCAACATCAACCAGCGCCTTCCTCTTGTTCTCTTGCGCCTCCGGCTCGCGAGACCAGTCTCCCTCCAACAACCACTTCCCATCGGGAGAACGCTTGGATAGGATCAGGTGAACCGCGTCCCTAACACGCTCATCGTCCCCGTATCCCAATTTTGCGAGAACCCTCAGACCGTGCAGGGCATCATAATAGTAGTACATTGGAAAGTGGAACGCTGTGGCGAATGGCAGGCTGTGCTTCCAGTGATGATGGTCACTCTTGTAGACTCGGTGCATCAGCAAGAATTCTGCTCCCCGCTCGACGGACCGTTTCATCCTACGCGTCCATTTTGCACGTGGAATCTCCGCGTAGGCCCAGAGTGGTTCGATTGTTGACATGAAGCTGCTGTGCTTCACTTTCTTCTCGGGGTAGTTGCAGTTCCATCCTCCATCGTCGAGCTGATGCTCGGGCATCCAATCGATAGCCTTCTTCACCCTCCTGTCTTCTCCGTACCCGAAGACTAGCAGGGTCCGGATCATGTTGCCAGTGAGGCAAGGTTCCTCCCAGCGGACGGCCTTTGCCCTAGGGTGCCGCTTGACGTACCGTTTTACATCTAGGGGGCTTGGACATGTGAAGGCGCCGTTGTCCAGTTGGTGGAGGTCTAGAAACGTCTCGCACGCGCGCTTGACGCCTTCGTCCGGAGTGATTCCCATCTCGCCCAGAAGCATCAAGGGCCAAACGGTGGATGTCCACTTGGGAGTGTAACACGTTTCCTTCGGCGGCCAGTATCCATCCTTGGTACGAGCGTTCAGAAGTTTTCTTACAGGAGAATATTTTCTGATCTGGTCTCTGGCCAGCCTATCAAGATTTCGCCCGGTTAACGCGAATTATTCAAACTCCTTTTTCGCGTTCTCCATGACCCTGACACCGATATTTGCTTGAGGAATTTGTTGGGTAAGGCCGCTAGCTCACTTTGACCGGGTGGGTTTCCGGCTTGATTTGGATAGTTGTGCGGTAAGGGCCGCTTCGCGACAGATCGGACACTGACAAGAAGGGTCTTCACAGTTGTCACATGGGACTCGTAGAGAGGATTCACGGGCGCGACACGACATCAAGACGTTCTTCCCCACCAGCTCATGTATACAAAAAGAGATTGGTGCTCCATTCGTTCAACTAGG
>WNGK01006796.1_pt1 | contig 12017 bp, 9 predicted proteins | sample 5400601 | NCBI WGS metagenome assembly WNGK01 (sample SAMN13153376, study PRJNA577476) | soil metagenome | isolation source: 60 cm soil or saprolite under Garry oak tree replicate 1 | place: USA:California | collected 2016-06-15
CGCATGTTCGCCGAACGCGGCTACGAGGACACCTCGATCGAGGCGGTGCTCCGCGAGGCGGGGGTCAGCCGGGGCTCCCTCTACCACCACTTCGCGAGCAAGGAGGCCCTGTTCGAGGCCGTGGCCGAGGAGGTCGAGACCAGCGTGGGGACGCAGACCCTCGCCGCTGCGGCCGGGGAGGACGGCCCGGTGGCCGCGCTGCGGGCCGGGTCCCTCAACTGGATCCGGCTCGCGGGCGATCCGGTGGTGCAGCGGATCCTGCTGATCGACGCGCCGTCGGTGCTCGGCTGGGAGCGGTGGCGGGCCCTGGAGGAAGACCACGCCCTCGGCGGGATCAAGGCGATTCTCCAGCTCATCGCCATGGAGGGGAAGCTGCGGCCGGAACTGGCCGACACGCTCGCCCACGTGCTGCTCGCCTCGGTCAACGAGGTGGCGCTGCTCGTGGCCCGGGCGCAGGACAAGGAGGCGGCGATGCAGGCCGGCGCCGACACCATCGACGAGCTGTTCCGGCGCCTGTTCGGCTGACCGCTAAGCCGCCGGTCGCGCGGGCCACGGCCCGCCCGGCCTGGCGGCCGCTGAACAGGCAGCCGCCGAGGAACGACCCCTCCAGCGACCGGTAGCCGTGCATCCCGCCGCCGCCGAACCCGGCCACCTCACCCGCCGCGAACAGGCCGGGCACCGGTTTCGGCGGCGTGTCCTGGCCGAGCACCCGCCCGGACAGGTCGGTCTGCAGGCCGCCCAGCGTCTTGCGGGTGAGGATGTTGAGCCGCACGGCGATCAGCGGCCCGGCCTTCGGGTCCAGGATCTTGTGCGGCGCCGCGGTGCGGGCCAGCCGCTCGCCGCGCGAGCGGCGGGCGTTCCAGATGGCCATGACCTGCAGGTCCTTGGTGAACGGGTTGTCCATCTCCCGGTCGCGCGCGACGATCTGGCGCTCCAGGTCGGCCAGTTCGAGGAGCGGCTCCGGGGTCAGCTTGTTCATCCCCGCCACCAGCTCCGGCAGTGTCCCGGCCACCACGAAGTCGGCGCCGTGCTTCAGATGCGCCTCCACCGGCCCGGCGGCGCCGGGCCGGACCCGGGACAGGGTGAGCTTGATGTCCTTGCCGGTCAGGTCGGGGTTTTGTTCCGAGCCTGACAGCGCGAACTCCTTCTCGATGATCTTCTGGGTGAGCACGAACCACGAGTAGTCGAAGCCGGTGGCCCGGATGGCCGCCAGCGTGCCCAGGGTGTCGAACCCGGGGAAATGCGGGGCCGGGAACCTGCGGCCGCGCGCGTCGAACCACAGCGAGGACGGCCCGGGCAAGATCCTGATGCCGTGCCCGGCCCAGATCGGGTCCCAGTTCTGGATGCCCTCGGTGTAGTGCCACATCCGGTCGCGGTTGACCAGGCGGCCGCCGGCCCGTTCGGCGATGGCCAGCATCCGGCCGTCGACGTGCTCGGGCACCCCGCAGATCATCCGGTCCGGGACGGGGCCGAGCCGGTCCGGCCAGGTCGCGCGGACCAGGTCGAGGTTGCCTCCGATGCCGCCGGAGGTCACGATCACCGCGGGGGCGTGCAGCTCGAACTCGCCAGCCTGGACGCGCGAGCTGCGGGTGCCGCGCGCGGCCTGGCTGGGCTCGAGGACCGCGCCCCGCACGCCGTCCACCGTCCCGCGGGTGACGGTGAGCCCGTCCACCCGATGCCGGAACCGCAGCCCGACCAGGCCCGAATCCGCTGCCTCGCGAACCCGCCGCTTGAACGGAGCCACCACGGCCGGGCCGGTGCCCCAGGTGACGTGGAAGCGGGGCACCGAGTTGCCGTGGCCGTCGGCCAGGTAGCCGCCCCGCTCGGCCCAGCCGACCAGCGGGAGCCACCGCACCCCCATGCCGTGCAGCCAGGACCGCTTCTCCCCGGCGGCGAAGTCGACGTAGGCCTGTGCCCAGCGGTACGCCCAGTAGTCCTCGCCCGCCGGCTCGTCGATTCCGCGGTCGAAGAACGCGCTGCCCATCCAGTCCTGCCAGGCCAGCGCGTGCGAATCCCTGATGCCCATCCGGCGCTGCTCCGGGCTGCCGACCAGGAACAGGCCGCCGAACGACCAGAAGGCCTGGCCGCCCAGGTTCGACTCGGGCTCCTGGTCGAGCAGCAGCACCCGCCGTCCGGCCCGGGCCAGCTCCGCGGTAGCCGTCAGTCCCGCCAGCCCCGCGCCCACCACGATCGCATCCGCGTCCATCTGGTTATCAAACCAGGCCACCGGCCCGCGCTGCAGCCGGGAGGTGCGCTCGTCGCTGGTGAGCGTGGCCGTGGTTTCCGGCCGGGACCCGCGGGTAGGGCCACTGAAAAGCCGTCCCGAGCCTTCAGGGATGTGATGGGCATGCGACGGTATCTGGTCGTGCTGGACATGGATTTGCTGGCCGCCGACGAAGAACTCGACCTGGAGCCGATCAGCTATCTCGCCGCGCAGCAAGAGCGAGAGCCGTGTGAGGCGGTGGTGCTGTCGCTGGCTAACACGCGCCAAGTCCGGCTGCCCGCCGCCGAGCTTCTTCTCGGCGCGCGTGCGGGGAAGTTTCCCGTCGCGCCCCAGCCGAGTCATAACCTCGGGGAGGCCGCCGAACACCGTCTGAACCTGGCTGTGCGGCACCTGAAGACAATCGGCTGCGAAGCGAGCGGGCTCGTCAGCGACGAAGAGGACCTGGTGAAGGCGGTACGGTCGGAGACCCGCAGCCGGGACTATGCCGCGGTGCTCCTGGTGACCGGCAGGCAACGCGGATCATGGCTGGCCCGGAGCCTGCACCTCGACCCGGTTCACCGGCTCCGGCGGCGTCTCGGGTCGCGGCTGGTCGTCTTTCCCCTCGGCCCCGGCGCTCCCCGTCCGACGCTCTCTCCCTGAGACCTGGCCGGCCGCCGCCCGCAGCCGGCCCGATACAGCCGCGAAGTACAGTAACCCCCCCGGCACCAACAGGCATAAGTATCGCTCACACCCTCCGTGAGCTGGGACTGCGGCCGGCCGCCGCACCGGAGGCCTGGAGCTTTTCTAGCTGCTGAACTTCCATCGCTGGGTACCGGCGGGCGTGGCAGTGGGCGCGCTCGTGGTGAGCTGAGCGCCCTTCGCGTGAGCCGTCAGGATGCGGTGGGTGGCGCGGTTGGTCCAGGTGAAGAACCCGGTAGAGCCGACCTGGGTTGCGATCCACCGCTGCCAGTTCGACCCGTTGCACTCCCGCAGCACCACCCGGCCGTTGCCGGGGTCGGCCGCGCACAGGTCCAGGTTCACGCCGGTCGGCGTGGCGAAGAACATCACCCCGAGGGCCGGGTCACCCTTGTAGGGAAGCTGGAACCAGTCGGTAGCCGGGTCGGTGCTCGAATTGGTCCACCCGATCACCGGATTGCCGACGTTGAACTTCAGTCCCTTCACGTCCATCACCAGGACCGGGCTGCCGTTGTCGGCCTGGGTGCCGCAGTACCCGGCGTAAGTCCCGGCCGTGCATTCTGGGGTCGAGGCCCGTGCGGTGGCCGGGATCAGGGCCACCCCGAGAACTGCCGCGCCGAGTGCGATCGTGAGTTTCTTGTTCACTGCCTTGCCCTTTCTTGATGATTAGCTTGCATCGAAAGGTACGGACACATCAGGGCCTGCCGCTTCCAGCCGGCATGCGCCACCGCAACGACCCGGCTCGCACGAAACCCAGGCGACCGACCACTAGGACGCAGCGCTGTAGATCCAGCGCAAGCGCACGAGATTGCAAGAGGGACCATCCCTCCGGTGCCCCTGATCCTGAAGCTTTGCAAGTTCGCCGTCAAGCCCGTCCGTGACCGCAGGGGAACCGCGAACCGCCGAGGTGCCCGGCACATGTACACGCGAAGCCGGGCGTGACGGGTCGCCGCCGAGAATCATTCCGGCACGATGACGTGAGTGCGTTATCCGCGGGCTGGTCTGAGAGACTGGGCCCATGGAGGAGGCTGGCGCAATGATCGCCGACTCGGTTGCCGTTCTTCGGGAGGCCGGGGCACGGTTTGCCTACCTGCACGGAAGCCGCGCCGCGGGCATGCAGCGTCCAGGGTCGGACATCGATATCGCCGCGTATTTTGGCGATCGGCCGCCGCAGTCGTTCGAGATCCTGTTGCCACCGGGAGTCGACCTTCTCGTGCTTGATCGTGCTCCGCTCGAGCTGGCCGGGCGGCAAGCTGCTTTTCGACGATGATCCCGCGGCACGTGTCAGGCCATCCCGGACCGCTACAACGCGATCTTGGCGAGGGCCCGGTCGAAGTCGGCGATCAGGTCCTGGGCGCCTTCGATGCCACAGCTCACCCGGATCAGGTCGTCGGTGATGCCGAGCCGTTCCCGGTCCCCGGGCCGCATCCCGGCGTGCGAGGTGATGGCCGGAAGGGTGATCAGCGACTCCACGCCGCCGAGGCTGGGCGCCGGGTAGGGGAGCCGAACCGCATCCAGCAGGGCCTGCGCGGTCGCCGTGCCGCCGCGCAACCGCAGGCTCAGCATCCCGCCGAACCCGGACAGCAGTTCCGCCGCGTGAGCATGGTCCGGGTGGGAGGCGAGCCCGGGGTAGTTGACGGCGGCGACCTCGGGATGCCCGGCGAGGAAGCCGGCCAGCGTCATGGCGTTGTCGTTCTGCGCGCGGACCCGGAGCGCGAGCGTCTTGATGCCGCGGGCGAGCAGGAAGCCGGCGTGCGGGTCCAGGCTGGCGCCGTAGTGGTTGAGCGTCATGCGGACCCGGTCGATGAGTTCGGTGCTGCCCATGACGCAGCCGCCGACAAGGTCGGAGTGCCCGCCGAGGTACTTGGTGGCGCTGTGGAAGCACAGGTCGAATCCGGCCGCCAGCGGCCGGAAGTTCACCGGGGAGGCGAACGTGTTGTCGATCACGCTGATCAGGCCCTCCCGGCGCGCGAACTCGGCGATCTCGCGCAGCCGCCCGACCCGCATCAGCGGGTTGGTGATCGTCTCGACGAGGAACACCTTGGTCTGCGGGGTTCGCCCGGCGGTCCAGGTTTCCGGCCGGTTCACGTCGACGAAGGTGTGGCGCCAGCCGAGGTCGGCGGCGTGGTGGGTGAGGAAATCGTGCGTGCCGCCGTATAGGCAATCGCTGGCCAGCAGGTGGTCCCCGGCGCGCAGCAGGCTAAGCAGCGTCGTGGTCACCGCCGCCATGCCGGACGCGGTCGCGACGGCGGCTTCCGCGCCCTCCAGCGCGGCCAGTTTGTCGTGCAGATATCGCTGGGACGGTGTCGAGCTCAGCCGGAGGTACGGAATGTCGTGGTAGCCAGTGCCGGGCTCGACCGAGTACACCGTGCCCTGGTAGATCGGGAAGACCACCGAGCCTTCCGGTCCCGGTCGCCGTTCCCCGCCGTGGACCGCCAGGGTCTCCATAGATTCGGTGTCACCGTGCACGCGGACCTCCTGCTGCGCTTTGCCTCGCCATGCCTGCGTTCATCCTGCTCCTCGACCATAACCAGGCATGCCGCCGGCGGGCTACAGGGTGGCGTGGCCCCAGAGCGCTGACAGGGGAGCGCATAGATGCCGTCGCCGAACGAGGTGCTCCGGGTGCCGAGATGAAGGATGATGCCGGCGGTGAACCTCTTTGACCTCGGGAGGGCCCGCGTGCGGCTGGCGGGATGGGCGCGCACTCACTCCGTTCGGCCCAGGGCAGACGCGGCGTGTGGGATTCTTGTGCCAATGACGCGCGACAAGGGTGGTCCGCCGGCTAGTTCACGCCCGTTCGGCGAGCGGACGGAGCGGTCGTTCTTCTGCCGTTCCTGCAAGCGCGCGCACCGCGGATTGTGGGTGCCGGAGGGCTGGTACGTCGTCGAGCGCGCGGTCGGCGGCGGGGCACGGCACCTGCGGCTGGGCCTGTACTGCTCGCTGCCGTGCCTGGAACAGGCGGCAGCCGGCCATCTGGCCGAGGGTGCGGCCGCACCGGGCAGCGGCCGCGACGCGGGGAAGGCGGACCTGTTGCGGGACAGGGCCAGGATCGTCGAGCGCGCCGAGACGCTGCTCCACCGGGGGATGACGATCAGGGCGGCCGGAGACGTGCTTGAAGTGCCGACCTCGACCCTGCGGCACTGGCTCCGGGAAGCCGGGATCCGGGTGGGGCCGGACGGCACGATGACCAGCTCTGCGCAGGAACCGCCTGTGCCCGGAGCCGGGCAGCCGGGGCCGGCTGGCGCGAGGACGTCCGGACCTGAGCCGGTCTCGATCGCTGCTGGCGCTTCCGGTTCCGCGCCGATGTCGGCTCCCGCCGGGAAGCGACCTGCGGATCCGGCAGACCAGACCGCGCTCCGTGAGCTCAACCATCTCGTCCAGGCTGGCTATCTCACCGGCCTTACCTGGTCGTTCGAAACCGACGGCCCGGTGCATGCCCAGGTCTTCCGCGCTGTCGCGACAGGCCGGCTGTCAGGCATGCCTGGCGACCTGACCGCCGTCGGCAGCGCGGGGACCAAGACCGGGGCCAAGGCCGCTGCCGCCCGCGCCCTGCTCGAGGCCGCGGCGCGGTGACCGGAGTCCGCTGGCTCTGGTGACCGGATTATCCGCTGGCTCTGCGGAACCACGTCTTGTGGCCTACGGCGGCTGTATTAAGGTCGCCTAGAAGCACTGCGTTTCCTGGATAGGGGAGGCACAAAGCCATGGCGACAGCGGCGCGTGACCGGCTGGCCAGGACGCTGCGCGGCGAGGCGCAGGCCGCGTTCAGCGTGGAACTGACGGCACGAGTGGACGACCTGAGCCTGGAGGTCGAGGGGTTCGGGGAGGTCAGGTTCCCGGTGACCCCCGCGAAGGCCCGCAAGCTGTTCGGCCTCGGTGAGCCGGCCCGGTTCGGCCGGGGCGAACAGACGCTGACCGACCCGGACGTCCGCGACACGTGGGAGATCCCCAGGCGCCTCGTCCGCGCCGAGTGGAACGACGCCGCGCTGAGGGACATCCTCGCGACGGTGAAAGAGGAGCTGGGACTGCCGAACGCCGCCGAGCTGACCGCCGATCTCCATTCCCTGCTGGTCTACGAGACCAACCAGCACTTCCTCGCCCACCAGGACTCCGAGAAAGACGACTCGATGGTCGGCACCCTGGTGGTCACGCTGCCGTCCAGGTACACCGGCGGCGAGCTGATGGTGGGGCACAATGGGGAGTGGAAGACCCACCGGGGGTCGAAGACGGCGCTGTCGCTGGTCGCCTTCTACGCCGACTGCCGGCACGAGGTTCTCCGGGTGACGTCGGGCTACCGGATCACGCTCACGTACAACCTGCTGCTGCACGGCGACACCAGCCGTCCGGAGGGTGACGGCGGAACCGTCGCCGAACTGGCGGACCTGCTCCGCGAGCACTTCCGCACGCCGGTGCCCCGCTATTACAGCGGACCGGCTGCCGACCCTCCGAACCGGCTCGTCTACCTCCTTGACCACGAGTACACGCCGCGCGGGCTGAACTGGCGGCGGCTGAAAGGCGCGGACGCGAGCCGGGTGGCCCTGCTGCGAGCCGCCGCGGACAAGGCAGGGTGCGAGGCCGTCCTCTCGCTCGCCGATGTCAAAACGACGCACAGCGCGTTCCCGGCCGATGAAGGTTACGGATACCGGCGACGGCGGGGCTGGTATGACGATTACGACGAAGACGATGACGAGTACGCCGGGGGCGCGAGCGGCGATGGACGCGAGTACGACATCCAGGAGCTGATCGACTCCGAGGTGGCCCTCACGCACTGGACCGGGCCTGACGGGACCCGCCTGGAGGAGACCTCGCTGTCCGTGGACGGCACCGAGGTGTGCGCGTCGACCCCGACGGACGACCTCGAGCCCTACTCCGCGGACTACGAGGGCTACATGGGCAACTGGGGCAACACCCTGGACCGCTGGTACCACCGGGCGGCGGTCGTGGTGTGGCCCCGCGAGCAGGCCTTCGCGAACCGCGCCGAAACCTCCCCGGCCTGGGCGCTCGATGAGCTCGCCGCGATGGCGTCGGCAGGCGACGTGCCGGGCGCACGGGCGGCCGCGGCCACGCTCGCGCCGTTCTGGGACAGCGCCCTGCGCGGGCGGACACCACAGGACAGGGGCAGGGTCCCGGGGATTTTCGGCAAGGCGCTGCGGGCGGCGGACGCCGTGGCCGACGCAGAAAGCGCGGCAATGCTGCTGCGCCCGTTCCGCATCGAGAACCTGACCGACGCGTACGTGAACCCGTTCGCCAAGATCGCCGGGGGGTACGGTCAGCAGTGGGCGGCGGAACTGCTGCGGACGTGGTTCGGCGGGGATCAGCCGGCCTGGGCATACGGCGGCGGAGAGGACCGGCCGCAGTGGGTGGCGGACTGGCTGCCCGGCCTGTGCGCGGGGCTGCACGCCACGGGCGGTGGTGGCGCCGCAGCCGCGCGGCGGCTCCTTGACCTGGCGTGGGAGTGGGCCGCGAAGGACACCGGCGCCGGGCTCGCGTCGTCCTCGCCCAGCCGCCGCGACGAGAAACTCGCCGGCCTGGGTCGACCGCTCGCCTCCGTGCTGCTAGCCGCCGCCGCGATCGGGGCAGCCGCCGCACGTGACGCTGTGTGCGGATATATCCGGAAACAGGACGAGGCGGTGACCGCGCTGGAAATGTCGGCGCTGCGCGCCGCGGCGGAGCCGCCCTGGGACGGCGAACGCGGCGACGCCGGGTTCGGCGATCTGGCCGCCGACTGCGCGGCACGGCTCCGCGCCCGGCTCGCTCGCCCGCAGCGCGCGTCCGGCGACTGGTCGATCGAGCTGCCCGAGGGCGGCTGCACATGCGACTTGTGCGGCGCCCTCGGCGAGTTCCTGGGGGACAAGAGCCGGCGCACCTTCGAGTGGCCGCTTGCCCAGCAGGGCAGGCAGCACGTCCACTCCCGGATCGACGCCGCCGAACTGCCCGTCACCCACGTGACCAGGCGGCAAGGCCGCCCGTACACGCTCGTCCTGAACAAGACCGACGCGCTCTTCGCCCGCGAGCGAGAGGCGCGGGCCAGGGACCAAGCGGATCTGGAGTGGCTCGTGGCGCAATGGAATCCCTGCGCTTGACAGCCTGGGCGACTCAGCCGGTCACAAGACCCGCGATCAGCGCCGACGGCACCACCTCAGCGCTTGTTAGCGTCCGGTCGGTTACTGGGTCACGAGGCGGCAGCAACCGGACCGGGTGCGTATCACCCGGTCCGTTCGGCCCGATTCCGGTCCGTGGGGTGGGCGGCCAGCTCTGTGCCCGCCCGCTCCGCAAACCACGGCCGGGCTCAGTGCGCCAGCGCCATCTGGATGATCCGCACGATGACCATGACCATCGCGATCACCATGTAGCTGCCCAGGACGGCTAGGGCGACCTTGCGGCCGGCGGACATCACGGGCTTGGTCAGCATGTTAAGCGGCGGCATCCGCCAGCTCTCCCGGTCGCGGCGGTCCACCTCGACCGAGCTGTGCCCACGCAGCGACCGGATCAGGGTCCAGCCGCCCGCGACGACCGCCGCCACCGCGCACCCCAGCAAGATGCCCAGGATCTGCCGCCCGGTGATACCGGGCAGCGTCACCGAGACGGTCAGCACGACCGACATCGTGATCAGCAGGGCGACCACGGCGAAGGCGAACACGTTGGTGCCGCGGCGGTTGACCCAGGGCCCGAGCACTGCGCGGTCGTTGCACAGCAGCAGCAGGAACACCGTGGCGGACGGCAGCAGCACGCCGGCCAGCGCCTGGACGCCCTCGATGATCAGGCCGAGCGGCGCGCCGGGAATGAGCACGATGGTCGCGGCCACCGCGATCAGCGCGGCGTAGATCGCGTAGAAGCCTTTGGCCTGGCGGAAGCCGCGATGCAGCGAGTGCTTCAGGCCGAGCGTGTCACCGACCGCGTACGCGGTGGACAGCGAGACCGCGAACGCCCCGATGATGGAGGCGTCGAGCAGCGCCACCGCGAAGACCACGCCCGCCACCCGGCCCGCCGAGGCCGCGATGCCGTTCGCCAGCCCGATGGCGTCGGTGAAGTGGCCCGCGGCCGGCGAGTGGGCGAAGGCCGCGGCGGTCGCGCCCATCAGCGCGGCCGCGCCGACCACGACGATCACGATGCCGATGCACAGGTCGGCCTTCTCGTAGCGGATGAACCGGGGCGTGATCCGCTTGTCGACCACGTAGGACTGCTGGAAGAACAGCTGCCACGGCGCCACGGTGGTGCCGACGATGCCGATGATCAGCAGCATGACCGTGGCCATCTGCCCGGAACCGCCGGGCAGGCCGGGGGTGACGAAGCCGCGCGCCATCTGGGCACCGGACGGGTGGCTGAGGAAGTACAGCGGAATGAGGAGCAGCGATCCGGCGCAGAACGTCACCGCGATCCGCTCGAACCTGCGGAAGCTCCCGGTCGACGCGGCAGCGAGGATCACGCCGGCCGCGAGCAGCACCGCGACCAGCTTGGGCACGCCGAGGTACCCGGCCGCCAGGATGATCCCGATGAACTCGGTGACCAGGGTCAGCGCGTTGAGGATGAGCAGGTCGGTGACCTGGAGCGTGCCCCAGAACCTTCCGAACCTCTCGATGATCAGCCGGGCGTGCCCGACCCCGGTGACCGCGCCGAGCCGCAGCACCATCTCCTGGTTCACGTAGAGCACGGGGATCAGCAGCAGCAGGGTCCACAACAGCCGGGTGCCGTAGTTCTGCCCGGCCTGCCCGTAGGTGGAGAACGCCCCGGCATCGTTGTCTCCGCACATCACGATCAGCCCGGGGCCCACGATGGCCAGCAGCGTCTTCAGCTTGGCGGACAAGCCGGCCCGCGGAGCGGAATCGTCGGCCGGGATGGTCCCGAGCGCGCCGCGGATGTCGCCGGCGTGCGCGTCATCGAGGGCGGCGTTACGAGTGATGGAGGCCATGGTGAACACCCCTTTCACGTCACGAGATCTGACGGAAACAGGGGCACACGCACATGCCCGCCCCGAACGAGGCAGGCAAAATCAAAGAGCAGGATCGTTAAGCGAGGCGGCGTGTGCCCGGGACAGAATGGGACAGCAGCGAGCAGGGCCAACTTCGGCCCGGACTATCAGAGTCCATCGCTTGCCTCCCTTCCATCGCGACGCACGGGGGCGCCAGGCCACACTGCCTGCGGACCTTCTGCCCGCGGGCACTATCCGCGTGACACCTGAGGAAACAAACGCCCGGGAAAAAGAAATCCCTGGCCGCACCTCTCTCGTAAGAGCTTTGGCACTCCACGGCGTATTGCGGCCGGCTGTGTTAAGCACAGTCCGGCTGCCAGCCACTTGGCCTCACCCCTTAGGCCGGGGAGAGGTGTCCTGATCCGGAGCGTCTCTCGACGGTTGGGATCAGTGGCCTATGTCCGTGAAGACGCCTCACCGAACGAGGTGTCCCGTTCTTCAACCTCACACAGCATGCCCTGGGGCGAAGCTGAATGTCAATTCAGGGCTGACCGGCGTGTCACTGTGCGGTAACTCACGGTGCCAGTTTCTAGCGGGCCGGTGGTCACGGGTACAGCTTCTCCGAGAAAGTGCCGGCTGACCATGGACATACGGCGGATGGACACCCGGGTAGAGTTCGGTGATCTTTGTGTAGCGCTGGCGTCCCGGCCCGGCGGCCCTGCTGCCCCACAGCACCACGTTCACGGTGTAGCTGTGGAAGTGCCCGGCCGCGCAGAAGGGGACGCAGTCGTTCACATGCTCGGTGCTGGTGGCGCTGGCCAGCCGCGGGCCCCAACTGGTCCAGGTCAGTCCGCTCAGGTAGTCGTTGCCGTCTGCGCAGGCCAGCGTGTAGTGGCCGGGCCGGACGTGGGGATGACCCTGGCAGTCGAGCACCACGAACTGCTTGGCGTAGGTGCCAGCCGAGATCGTCCGGGCCGACGCGGCGCCGTTCAGCCCCAGTCCGAGGGCCGAAATGGCGATCGCCGCCGCGACGGCCGAGGCCAGACGTCTCCGTTTCATGGTGCTCCCTCGTTACTCTCAGTAGCCGACCCTTCCCTATTTAGACGCTTAGCGCTTACGTTCGGTTGCCATCCGTGACAGCATCGTCTCTCGCCCGGTTTCGGAGCGCTGAGTTACTCCGGAGCGGGGGCCACCGGGATGCCGAGGCCGGGC
>WNGK01006797.1_pt1 | contig 12017 bp, 12 predicted proteins | sample 5400601 | NCBI WGS metagenome assembly WNGK01 (sample SAMN13153376, study PRJNA577476) | soil metagenome | isolation source: 60 cm soil or saprolite under Garry oak tree replicate 1 | place: USA:California | collected 2016-06-15
GCGATCCCTGCTGTCGCGCATCATTCCTTTGCCATGTTCGACGCCACCAAGACGGTGACCTTGCAAGGCACGGTCAAGGAATTCCACTGGACGAATCCCCATAGCTGGATTTTCCTGATGGTTGCCGATGCCGAAGGTCAGCCGGCGCAATGGGCAATCGAGCTTGGCTCACCGGCTGGTTTGGTTCGGCAGGGCTGGGTTCCCAAGACTCTCACAGCCGGCATGAACGTCAAGGTGGTCATCCGTCCGCTGAAGGACGGAAAGGCCGGCGGCCAGTTCCTGGCGGTCACGCTTCCCGACGGAACGCAGCTGGGTGATCCAAGTACCAGCGGCCGCCGCGGTGGGGACCGCGTCGATTAAGTCCCACGAAGACGTACGCAATCCATCCTTCGCGCGGCCAGTTTGTTTCTCACGTGTCCATGCTGAGAACTCCGTCGACACCCTGAGACAGGTCACCCTGGATCACCTGTACTCCACAAAACCGCATCCGATAGCATTAAAGGCGTGTCACCCATCATTTGGAGCTAGTCTCGTATCCCAGTAATTTTTTGCATCAGATGAAACCCGAGAATTGACTAGTGAGTAATGATTAGTGCGCTTGGTAGCTGAAAGATCGGACCATTTTGCCAAGCGTATTAATCTTTACTCACTAGTCAATTTTCAGGTTTCATCCGAAACTCTCTGGACGGACCTGACCAGTCACATTGTCAGCAATTACGCGGGACAGGACCTAGCTTCGACCAACTCAGAATTGGTACGCCAGGGCTAGATTGAAGACATTTCCTCGCCCGGATGGACCGCGCGGACCGGGCGCTCCTCCAACGAATCCTTTTGTCTTGAATTGCCAGTTGCTCCACTCCGCCGCGAGCGTCACTTCATCGGTGAGCTTTCGGAAATAGCTTGCCCACGCAAAGCGATTTTGAGAACGGCCGGAGCCCGGCAACAGGTGCCGGTCGCGAGGATCATCCAGTCCGACGCCGGCGTAAACCACGTTCTTGTTGTCTTCAGTCGCTTTCAGGATCAGCTCCGTCCAACCGCCGCCCGCACCGATCCGATTGAATTTTGTTGGCGGCGCCGTTGCGACAGGTTGAAGCACAGCAAGCCCCTGCAGCACTCCGCCCTGGAATGGGACGAGGTTGCTTCCGGCGAAGGCTTCACCCCGCCAAATTACCCGGCGATGCACAGGTACTGCGTAATCTGCAGCGAAGGCCCAGGACTCGATTGTGCGGTCGGCGCCGAGCCGCTCCCTTCCATAGTGTCCGGCAGCGCCGACAGCGATGTTCGAATTATTCATCGGATGCGAAACTGCCACACGCGCTTGATAAAACGGTTGGCTTGAGCGCTCGCCAAAACCCGGCGCTCCCTCCACTGAACTTCCTGCGGGGGCCGGCAAATCATTCAGCCGGGGATCGGCAAATTGAGGCCGCAGTACGCCAAATTGCAACACAGTCGATGTGTCGCCGGTTTTGTGTGTCCAGTCCGCACGCACCTGAGGGAACCATCCCCAGAGATTGCCGGCAGTGGCGCCAAGCGGAATCGCAACGTGGGAAAGAGACACCGGGTCCAGTGGAGCGAGTAAGGCTTTATCCTGCCCAGCCGTGATTTTCAATGCCCGCTTCTCGATTTGAAAATAAGCCAGGCGCAGCCGCGGTTGATTCAACACTCGTCCCTGCGGTTGCAAAGAGTCGACGGGCCGCGTGCCGAAGAAGTCGAATTCCAGTTTTCCTGACGGCACCCAGGTGTCACTGGAGGGGTTGGACGGCGAAACGATGAAACCGAACAGACTCTGACGTGCCGTGAAAATAGTATCGTGAACATCACCGGCACGTTTCGTGGTCCCATCAGGGAACGAAACACGAACCGATCCAGGAAGCGCCCACAACGGCACTTCCTCACCAACGATCGAGGAATCCGATCCCGACAGGTTCAGCAACACAGTCCCGAAAACCCGAAGGTTGAACGAGCCGAGCGTCCCTTCTAGTTTTCCTTGCGAAGGCGGGATCCCTGGATACGTTGGCCGCGGCGGCTCGGGAGCCTGCGCCGTGGCTTGAGGTGCAGGGGCTGGATCAGCAGCTTCGGCGCGAATGGCTAGGGTCACAACTGCGATTGAAACGAAATGGCGCACCAGTAGCACTGAAGTTTTGCACATGGAGTTTCTCCTTTCTGTAGTAGGTGTGGCGCTGAGGTATTCGTACGGTGCAAATCCATTTCCAAAAGAACACTGAAATACTGATCAGTTACGAGCCGCACACAAAACACATTCCGGATTTTTGGATATTGCATTCTCTTATTGGAAGACCCGCATGGCACCGACCGACGCGCGAGCAGAGGCTCATCCCGATGGTGGTGCCGGACAGCTCGCCAGGTTGCGTCATTGTGTCAGTTGATCGTTGGGTTGTTTGCAAGTACATGGGACAAGTACATGACATCGTCCATGGGACATCTCAACATTTGACGTTGTTCGCTGCACGCCCGAGCTTCCCCAAAATGTCAAATGTTGGGATGTCCCATGTACGATCTCAAATGCACCTGTCCAACAACCAAATCACGCATTGACGAACTGAGCAAATTCCCGTTTTTGGTTTTTTTGGTTTCGCCAATTCATTTACAGTCTCTATGAGGGCCCGTCATTCCCGGATTCAACGAAAATACAGGCGGTCATAGACCGGCCCCTACAGTTCCGAACTGGCACTCTCTTCGGCGCCGACGATTGGTTGTGCAAAGCCGAATAATACCCACAACACTACCCGAGAATACCCAATACCCATTTCGGGTATTTTCGGGTATAGTTACGGATATATGCCTCTTGAACCTTTCAAGAATCTGGTACTTACCCCCGACCTGCTCCGGCTCGTTGGCGAAATTGACGAGTTCAAAGGTGCGTGGAAGGCACTGGGAAGTCTGGCGCCGGATCGCCTGGCGACATTACGCCAGATCGCGACGGTGGAGTCTGTGGGAGCGTCGACTCGAATTGAGGGTGCGAAGCTGACAGATCGTGAGGTGGATATTCTCCTGTCGAACCTCGATCTGGGGTCATTCCGGTCGAGGGATGAAGAGGAGGTTGCGGGCTATGCGGAGGCAACGAAACTGGTGTTCGATTCCTGGCGGGACATGCCGCTGACGGAAAACCACGTCAAGCAGCTTCACGGCACGCTCCTCAAATTTTCGCTTCGCGACGAGCACCATCGCGGGGGCTACAAGACGATTACGAACAACGTGGAAGCCTTCGATGAGCACGGCCGAAGTGTGGGCGTCATCTTTGAAACGGCCACTCCGTTTGACACGCCGCGGCTGATGCACGAATTGGTTGCCTGGACGAAGCGGGAGCTTGAAGGAAATAGTCATCATCCGCTTCTCGTCGCCGCCGTCTTTGTCGTGCGATTTCTGGCGATACACCCGTTTCAAGATGGCAACGGCAGGCTCGCGCGCGTGCTGACCAACTTACTGCTGCTCCGGGCGGGCTACACATATATGCCATACAGTTCTCTCGAGCGTGTCGTTGAAGAGAACAGGGAACAGTACTACCGTGCGCTCCGAAGCGCTCAGGGAACACTCGATAAAGACGAGTCTCATCTGATGGACTGGCTACGTTTTTTTCTTCTCTGTCTGGTCGAGCAGAAAAATTCTTTGGCGGAAAAGGTGAAGAGGGAAAGGCTCATGACTTCCATGTCCGCTCTCGATGAGCTATTGCTCCAACTGGTGCGGCAGCACGGCCGTCTGACGCTCGCTGCCGCGCTGGCACTTACGGAGGCCAATCGAAACACATTGAAGCTGCATTTGCGGCAGCTCGTTCAGGCAGGACGTCTCCATCTTCTGGGTCGCGGACGAAGTTCGTGGTATGAGGCGGACTGAGGAAATCGACGAGCTAGTCATCCTTGTGGATTAGCTTGTGTTCTTCGTGTTGCTTTTCGCGCTGAACGGCTGACGATTTTTTCCGGGCAGAACTCAAATGAGCTTGCCGCGTGCTTTCTGAGCTCACAGCACAGATCGATATCAATCGCTGAAGATCTTGATGCTGGCAGGATGGACAGGCTGGCGCGGATGATGACGGAAGCACCAAGTACTCGAAACGGTGTCCACATCCCCGGCATTCGTATTCGTAGATGGGCATTGTTCACCTTCATTTTCAGAAAAATTACCTGCGGACCGAATAGATATAGCACGGTCTCAGCTCAAATAGAGAGTCCAACACGGGCCTTCTACGATGCTTCCTGGTGAAGGGCCAAGCGGAGTGCGCCCGCATATCGAAACTGGTTTGTTGCGCAAAATCCCCCCGGCCCACCTGACCCCCTCACTTTCCCTGGCTATTCGTTATTCGCCTTTGGCTTCTTGTCAGCCGGCGTGACGACGCTGGTGGCCGGCTTCGGTTTGGGCGTCCAGAAATCCGGATCTTGCGATGTGAATTCCTTCGGCATATAGCTCATTTTGGGATCGATCTCGTAAATGAGATGCTGAATATTGGCGACGGAAGCCGATGTCAGTTCGTCGACTCTTTTTGAACTCGATTTCGTCGCGTCCTGATAATTCTTTGAATTGTGGGCTTCGTCAAATCGATCCTCGTCCGCAAGCGACTTTAGCGAACGGAAGCGAATAAACGTCCCGTTCGGTGCACCGGCCGCCACAGCGTAGTACACCATCGGGTCGGGCATCTTCGCTTTCTCGTGGGCCGCCTTCGTGAGCTTCCGAGATTCGATAAATTCTGCGTTATGCCCAGGCCTCACTTGAAAAATCTCGACATCGAAGTAGCGCATCTTCGCCACTGGCTCACCATTGAGCGGAAGATAACTGATGTCCTCTCGGTACGTGGCCAGGATCGACCGGGCACTGGATAACACTTCTCCGTCCTGCGCGCCCAGCAGATCCGTCTCGGCCACTAAGGCGGTCATCTTTTCGGTGTCCTTCTGAAGCTTTTCGATCGAACCCATCGAATCATGTGGCTCGACAAACCACGCCTGAGGTGGTCCGGCAATCGTCTTCATTGCAATGTACTGACCCGGCCACTTGGCCCTGGCGAACGCTTTGACCCAGTTCGTTTCGACTTTCTCGTGCGCGGGAGCTTTCCCGACCTTGACGTTTTCTTCAAAAATCTGCAGCGCCTTTGGCGGCGGGGCAGGCGGTGTCTGCGCTTGTGCTACCCAACCACTTGCGAGCAACAACACAACGCACATCGCGAAACAAAATGTTCCTCTCATAGGGTCCTCCTGTTACTGTCTTGCCGGAATCTTAGCGGAGCATGACGCACGGCGCTATGGATTTCGAATTGGCCGGTGTTTCTTGCGGGAGCGCGGGAATTGGCGTGCGCGATCGAGCATGCGTTTTCAAGTCTATGTCCGCCCGTCCTCGCCACCGTGCCGGTGGGGCAAAGCACGCCGCCTTTCACGGTGGTGCTGAACTGGATGGCGGCGTTAAAAAAAATCAAACTGCCCGCTTTGAGGGTCCTTTCGCCTGTCCTCACGGTAGTTTGCTTTTTAGACGAAGTTTTAGCCGCGGATTGCGCGGACGACGCGGAGGGGCCGTACTCACCTGCAGTGCAAGTCACGCCTACGGCTTGGTGCTGCCCTCCGCGCCATCCGCGCCATCCGCGGCTGACCCCGATTTCTCCTGACTGGTACAGCCACCCCGCACGACTGGAATTCGGCTATAATCGCGTCAAATTCATGGCCATCACCATTGGAACGCAACTCGGCTCTCACGAGATTATCGGCCTGCTCGGCAAAGGCGGGATGGGCGAGGTGTATCGCGCGCGTGATAAGAAGCTGAAGCGCGAAGTCGCGATCAAAATTCTGCCCGATGAGTTTGCGCGCGATCCGGATCGAGTCAGCCGTTTTCAGCGCGAAGCGGAAGTGCTCGCCTCACTCAATCATCCCAACATTGCGGCGATCTACGATCTGCAGGAGGCAAACGGTTCACGCTTTCTCGTTTTGGAGCTCGTCGAAGGGGATACGCTCGCCGGCCGGCTTCAGCGCGGCTCGATTCCAGTCGATGAAGCCCTCCGCATTGCGAAGAACATTTGTGAAGCGCTCGAGGCCGCGCACGAGAAAGGCGTGGTCCATCGCGATCTGAAACCGGGGAACGTGAAAATCACGCCGGAAGGCAACGTGAAGGTGCTCGACTTCGGATTAGCGAAAGCGCTCGAGGGCTCGCCGGCGAATGCCACGATGTCGAATTCGCCAACACTCACGCTGGCCGGCACGAATGCCGGCGTTATCCTGGGCACCGCCGCATACATGTCGCCCGAGCAGGCGCGCGGCCGTGCCGCCGATCCACGCAGCGATGTGTTCTCCTTCGGCTGCGTTCTTTACGAGATGCTCACCGGCCGGCAGGCTTTTCAAGGCGACGAGGTGTCGGATGTGCTCGCCTCCGTGCTGAAGACCGAACCGGAATTCAGCCTGCTTCCCGTAAAGCTGAATCCGAGAATTCATGAGGTTCTTCGCCGCTGTCTTCAGAAGAATCCCAAGCTTCGATGGCACGCCGTCGGCGATGCGCGCATCGAGATCGAAGCGGTCCTTGCCGATCCGCGCGGAGTGGCCGTCGAGGAACAGCGCGCCGCTGCGCCAAAGCCGCCGCTCTGGAGGCGCGCCATTCCCGTGCTCGCGGCCATCGTTTTGACGGCTGCGCTCACTGGCATCGCTGTGTGGAATTTCAAACCGTCGCCACCGCTGCTGTAACGAGATTCCCTTTGATCCTTGGTGAAGGCCAACAGTTCACAGCTGGCAGCAGAACTCTCGTTGCAATTTCGCCGGACGGCACGCAGATCGTCTACGAAGCGAACAGGCAGTTGTACCACCGATCGATGTCGGAACTGGAAGCCAGACCAATCCCAGGTACTCAAACGGCGCAGTTCGTCGTGAATCCCAGGTTTTCGCCCGATGGACGATCGATAGTGTTCTATGCGAGCGGAGACTCGACGTTAAAGAAAATTGCGGTGACCGGCGGGGCGGCAGTGACGATCTGTCCAGCCGATCCTCCTTTTGGTGTGAGCTGGGGAGAGGACGGAATTCTATTTGGGCAAGGAGGCAATGGCATCATGCGCGTTTCCCCAAATGGCGGGAAGCCTGAAACGGTCGTTGCCGTCAAAAGTGGTGAAGTCGCGCATGGTCCGCAGATGCTGCCGGGCGGACAGGCTGTGCTATTCACGCTCGCCAAGGGTCAGGGTGCGGATCAGTGGGACAACGCGCAAATTGTCGTCCAGTCGTTGAAGTCGGCGGAGCGCAAGACTTTGATTGAACGTGGGACCGACGCACGCTATCTCCCCACGGGACACATTGTCTATGCTTTCGGAGGAACGTTATTCGCCGTCCCATTGGATCTGCGGAGGCTGGAGGTAACGGGAGGACAGGTTCCGGTGGTCGAAGGTGTCCGGCGAGGAGGCGTCACGGGCGCAGTCCACTTCAGCTTCTCCAGTACCGGAACGCTGATTTACGTTCCCGGGCCGGTCTCAACAGCGAGTGAACAACAGGTCCTTGCCCTCATGGATCGTAAAGGCAGCGTCGAGCCTCTGAAAGTTCCACCGCGGCCGTACGGTTTCCCGCGAATTTCCCCGGATGGCAAGCGTGTCGCTTTTGGAAGCGAAGACGGCAAAGAGGCCAACATCTGGATATATGAGTTGGGCGGCACAATCGCGCCGCGCCAGCTTACGGTGGGAGGAGCGAATCGTTATCCGGTCTGGTCGGCGGATGGAGAACGAGTCGCATTCCAGTCGGATCGCGAAGGCGATCTTGGAATCTTTTGGCAACGAGCCGATGGCGCCGGTACGGCGGAGCGACTCACGAAACCCGAGCAGGGCGTCGCCCATATTCCGGATTCCTGGTCTGCGGACGGCCAGAGCTTTTCGTTTACCGCGGTCAAGGGCAGCGAAGCCGCAGTTTGGATCTTTTCACTCAAGGATAAGAAGGCCACGGTCTTCGCACAGGCGCCGTCCAAGTTTATTGCCAGATCTGCATTTTCTCCCGATGGCCGGTGGTTGGCCTACCAATCCACCGAAACTGGGAATTATCGCGTCTGGGTGCAGCCGTTTCCGAGTACGGGCGCCAGGTATCCGATTGTCGAAGGCGGCCAGCCGTTCTGGTCGCCGGACGGAAAAGAACTCTTTTACAACGCCGGTCCGGGCGTGAACGCGGCCGTGAACATCACAACCCGTCCGAATTTCGCCTTCAGCGACTCGATGCCAGTGCCACGAGGACTCACCAATCGGAGCCCAATAGGCTATCCCAGAAACTCCGACATCACTCCGGACGGCAAACACTTCATCGGCGTGATCCCCGCCGAGCAAACCCAATCCGGATCGCCCGCCGCCCCGCAAATCCAGGTTGTCCTCAACTGGTTTGAAGATCTTAAGCGGCGCGTGTCGGTGAAGTAGCCAGCGGAGCCCAATAAACGTCACAATCATCGCCGCGTCGTGTAAAACGGATAATAGTCCACTTTACTCACGAGTAACGTGGACTGTAGTCCGGGGAAAAGGCCGTCGGCTCAGCCATTCAGGTCGGGTGATTGTGTCAGTTGGTCGTTGGGTTGTTGGACAAGTATATGGGACATCCCAACATTTGACATTGTTCGCTGCACGCTGGAGCTTCCCAAAAATGTCAAATGTTGGGATGTCCCATGTACGATCTCAAATGCACTTGTCCAACAACCAGATCACGCATTGACGAACTGACCAAATCGTCGTTTTTGCTGTCGCCAATTCATTCAAAGTTTCTAGGAGCGCCCATTGCTCCTGGATTCAACAAATAGGGGCCTTCACAGACCGCCCCTACAGAAGGCAGGGCCATTCACACCTTCTTTGAGATGCTTTGCCCCAGTTCCTATTGCCTCTCGGAAATGATCACATTGTTGACCGTGCGGCCCTGAGGGTCCTTGCCCGTTTGCGTGAGAGTTGTTGTTCTGCCGTCGGCGGAAATCACACTTTTCCCCGTCATGGTGACCTTTCCATCTTTCTTCCAGACGACATCGGTCTGCCGTTCATCGATCCGCTTGAGGGAAATCGCATCCGCTATCGGAGAACCCTTAATTGGATACTCCTTGCCGTCGAATTTCGCGGCGACTTCGAAATGGATGTTGTTCCCCTGCGCATCCACCTGGTTACCCGTGACTCTCACTCCATCCTCCCAAGGGTCGAACTTGGTGGTCGCGCTTCTTGGTGCGGGGCCGGGGACATATGTAGACTTGGCAAGGTTGACCTTCCACGTTCCAATCATCGGATTATCTGCAGGTATTTGTTTAGCCATAGTCATTCCTCCAGTTCAGTTACGATGTTTTGAGACGCTCGATTCTCGCAGTGGCCCTCTCCGCCCAGACCTACTGCTTCTCAAAAGAGCATAAACCAAATAAGTGGGGATGACGATGCTTCAGCCGGCCGGGGGGATTGGCGTGTCAAAGAAAGCTTGTAGTCGCGGGCCTTAGCCCGCGCCCAGAACGAAACGCGGGCTAAAGCCCGCGACTACATGAAAGCATGAAAGCATTTACGGAACAATTTGGAGGCTACGTTCTACCTTCTCCTCAGGGGAACCCAACACGTCGACGACCTGATTGTTTTCCTGGCAGATGAATTCAAACATTTCGTCCGACGAATTCCAGCGAAGGAAAAAACCCGTCGTCCACGTCTTCGTGTACGCGCCGGGATCATCGATCGTCATTTCGTATTTCATGGTGTTGAAATCCGTGCGCGTAAAACGCTCGATCAGGTGAAGTTTTTCGGTGTGCGGCATTCCCTCCCGGTCGATCCACATTCTTTCGTTGAAGCCGACCGTGTCGACGACCAAGGTATCGCCCTCCCAATGGCCGACAGAGTGTCCGTAGTAACTGGGAACCAGATCTTTCGGATGCGGCCGGCCATCCATATAAATGACCCGCCACGTATGGAGATTGCCATCGAATTGGTAGATGGTCTTGAGTTCGGGCAGATCCACAAACTCGGCCCCAAACGGATTGATAAACGGCCGGGCTCCACCCGAGGGCTTGCAACGGATATAAGGTTCATACAAGTTGGTTTCGCGCCATTGATATATAGCCCTTGCCCAGTCCTGGAAAGGAACCTCACTCTCTTTCGGTTTTCCCGGGAACGGTGGTCCGGAGAAGGCGGCTCGTCCCTGCGGGTCACCAGCGGTGGTGATGTTCCCTTCAGGCTGGGCAAGTATGGGCCGCCCATTGGGCAACCAGAACCCCTTTTCTCCCGGAGGAGCGCCCAAGTTCACCCTGCCATCCGGCCAACGCGGGGTTGGGCGGGAAGGCGCCTGTGCCGCCTGCCGGGCATTCTGCGCAAATAATGGCGCCGGCACCGGGAATCCCAGCAGTGCAACGGCCACTGCGAACGTTGCGAAGACCCGATGTCGCACGTGAGAACCTCCTTCTGGCAAGGTGCTCTGCCAAAGCGGGACTAACCGGTTACTGGGGAGCATTCTGGCTGGACGCCGTGCCATATCTTTTACCCGTACTGACCAGCGTCAGGTTCCGCGCATTCACCCGGTTGGTTCCGTTCCTCGCCAGGCTGCCCTCAACGATGACTTCGTCCCCAATCTTCAAAGTGTCCCGTTGCAATCCTTCTCTTCCGAGAGCCCCGGGCGCGCCCATTTCGAAACCCCAATTTTCGGTTTTACCGGACTCATCTTTGACATTGACGTAGAACCATGCGTGGGGATTCGTCCACTCGATTTTCGTGACATAGCCCCGGAAGGTTACCGGTTTTTTGGCGTCAAACTCAGTTGCAAAAGCATGATGCGCCACAGCCGGCACTACTGATAGAAACACACCGAAAACGAGGGCCAGGCCACGAACTGTGCGCTGACTCATCGGCTTCCTCCTGTTTTGTAAAGACTGAATCAAATGTTTCTCAAATATTTCGAAGACGTGTCAAACAAATTAAATTCCGGGTAGTGTCTCAGTTTGAAATCTGGTGCATTGGCGTGTTGCCAGATTTCAGCGCTGAGGAAACAGATACCTAGCGACAATTAGGAAAATACCGATGACGCTACCGGTCGTTGTCGTTATTAACGCAATCATTATCGGGTTGCCCAAATAGAAACCCTTGAAGCGGAATCCTTCCAGTAAGATCATCACTCCAACGAAAACCAGCCACGCCAAGATGAGTAGGAATATGTGGTATGAAAAGTTACGCCGAAGCTTGGTGTCTTGCTTTACGTCCGCCAGCTTTGCCCGTTGGTGCTCGCGCTGTATGGCTTCATCTTCACCGCGAGATTCCGAATCTGGCTCACTTGAGACTTTTGATAAATCCGGAGGAGGTACTGATTCAGGACTGGGATGTTCCGTCACTATGGAGCAACTTCGTAAAATATTCCCGAATTTCCTCATTCGGAATATCTACGCCCTTCAGATTGGCGTTATCGCCCTTTCTTCGTGTAGCGTCCCAAGGAGAACCGTGCAGATGAGTGAGTTTTGAAAGTTGAATGCCATTTAATTTGCCATAGTTTTCCCACACTCGCCGTAACAAACGATCCACGAATTCCTTTCGAGTTAGATCCGTTTCGTCGTCCAGCGAATCACGATGCATGTACAATTTCATGCCGTCAGCGCGGAGAGAAATAGCGTCTTCTATGATTGGTTGGTTGCCGAATTTCTTGAACTCATGATATAGGCTTGGGATGACAGGTCCATATTCCCATGCCTCGACTAGTTCGTTGATAAGTGGCTCGCCAGTTAAGGCTAGATGCCATCCATGAGCAAAATAGACCAGTTTCAGCATTTGCATCGGCGTTATTCGCTGACCCTGTTCAGCGGCTATCTTTAAGAAATGATTAGCAATTGCTTTCGCATCGTAGGCCATAGAATCCCCGCTGGGAAGGACGATAGGTCGATAACGAATCATTGTCAATAAATCCTCAATCACTACAACGCACACATGATCACTCAGCCCACGCTTCGATTACTGGAGTGACGCACAATGAGCCGTGAACGCGAACAACGTCGTCACGCGAAGTACAGCGCGAGCTAATGCACCATCACCTGAAATCTTGTCCCACTGAAACTGTGCGCGATCCTGCTATCATGCAAGCATGCCCAAA
>WNGK01013859.1_pt1 | contig 12016 bp, 8 predicted proteins | sample 5400601 | NCBI WGS metagenome assembly WNGK01 (sample SAMN13153376, study PRJNA577476) | soil metagenome | isolation source: 60 cm soil or saprolite under Garry oak tree replicate 1 | place: USA:California | collected 2016-06-15
TAGCATACACAAAAGCAGGGGTACCAGAGGGCGGGCAGAGTAGTAGAATATGTGGTAAGGCTACGAAAACACAGGGGATATATAAATTTATAACGTCCGTTCGTGTTCATTCAGTGGTGTTTGTGACACAATTGTGTCACAATGGGATTATGAGTGAATATCCAAAACAACGAAATTCCTGGTAAGTGTATGCATGCAAACACTTGCTACAGAAAATTGGAGCAGCTATGAAAGGACCGCATCATGCCAACAGTGAATAGCAATATGCAAGGGAAGATCTGCATGGTGACCGGCGCCAATTCAGGTATCGGGAAGGCAACCACGCTGGGATTGGCACAGATGGGTGCAACCGTCGTGATGGTCTGTCGCGACCGTACAAAGGGTGAGGAAGTACAGAACGAGATCAAGACGAAAAGCGGAAATAACGCGGTTGATCTCCTGCAAGCAGACCTGTCATCGCAACAGTCCATACGACAACTCGTCGAGCACTTTCAGCACCACTCTACGCACCTGCATGTGCTGATCAATAATGCGGGAGGGTCCTTCCCTGGGCGGCGAGAAACCGTGGATGGATTGGAGATGACGTTCGCCGTGAACTATCTGGCACCTTTCCTGCTGACACATTTGCTGCTCGATGTGCTCAAAGCCAGCGCGCCAGCACGGATTGTCAATGTAAGCTCAGAGTCTCATCAATCAAGTTCCATCAAGATGGATGATTTGCAAGGGATGAAAGGATACAGATCCTTGAATACCTACGGGCAATCAAAGCTGGCCGTAGTGATGTTCACCTACGAACTTGCGCGCAGACTTGAGGGAACGGGTGTGACTGTCAACTGCCTGCATCCTGGCTTCGTTGCCACAAACTTTGGACAGAGCAGTACAGCGCCTGTCATTCGCACTGCGGTAAAGTTCATCTCCCGTTTTGGCATGAGTCCCGAAGAGGGAGCAAAAACATCGATCTACCTGGCCTCGTCACCCGAGGTGGAAGGTGTCACCGGCACATACTTTGTGAAGAGCATTCCCAAGCGGTCAGCTGCAATCTCCTATGATGAGTCGCTCCAGCGACAATTGTGGGAGCAAAGCGCAAAGCTGGTGAACGTGTAGGTTCCCCTGCTCATCTTCAGGCCGCGGTGGATCAGTTTGCTTGCTGGGCTACGATGTGGCGCGGGGGACGCATAAACAAAACAAGGCTTTGGTGGTGCGTTAGAAAATTCGGTAGTGACCCTATTAAGGGGTGATAGGAATCCGAGAAGTCAACACTTCTTGGACCGACCAGCGATGATGGGTCAGCCCCAGGGCCATCGCTGGAGAGCGGTGGTGATAGCGACGCGCGCCATCCCCACCAGACAGCCGCAGGGCCTGATGAGCCCGATGGAAGGTGTGATCGAAGAGCTGCAAGCCCACGAGCCCATCCCAGGTGGCATCCCGTTTGGCGAAGGCGTGCGTCTTGCGAGTAAGGGCATTGAGCCGATCGCGCAAGGCGCCGTTGAGTCGTTCGACATGCACCGTGCCAGCTGCCTCCATCCCCCTCCCCAGCGCGGCGCGGATCTCCACCGACAGCAGCCGCCCATGTTCATCGCGATGCTTGACCGTTTGCGTCAACGCCACTGTCGGAGGGACCACCCATGCAGGGCGTCCGCGCTTGCCTGTGAACTTCCGCTTTCGATAGGCTCGCACGAGGATGCTCTGGTAGCCCTGCCAGCCATCACTGAACCAGTGCAGCTCGCGCTGGTGGGTCCGCTCGACAGTGGTAGTCACTGCTCGCTCGATCAGCTCCTCGCTCAAGGGACCGCTGGCGCAGGCGACCACGAAGCGACTGTCTCGATCCTGCACTAAGCATCCCCAGCGCTCCCCTTCGTCAGGCTGGGAAGCTGCGCCCTTTTTTTCTGCACAAACGACCAGAACTCATCGATTTCCACCTGGTTCAGCTGCAGATCGCTGGCCAGCACCTGCGTGAGGGCCGCCGCGTGGGTCGCCGCCCGCTTCAGCCACACGCTGATCGTCTCGTATTTATGCCCGGTAATCTCTTCAGCAGCACGCAAGCTGCCTCGTCGCATCACGATCAACAGGGCTTGCGCCACCTCTGCGGCAGGCGTCTTCAGACCATACATGGGCATTCCTTGCGTTTCTCCAAAGTACCTCTTGCAGGTACGGCAGTGATAGCGAGCCCGCCCTCGGTGGCTGCCATTGCGCACCACATGGGACTGTGCACACTCTGGATTCGGACACGTGGGAAGACTGGAACACTCCTTCCTCTCTCGTTTGCTCATGGGTCACCTCCTCCCCTGTATTTTATCACCTCCTGATAGAGTTACTACCTAAAATTTCAAGGTGTTGAAAAACTTCGACTGATGTGTGCAAACAGCTGCAACCACGCTTGAGGGTTTGAAGTCTGGCAGTTTGTAACGCTTATCTTAACGTTTTGGAGACGGAGGTATGATATGATAGTGTTGAGGAAGACAGAAACCCCTCTGAGTCGTTGAGTTTTTCTTCTCTTCTGAGTAAGGGAAAGATGCATGAACCTGGCTGATACTGAACAAAAAAGCGCAAGCGGAGCGGTTGTTGCCAGCACCGCGAATACACGCTTAACTGGCACCAGGCTCATCATTGCCCGCGCTGTGTGGTTGGTGGTGGCCATTGCCAGCCTGGGACTCTTCATTGCCAGCCTCCTCGTGTCCTATCAGCAAATGCTAAGGGTGTGCGTTGATCCCGTGACTTGTACCAACCTCGCTGGGGCACTGCCTGCAAGGGGACTACAAGCGCTCACTTCCAGTGGCTTTTCTGTCAGTGAATATGCCGCTCTGGTCACCATCTTCTTCGCGATCACCGCAGCGATCTGGTATGCGGTCGGCTTCCTCATTTTCTGGCGCAGGTCTGATGACTGGCTGGCGCTGCTGGCAGCCTTTTCTCTCGTGATGTTCAATGTAACCACCTTAGGCAATACCGCCTCTGTGCTGGCACTCGCCTATCCTATCCTCGCTTTGCCTCTCAAACTCGTGGACTTTCTCGGGCAAGTCTCCCTCGCTGTGTTCTTTCTGCTCTTCCCCAATGGTCGGCTTGTTCCGCGCTGGATGGGACTGATCCTGCTGCTCGACATCAGCTATACGTTCTTAAATAACTTCCCTTCCATCACGTCACCTTTCAATGCACATTGGCCAGCGTGGCTCAACTGGCTGATTATTCTCGTTGTCTTTGGAGCCATCATCTATTCACAAATCTACCGCTACAGGCGCGTGTCCACGCCTGTCCAGCGCCAACAGACGAAGTGGGTTGTCTTAGGTGCAACGGCGGCAATTGGAGTTGCCATAGGCATTTTGGCCTTGTCCTCACTCTTCCTAAGCAGTGCGTACTCAAATAATTTGGGTGCAGCCATACTTTTTATTATCATCTGGCCCGTCGCCTTTCTCCTGCTGCCGCTCTCCATTGGCTTTGCCATTCTGCGCTACCGGCTCTATGACATAGATATCATCATTCACCGCACGCTGGTCTATAGCACCTTGACGGTCGTGCTGGCTGTGATCTACGAAGTCAGCGTGTTCACGCTCCAATACTTGACAAGCGGTCTCACACTCATACGGGGAAACCAACTGGCGATTATCGCTTCCACTCTTCTGATTGGGCTTCTGTTCAAGCCACTGCATGATCGCACGCGTGCGCTCATCGACCGTCGCTTCTACCGGCGCAAGTATGACGCAGCCCGCACGATCGCTACGTTTAGTGCGACCATTCGCGATGAGGTGGACTTGAACCAGTTATGCGCCAAGCTGACGGCGGTGGTCCAGGAAACCATGCAGCCAGCACATGTGTCGTTGTGGTTAAGCTCTCCCAAACGCTACCTGGAAGAGACCACGCGGGCTCTCCCCATCATCGATAAGGAAGAGGGTTTGTGAGGAATTCGTTCTTTGTATAGGGTGCTGTGCATCCAGATACTTCCCATAGAAGAACTTTTACACGGTGCTGAAGTCAAAATGCCACCGCAATTTAATTTTGCACCTTCAAGCAAGCGCAAAAGGTAGGCGAACAGGCAGAACTGGATTTCGGGTAATTTCTACCACCTACCACTGGCACAGGTAGACCACACTACAAGCTATAACTGACTACGGATGTATAGACCCATCAGGCATGGTTGCGCCTTTGAGCAATAGGACTTGTTTCAGTTGTTCAGGGGTGACAATCGCTCCTCGTAGGTCAGCACTATTTAAATCAGCACCACACAAGTTGGCCTTGCTCAAATCAGCATGGTGCAACATTGCTCCATCTAGAATGGTATCGCTCAGGTCGGCCTCAAAGAGATTTGCCTCACTCAGATTAGCATCGCTCAGTTTGGCCCTGCATAGGCTCGTCCTTTGTAGATTTGTGTTACGCATGTCGGCATTGCGTAAGCTGGTTCTACTGAGATTAGCCCCAGCCAGGTCAGCATTATGTAGATTGACACCCTGTAAGGCAGCTCTTTCTAAACTCACAATCCCATTGCTTTCATCATTGGTAATAAGACCTGATTCGTGCAAAAATTGGAGCAAAGCTCTTTTACGATTCGCGTCTAAACTGCGTACAACTGTCAAGGTCTGTGATCGTGCAACGGTGCGTACCTCGTCATCTGTTTGCGAAGTACGCAAGTTCTTCTCCAGGAGCAGTTCTGACATACGATCCAGGTAGGTTTGGAGTGCTGTTGCTCGTTGGTTGTCCAGAGCAACCGCTTGTTGGTTGCTGCGTTCAGCACGGTTAAACAAAAAGGCTCCAAGTGTGAGCACTGCTGGAATCAAGATAAGTTGCATCCAGTCCCACAACGTTTTACCTGATGTGTTGTTTCCGTTGAACCCAGTCCAATCAAACCTGTACCCCAAGATAATCAATGCAATGGCTACTACCAGGATGATTGCAAAGATAATGATAGTTACTCGATGTTGTTTGATTTTCTGCCACCATGAATGGAACATTGCGTCACCTTCCGTTGCAACATGAATGAGTCCAGGCCAGTATAGCAAACAGTGGCAGTATTGCATAGTCGCCTGGCTACCCTGTTCAAGCCGCCAATTGTGCGGCGTTTCTGTTGTTTCATCTCTTCTCACTTCTGCTATATTCATATTGGCTTACAAGGCTAGTGCCAGAGAGAGAGAGAACAAGCAGCCTCTCTCTGGCGTACACGCTACTCTATGCGTCGTGTCAACACAAGCACACTGAGCAACGCTACAGAAGCAATGAGAGCAATACCTACACGTGCCTATGTTTGCTTGTGCTCTGATAGCGGGCAGGTGCGGGTATGGGTGCCTCTCACAATGACTACGGGTGCCCATATGAGTGGGTGTGTAAGAAGAGCAAAGCAATAGAGCACCGCCCGAATACATGAAACATGGCTTTGGTGGTACGTTGGAAAATTTCAAGTTGTTGAAAAACTTCGACTGACGGGTGCAAACAGATGAAAACCACACTTGAAGGTTTGAAGTCTGGGTAGGGTAGGAGGCCAACGAGTTACCATTGCTGGTACTTTTCCGACCTCCCCCCTCCGAACCGTGCTTGCGTCTTTCAACGCACACGGCTCTCTAGTATCGCACCATTGACCGCTTTCGGCGGTCTTTGATCTCTTGGAGGCTGATGAGCGGCCCTGTGATAGGCAGCCCATGATCGGTTGCCACATGGCACCTCTTACAGAGAAGCAACGTCTTCCGCTTTAAAGCTATCATCCGTTTGACCCAAGCTGGCTTTGGCCTTCCTGGGTATTCGTGGAGCTTTCTCATCGCCTGCACATGATGGACTTCTACGTCTGTACTGCTTCCGCACAGTTCGCAGAAATCCGCAAGGAGCCGTTGCACAAGCTCTGTTCGCCCCGTGTGGTAGATTTTCGGCGGGTGGTCATCCAGGGGTGCCTTGATGTCCCATGCAAGGGATATGCCGCCCCATGTGGCTACGAGGGGCTTCTTCCTCTTATCTGGTTTTGGGACGATGACTTGGAGTCCTTTGTACTCCTTGCCATCTAGGTTGAGCTTCACCGCATATGTCTCGTACACCTTTGGCACCGACATTTTGTGTTTCAATGCGAGCGTCTTGGTTAACGAGGTTTCCATGACCCACTTCAATTTCGCGAGGCTGGTCATGTTGTAGGCGAGGCGATAATAGTTGGCAATGCCTCGCTATTCAAGCTGGTACGTCATGACTATGGCATAATCACTCTCGTTTTGCAACCATGTTCGATGTCTTGCCGTGTTCCCTTGCATGTAGCTCCTACATTTTGTCTCAAGTACATCCTGGGGAACACGGAGTCCTATCCCGCTATTGATACTTCGGCACATCGTGTCCATACCGTGTCCGTTGGTATGTCTCATTGTGCGTTTGCTATCATCGTGCAGGGCAGTAACTTCGTACCCAAGAAATCGTGCAGCTTCACTTCTCGCGTGGGTGAGAAGGGTCTTTTCCTCAGAAAGGTCGAGCTTGAGTTCTTCTTGCAGGAACTTGCTGAGTTGCTGTTTGATTGCTTCGGCTTCTGCTCTTGGGCCACTAAACCCAAGCAGAAAGTCATCAGCGTACCTGACATACTTGAGGCGTCGATAGTGTGGGTCGTTCATGTCTTGAGAGGGCAGCATCTGAGCTTGTTTTCTCAGCGCCTCTGCCTGCTCAATGTTCCCTCGCCGCCTGTGTCGCCAAGAACGCATGATGAGTGTGCGATACTCACGATTTTCATGTCTCCTGGTTCCTCTGGTGTAGTGTGAGAGAAGAACTGTTTCCACAAATCTATCCAACCTGTCGAGCAGGATATTTGAAAGGATGGGGCTGACGATCCCGCCTTGCGGCACACCGCTCAGCGATTGGTTCCATCTCCACTCTTCCATGTACCCTGCATCAAGGAGTGCTCGCATCAACCTGATAAATCTGTGGTCGTGAATATGCTCACTGAGGATTTCAAGGAGCACTTCATGATTAAGCTTATCAAACGATCTATCAACTCAATACCCTGTTCAAGAACCCGGATGACGCGGGTCTAACCGAAATCGAGGTCACTGACGCTCGACATCCACTCTTTGGACGTCGTTTTCCTCTCATCTCGATGAGCGCTTCACCTCACGGACCGGGCCATGTACTGGTCGAATACCGCGACTCGATGGCCTTGTGCATTCCGCTGGCTGCCACTACACTCGCTCCATCCCAGCCATTAGTCCCCACCAAACTCAGCGGTGAGGCGGTTCAAGAACTCCTTATGGTGGCTGGAGAATGCGAGGCGCTATGCCCACTCATCCAACCACCATCTGGGGGCGACTGCCCGCAGACGTCCAACACGCTATCCTCGACGACCTCTCGTCGATCCTTCAGGAGGCCTTAAATGATCATATCCGAACTCGTGACGCCACAACACCTGCAGAAGAAGGCGCTGATCTACATCCGGCAATCCACTCCACATCAACAGATCTCCAATCAGGAGAGCCTACGCTTGCAATACGCCCTGCAGGAGCGAGCACAAAGCCTGGGATGGCACGCCGATGACGTGGAGATCATTGATGCCGATCTGGGCTTGACCGGTGCTTCCGCCCTGCATCGCACAGGTTTCCAAGAACTGGTGGCCAAGGTGACGCTTGGGCAGGTCGGCATCATCCTCTCTGTCGATGTCACGCGCTTGTCGCGCAACTGCTCCGATTGGTATCCCCTGCTCGATGTGTGCGGCTACCGCTGCTGCCTCATTGCTGACAATGATGGCATCTATGATCCTGGATCAGCGAACGGCCGCTTGCTTTTGGGACTGAAAGGACAACTCTCGGAGTTGGAACTGCATACCATTCGAGCACGCATGACGGCTGGCCTCCTCAACAAAGCCAAGCGAGGTGAACTTGTGCTCACGCTCCCTGTGGGGCTGGTCCGTGACGCCATTGATCGCGTCCACAAGGATCCCAATCAAGAGATCCAGGACCGCCTTGACTTGATCTTTACCACCTTTCTGCGCCTCCGATCGGCAAGCAAGGTCCTGGGTTTCCTCAACGCCCATGATCTCGGCATCCCGCGACGGGATCGTTTGGGAGACATCATCTGGAAGAAACCAACAGGTGCAGCCATCCTGCAGATCCTCAAAAACCCTGCGTACGCTGGCGCCTTTGTCTACGGGCGAACGCGCGCGGTTCGAAAAGATCCTACCTCTCCTCGTGCCAGGCAGGTTCGCCTTTCTTTGGAGGAATGGAAATTTCGTGTCAACGATGTGTACCCAGCCTACATTTCCTGGGAGGTGTTTGAGCGCATTCAAGCCATACTCCTGGATAACTACGCTGAATACGACCGGAACAAAACACGAGGGGTGCCTCGGAAAGGCTCAGCGCTGCTCCATGGGATGGTGTACTGTGGCGAGTGTGGACACAAGCTGGTCGTGCAATACAAGGGGGGAACGCGCTATCTCTGCAACTTCCTGCGTCAGAAATATCGTGTGCCCGTCTGCCAACATATTCCGGGGGATGCCGTCGACCTCTCCATCGTGGAGGCGTTCTTCCAGGCACTCTCCCCCATTGAGCTGGATGTCTACAGCCGCGCTGTGGCCGCCAAGCAGAAGACCATCCAGCAGGTTTCTCATGCCCATCATCAGCACCTGGAGCGTCTTCGGTATGAAGCTCAGCTTTCCGAGCGGCAGTTCCTGCGCGTTGACCCTGACAATCGTCTCGTCGCAGCAGCCCTGGAAACGCGATGGAACGATGCCCTTACCGCGTTCAAGCGAGCTGAAGAAGCCGTCGTCCACTCCCAGGAGCCCTCGCGCCCGTTGATCCCACTGAGCCAGGAGCTTCAAACGGCGTTCAAGGCTATTGGTCAACACCTCCCGACCTTGTGGCGGCAGGGCTTCCTCTCGAAGCCGCAGAAAAAGGCCTTGTTGCGTTGCCTCATTGACAAGGTTGTCCTTCAGCGACCCACGCCTGAACAGGTCCAGGCACGCATCGTCTGGCGTGGAGGAGAGACGAGTACGCTCTCGATCCCCGTTCCTGTTGGGTCGCTCAAAGATCTGGCAGGCGCGGACAAAATGGAGCAGATCGTGCTCGAACGCAGTGCTCAGGGCATCACCGATGAGGTCATTGCCAGTGAGTTGACTGCACAGGGCTATCGTTCTCCGATGCACCTCTTCGTTTTGCCCAGTACTGTGAGAGGCCTACGCCTCAAACATCGACAATTTTTAGTGCGCCATCAATCCCATCCACGCCGTGTGGCAGGCTCTCTCACCCTGACCCAGCTCGCCAGGGAACTTGACATTGCTCCGCATTGGATTTATGATCGCATCAACAATGGTACGATCCAGATTACAAAAGACGCGACGACTCATCTCTACTTGTTTCCTGATGAGCCAGCGACCCTTGACGGGTTTCAACAGCTCGTCAAAGGAGATCTCAAGAAGCTCGATTTTTCAAGGGGGCATCAAGATGCATGATCGAAACAGTGCGAGATGTCTCCCTCAATGAACCACACTGTTCCTTTCCAACCATAGTAGATTTCTCGGAGTGCGGTATGACATCCGCGTTCGGGACGACATCCGTGTGAGTGGTCACTAAACTGTGGCTCAAAATACGCCTCTAACAGTTGGCGTATGACTTCTTGCAGCAGCTTATCTGACCAGACCGGCATCCCGAGTGGACGCTTCTTCCCGTGTTTCTTGGGAATGTACGTTCGTCGTGCTGGCAGCCAGTGGTACCGCTCATATCGCAGCGCTTCAATGATGGCATCAATCTTTGCCAGGGACATGCCGTCGGGTGTTTCCTCGGTGACTCCGTGGGTCATTGCACCCTTATTCCGATACATCTTCCCATAGGCTTCAAGAAACAAGTCCCTGTTGAACAGGAGCTTGTAGAGCCGTTCTAGGGGCAATCCTTTCTTGCCTCTTTCTGTGATGAGTCCTAGGATAGTGTCGGCTGTACGCATCTCACGCACCTTTCTATCTGACAGTCCTCGCGATACCTGTTCCCCTTCGTCCTGTCTCAGGCAGTGCCCTGAGCATTTGGCTACTATGGGAACTCCGTCGCCATGAGGGGCTCCCCTGGTAGGCGATCCCGCATTGACCCCTGTTGAACGGTAGTGTGTGTAGGCTCCCCGTTCGCTTCCTTGAACCTCTTCATTGGAGGTCGCTCACTGAAGAGAGCTTTGCGTATGTGAACCTCCCCCATACGTATTTCAGTGTCGCCGCTTCAGGTATGCTGCGACGGGTCCGTTATTCGACCGCTGGAAGCTAGGATTTAGCCAGTGTAGGCTTAGCCTCTATCCTTTTTCAGGACTTCGTGCACACAGGACTTGCGGCACTTCACGTGACATACCTTGGCGTTTAGCCGCTTTCCTAACATGCTACTTTCCCTGTCTGGTTTCCCGTTCAGGTAGGTTAGGCGTCCTAGTAGGTGATTTGCTCTCAACCTTCTGCCTTTCAAAGAGCTATTCAACAATTGCCGATACGGCGCACAAACCCGTAACGCTTGCCGTAACGATTATGAGACGAACGTATGGTAATATTGAGAGCATGGAAGATATATTTCACTCCACGTCGCCTTATGCTTCAGCGTGTGATGCATGGCTTGTATTGAGTATGAGGAGGAAGAGTCTTGCGGCAGAGGCAGACAGTATCAAAGGCGAGGCGCGATCTATCACATGACACAGATACATCCTTAGATGGCAGTATCCTCGTCCTTGCGCGGATCAGTTGGGTCATCGTGGCGGTCCTGGTACTCGGACTCTCCTTTGCTAGCATCCCGACGTACTTTGCCTCGCTTCATCACCTCCTCAATAGCGCTCATCCCCCCGATCTTGGTGGACAACTGACGTCTAACACTGGTGTGCAGGACCTTCAAGCTGTTGGCCTCTCTCTTGACTTCTACGCGAGGTACAATGTTCTGCTCACTTTCATCTTTCTGTTCGTCTCCCTCGCGGTGGGTACCGTGATCTTCTGGCGCAGGTCACAAGATCGCGTGGCACTCCTGGCATCTTTCGCTCTGATCCTGTTCCCCATCACCGTCAATAACGTGAATCTGGTGACCCTTCCTCATACTTGGCAGCTGCCGATTCAATGTCTGCAATTCCTTGGTCAGGTGTGTGCTGGCCTCTTCTTCTACCTCTTTCCGAGTGGACACTTTGTTCCACGTTGGATACGCTGGGTAGCGATAGCATTGATCGCTTACTGGGCAGTCGATATCTTCCTCCCTGCTTCACTCTTTAGCGATTCCCTACTCAGTTTTGCGCTCTTTTTGGGCCTGGAGGCGAGTCAGGTGGGAGTGCAGGTGTACCGCTATCGGAGGGTGTCCACGCCCCTGCAGCGTCAGCAAACGAAGTGGGTGATCTTCGGGATTACGGTGGGGCTTGGAGGCGTTCTCGTCGAGTTCGTGGTGGTCTATGTGCCCTTGATCTTTGTTTCCTCCATCCACATAGGTGCGCTTGCATGGATGCTCTTCTTCACCATCCAAGCCTTACTGACGCTCCTCTTTCCACTTTCCATCGGCATAGCCATGTTGCGCTCCCGATTGTGGGATATCGATCGTCTGATCAACCGCACGCTCGTCTACGGCACCCTGACTGCCTCGCTTGCCCTGCTCTACTTTGGCCTCATTTTTGCTTTGCAATCCCTGTTCCAGGGGGTGTTCAAGCAGAATAACGCTGTCGCTATTGTGGTCTCAACTCTGGTTATTTATGCGCTTTTTCAGCCTTTGCGCCATCGTATTCAACAGTTCATCGATCGTCGCTTCTATCGCAGTAAGTATGACGCTGCCAAAACGTTGGAGGCGTTCAGCGCAACGTTACGCAATGAAGTGGACCTGGGCCAGTTGCGTGAGCACTTGCTCAATGTGGTGCAGGAGACGATGCAGCCAGCGCATGTGTCGTTGTGGTTACGCTCGCCTCAAGGACATACTGAAGAACCACGCCGCCTGGAATAACCGAATATGGTAGAAGAGGGTTTTTGAAGAACACGTTCGTTGTCCAGGGTGCTGTGCTTCCAAGTACTTCCCATAGATGAACTTTTATGCAGTGCTGAAGTCAAAATGCCGCCACAATTTGGCACGTTCAAACAGGCGCAAAAAGTAGGCAAACA